>Ga0126369_10002737_pt1 | contig 12637 bp, 10 predicted proteins | sample PanSoiMetaPlot_1_FD_109646 | JGI IMG/M metagenome (GOLD analysis project Ga0126369, IMG submission 109646) | Tropical forest soil microbial communities from Panama - MetaG Plot_1 | ecosystem: Environmental > Terrestrial > Soil > Tropical forest > Bulk soil | place: Panama | collected 2016-02-17 | reverse complement strand
TTTGCGCCGATTGCTGGCCCCTCGCGATGGCGCAGGTGAAAAGACGGACAGCGAGTTGGAAGACAAGATGCTTCGACATCCGAAGGGCACGCCTGCCGGAGCCAGTCGTTCACTACAACTTGTTCCACGGGGACGAGTGGCTCGGGGAGATCGACTTCGCTTACCCTGAGGCGCGGATTGCGATCGAGGTCCACGGCTACCGGGTCCATTCGCTCAAGCCCGTATGGGAAAACGACCAGCGCCGAGAGAATAATTTGGTTCGAGCCGGCTGGAAGTTACTGAAGGCAACAAATCTTCAGCTGGATCAGCATCCGCACTCGTTTATCGAGACGCTCCGGTCGTTGCTTCGCGGCAAAGATAAACAGTCTGCCGCGAGGGGAAGCCGCGCTCGCTAGAAACTGGTGCTAAAACGGATAAAAGCCTTCATCGCAGACAGGCTCGACTGCCATGCCCCGGTGCTGAACTGCGAAATCGACGAGCATTTGTTCACTCGCGATGCAGTCGCTCTTGATGTAATAGCCAGACCCGACGCAGTAGGCCTCCTCCGGGCCTGAGACAGTGACAGCCCAAGGCGTATCCAGCAATGGGTCCGGCGTCACAACGACGCGGCGGTGGTTTTGGCATCCAGGCTCCTGGCAGCAAGCGGGCCAGACGCTGTCCGGCAAAAGAGGAATGTTGTTGAAGACGCGCATGATTGCGTCCTTGATGCTTTGCGGCGCGTTGGGACGATACAGAAAAACGACTGCTCCGTGCTCGAGGTTATGCACCCAGTACCCGCGGGGCACCACTTCGGTGTGGACTCCCCATTTCGCCCAAACCCAATAGTGGGGACCTCCGATGGGAGGGTTGTGAGGGTAGAAGGGATTAGCAAACTGCGGTAGCGCGCATTCGCTCTCGGTGGAGCAAAGGTGCGTCCGGCATTCGTCGGGCTGAATGTATGGAGCTTGTACAACTGTATTCACGCACGTCCCGCCATCCGTTCCACCGTCCACTCCGCCATCGGTTCCACCGTCGACTCCGCCATCGGGCGGCGGCGTTACGGGGTTGCTCCCGGAGCAACCGAGCAAAAGAGCGAAAATCCACAACGTATTAAAAAAACTCAAAATATTACGTTGACGAGCCACGAATGTCCCTCACTCCCTCGGCCGGTTGCGCCTTATAGCACCGCGGCCGCACTCGCCGATAGTGTGGAATGAAATACCCACCGCACCGGGCCAAATTTCCCCTTATGTCGACCCGAGTGAAAGCATCAGCTTTCAATCCGTGGCGCGTGGAAGCGTAACCCCGCGAGATGAAACAGCGAATAAGGTGTTTACGTCGGCTTTCGAGCTTACCGGGGCAGTCGACGCTCCTAACGTGTTCAGCAACAGACAATAGGCGCGCAGCGACCGCTGTAATTCAGCGCACCGACTGGGCTCCCAGGCCGCCTGGTTTCGCGCGAACTTCCGTGAACCGAGCCCGCGGCCACACGACGAGCAGCAAGCCTAGCAACAGACCGACAAAACATCCCTCGAGCAGAAGGGAGAAGCGGGAGGGCCTCACCGGCGCGGTTGGGTCGGAGGGCGCATCCACCAGCTCGGCGCGGCCGCCCGGCCTTGCCTCTACCGCGCGCAGCTGCTCCACCTGGTGCGCCAGGAACTCGTACGTTGAATTGTTGATATCAATATCGCGCTTGAGGCGGGCGTGCTCTTGCTCGAGACGGGGAAATTTGTCGAGCGCCAGCAGGGTTCCGCGCTGCGCGTCCCCGTGAACCAATCCCTGGAGCACGGCCTGGGCGCCGCCTGCTTCGAGCTGACCGCGTTGCACTTCAGGCGCATCGGCGGCGGCGAACTTCTGATCGAAGTGGAGCTGGACTTTCTTGTTGTTCTTTATCCTCTCGAGGAATGCCGCCTCGCCCACCGAGGCTTTGACCTGCTCACCGAGGTCCACGACGTGCTCGCGCTCGCGAAATGCGCGCATTTTCTCCTCGGCGGCGTTGAGCGCTGCGGCGACCTCGGCCAAGCGCGCCTCGAGTTGCTTGCGGTGCTCGACAGGGCGCGCGGACCAAATCTCGGCGTTCACCGCGCGACTTATGTCCCCGATCGCTTCAGCGATCATCTTCGCGCGCACTGGCACTCGGTCCTCGACCGAGAGCAGCACGATATTGGCTCGTCGGTCCTGGCTGACGCTGACGTGGCCCAGCAGCTCTCCTCGCGCCTGTTGAGGCGTCTTCAGGCCGTAGGCTCGCGTCAAATCGAGCCGCGCGACGACGTCGTCGGCGACGCGGCGGCTGGTGAGGATCTGGCCGAAGAGCGGAAGCGCCGCGCCCGTCGAGTCATTGTTCGGCACGGTAGGATCGTCCAACGGAATAACGGCGAAGCTCGCGGTGGACTGATACCACGGCGTCAGTATCCGGCCGGCGGCAATACCGGACGCGCCCCCGACCATTAGCGCCAGCACCAGCACAAACCAGCGGCGCCGGACCGCGGCCATGAACCGCTCCGGCGTCGTAAGGGTTATCAGCACCGGCTCGGCCAAGGTCAACCCGATGCGGGGCTCCTCGAACGGCGGTCGGACTCTTGCGCTCATCTAGAACTCCTAGTAGTGCCTCACGGTGATGATAAGGACGGCGGCCGATAGCGCCAGATTGAGGAAAAGCAGAACAAAAGTCATCCACTCAGCGGTTGTCAAGGTTGCCTCGGGAACGGAAATCACGTCGCCGGGATCGATCTCGTTGACTTTGTCGATGTCCTTTCGCACGCCGGTGCGCTTGAGCACTTGCGCTGAGCCCGCGACTCCGCTACGGGTCGGTCCGCCGGCGAGCGTGATGTAGTCCACCGGGTGGAGGTTCCGGCTGTAGCTGAACGTGCCGGGGTGCTGCACGGCCCCGCCCACGACGACGGACTCGCGGCGACTGGGAACGACCAACGTGTCGCCCGGCTGAATCGGAACGTCCTGGCCCTTGCGCGAGCTGATGACCGCGAGATCCACCGGGATGCGCGACCGCTCGCCGTTGGGATTGGGGCGAAGGACATAAGCAGACGAGGCATCCGCCCACGGCTGCAAACCCCCAGCTTTGACGACCAGGTCGCTGACCCCATCCCCTTCGACAAATGGGATTCTCAGCGCGATGTCGCGCGCCGCATTTCCCGACGGGTCTACTGGACGGTCATCCAACGGGCGTTCCGTCACTCCGGCGCGGCGATCAGGCTCCACGATACCGGTTACCTGGCCGGGCCTCCCGACGATCGCGCCCTCGACCACCACGGACTGCCGCAGGTCCGTCAGGCGGGCGATGTGGACGGCGTCGCCCGAATGAAGCGGCGTCTGCCCCGCGTTCGCCTGCGGCAACGAGTGAACGACGACCCTGTCGCCGCTCTCCCTCGTCGTCAGTCGCAACGGCTGCGAGGTGGCGGCGTCGCTGGTGAGGCCACCGGCGAGCTCCAAAAGCTCGCGCACGTTGCGTTCTCGGACCAGCTCGTAGCGCCCCGGTCGCTTCACCGCGCCCGATATTTCAACCTCCAGGTCACGCACTGGAAGGAAGACCACGTCCCCGTCCAGGAGGGTGGGGTCGCCGGACGCGTCGCCGAGGACGCTGAAGCCGACGATGTCCGCGATCAATTTGTCAGCGCGCCCCTTGCGCCGAATTTCGACTCGGCGCGTCGACGCGTTGGGCAGCGGCGAAGCGCGGGGAATCAGCGAGCTGACGCGGGTCAGGGGCGTGGCAGGATACGGTCCGGGTCGAGCCACCGCGCCGACGACATTGACGAGGAAGGTGCGGGGGCGCGCCAGGGTGACGCTGATATGCAAGTGCGGATAAGTCGCGTGCAGCCGCGAGATAATGGTGTCCCGCAATGTCGCGAGCTTCTCGCCACCGGCGGCGAACATCCCCGCGTGCGGCACGGACAATCGCCCTTCGGCATTGACCTCAACCTCGTTTGACTGCTCGCGTACACCCCACACTTCGACCACCAGGCGGTCGCCGGGCCCGAGAATGTAGCTCTTGGGGTCCACGTTCCCTTCGAGCATGACCCGCCCTTCGGTCGAGGGGAGCGCGCGCCCTTCGGTCGGCTGAGGCGGCGGCTCGGGGGAGGTCGACGTAGGAGGGGGTGCCGGGACCGCCTGCGCCAACGCCATCGTCGGTTCCACGGCCGTCAAAAACGCGAGCAGCGTTGCGACAACCCCTTTGATCTTCGCCATTTCGTTCCCCGACGGCCTCAGGTCGCACGGTGCGCCTTATATCGAATCGCCCGAACGAACAAGGCGCACCCAGCACATCGGCGCCCCACTGGGCTGTCAGCGTGTTACCGAAAAAACAGGAATTTCACAGCTTTTCAACAAAACAGACACTTCGGAGTAGGATATTTTCTTACTTTTTAACATTTGAAGACATTGTGCTACCGCCCTCTTTACCGGGGCCGTGACCCAGGGTTATATGGCCTGCCTCCGCTTCTCAATACAGCTGGGAAACCATCACGAGCGAAGGGGGGGGCGGGTATGGAGTCGACGCAGAAGTTGGCCGAGTCAACCGATACTCAGGAGCCGGCCGTCAGGGGGAGGTTGAAACACGGGGTAACCCTCGCATCAGCTCACTTGGCAGTCTGGCTGATCGCGTTGCTGGTAGCTCTTCTGGCGGTAGATCGGCACGCGCTGGTCAGCGGCTCGGGCCTGCTTTTGGCAATTCTGTTCGTCGGCGTCAAAGCATCGGTCGCTTTGTACGCAGGCAGCTTTCACGAGTTGTGGCGCCACACCAGTCTGGAGGACTTGGCGGCGCTGACGCGCAATTCCCTCGTCACCACGGTGCTGCTGGCTCTGGTGTTGACGGCGTTTCCGCAGCTCGGCGCTCCCAATTCAGTGGCGTTGATCGATGGGCTCATCACTCTGCTGCTGCTCGGAGCGCTGCAGGTGACGCCGAGGCTGGTCTTCGAGATCGCGCGCCCGGCCTTGGCCCGGCGCGGGCGGCGCATCGTTCTCGCCGGACGGCCGGAGTTCGTCGACCTCGAGCTTCGTCGCATGCAAAAACGCGCCACCGGCGACTGGGTCAGCGGGCTGGTCCTCGAAGGCCCGGCGCTCGTGGGCGCGCGGTTGCGGCAGATTCCCGTGCTGTCCGGCAGGGAGCTGGAGGCCAAGCTCTGCGCGCGAGCAGTGGCGGCGGTAATCATCGTCCCTCCGGCACAACCGGCGTTCGCTCGGGACGTGGAACGACTGTGCGCCGCATCGGGCACGCCTTGCCACTCGGTCAGCTCGCTTCAGTCCCTCGGTGAGGTCATCGAAAACGCCTCTTCGGAGCTGCTCGATCGCCCGAGCGTTCCCTGGGATGCGCACACGATCGAGCGCTTCATCGCGGGCAAGCGAGTGCTGGTGACCGGCGCCGGCGGATCGCTCGGCTCCGAGCTGGCGCGGCAGCTGGTTCGCCATAACCCGGCGTCGCTTGCGCTCGTGGAGAGGGCCGAGAACGCCCTCTTCCGCATCGAGGCAGACCTGATGCTGCGCTCGCCGAGTTTTCCGATCGAAGCGCATCTGGTGGACATTCGCGATCCGTCGGCGGTGCGGCGGCTTTTCCAATCCTACCGGCCCCAAGTGGTGTTCCACGCGGCGGCGCACAAGCACGTCCCGATGATGGAGCGCCATCCGTCGGAAGCGGTGCTCAACAACGTCGGCGGCACGCGCCGGCTCGCCGACGCCGCGCATGCTTTCGGTGTGCACACTTTCGTCTTTATCTCCACCGATAAGGCGGTGAATCCCACCAGCGTGATGGGCGCCACCAAGCGCCTTGGCGAGCTGTACCTCAAGGCGATGTCGCACTTGCGGACCACGCGATTCGTCGCGGTTCGCTTCGGCAACGTGCTCGGCTCGAGCGGCAGCGTCTTGCCCATCTTCGTCGAGCAGATCAAGCGGGGCGGGCCGGTGACTGTGACGCATCCCGAGATGAATCGCTATTTCATGTCGATCCCGGAGGCCTGTCAGCTCGTCCTCGAAGCGGCGGTCATGGGCAGCGGCGGCGAGATCTACGTCCTTGACATGGGCAGGCCGGTCAAGATTGTCGACCTGGCGCACCGCCTGATCGAGCGCGCAGGACTTCGGCCCGGTTCTGACGTGTCCATCGTCTTCAGCGGCCCGCGCCCCGGCGAGAAGCTGAGCGAGGAGCTCACTTCCAGCAAGGAGTCCGCCAAGCGGACTGCGATCCCCGGAATTTGGTTGTTGGAAAGCCCAGACGTCGCTCCGGTGGAGCTTTGCGAAGCGCTCGACCTACTCGAAGGCGAGGCGATCGCCGGCCGCGACTACGGCGTCGTGCAGATGATGCAGAAGGTCATTCCCGAGTATCGTCCATCCCTCACTTCGCGCTCGGGCATGGCCGCTGCCGACGGACGGCAGGAGGCCGCGGCGTCGTCCTAGTCGCGACTGCCGGCTTCACTCCTTCCGAATGGCACCCAGCAAATGGCTGCAGAGAAACGGAATCTTGGAGAGCAAGTAGCAGGCGGTCCACGACAGCGGCGCCAGCTTTCGCAAAAGCGGCGGCGCCAAGGTCGCGCGCCGCAAATCGATCCGGCACTTCGGAAACAGCTGGCGGATCTCCCGGGCCTTCACCGCGGCCACATCCGGGTTGAAGGGATTGTCGACCGTGAAGTCGTACCAGAGGATGAGGCCTCCGGGCCGAAGCACGCGCAGCATTTCGCCGGCGACTTGCCGCCTGAGTCCGGAGTCGAGAATCGAGGTAAAGACCGTGGACTGCAGCACGATGTCAAAATGACCGCCGGGGAAGGGGAGCTCAGCGGCGCTGCCAGTCTCGAGTCGGACAGTAGGCGGACACCGCGTTCGCGCGTAAGCAACGCTCTCTTCCAGCAGGTCGATCCCAGTGATGTTCTCCGGCCGCGCTCCCCATTTGATGAACTCGCGCAGAAAATATCCGGTCCCGCAACCGACCTCTAGAATCTTGGCCTGGCTCAGGTCCGAACCCATCTCCCGCTCGAGCAGCCCGAGGATTTTTCGCTCGCGCTCCTGCTGGAGAAAGAGGGCTCCTTGGTCGAACCAACTCTCCCGCCGCTGCGCTGCTGGATTGGCTTTGCGTCGCTGATACGCCGCCCTGATGCGCGATTCGGCATCCTCAAATGCCTTCATCTCCCAGACCCTGGCACCTCGGGAGAGTCGCGCAAATTGGACTGTCTGTCATCACTGTTGCGCAATCGAAGTCCCTGCTCTAGGCCCGCGCAGCTTACCTTCCCCAGGCCGGCGGGAATTGTCGAATCGCAGCGCGGTAGACTGCGATGGTCGAATCCACCATTTTGTCGAAGGTGAAATTCTCTTCGAAGCGCTTTTGCCCCGCAGCGCCCATCTCCCTCCGAATAGCGCCCGACGATATAAGCCGTTCGAGCGCCAGCTTTGAAGCAGCCACGTCACGGCGAGGGACAAGCAAGCCTGTCCGGCCGTCTTCGACCGACTCGCGAACGCCTGCAACATCCGACGCGATCACCGGCAATCCCGCCCGCATCCCCTCCAGGATCGAAATGGGAAATCCTTCGTAGTGGGACATCAGCACGAGAATCTGTGCTCGTGCGAGGCGCTCCGCCACATCGCCTCGCAACCCGGAAAATTGCACACGATCAGCGATACCCAGATGCTGGGCCATCGCACGCGTCTGGGCTTCGTTCGGGCCATCACCCAACAGCTCCAGCGTCCACTCGAGCGCCTGAAGATTGGCGAGGGCTCGAAAGAGCGTTTCGTGATCCTTCTGGACGTCGAATCGGGCGATCATCACGATGCGCGGGGGATCACGCTCTGGTTGCGCATGCAGCGCGTCCGCAATCGCGGGGATCCCGTAGTGGATGGTGGTGATCTGATCGGCGCGCCCCACGTGCTCGCGCAGCGCCAGCTCGCGATCGTGGTGCGCGACCGTGATGATGCGCGATGCAAAGGGCGCGGCCAGCCTCTCAACGACGCGGTACAGCGCGGCCGCGCTTGGACTGACGCCGGGAGTGAACGCCCAGCCGTGGGCGGTGAACGTCACCGGCAAGCCGAGAGAGCGTGCGGCGAGCCTGCCCAACACGCCCGCTTTCGACGAGTGAGTCGCAACGAGGTCCGGCTGAAGCTCCTTGAGGTGGCGGCGAATTTGGACCAGTGCGAGCGCGTCGCGAAAGGGGTCGATCGGCCGCATTAGCATGGGCAGGGCTCGGTAGGGGATTTCGTTTCGCCTCAGGTCTTCGCAAAAGGGACCATTGCCTCCGACCAACACCGTGGCTTCGTGGCCTCTGGCCTTGAGCGCCTTAGCGAGGTCCCGAACGTGCACCTCGGCCCCAGCGATGGTATCGGAACGCGTGAGCACGAGCGCAATGCGCCAGCCGCGAGCGCGTTCGGCAGAGACGGATGGCGATGAAGGCGCGTTTTTTAGAGCTGGCACAGAGCTGCTTCGCAACAAGTTTCAAGCTCGCAGAAGGATTTTTAGGTCGCGCAGCCTACAATTGCCTCTTGGCGCTGTCCACGGCCGGCTTCCTTGCCGATGAGGAAAACGACAGATGGGTGAAGCGGGATGTACCGCGGGTGATGGCTAACGTTGTTGTTCCGGATAGAAAACGTGTAGTAGTAGAACGGTGAACTGAAATGGGCATAGACGCGAACGGCACCCGCATCCTCTTGTATGCTGCCAAAAAGCTTGATGTTTCCTTCTCCAGTACCGCAGTAATCGGAAGGCAGGCGCTACAACTCAGCTCTCGGTCGCTCTCAAAGAGGTTGCGGGAATTTGGCCACGACGTCAACGTAGACCAGGCACGAGCCCTAATCGAAAAGCGAGATGGATTCGCAGAACCCCTCTTTGAATTGCTGGGGGCACGCGAAGTCAAGACCTTTGACGCCAATGACTATGAAGGTGCCTCAGATATCCACGACTTCAACTATCCAATTCCGGATCGCTACGAACAAAAGTTCAGCGCCGTTGTTGATGCCGGGTCATTAGAACATGTCTTTAATTTTCCGATCGCAATTACTAACTGCATGAACATGGTGAAGGTTGACGGACACTTTATCAGCATAACGCCCGCCAATAACTTCTTTGGACACGGCTTTTACCAGTTTAGTCCAGAAATCTATTGCCGACTCTTTGAACCACAGAACGGCTTTAGACTTGAGAAGTTGATCTTTTTCGAGCACGTGGCTGGCGCTCCGTGGTTCGAAGTCTCCGACCCAAAAAGAATCGGTCGAAGAATCCAACTGGTCACCCGTCGCTCGGCCTATTTGGTTTCCATCGGCAAACGAACTGCGAACGTCAAATGTCTCAGAGCGTACCCACAACAAAGCGACTTCGTAGCGAGCTGGATTAACACAGAATCCCAGAGCAAAATACAACCAAAGATCGACCGACTGAAGAAAGCGATTCCCTACTCCGTTCGGCCATTTTTGGGAACCATGTTGCGCCGAGTTGCCCGTTATGATGCGCGGCTACTTAAAAGAATGAATCCCAGTGGTTGACTTCGCTTACCGCTTTCGAATGGCTCCGAGGAAGTAAAGGCTTGGGAGTGCCTGGGTTCGCGGACTGCAGCTCGAATGCCTGACTCATCTCAGTCCCTTCCCCTGCGTGTCCTTCACGTCGTTGGCGCCATAGACGCGGGTGGCATTGCGTCATGGCTTCTCCAGCTTGACCGTTGCGCCGATCGTTCCCAATTGTCGATGGATTTCTTCGTTTACGCAGACGCAGAGGGGGCTTACAACCCAGAGTTGTTATCGTTGGGTACTCGAATTTTCCGGTGCCCTCGATCCGATCCTCCGTGGCTCTACGCAAACAACATGTGGCGCATTTTGCGGACGCTCGGCCCGTACGACGTCGTGCATAGCCACGTGCATTATTACTCCGGATGGGTATTGGCAATTGCCGCACTCGCGGGAGTGCCCGTGAGAATCGCGCACAGCCACACCGACACCAGAAGCGAGGACAGTCGTGCAAGCGCTTCTCGTAGGTTATACCTCGCCACGATGAAGATCCTTCTTCGCCACAGCGCGACTGCGGCGGTCGCCGCCTCTAGTGAAGCTGGAGCAGCGCTTTTTGGCGAATCCTGGCCTTCTCACCTGAAATGGTCGCTCCTGCGTTGCGCGATTGATCTTTCTCCGTTCCGTGAGTCGCCCCGCTCCTCCCTCCGAGAGGAGTTGGGCATTCCGCGCGATTCGTTCGTCGTTGGTCACGTCGGCCGGCTCGTCGAGGTCAAGAATCACTCTTTTCTGATCGCGATCGCTAAAGCCGCGGAACTGTTAAACCCAGCGATTCACTTTCTGCTCGTCGGAGACGGACCGTTGCGCGGAGACATCGAGCGACGCGTCGCGGAGGCTCACCTAAAGAACCGATTCACCTTCGCCGGTCAGCGCAACGATATCCCGGCGCTGATGGTCGGCGCGATGGATGCTTTCGTGCTTCCCTCCTTGTTCGAAGGCCTGCCGCTCGTTCTCATCGAGGCTCAGGCGGCGGGACTTCCTTGCTTGGTTTCGGATACTGTTTCGGCCGAGTCAAATATCGTTAATTCCCTGTTTTTTAGGCAATCCCTAAGCTCCTCGCCTCAAGAGTGGGCGGCCAGGCTGATCAGCCTTAGGCAGGCGCGAAGCGACATTTCCCGAGAGCAGGCTTTGAGAGCTGTTGAGGTCAGTCCCTTCGAAATTCATTCCAATCTTGATTGGCTGCAAGCGTTTTATCGCAACCGCCGCGATGGCAACGCATCATGGACCTCATAATTGCTCTCGAGCATCGGTTCTGGCGAACTCGCGACGGCAGTTACTGGACCGGCACGATTTACCCCCGGCCCTTCTGGTCAAGGTATTTGAGCGTCTTCGATCGAATCAACATCCTCGCCCGTGTTTACGACGTACCCGCGAAGCGCGATTCTTGGTCGCGAGTGGACGGTGACGGAGTGACCTTCGCGGCAGTTCCTGGCTACATCGGACCGTGGGCGTTGGTCAGAAACTTCCGAAAGGTCAGTGCGGCCATCCGCGGTGCCATTCGAAGCGACTGCGCGATCCTACTTCATGTACCGGGTACGGTGGCCACCATGGCATTCCGGCGCCTACAGCCGGGGCAACCCTATGGCGTCGAAGTGCTCCAAGACCCGGATATCTACTTTTCAAGTGATTCGTTCTCGCATCCGCTGCGACCGTTTTGGCGGTGGTGGTTCACACACAACCAGAAGATGCAATGCAGGCAAGCCGCCTGCTGCCTGTACGTCACAGAGCGCGTTCTCCAACAGCGGTACCCACCCGGTGGGCAGGGCGAGAGATCTTCCTGGAGCTTGGAGCCCCCCGCGTTTTCTGTCGGCGTGTCCGATGTCGAAATGCAGGACGCGGCTTTCATCGACTGGAAGGATAGGGCTCGTTACCGGCTGGAGGCCTCGAACACTGACGCCAAGGCGCATCACGACGGGCGCTTCCGGATTATCTATGTCGGTACTTTAGAACGCTCCGTGAAGGCTGCAGACATTCTTGTAACTTCGTTTGCTCGGTCGGTAAGTGCTGGGCTCGATGCAGAACTTGCAATGGTTGGGGACGGTCGCGAGAAACCCCGGCTCGAAGCACTCGCTCAATCTTTAGGTCTAGGAGATCGCGTGGCGTTCCTGGGCTATCTATCCGCGGGTGAGGCGGTCCGCCGGCAAATCGACGCCTCCGATCTCTTCATCCTGCCTTCGCGAGCGGAGGGCATGCCTCGCGGACTGATCGAGGCCATGGCACGGGGCCTGCCATGCATCGGCAGCTGCGTGGGAGGAATTCCTGAATTGCTTCCAGAAGCCGCCCTGGTTCAGCCCGGCGACATCGCAGGCCTAGCAGCGAAGATTCTACAATTCGCTAGAGATCCCGAATTGAGGGCGGAAATGGGCCGACAAAACTTGACCACCGCTCACCGCTATCGCGAGAGCATTTTGCAACCGAAGCGGATTGCGTTCTACGAGAAGCTGGTGGACTCTACCCAACAATGGCAGAAGTCCAAGAAATAATGCGGTTCGCCTCGCTTGAAAATCTTCCCTCTTTCGACTATCGGTTCTTTGACGAGGGACAACGGTATGAGTTTGGGTATTCTGCGCCTCACCCGTTCTATGTGTTTTCTTTGCGCTATTGCTGGAATCGCTTCACAAGCGGAAACCAGTCCTGACGCCCCGACTCCAAAGCCAGGCCGACAATTCAACGTTAAAAACTACGGAGCGAAAGGAAATGGCCGCGCCAATGACACCGCGGCTATTCAGGCGGCGCTTGATGCCGCGCGCGATGCGGGAGGAGGCCGCGTCTATTTGCCCGGCGGAACCTACCTAGTGAGTCCGGCGACCGACGTCGTCTTTGGCGTTGCCAGTAACATCGAGTTTGCCGGCGATGGACCTTCCTCGATCATCAAGATCAAAGGCGGCAAGTACAATGCAGTCTTCTGGAACGACGGAGGAGGAGAAAATCTCGCCTTTCACGATTTTCGTGTGGATCAGAATCCCACTGGCAACGCTGCCAATCCGGTTGGCGATGGCAATATGCAGAGCGTGATCGGCGTCAATAACTACAAAAATCTTCGGGTTCAGAGCGTCCGCTTTGAGCCCGCCTGCGGCGTCTGGGCCATCGTCGGGCTGGGCCCGAAGGGCAATCAACTGCTTGTAGAGGATTGCGTTTTCGAGTTCGTTAATGGGCGAGTAGCCAAGAAGGAGGATGAAAAGTG
>Ga0126369_10002736_pt1 | contig 12639 bp, 8 predicted proteins | sample PanSoiMetaPlot_1_FD_109646 | JGI IMG/M metagenome (GOLD analysis project Ga0126369, IMG submission 109646) | Tropical forest soil microbial communities from Panama - MetaG Plot_1 | ecosystem: Environmental > Terrestrial > Soil > Tropical forest > Bulk soil | place: Panama | collected 2016-02-17 | reverse complement strand
ACCGCGCACGCCCCGCACTGCGCCATCCCGCAGCCAAGGTGCGGGCCTGTCAATTTCAACTCATTGCGCAATACGAATAGCAACGGTGTCTCCGGCGCCACGGACACCTGATGCTTCGCGCCATTTACGGATAGGGTCAGTTTGCCCGTCATCTCTCTCCTTCCGAATCACGCAGTTTCGACAATTCCATGTATTGGACGCGGCCCACGCCGGGTCGTTAGCCGGTAGATAGACCTTCATACGCGGTGGCGAGGACTGAGAACCTCGCCGCTGGAACCGGTTTCGCGGACTCTGCAGTGAGGCGCTTCTGAGAGAGCTACAAGGCGGCGGGCAATCTGTTCGGCAGTGCCGCCTGCGGCGAGCTCGCTAGCCTGCTGGTTCCGCTATTCATTCGCGGAGTCGTTTCCATCCGTTACGTCAGCCAGTATCCCAAACCTGCCGCGCACGAAGAGAGACGGCATCATTCGATCAGCATACGAAATTGCTCCCACCCTCAAGCAAGCCTGGCGAACCTTTAATCGACCCGAAGAAAATTTGGCATCACTCCGGCCCCATGTTCGCTGCCCGGTTCTCCTAGCCTGGGGCCAAAGACGACTTCGTGGTTCCCCAAAAGCGCCGCGCACCAATCACCGCCTGGAGGTCTTTGATCGCGGACACGCTGTTTTTCTGGATGACCGGGGCCGCTTCGAACAGGCGTTGCGGGGCTTTCTGAATCAAGTCTGCGCCGTCTAAACGGTGAACGTCACCCTGTGTGAGATAGCCACCAATGCCCATCATCAATCGACGCGCTTTCCTGGAAATGGCTGCGGCCATGGGCGCTACAGCGGTTTGGTCTAACACCCTCGCAAGCGGCTCCCGGGTTCACTGGCAAGAACGCCGCGATCTTTTTCCAGAGGGCGTTGCTTCAGGAGACCCTGACAGCCATAGCGTGCTGTTGTGGACGCGCTGCCCGCAACCCCGCCAGGATTCCACCCTGCGCCTTACCGTCGAAGTCTCGGAAGACGATTCGTTCAGTCATGTCGCTGCGACCACGGTCACGCTAATCTCTGCAGTCTCCGATTGGACTTGTCGCGTCCTGGTTGGCGGCCTGCAGCCCAGCCGCGTTTACTGGTATCGCTTTGCCACTCCCGAAGGTTTTGGCAGCCGCATTGGCCGAACTATCTCGGCGCCAGCCGCGGACGATCCAAAGCCGGCACGCTTTGCGTTCGTGAGCTGCCAGAACGTCAACCAGGGAGCGCAAAATGCCTACCGCAGAATGATTTTCGAAGACCAGCGCGCTCCAGAAGCCGAACGCCTCGCTTTCGTATTGCATCTGGGCGACTTCATCTATGAGATCGTCTGGTATCCGGAAGATCGCCCTCAAGGCATGTACGATCGGCGATTGCGGGATATCGTGCGCTACCCGCACGGAGAGAAAATCCGCGACTTTCACATTCCTACCACTCTCGAGGACTATCGCGCCGTTTATCGAGCATATCTCAGCGACCCGGATCTTCAGGACGCACGTGCGCGCTGGCCCTTCGTCAATATGTGGGACAATCACGAATTCAGCTGGCTCGGCTGGCAGTCTCTGCAGAAATTTGAAGGCAAGACGCGGCCCGCGCAGACTCGCAAAGTGGCCGCCAATCAAGCCTTTTTTGAATACCAGCCGGCACGCATGTCGAAGCCGAGTGGACCTTCCGCGGAGCGTTTCGACGGCCCGCAGGTTGCTGACACGCCGATCACGCACTTCGACCAGAACGGTCTCGGCCAGGAACCGAACAATCTTGCCGCCATCCACAGCTTGAAGGGCTATCGAGCTCTGCGCTGGGGCCGCAACATCGAACTTATCGTCACCGACCAGCGCAGTTATCGTTCCGAAGAGCCCACAGAGCGCCCGGAAGCCAAGCCTCTTACGAGTGATGCCTTTCCCAAGTTCATTCCCGAACTAGCCATCGAAATCCTTGATGCGGGGCGCACCTACAATGGCGGCCAGCCGCCGGACTCCATCCAGTTCGGCAGCGTCGAAATCAAGAATTTCTGCAAGGACCGGCCCGCGCAAACCATTCTTGGCGCCGAACAAAAGACCTGGTTTCTTGAGCGGCTGCGCAATTCCGAAGCCACCTGGAAAATTTGGGGCAACACCACCGCCACGCTAGACATGCGCGCCGATCCGCAAAACTTGCCGCGGGAATTTTCGAATCCGTGGCCCGGCGCCGGTTATGCCGCATCGCCCGGAGGCGACCACAGCACCGCGTTCGTCGAGCGCGGCGAAATCTACGATTTTGTCCAGGCTCATGGCATTACCGGTTTTGCCACCGTGGCGGGAGATCGCCACAGTTTCTGGGCAGGCTTGGCGGCGAAATCGCTCCCACCGAAACCGTTTGAGCCCGTCGGCGTCGCCTTTGTCACTGGTTCAATTTCGGCGCCAGGATTGGTCGAAGCCCTGGAGCATGCCTTGCCAGCAGATCATCCCCTTCGCGCTCTGTACGTTGGACAAGGACCAAACGATCGCACCCCGCAATCCACCTTGAACATGTTGCTTCGCCATGGAGTGCGCTCTTGTCTTGAGTACGCCAAGACGGGCGACATTGCTGCGGCTCGCGCAAAGTCGAACCCCGACCTGGCGCCGCACCTTTCCTTCGTCGACATGGGCGGACACGGCTATGCCGTTGTTCGCGCCACCAGCGACGCTATCGAAACGGAATTCGTTTGCATTCCTCGTCCACTCGAACGCAGCGAACGCCAGGACGGCGGCGTGCTTGCCTATCGCGCCCGGTTCCGCGCCCCATTGTGGCAAAAAGGAAAAACACCACACCTAGAAATGCAAATGCTCGAAGGCGATCCGAGATTTTCCGTGTGATACACCTTATCGTTGGCGCGACGAATTGTGGCCGAGCTGGCAGGATCGCACTGAACCACGAGCCTCGTCCCTACCCGTAGCTTTGGCCGGGTAGCCCTCCACGGAGATCAGCAAACTGCTTCAAGAGTGCGCGACACTCGGCTCAGTAGCTTCGGCCCTTACTCTCATTGCGGCTCAGCCTCCGCCCCTGTGTCGGCTTTTGCGAATCGCGTCGGTTGCAAACGATATCCGTTACGCGTGCGCAAGTGGCATCTCTTCAAACGGTCCGAAGTCAATTTCACTGTAATACTCCGCCAGCCGCGGTTGGGGTTCTGCTGGGGGTAGTAGCTCAGCGAATAAAGATGCGCCAAGTCTTCTCTGATCGACGCAAACGCTCGTTTTTCCTCTTTCCAGCTCTTGGCGAAGTACGCTTTCCCGCCCGTAGCCGCGGTCATACGCTCGAACACCGCAGTCGAAATTGGCTCCAATTGAGCCTCGCGGGTGCAGATCATGTAAATCGCTGTCCCTGTCGATTGCGCCAGCTCCGCTACGTCTTCCGGCGGAACCACGCTGGCGTTGTCCGGCCCATTGGAGAAAACCACCACGACTTTGCGGCCTGAGAATTGTCCCGCATCCTTCAGCGTTAGCAGCAGGCAATTGTAGAGAGCGGCATCGTCGCCCGCCACCGTCGTGCGCACGCCGCGCAGAACCGCCGAGCGATCTGCGGTCAGCCGCGCTGCCCTCGACAAATCGCGACTGTACGAATAGAAAGCGATTCGGTCTGCGGATTCCAGCGAGCGAACAAAATCGGATATGGCGTCCTGTGCGAACACGAATCCTCGATACATATAGTCGCTGGTATCGAATAGTACAAAGACATTTGCCCCCGCTGTGATCGAACTCAGTTCCGTAGCGGTTAAGCGCGTGCCATCCTGTCCGCGGTCAGATTGCTGACCACCGCCGGGCCCGCCATTGGCATCTTTTGCATTCAGTGGTGCGTCGGCCAGCCGGCGCGCCGGCGCATTCCCTTCTGCGAACGTGGAGATCTTCTGCGGGATTCCGTCTTCCATTACCACGAAATCGCTTGGTTGCAGCCCAGTAACATAGTTCCCACGACTGTCCGTCACCGCAACATTTAGTTGCACCAAATCCACCACCACACGAATGTGCGAATTCGAATTCACGGGCTCTTGTGCATCCAATGCCAGCCCCACAAACAAACCAAGACCCACGCACAACCAGAAAACTGAAACAAACAATTTCTTCCTCATGTAGGCTTCCTTGTTGTTCTTTATTTTGTCTCGGGCACGGGTTTTGCCATGCTTCCTACCATCCAGGGGATTTTCCCCTCGCGGAACTCTTCTCCGGTTCCCTGCAAAGCAGCAAGTATCGCTGCCCAGTCTTCCAGCTCGCTCGCAAAAATTTTCTCCACCATGCGACGAGTTAGCTCGGGAACCATGCGGTTCAATAGCACCGGCGAATAACCCATTTCATCGGCCAGCCGTGCCCAATAGAGGTTGCCGGAATCCCAACACTCCGCCATCAGGCGGCTATACGTGCCCGTCAATGCCGGAAACGGCTTCACGCTTATCAGTTCGCGGCCGTAACTCTGCGTAAACACAGGATGGATTATTCCGAAGTCTCGCGAGATTCGCTCCCTGCTGACCTCGTCTGGATCTTTGTGCGAAAGCGCTTGCAGTTCTCTTCCCGCCGGACTGACAGCGCTGAGCTCGCCAGGAAATCTCTGTTGCAACTCGGCCGTCAGAAAGAACGTTTCAGCTGGCATTATGCCTTCCAGCATTTCCTTCGTTTTTCCGGTCCGCAGCATCTCTTCCAGCCACGCCTGCCTCGCTGGGAACATTCGGTCTGAGATAATGACCATCGCCTTGGCGCGCAATTCCATATCCGCCACGGAGGCCGTCAGTATTTCCTCTCCGGCTCGCTGATAGAGCGCCGCGGCGTGCAATTCGGTCGGGCTCACGTCCCACCAGCGAGGCACGATCGCGCCACTCATCAGCTCCGGGACAAACTGTTTCCAGATCAGAGCCTGCACGTGATCCGGCGCAATGAAATCCTGCTCCGCCTCGGCCAATACGTAAGACAGGTCAGCAAGTGATCCGATCAGATGCGCACCGCCGCCAGCCGGTGAGCCCGCGCCAAACAGCTGCGGCGACTGCCACAAATGTTCCACCCCTGATACCGTGTCACCCGAGAAATCGTGGGAGCGCACAAACAGCGGGTTGTGGTGCAAAACTTGTGAGCCGGGCGGTTCGTAGTACGCGTAGTTCATGCCCACCACCGTGTCCCTCATAAAGGTAGCCAGTTGCCCTCGCGCTTCCTCCCTTTGTTTGGGCGAACTCGAAGAACTAAGCACTTTTGCCAGATTGGTCTTCATCTCGCCTTCGGTGTGGCGATTGTTGTAGGTTCCCGCCGCCCACGTGCTTCTTTCGCTGCTCGTAAAGATAGGCCGCGGCATTTCGAATTCTCGAAGTTCGCCGGCCAGCGCGATCATGCTGTCATTTTTGGGCGCCCCCTGCCCTGAACCACTCAAACCGTCGTCCAGAGCAAACAGCGTGTCCAGTGAAATCAGTCTCTGGTCGTCCAGCACCGAACGAAGCCGGTTGGCCATCTCCTGTCCCATCCGCTGACTTCCCGCGGTTGTCGGATGCGCGGCGGCAAGAACAGTGATCATTTCGTCCTGCGTGATCCTCGGTTTCCCCGTCGCTGCCCGGAAAAGTGCCTGAATGGAGCTGCGCCCAGCCGTAACCAACTGCGCTGGGGTGGTAAACCGGGAAAATGGTCCAATTACGTCGAGCCACGAGGAGTTTAGGTTGCTCTGATCGATTTGACCTTGCCTCGCCAGAATCTGCCACAAGCCCACGGCTCCCTGGAAGGTTCCCATGGCATTGCCCCGCAGCGCGTGATCAGAAATCTTATTGAGCGCCTCGGCCGTCGTCAGGAAACGCGTGATGGAGGCATCCGTTAGCTGCGGGAATTCCGCGAAGATCAAATATTGATCGCTGAAGTCCGCGAATTTATCGGCCAGCAACACAACCGTTTGATCGCTCATCGGTTGCGCCGGCGGGCGCACCCGATCGATTTCGCTCAAACAAAGATAGGCTTGCAGCGGTCCTTTGTCGTTCTCTAGCCGCGAAAACGCGAACATAGCCTCTGCTAGCTGATCCGGGTATTGCCACCCGGTCGACTTCTTGCCCCATTCGCGCACCAGCCTGTACGGGTTCTGGCGAAGAATCGCGCTCCACGCCTGCATGCTTCCCGGCACGTACGGCTCGCCCTTGGCGTCCCACTGCATTCGCGTTACCAGCACCATTAGCCCCGCCGCCGGCCTGAACGCGTACCTTACTGCGGCATCGCCTGAAGCTCCCGGCGAACGGAAGGCTTCATAGTAACGTTTATATCGTTGACCCTCAGTGAACCGTTCTTGCTGCCTGTGATCGGCTCGCGCCATGGCGTCATAATACGCCACCAACCATCCGTGGTCCTTTGTGAGCAATCGGGGGACGAACTCTGCCGGGGTTCGCGGACTAGCTCCGACCAGGCTTTGCCAGCTCTTCTCGGCCTTTTGTCCGCCGGGAACGATCACCGTGCCTTCGCGAATGCAGATCTGGCTCCCATATAAATCCAACGCTGGCGCAACCAGACGTAGCTTTTCGAGCCCAATGGTGTTCTTCATTGCCAGCCTGGTCTCAGGGTCGATTTGCGATAACCCCCAGTAAAGTCGCGCCACGTCAGCTTCGTTCAAAAGAATTTCCGCGACGTTTCGATTGCTCTGTCCATTGGTCGCCGCAAGCGCTTTCCAGTCGGCTGGCCCGAACAGTACCGGCACGGCAGACCCGGCGTACGCGTATGTGAACGGGGTGCCCTTCTGTAATGCTTCTTCAAGATCGACGAGCGGAAAACCTGAATCAATGGTTAGAAACGCCCTCTGCGAATCCGCCGCTACTAAGTTCATGTCAGCGTGCCCACACTCTCCGCGGACTTTATACCCCAGGGCAGCAAGCAGCGGTCCAACCTCATTGCAACCATTCACGCGGATATTTCCATCCGTACCTGCCAGTGCGGTAAGCTCCTCAGCTTGGCGAAAATAATGGCGTAGCAAAATCAGGTATTCAGTTGGGTGTCCGATCTGGTAACCATGGAGGAGCACGTTGCGCGCAAGCATCGGCATCACTTCCTCAAGGGAGACCTTCTGGCGCAGACCAGCCATGCGCAAGAAAGATCGCAACGGCCCAGGAATGATCACACTGTTTTCCGGGTGCGGCGAAGGACCGCTTTGCTCAGAATTCTCCGCCGCCGGTAAAGGAAGGCTTCTTGGCGCTGAGAGCGTAGGTGCAGCAGAAGCCACGAAGAGGCCGACGCCAAAGAAGAAACACAGGAGGAGACGAGATTTCATGACTAATCCTTCGCCGCCCCCTGGGGGTGAAGGCGGCACATCCGTGGAACCACTCCAGGGAGAACAGCCTACCCCTCTGGCTCGATATAGCCAACGGATTTTTTAGTCCCCCAACCCAATTTTGACGACACCGGCTCTCCTCCATTCATCGGCCATTGTTTTCGTAGCCAAGCAGTTTCATCCTATTTTCCTTCTCTTCAGTATGTTGCTCGTCCACCGCTGAGATCGAAAACAGCACCGGTAGTGAAGGAATTTTCTTCAGATACGAGCCATGCGACCATGGAACTCACTTCATCAAGTTCCAGAAAGCGTCCGCGCGGAATGCGGGACAGCATGAAATCAATGTGCTCCTGGCTCATTTGCTCGAACAGGCGAGTACGCGCGGCTGCGGGAGTAATGCAGTTGACCGCGATGTTCTTGTCCGCAGTCTCTTTTCCCAGTGATTTCGTGAACGCTATCACTCCGGCCTTTGATGCGCTGTAGGCCGAGGCGTTCGCATTCCCTTCTTTGCCTGCAATAGACGCCACATTCACGATGCGGCCGTAACCCTGCTCCAAGAAGTGGGGAATGATGGCGCCACAACACAGAAAGACACCCGTCAGATTTATGTCGATCACCTGCTTCCAGGCGTCCAGCGGATACTCCCAAGACTTGAAATTCGGGCCTGCTATACCAGCGTTTGCGACAAGGATGTCGATTCGCCGGTGTTTTTCCAAAGCAGACGACGTGCTCTTTCTCACACTTTCAGCCGAAGCGACGTCCACAACTTCGATAGACACTTCACCTCTAGTGCTGAGATCTGCTTGAGCTTTGTTCAATAGAGCTTCATCCCGATCCCAGAGCGACAATGTCGCACCCGAAGCGATCAGACGGGATGCAATAGAGAAGCCAATGCCTTGCGCTCCTCCGGTGATGACTGCTGTGCGTCCCTTTAAATCAATCTGATTCATAGTTCCTCTCTGATCCTATCGATTAGGCATACCAACATTTGAACAGAATTGAGGCACTGCTTGCGCCTGGTTCCGCATGCGAAACAGTTCGCCGGCCAGTTCGCCGTCTTTATTTCTAGTGTTGCCGCCGCCGTCGTCACATAGAGATCCCGAAAGTCCTGACCAGCAAAACGTGAGGCTCGATGCCTTGGGAGGTGGTAAACCAATCCTGCGCTCAACCACCCGTTCGACGCAGCCGAGCAATTTCTGCTTCCGCCCCAGAGCGCCGTCCACAGGCCACAGTTTGCGTTCCATCTTCAATCCATCTGGCATGCCATCAGTTACAGTAAATCGAGCAAACAGCTTTTGATTTTGCAAGTCATCGATCTCGATATCGTAATCAAAGGCATGAATCTCATGCTCGAACGAATCAGTGTGATAGAAACTCCTGCAATCAGCATCGAAAGCCATTGCGTTTGAACAACCCAGCTCCTCGAGAAGAAAGATTGCAGCAACCGTCAGGATCAACTCTGTAGAGCCATTCTTTGCGTTCCGGAGTCCGACATTGTGCCGCAGAATACTCGTCCGCAATGGTCAGCGATCACGTCGTTGATCTTGATGTCCGTTTGGGCGGAATCTCCGGAATGACCTCTTTCGGCAAGCCAGCATGCCAGATAGTTACAGTCCCACGATCCATAAATAGGAGTAAAGACCCGCCCATTTGGATCTTGAGGCCACCCACCGGTCGGCCCTCGTAACATTGCTCGTGCCTTTCTCTCTTCGGGTCATAACGAAACAGTTGGCCCGTGGAATATCGGCCCAGTTTGGCGCAAGAGCATCAGTAATCTGTTCGCGACTTTCAACGGGTAATCGCATTCCCGGCGCTCACTGGCCAATATTCACAATGTTTTGTCTTGTATTTCAGTAGACGCTGCTATAGTTCACCTGTGTCGGCTTGGAGGGTTGACTTGCTTGCGAACGCTTACCTACTACGTTCAGGCCGCTCATGCGAACACACGAAATTGGCGCCTTCCTCGGTGCGACTGTGCCCCTGGTACTTCACGATCTGCAGATAGGAGCATAGGGGCCGAGCGCGGTCAACTCCTGCGAAATAGCTGACTCCAGTCAGAAATCTGGACATGTATAGCCATCGATTTCGACCTGTGAGTGGCCGGGATTGCTGAAATAAGAGCAATCGAAGGCTAGCTTGGAAGAAGTACGATGGCTACGTTACTAAAGGTTGATTCAAGTCCGAGAGCTCTGTCTCCCGTAAGCTGACGGCGGTTCGCAAAGACCTGGCCCGAAGCCCATCCCGGTGGGATGGTGATCTCCCGGAAAGTGCATGCGCAGGCAAGTTGCTGAGAAACACGAATCCACCATAGGAGGGCGAGATGAAAATTGCATCGGTAATCGCGCGGTATTTGCTGGGGCTAATCTTCCTCGTGTTTGGCTTGAATGGCTTCCTTCACTTCATACCCATGCCACCTCCTAAGGGGCTAGCGGCCCAGTTTGGGGGTGCGATCTTCGCCTCGCACTATTGGGTGGTTATCTTCGGCCTTCAAGTCCTTGGAGGCTTACTACTTTTGTTGAATCGATTTGTGGTGTTGGCACTGGTGCTGCTTGGACCGGTAATCGTAAACATTTTGTTCTTCCACTTGCTAATGGCTCCCGAGGGGATTCCGCTAGCAGCTGTCGTGGTAGTGCTGTGGCTGATTCTGGTGGTGCGTTACAAGCAATATCTGGCGGGAATTTTTGTGCAGCGCGCGGCGTAAAAGCGAGTTTGGGAGAGAAGGCGCCCGCCCTTGCGGCTCGCCGGCCTGAGCCCTATCCCGTAAAGAGAACTTCATCGAACTTGCGGCCACACTACGTTTGCAAATGGCTGCTGTGTCTTCTTCTGGAACCCACCTCAATCAGCAACAAGGGTCTCAGTCGCCCCCAAATGTTGGAACTCTGCGCACAAGGCTCTCTTCGACCGCGAAACTGGCCAATCACGAGGCCAGCAGCAGACCGGCCACGTCATCGGGGTGCGTAATCATAGAATTGTGAGGCGTAGCGGGTTCAATCCAGTCCCTGGCCATGAGCGGACAAGTTGCCTCGACGTGTCAAGTGCCGGATTGAGAGCTGAGTTGAATGCACATATGTGCGAGGTAAGCCGTGCCCCACCGGCGCGGGGTAATGTAAGTGCGCGGCGGATGAGGTGACAGGTGTCGCCGGACCCGGTCGTACAGCGGCCCGCAAGGAGGTTTTCGTACCCGGTACTCCGGTTTTACGGTACGCATGACGCCTTCTGGAATAAGTTTTTTAAGCTGCACAATATTGAACTTGTTCCCTAGGGCGTAGTACGCCAGGGAGGGGCGTCGCCGCACTGTTCGTTTTGCCAGTTCCGGTCCTTTACGCGTTGTTGCAACATGTCATCGTGTCGGCGCCTGTGAGCTTATCGATGCCAATCGCACAGCAATTTCATGAAGCGTGCTCGGGCCGAGCCTTATCGCCGTCACAATCATCTTCGAGAAAATCGTGAGGAGGAGCAATTTCATGAAGAATACGATCCTGATTACGAGCCTGGCAGCTGCATTCGGTCTCACTACAAATGTCGCTGCTCAATCATCGCCCGCGCAGCAAGGTGCACCGACCGTCAAGACGGGGACGGCCCTAAAAGCCAAGGCAGCTTCGCCCGCTCCATCAGCCACCGCCAAAAGCAAGTCCCAGAAAACAACTATCGGCAAGGGCAAGGCCGCTGCAAAGGCCGCCGCTCCATCTTCGTACTGGACGGAAGAAGTTGACGTGCATGATGACGGTAGCGCTGAGACCACGGAGTTTCTCTATGACGCTCAGCGCGGCATCGTCTACGCTTACGGCGAAGATGATTTCAGCTGCGCGAATGGCAATCCCGAGAAGGCCGGCATCCTTGAGGCTGTGTACGCCACTGGCAACAAAGCCGGTATGCCGGTGGGCTCGGGATATTATATCGTCGGCATGAACGCCGGACAGTGTGCTGCGAAAAAGGCGGGCGCGTACGGCTGCAAGTTCGATGCAGACGGTAATCCCACCGAGTGTGGCGCAATCGCGGTCAACGACGCCACTGGCGAGGTTACAGTCGCGGCGGTGAAATAGACCTTGCCGCATCCCGAGCCGCGTGTTGTCGGTCCAGAAGTCTCACTAGATTGGTACTGGGAAACGCGCTAGTGTTGAACGACCGACCAACTCACAAACTAATGTCCGCAAGGTGCTTTGGTCGGCCGCAGGTCGCAGCGCCCTCAACAGCCAGACACCCAAAAACGCGGTGCGAAGAGATGGGAACGCAAAGCGACCTGATGGGACCTCGCTTCCCACTTCCGGAAAGTGAAGCAAAACTACAATTGGCCTGTCTATGCCTTTGCCAGCGATTTATCAGGAACTAGTCAATGGGTCAGCTGACCTACCTAAACGATCAAACGAGCGGGAGGCTAAGTTCTATTCGTAGCGCAGAGCGACCATCGGATCGACCCGCATCGCGCGGCGCGCCGGAACGTAGCAAGCCAGCAATGCAATGGCAGCCAGACTTAGTGCGACCGCGGCGTACGTTAGTGGATCGGTGGGCTTGACTCCAAAGAGGAACGCGGAGATCAAGCGAGTGACGCCGAAGGCCAGGGTGACTCCAATGGCCACACCTATGGAGGTGAGCTTGAATCCAAGTTTGGTGACCAGGCCCAAGACGTCGCCCGGACGCGCGCCGAGCGCCATGCGGATGCCAATCTCGTGCGTGCGCTCGCTGACGGAATAGGACATTACGCCGTAGATGCCTACGGCGGCAAGCAGGACCGCAACGCCCGCAAAGATTCCGAGCAGCTCCATATAGAACCGGTAATCACCGAGGGACGCCGACAATACGTCTTCCATGGTCATGATGTTGGTGATGGGCTGATTGGGATCGATCTCCGCCAAAGCTTGCTTGACACTGCCCCCCAAATTATTTGAGGCGCTCATCGGACCCGAAGGTGTTCGCAGCACTAATGCTTTATGCAAGTGGGCCCTCGCTGCGCCGCCAGGAAACACTGCCGGCTGTTGTGTGAACGGCGCGTAGACAAATGGAGGCGTTTCTTCTCCCAAGCCAAAATGTTTGACGTCACCGACAATGCCGACGATTTGGCGGGGACGCAGCTCGTCGACCGGGTAGGGATCGTAGCGAAGAAGAATTTGCTGGCCGATGGGATCTTCGTTCGGGAAAAACTTGCGCGCGAAAGACTGGTTTATCGCGATGACCCACGGCGTGGCCTCCGTATCGTGCTCATCGAGGTAGCGGCCTTTGACCAGCGGAATCTTTAGCGCGCTGAATATTCCGGAACTGACCTCACTGTAACCGGCTCGCGGGCGATTTTCGGGCGGCGGTGCGGGATGTCCGAGAATCGCAAAGGAATAGAATTCCGAGCAGCAGCGCGTGGGCAATGCACCGATTACCGCGGCGGACTCCACACCTGGCAACACGTTGGTTTTTT
>Ga0126369_10002735_pt1 | contig 12639 bp, 17 predicted proteins | sample PanSoiMetaPlot_1_FD_109646 | JGI IMG/M metagenome (GOLD analysis project Ga0126369, IMG submission 109646) | Tropical forest soil microbial communities from Panama - MetaG Plot_1 | ecosystem: Environmental > Terrestrial > Soil > Tropical forest > Bulk soil | place: Panama | collected 2016-02-17 | reverse complement strand
CGAGGGCTCGGAACGATCCTGTTCGAGGAGATCCTTCGCGCGGCCGCCGCGCGCTCATACCGCCGGTTCTGCGCTTACGTCCTCTCCGACAACGGGCGAATGATCGACCTGATCACGCGTTTCACGCGCGTCGAGTCGCGGACGACCGAGCAGAGCGTAACGGAGCTGGTCTTCACACTCCTGCCGGAACGGGTCCCGACCAAGGCGTAGCCCGAAATTGCATGACGCCTCGCAGGGCGGCCGGACCCCGCGCGGCGTACTCGGGCGTCCACCGATCGAGGACGTTCAGGAACGCCGCGATCGCGGCGTTGCAATCGGTTGGTCGGCCCCGCTGCACCTCCAGGGCCGGCACGTCGATCTCCGCTCCCAGGATGACGTGGCTCGGGCGATCGCCGGTCGGTGCGATGTCGACGGTTGCCCTGGCCACCTTCACTCCGCCGATCGCGACCTGATCCGGCCAGACCGGCGTCGCGCGGACTTCATCGGTCTCGATGGCTTCGGTCAACGCCAGGGTGACGATCGTGGAGAAGAGCGGCACGGCGCCGAGCGTCAGGTGGGGCCGGAAGAGCACCGCCGCGCCGACCCGCGCGCCGGCGTCTTCCGAGAGAACCACTGTTCCCTCCTGCGCGCCCGCCTCGGCCAGCCGCCGCAGCACCTCGGTCGTGGCCGCGCCGGCGCCGAACAGATAGATGTGGCGGCCCAGGATGTCGCCGGTGAGCTCGCGTCGAATCAACGGGATGGAGATCATGGTGCGTCCTCCATCAGCTCAGCGAAGCGACGACAGGAAGTCGGCCAGGGCCTTCGCCTGCTGCTCGCTCAGCTCCAGTTTCGGCATGTGTGCGCTCGGACGCTGGGCCGAGGGATCTTTCACCCACCCCTCGAGGTAGGCGCGCGAGTACTTCGCGCCGACATGGGAGAGGTCAGGTCCGATCGGCGTCCCCATCTTCCCGACGACGTGGCAGCCGTAGCAGCCGCTGTCCATGAAATAGCGCTTGCCGGCTTCGACCCCGCCCTGGGCGTGTGACGGCGTCGCGAAGGCGGAGATCGTGATCGCGAGCGCGAGCGTCAGCGCGAGTCGCATCACCGGCCCTCTTCCGACTGCCGCACCGTCAACACGGGACACGGCGCGAGCCGGATCACGCGCTCCGCGACGGAGCCCAGCAACACACGGTTCAAGCCACTACGGCCATGCGTTCCGATCACGATCATCTCGGCGTGCTCCTCTCCTGCAACGTTCACGATCTCCTCGAAGGGAATCCCCATCGTCGTGCGCTGCGTCGCCTTGATCCCCTGCCCGCGAAGCTCGGCGATCCGCGCGTCGAGGGCGCTCTCGGCCCATTTGCGCTGGGCCTCGTAGACGCTCTGGACGCGCGGCCCGCTCAGGAGTCCCTCCCCGTAGAGCGGTGTCTCGACCAGCACGTGGAGCAGCACGATGTCGCCACCGAGCTTTCGGGCGAGGTCGACCGCGGTCGCCTGCGCGGCCGCCGCACACTCGGAGAAATCCGTCGGCACCAGGATCTTCACGCCTTCCTCTTTCTGCTTCGACCCTCTTCGGCGTCGGCCGCGTCACGCTCGAGGTGCCAGCGCAAGCGGTCACGGGCGCGGAGGATTTCGTCCGAGGCGCGGACCGGCGCGTCGATCTCCTGCTCGACGCCGAGCGCACGGCCGATCTCGTCCACGATGTCCTGATCGGGCGTGGCGACGCTGCCTCCCACCGACTCCTCGCCAGACGAGTAGGCCGCCTGCCAGTCGGCGTCGACATCACCGCCGGTCAATCGCGGGCTCGTCTCGGTGTGGGCGACCACGTCGCGCATGAGCCCGACGGGCTCCTCGCGATCGTCCAGCGCCGATTCGGTCCCGGCCGTTGTCTCGAGGCGCCGTCTCTTGCGTGGCATCACGTGACCTCCCCACAGCTCCCTCATCTTGGACCTTTGTGCAACGCGGCTGCCCGTCGCGGCCTTTGACTCACGTTGCTTTGACCGTGAGCACCGGACAGGTCGCCATCCGGATCACGCGGTCGGCCACGCTGCCGACCAGGAGTCGATGAACCTCGCCGCGCCCGTGCGTGGCCATCAGCACCAGATCGACCTTCGCCTCTTCCGCCTCGTCGAGGATCTCGTGGTACGGCAGGCCGACCCGAAGCACGAGGCGGACCTTGGCGCCGACGCGATGGCCTCCGGTGGCCCACGCTTCGAGCATCTCGGCCCAGGCGCGGCCTGCGGGCGAGAACTCGAGAAGCGTCTCCTTCGTGAACGGCCCCTCGAAGACCCGCCGAGCGGGCGCAGCCGGCTCGTCGGCGCGCGGGATGCCGAGCTGGTGCGCGGCCTGCAACGATCTCAGCTCGGCCCGTCGCTCTTCGGCTTCCATCTGCATCTCCACGTTGAGCGGAGTCGCCGGCAGGACGTGCAGGAGGACGAGCTCTGCGCCGAAATCTGCCGCCATTCTCTTGGCCGTCTCCCAGGCCTTCTCCGACCCCTTCGAGAAATCCGTGGGCACCAGGATTCGAGAGAACGTTCCGTGGGTCGTCATCACGGCACCCCCGCCTTCAGCAAATTCTGCCGAGGTGGACACGCAATGCGAGTGCCACGACCACGAGTCCCACATGGCGCGATTGAGATCGAGCACTTGCACACGCTGAGAGGCTGGGGCGGACTGATTGCCCGACGTGCCTGGGGCGACGCCTCCCCACCGCTTGGGCGAGCTCGCCTCAGTCACGCGCATTACGAGGAAGCACGACGAACGAAGTCTGTTCGTTCGCGGGCGTCGAGCGAGACGGCCTCGGCATGGTGCTTGCTCACTCCTAATGCAACGTTGGTAGCACCGGAGGAGCGCCATGCGACAGAGCGCAGCGATCGACGGATGCCCGTTCGCGCAGCCCGGTCCCCCGATCTCGGAGATGGGTGACGGATTCTACTGCCGTCTGCCGGGAGGACGAGTCCACATCCCAGGGCCAGATGTCATCCGGCGCTTCTGCTCCGGCGAGTGCTTCACCGGGTGCCCGGTCAATCAGAAGTGGACGGCGATCGTCGACACGGAAGCGGCGCGCGACGACGCGGGCTGGTTTGGCTTCAGCCGCCGCGCTTGAGCGATCGGAGATAGGCGACGAGGTCCGCCATCTCGGCGCCGCGGAACGTCGGCCACGGGGTCCGATCACGCTCGGCCCGCGGGTCGCCGATGAAGCTGTGGTTCCACAGGGCCGACAGTACGCCGGCTGGAGTATCGATCGACGCGGCCGCGTTGAGGTCGCTCGCGACCTTGCCGCGCTCCCCGTAGAGACCGTGGCAGCTCAGGCATCCCTTGTTGACGGCGAGGATCACACCGTTGCGCGGGTCGCCCCCCTGCTTGAAGTAGCGCGCGGCATAGAGGAACGCGACGATATCGGCCATGTCCTGAGGCCGTAGCTCGGGCACCGCGCCTGCGAGACGGCTCTGCATCGCCTGCTGCATGGCTGGCGCCTTGTTCCACATCGCCGCCGCGAAGTCCGTCAGGCTCATGTCGAGCGCACGCTCGGCGAGGCTCGGCTTCGAAGGATCGCCGACTCCGCCGACGCTGTGGCAATTCACGCACTGCTTCTGTACGAACAGGCGACCGCCCTCGTCGGCCCGGCCGGGCAGCGCGTAGAGCGAGCTCCGGCCCGCACGCGGCGAGGTCGAGTTGATGTAGCCGATCAGATCGGCCAGCTCCGACGGCTTGAACGTCGGGCGGGCGATCTTTTCGCGCTCCATCAGCTCGGCCATGCGTGCTCCGTGATTCCACATCGCCGCCGCCAGCGAGATCGGTGAGGCGAGCGGCATGCCCTCGAGCGCCGGTCCGACGGTGCCGCCGGAGCCGCCGAGGCGGTGACACGCGATGCATCGCTTCTCGGTGAAGAGCCGGCGGCCGGCGGCCACGTTGGCCCGGTGATCGAAGTAGCTCAGCGTGAACAGGTAGCCGGCGAGGTCTCCCGCCTCGACCGGGTCCAGGTTGGGCCGCGCGATACCGAGCGCGCGCATGCGGGCGGCCATCTTGGGGGCGTGGTTCCAGAGGGCTGCCGCCAGGTCGTAGAACGTGCGCGGCCGTGTCGTGCGGCCGAGGTCAGGGCCGACCTTGCCTCCGATCCCGTCGATCGCGTGACACTTGACGCAGCCTTTTGCGTCGAAGACAAGGGCGCCCGCGAGCGGGTCCTGCGATGAGCTGAACACCGGTTGGGCGAGCGCGGTCGCCGGAAGGAGGAGGAGCCAGGCGACGAGGAACGTGCTTCGCACGGCGGTCGTTATCGTACTCCATTCGCGCCAAGAAACCCGAGCATGCCGGGAGGCCGGGGCCTCCCGGCAGCGTCGGATGGCGCCGCTACTCGAACGCGAGCTTCAGCACGCCAGGAGCGTAGGCGTGGCGCACCTGTGCATTGTCGAACACCGCCACGCCGAACGCGTACTGCTTCTTCGGGTCATTGAACTGGACGTCGAACTCGCTGTTCGTGACGAGCCGGCGCGTGAACACGAGCGTCCAGGTCCCGTCCTTCCACGCGGACTTCACGGTGATATCGCCGCGGTCGCCCGTGAACGGAGCCACGATGATGCCGGGGACCTCGTCGCCGGCCTTGTACTTCGAATCATCGAACGGCTCCTTCTCGGAGTCGACGATCCAGTACGGGGGCGCCGGCTTGTTACCCTTCAGCGCGAACTTCGGCCCCGCCTTGTCGTCGCTGACGTTGTCGACGTATCCGCCTCCGGTCTTCGGATCACTCTTGCGGCCGGCCTCCGGCGCTTTGTCCTTGTCGTAGCGAGTGGCGTCGAGATATTGGTCGTCGAACTGCCCGACCGAGCCGGTCCGGACGCTCTTCCAGTGCCAGATGTCGGCCTTCTCACCCGCGTTGGGAAGATACTTGTTGCCGTAGGGCTTGCCTTCGCCGACATGGCAGGCGGCCATGCATCCCCGGGTCTCGAAGGCGGGTGAGCTGATGTTCCAGATCATCGCGAGCTTGTCTTCATAGTATTTGTTGTTGTCGCCGCCCTTGTCGTCCGGGTCCTTGAGCTGCTTCCACGACCCGTCGGCCTGCTTCACCCATGGGCTCCGTTGAAAGCTCTGCGTGGCGTCCTTGTACTGGACGAGGAAATACACGGAGTCACCCGAATAGACCGAGCGCAGAGTCACCTCCGTGGAGCCGCCCGAGAAATTCCGGCCACCGACCGCCTTGACGACGAGGGGTCGCGCCGCCTTCCACGCGTCGCCGACCTCCGGCTCCATCGGCGGCGGAGCAGCCACCTTCCTGGAGACGAGGACGTTCTGTTGCGCAACGAGCGGCCCGGGGACGATCGCCAGGAAAATCCACACACCGACCACGGCCACCACGTACTTCATCCTCGCCTCCTTCGTCTCGAACCAGCGCTCTACGTGTAGGGCAATCGGCGGAATACAACCGGCATGCCGGCAAGAATGGCAAACGCCGTGCCACGGGCGATGCAGACGAACAGACTGAAAAACGCGGGATTCTAATCGAGCGGATGACGTGATCGTGAGGCGCCGGCTCCCCGTGTGGGAGGCCGGCGCCTCACTCGGATCAAACGACTACTTCGGCGACGGCGTCGACGCGCCCTTCGTCAGCGTGCGAAAGTACGCCGACATGTCCGCGAGCTCCTGGCCCTTGATCGTGGGCAGTTTGATGCCTGCCTTTTGCGCCTGGTCCTCCATCTCGCGGCTGTGGTTCCACATCGCGGCGATCAGCGGGGCCGGCGCGCCGACGATGTTGGATTTCGCAAAATCGCCGGCGGTTTTTCCGCCCTTGCCGCCAACGGAGTGGCAGGCGACGCAGCCCTTGGCCTGCACGAGCTGACGGCCGCGGTCGCTGTTGCCGGCGGCCGGGTCGAAGTAGTGGGTGGTGTAGAGATAGGCGACGATGTCGGCCATCTCCTGGCCGCTGAGCTGCGGCGGCTCGATACCACGCTCCTTCATCTTGGCCCACATCGCCGGGCCGTGGTTCCACATGAGGCCGGCGAACTGCGTGAGGCTCACGTGGTGAGCGCGACCGAGCTCCGGGCCGACCTTGCCGCCCTTGCCGGCGATCGTGTGGCACGACGCGCACTGCTTGTCGCGGAACAGCGCCTCGCCGCGCTCGGGAGTGCCCGGGACGACCTGAGCGGTGTCGCCGCCTGGGTCCTTGGCGGCGCTTGTGACGTACGCGATGATGTCGACCAGCTCGTTGCCCTTGAAGGTCGGACGCTCGACGCCCTGCGCCTTCATCGTCTCGGCCATACGGGGGCCGTGGCTCCACATTCTGGCCGCGATCAAGACCGGTGAGTTCGAGCGCTTGAGGGAGTCGAGCGCGGGCCCGACCGTACCACCCTTGCCGCCCACGGCGTGGCATTGCGCGCAGCGCTTCGACGCGAACAATCGCTCGCCCGTCTTGGCGTTACCGGTCTCGTCGCGGTACTGCGCCGTGAAGATGAACGCGAGCACGTTCGAGAGCTCGAGCGGCGTCAGGGTCGGCCGCTCGATCCCTTTCTCGCGCATCTTCGCGCCCATCAGCGGCAGGTGGTTCCACATCGCAGCGCCCAGCTCGAAAAAGCCCGTGCCGCTCGGGATGCGCGCCAGGTCCGGCGCGGCTCGGCCTTCGCTACCGCTGCGGATCCCGTGGCACTGGCCGCACCCTTTCTTGGCGTAGACGTCCCAGCCCGCCAGCAGCGCCCAGTCGGGCGCGAACGGCAACGGCGGCTGCGCTGGCGGTTGCTGTGCCGACGCCGACCCGAGCGAGACGAAAAGGAGGAAGGCACCTAACGTTGCCGCGTGGCGCGCGCGCCGCTTCGGTCGAGGCATTCGGGAGATCTCCTAGCGTAGTGCCATCGTCTGCGCTCCGTACTGTAGCAGCGGTGCCGCCAATTTGCCGAACGCCTTTTGCGCAAAGGCGTTCGGCAAGAGCCGGATGCCGGTCGCGGCGAACGTCGGCTCAGCGTCTTCCCATCGGCACGAAGTCGCGGCGCCCCGGTCCCGTGTAGATCTGCCGCGGGCGGGCGATCTTTTGCTCGGGGTCGCCGATCATTTCCTGCCACTGCGCAAGCCAGCCGGCGGTTCGGGGAATCGCGAAGAGCACCGGGAACATCTCCACGGGAAAGCCGAGCGCCTCGTAGATCATGCCGGAGTAGAAGTCGACGTTCGGATAGAGCTTGCGCATAACGAAGTAGTCGTCCTGGAGCGCGATCCGCTCGAGCTCCCGGGCGATCGGCAGGAGCGGGCTCGGGCGCGTGACGGCGAAGACCTCGTCGGCCATCCGCTTGATGATCCGGGCGCGCGGATCGTAGTTCTTGTAGACCCGGTGCCCGAAGCCCATCAGCTTGGCCTCCCCCGCCTTGACCTGACGGATGAACTCGGGGATCCGGGCCGTCGAGCCGACCGACCTGAGCATCCGCAGCACCGCCTCGTTGGCGCCGCCGTGCAGTGGCCCGTAGAGCGCCGCGGCCGCCGCCGCCAGCGCCGAGTAAGGATCGACGCCCGAGGAGCCGACCGCGCGCATCGCGTTCGCCGAGCAGTTCTGCTCGTGATCGGCGTGCAGGATGAAGAGCACGTCGAGCGCGCGCTCGATGGCCGGGTCGGGCTTGTACTTCAGCTCGGTCGTCTTGAAGAGCATGTTGAGGAAGTTGCCGATGTAGCTGAGGTCGTTGTCGGGATACGCGTACGGCCGGCCCAGGATGTGGCGATAGGCGAACGCGGCCACCGTCGGCACCTTCGCGATCAAGCGATAGATCTGCAGCTCGCGATGGCCCGGGTCGTGATTCACCTTCGCGTCGGGATAGAAGGTCGAGAGCGCCGCCACCGTCGAGATGAACATGCCCATCGGATGCGCATCGTGGTGGAAGCCACCCATGAAGCGCTTGACGTTCTCGTGGACCCAGGTGTGGTGCGTGACCTGCCAGGTCCACTCGTCGAGCGCCTTCTGGGTCGGCAGCTCTCCGTGTAACAGGAGGTACGCGACCTCCATGAACGTCGCCTGCTCGGCGAGCTGCTCGATCGGGTATCCGCGATACCACAGGATGCCCTTGTCTCCGTCGATGTACGTGATCGCGCTGCGCGTCGAGGCCGTGTTCATGAAGGCGGGGTCGTAGGTGAGGAGCCCGAAATCCTCGGGCCCGCTCTTGAGCTCGCGTAGGTCCATGGCGCGAATGGTGCCGTCGGTGATCGCGACCTCGCGCGACTTGCCGGTGCGGTTGTCGGTGATCGTCAGCGTGCTCTTGCCCATGGCTTTCCTCCGGTGCCGGTCATTACGCGGCCCGCAGCGCCTGCGTCAGCGGCGCGATGGCCGGCCGCTCGACTCGCACGTACTCCCTCATCGGCAAGCTGAATAGTTCACGGTCCGCGCCGCTCTCGAATCGCATCACGGCCTCGTCGGCGAGCGCGCGGTCGAGATAGACCGGAATCGCGACCATGCGTCCGAACGGCGGCAGAGGGCCGGCGGCGTACTCCGGGAACTCGGCTCTGAACGCGTCTTCGCTCGCGAGGTTGAGGCCGTACCGGCCGATGCGGCGTCGGAATCCGGCCAGGTCGAGCGCCGCGGCCGCCGGCAGGACCGCCAGCGCGAACGCATCGCCGTCGCGCAGGATCACGACCCTCGCGAGTTGGCCGCTGGGGGCCGAGCCCGTCGACGCCGGCTGGGGCGCGGTGACAGTGCAGGCGGCCCGTTCACGGAGCAGAAAGTCGCGCAGCTCGGTAATCACTGATTGGCCTCCTTCTCGTGCTCCATGTGCGCTCCTCGGCTCAGCACTCAGTGCGTGTCCTGTGCGTTTCCAGAGCGCAATGACTGTGCCAGACCTGGGCGTTGCGGTAATGCCGTGCAAACAGTGCGTTTCGAGCTCGTGCGCAGTGGTGACCGTTCGCCGACCGTGAGGCGGCGTCGCCCCACCGGAGAACATTGCGCCCCAGCGTGGTATCCCGCCGGCGCGGCGCCGCGCGGCTCAGGGTTGCTGCGGCAGCTGCAGCGTGTTCTGGACGAGCGAGACGAAGGCGGAGGCCCCGAACGGCTTGGGGAGATAGGCCGTAGCCCCCGCGGCCAGGGCGGCCGTGCGGCTCGCCTCGGAGGTGAAGCCCGTGACGACGATCGCCGGTGGGGCGACTGGCAGCCGCCGCGCGGCGCGAACGAGCTCGAGGCCGTCGCCGTCGGGCAGGCGCATGTCGGTGATGAGGAGCGCGAGCGGCTCGCGCTCCACGATCGCGAGCCCGGCGTCACGGGTACCGGCCGTCACCACCCGGTACCCTCTGCGGCGCAGAAGGCGCTCGTAGGTCGCGACGAGGTCCGCCTCGTCATCGACGACGAGGATGGAGCCGTCGGCTGTCACGTTACGGCAGCTTCACGAAGGCGCGAAGGAGGTCGGTCTCCGTGATGATCCCGACCAGGCGACCGCCGTCGACGACCGGCAAGGCGCCGATCTTGTGATCGAGCATCAGCGAGGCGGCCTCCTTCGCATCGTGACGCGGACTGACGACGACCACACTCGTCGTCATCGCCGACTCGACCGTCATGCGCGCCAGCAGATAGTTGACCTCCCACACGGACAGGCTCGTCGCCGGAGACGGCAGGTTGAGCCGGATGTCGCGGTCGGTGACGATGCCGAGGAGCTTGGGCCCGTCGACGACCAGCAAGTGCCGGATGCGCTTCTGGATCATGAGCTGGCGCGCTTCGAGCACCGGCGTATCGGGCCCGGTCGTGATCGGGCTCGGCGTCATGAGCTCTTTGACGGTCATGCGGGCCTCCGTTAGCCACCCTTCTTCGTCGAATCCGGAGCCGCCATACCAGGGCACATCTTCTGCATGTCGGCGCGATGATCCTGCATCATGCCGCCCATCCGCTCGTGCATCTGGTTCATGCGCGTCATCTGACCGTGCATGTCCTTCATCTGCGTCTGCATCTGCTCCATCATCTGCGTCATGCGGGTCATACGCTGATCGTCCGGTCCGGTCGCCGGTCCTTGCGCCAGCGATGGTCCCGGCAGCGCGACCAGGAGCACTGCCGTCGTGAATGCCGCGAGCACGCTTTTCATGGCCTATCCCCCTCTGACGGTCAGGACCGGACACGTCGCGGCCGTGACCACGCGGGACGCGACGCTGCCGAGAAACAGCTTGGCGAGCCCCGAGCGGCCGTGAGTGCCCAGCACCAAAAGGGTCGCGTGCTTGGACTTGGCGAAGCGGACGATCTCCTCGTACGCGGAGCCCTCGAGCACGAAGCTCTTCGCGCGGACACCGGCCTGCTTCGCCTTCGTCAGCAGCTTGTCGAGCTGCTTCTGCGCCGAGCCGCGGGTGGACGCGGCGATCTCCTCGTACGTCTTCGGTGAGATGTAGCCCTCACCGGCGACCGGGATGACCGGACTGACGACGTGGACGATCATCAGCTCAGCTTTCTGCGCCTTGGCCATCTCGATCGCCTTCTTGAAGGCGGCGCCGGAGGCTTTCGAGAAATCGGACGGATGGACGATCCGATGGGTCATCGCACGGCCTCCCACGCCGCTCGCGCCGCAACCTGATCCTTCGTTTGACGCATCAAGAACACGGGCACTTCCGCATGACGCAGCACCGCCTCCGCCACCGAGCCGAACAGCAGTCGACCGAGCCCGCTTCGCCCGTGCGTGGTCATGGCGATCAGGTCGGCCTCGGCTTCCCGCGCGCCGGCGAGAATTTCCGCGACGGCATCGCCGAAGCGCACCGCCAGCGTGACTCGCACCCCGCGCGCGCGCAGGTCGGCGGCCACGGTGGCCAGATACTCCTCGGCGCTCTCGCGAAGCTTCTCGGCGTCGTCCGCTGCGACCGGGCCTCCGCTCTCGACCACCACGGGCAGGGTCGGAGCGATCACCCGGAGCAAGGCCACGTCGATGTCGAGCGGCCCGGCGATCTCGAGAATGAACGGGACGATCGCCTCCGCCACCATCGAGCCATCGAGCGGGACGAGCACGCGCTTATACATGGGAGACCCCCTTCGCGTCCAACGCGCCACGCGGCACATCCACCGGTGCGTGGCCGGCGCGCACGATCATGATCGGGACCGTCGTGCCGCGCACCACCGACTCGGCCACGCTGCCAAGCACCAGCCGCCCCAGGCCGCTACGACCGTGGGTCGACATCACGATCAGGTCCGCCTTCTGGACCGCGGCGGCCTCGACGATCGCGGCGGCCGGCGGGCCATACCACACGTGCGTCTCGACGCGCCGAACGCCCTTGTCCTTGAGCCGCCGGACCACCGCCGCCAGATATTCCTCGGCCTCGCGGATCGCCATGACCTGGGCATCGACCTGATCGGCGCCCGGCACGGTCATGGCCTCCGCTGCCCGAAGGAGGCTGATCGTGGACCCATCTCGCTCCGCGAAACCACAGGCGGCGGACAATGCCGCTTCGGCCAGCGTCGAGCCATCGAGCGGAACCAGGATCTTTTCGAGTTTCATATATCCTCCTCAGGCACTGTCGTTCCGAGGATCAATTCAGCAACGCGAATGCCAGGACAGAAGCGGAGCGAAATCAGCACGTTGACTTTTGCCCATCCCGCGGCGGCGTGGGGACCGACAGCCTCGGTGGGACACGGCTGCCCCGTCGCCGTCGTCAGCCCCGGATCTGATACTTGTTGATGAGCCGGTGGAGGGTCTTCCGATCGATGCCCGCGGTCTTCGCGGCGGCCGATACGTTGCCGCCGTGGCGCTCGAGCAGTCCCCGCAGATAGGAAGCCTCGAGCACCTGCATCCATTTCTCCTTGGCGTCCTTCAGCGGGATATCTCCGGCCGTCGGCAGGCTCGAGCCGGCCGGCTCTCCGATCGCCGGCGCGCGCGCGCCGGAGCCGTGAAGGAGATAGTCCGGCAGATCATTGCGGGTGATGCGGTCGCCATCGGCGAGCGCGCACGCCCGCTCGATGACGTTCTGAAGCTCGCGCACATTCCCCGGCCAGGCGTACCCCTCGAGCGCCTGGAGTGCCGCCGCGTCGAAACCCGTGATTCGCCCACCGCCGTAGCGCTTGAGGAACGCGTGCGCCAGGAGCTCGAGGTCGCCCGCGCGCTCTCGCAGCGGCGGCAGCGGGATCGCGATCACGTTGACCCGATAGTAGAGCTCCTCGCGAAACTGGGTCTTGGTCACCGCCTCGCGCAGATCGCGGTTCGTGGCGGACACGACGCGCACGTCGACGTCGATCTGCGCGGTGCCTCCGACGTGGCGAAGCTGGCGCTCCTGGAGCACCCGCAGGAGCTTCGCCTGGAGCGTCATGGGCAGCTCGCCGATCTCGTCCAGGAAAAGCGTGCCCCGATCCGCCACCTCGATCAGCCCGCGCTTGGTCTTCACCGCGCCCGTGAAGGCGCCTTTCTCGTGACCGAACAGCTCGGACTCGAGCAGCGGCTCGGGGAGCGACGCGCAATCGACCGGCACGAAGGGCTGCGTCGCGCGCGGGCTGTTGGCGTGGATCGCGCGGGCGATCAGCTCCTTGCCGGTGCCCGATTCTCCCAGCACCAGGAGGTTGGCGTCCGAGCGCGCCGCCTTGCGCACGAGCTCGAAGATCTTCGTCATGGCGGGGCTGCGCCCGAGAATGTTCTCGAATCCGAGCGCGCCCTGGAGCTGCTCTTTCAGGTTGCGGTTCTCGAGCTGGAGCTCACGGTGGCGCAGGCCGCGCTCGACGGCCACGCGCAGCTGGTCCACCGAGAAGTTCTT
>Ga0126369_10002733_pt1 | contig 12643 bp, 10 predicted proteins | sample PanSoiMetaPlot_1_FD_109646 | JGI IMG/M metagenome (GOLD analysis project Ga0126369, IMG submission 109646) | Tropical forest soil microbial communities from Panama - MetaG Plot_1 | ecosystem: Environmental > Terrestrial > Soil > Tropical forest > Bulk soil | place: Panama | collected 2016-02-17 | reverse complement strand
CCTCTACGCGCGAAGGCTCAGATAATCAACATTACGAATTGTTCCTGAGGAAGGGCGCCCTGGAAGCTTGGCACAGAGGGAAATTGCGATCCCTGTTCGTCCCGGGAGGAGTCGCGCTGTTCGTTGCAGCCGTGCTCCTCGAAAGTGGGCTTGTTCCGCTTTCCCCTTCGGTGATCACCTTTTATTATTTTGCGGCTCTCGCATCGGGGGCCATGCTGGCTTGGCGCTTTCACTCCAGCCAGGTTTTGTTTGCCGTACTGACCATCTTCCTATCTCATCGCGCAATAGAATTCTTTTCCGGAGGACATGCAGTCCTGTCAGGTCCGGGCCGCATTGCCTTCGACGCGATCGCCTTCTTGTTGCCGCTAAACCTACTGATTCTGGCGCTGCGTCGAGAAACAGGCATTCAGCTCTCAGCGCTCGCCCCGTATCTTGGATTTCTATTTCTTCAATCTGTATTTGTCGCAATTATCTGTAGCCCAGGGTCTTCGAAAGCACCGTTCATCCTGCGGATGGATCTTATAAACCAGAAGTGGTTCGAATGGACGGCGATTCCACAAACCTCGTTATTAGTGGCATGTGTGTGCATCACGTTCATTACAGGATGGCTTCTTCGTTACGGTAAGCCCATAGATGCTGGCTTCTTGTGGGCTGTAGGCGCCATTCTTGTCGCGTTTCAGCACGGCAGCGTTGGAAAAGTAGCCACAGCATATTGGGGGACCGCGGCACTCATTCTGGCTAGCTCAGTCATCGAGACGACTTACGCCATCGCGTACCACGATGAACTCACGTCGTTGCCGGGACGTCGCGCTTTCAATCAAGCCGTCGCTCAGCTCGAAAAGCCTTACACAATCGCCACCGTCGACATCGACCACTTTAAGAGCGTAAATGATACCTATGGTCACGATACCGGGGATCAGGTATTGCGCATGGTCGCTGCGCGTCTGGCAAAAGTCGACGGAGGGGGAACCGCATACCGTGTCGGTGGAGAAGAGTTCACCATTCTTTTTCCTGAGCGCATGGCCAAGGAAGTTCTGCCTCATCTCGAGCAATTGCGCGTGGCGGTGGAGAACTCAGTTTTTCGATTACGCCTGGTTTCGGATCGCAGAGGGTCATCTCGCGGAGCTGATCGAAGAGCCCCAGCAAAAAAGAAGAAATCGACTCCCACTCGCGATGTCTATCGCGACGGACTTGCTGTGACCGTTAGCATCGGGGTTGCTGAACCTGGAACGGGATCACAGCCCATAAATCCCGAGCGGGTACTGGAAGCAGCAGATAAGGCTCTTTATAGGGCTAAGCGTGCAGGCCGCAATAGAATCGAAGTAGCTTCAGGTATACGCACCCGGGCAGGGAAGAGCATTGCTTAAGGGTCATGCGCCGGCAGGCATCTTCACAATTTTTTTCTGAATCGCGTAAGTAACGAGCTGGGCTTTGTTGTGGATGTTGAGCTTGCGCATCAGGTTAAACTTATGCGCTTCGATGGTCTTGATGCTCAAACCCAGCGTCCCTGCAATCTCTCTAACCGAGTTGCCTTCCGCAATCATCTTTACCACTTCGCGCTCCCGTGGCGTCAGCGTAGTGCTTCGCGCGAGGCCGGGAGATCCCTGGGAACGCGAGCGAAAGTCATCTACCAGTTTTTCGAGCACTTGCGGGCTCAAATACTTACGCCCCTGGTGAACATCGCGTACCGCTCCAATCAAGCGTGGCGCAGGCGCATCCTTCAAAATGTAACCTGACGCGCCAACGTCCAAGCACTGCAGAAGGTACTCCTCATCCTCATACATGGTCAGGAAAATCAATCGCGTTTCTGGATGATTCCGTTCGATGAGGCGCGCTGCCTCAAAGCTCGACATCCCCGGCATTCCGATATCCATAAGGACGACGTCAGGACGATGTTCGCGCACCTTCGCGATCGCTTCGAGGGCATCTCCGGCCTCGCCTACCACGACGAAGTCTGGCTCTCCCTCGAGTAGCCGCCGAATTCCTTCACGAAAAAGCGTATGGTCGTCAACTACCAGGCACTTAATGGACATTTGCATGCTGAACATCTGACTTCAGAATCTCCAAGGCTGAAATGCGTGTGCTTCCCTTTTTCGGTCGATACACCTTTGCGGACGTGCCAATCTCTTCTCGCTTCTGATCAAAGAACCCGTCGCTGCGCTTGCGTCGTGTTCCCACGGTCGAAACGGGTAGCAATACTTTCAGTTGCGTACCTCTTCCTTTGCGCGACCGGATTCGCACATGGCCTCCGAAAGCAGCGATCCTCTCCCGCATTCCGGCGATGCCAAACGACTTTGAGCGAGAGCCACTACCACGCGAAAATCCCATACCATCGTCTTCCACGAAAAGGCGAGCACCCCAGTGGTCAAACTCTAGCCTTACTAGAAAATTCGTCGCCTTCGCATGCTTCGCGATGTTGTGCAGCGCCTCCTGCACAAGACGATAGAGCGCAACTTCGATCTCATGCGGAATTTCTCCCAGAGATTTCGGAAGCTCAAGTCTCGCTCGTAGTCCGGTATGCTTGCACAATTCCCGGGCCTCCTTGCGAATCGCGGCCAACAGCCCCATCTCTTCCAAAATTCTAGGAGACAGTCTGGCAATGATCCGGCGCAGGTCTCCTATCGTGCGGTCCAGCAGGTCCAAAGCTTCCTGAACCTTCAAGTACGATTTACGGCTCTCACTGTTATTCGCCAGCATCTCCAGGTACAGCCTGAGCAACATCAGTCCTTGACCGGTCTCATCGTGGAGTTCACGGCTGATTCGCTTTCGCTCCTGTTCTTGCGCGCGCAGAAGATGGCGTGGTAAATCAAGCACCTGCGGTGTCGGGGCATGGCTTTCCACTGGCGCAAGTCCTCTTCTCGACAGAGTTTTCGGCCGCACACGAACCTCGGTGCCAGAGAGAGTCCTGGAAGTGGCGCTTCACAGTAGGCTGGCGTAATCGTTGGGTGCAGCGGGCAACAAAACTGTGCTCATTCTATCAACATCTCGCTGTTCCGAACCAGTTCTCGCACATAAAAACTTGCTTTTCGATGATAGTTGTGAGTCGGGGTTTGTACCTGCCATCGGATACAATTCATAGGGCGATGCTTCGTTATTACACTGCTGGTGAATCCCACGGAGAGGCTCTCGTTGGCTTTATCTCAGGGCTTCCTGCTGGGATAAAAGTCGATCAGGCGTTTATCGATCGTGAATTGTGGCGCCGCCAGCAAGGCTATGGTCGCGGCGGCCGCATGAAGATCGAGCGTGACACCGCGCATATTCTGTCCGGAGTGCGTCAGGGTCATACTATCGGCTCACCTGTTGCTATCCTGCTGGAGAACAAAGATTGGAAAAATTGGCAGGAATCTCTCCCTGTTGAAGTTGGTGATCCTGCAAAGCATAAGAAAGTTGCATCGCCGCGTCCGGGACACGCCGATCTTGCAGGGGCATTGAAATATAACTTTCCTGAAGCACGATTTGTGTTGGAGAGAGCTTCGGCTAGGGAGTCCGCCGCGCGAGTGGCAATCGGGGCATTGGCAAAACTTTTCCTGCGTGAATTAGGGATAGAAGTCCTGAGTCATGTGACCTCTGTCGGAGAGGAAACAATTCCTCGTACAGAAGTCCCATGGGATCGTTTACGCCAGTTATATGAGAAAGAAGAAATTGTGCTCAACTGTGCCGAGGCTGAGGCCGAGCAGCGCATGAAAGCACAGGTGGACGAAGTTCTCAAGACCGGCGACTCACTGGGGGGTGTATTCGAAGTCGTGGCTCACAGGGTTCCGCCTGGACTCGGGACATACGCTCAATGGGACGAGCGTCTGGATGGACTGCTTGCTAGTGCGGTGATGTCACTCCAGGCGGTAAAGGCCGTCGAGATCGGATCCGGAATTGATGCAGCTGCGTCCCACGGTTCCGCTGTGCACGACGAGATAAGTTATGAAAAAGCTCAGGGCTCCTCTAGATTCACTCGTGCTCACAACAACGCTGGAGGAATTGAGGGAGGAGTTTCAAACGGTGAGGACATCCGCATTCGTGGTTATCTCAAACCAATTTCAACGTTGCGCCGCCCTTTAGGTTCGGTCAGTTTCGAAACCCGCGAACCAGTGAGAGCCGCATACGAGCGTTCCGATGTCTGTGTGGTCCCCGCGGCCGGAGTAGCCGCCGAAGCTATGGTTGCCCTGACTCTGGCTCAATGCGCTTTACGAAAGTTTGGTGGCGACTCCATGATCGAAGTGAAACGCAACTGGCAAGGCTATCTTGATCAGTTGAAGAACTACTAATAATTCTATTTGGTGGACTGATTACTAAGAATGATCTATCCCATCGTGAAGTTTGGAAACCCGGTGCTCGAAAAGTCTGCAGAACCGATCACAAAATTTGATGATGAACTTAAAACGCTGGTCGAGGATATGTTCGAGTCGATGTACGCCGCCCACGGCGTAGGTCTGGCTGCTCCACAGATTGGTATCTCCAAGCGGCTTGCCGTCATTGACGTAACATTCAAGGAAGATCCCGAGGCTAAGCTAGTCCTGGTAAATCCGGAGGTCATTCATACGGAAGGCCGCCATAATCAGAATGAGGGCTGCCTCAGCGTACCTGATTTTCGTGAGCCCGTGACTCGCGCTCGCAAAGTCACGGTGCGAGCCCAGGACGTAAACGGAAAGTGGTATGAAAAGACTGGCGAGGAATTGCTCGCCCGCGCTTTTCTCCATGAGATCGACCACCTGAACGGCAAACTCTACATTAGTCATCTCAGCGCTCTGAAGCGTGATCTGATGAAGCGCAAAATCCGTAAGCTGGTGAAAGCGGGAGAATGGTAGAGCGCTCTCCTTCGGTTCCGTCGCCTGAGCCCCGGAATCCGCTAACGGTGGTTTTTTGCGGAACACCGCGGTTCGCAGTCCCCACCTTGGATCGGTTGATCGAAGCTGGATTGCGCGTTCCACTGGTCGTCACGCAGCCGGACAAGCCGCGTGGGCGGGGAATGGAGATGTCTTTTTCTCCAGTAAAGCAGCGCGCGCTGGAGCTTGGCATCCCGGTGGCGCAGCCGGAAAAAATCAAAACCAACGAACAGTTTCGGAAGCAATTAGCTGAGCTTCGTGCTGAGGCAATTATCGTCGTTGGTTACGGACGGATCATTCCGCAATGGATGATCGAAATGCCGGCTCTCGGGAATCTGAACGTCCACGCCTCTCTGCTGCCGAAGTATCGTGGCGCTGCTCCCATGCAATGGGCAATTGCTCGTGGCGAGACTGTCACAGGCGTAACCACGATGCGCATCGACGCGGGACTCGATACGGGCGACATTTTGTTGCAGAAGGACTTACCAATTCTGCCGGATGATACAGCCGAGACTCTCGCTCCTCGCCTGGCATCCCTCGGCGCCAACTTGCTACTGGAAACTTTGTTCGGCTTGCAGGATGGCAGTATCAAGCCACGTCCGCAGGATCATTTACAAGCGACCCTTGCGCCAATACTCAAGAAAGAAGATGGGCTCATTAACTTTTCCCGGTCGGCGGTTGAGATTTCGAATCGTCTTCGCGGATTCCAGCCGTGGCCCGGGGCATACACGGGTTTTCGGGGCAAGAATCTGCAAATATGGTCGGCGTGCCTGGAGACAAGAACATTGCCACAAGGATTGATGAAAACAGAAGGCGATCGTCTTTATTTGGGCTGCGGGCATAGTACGAGCCTCCAGATTCTTGAATTGCAGCTCGAAGGCAAGAAGCGAATACCCGCGAAGGCATTCATCCAGGGCTATCATCCAGACGGGGAAACGCTCGGCTGAGAACAGATCTGCCTCTGCAACTTGAAACTCGAACCTGTCTTCCATGTCTGCTTCTCCATCTCGCATCGCCGCCTTCGACATCCTGCTTCAGGTCGAGCAGCGAGATGCTTTCGCTTCTGAGTTGTTGCACTCAGCCCGCTTCGAGGAGCTAAGTACTCCCGATCATGGCCTCGCGACTGAATTGGTGATGGGAGTCCTGCGTTGGCGCTCCCTCCTTGACCGCGAAATCGAGCAGCATTCCTCGCAGCCACTGCGCAAGCTCGATCTTCCGGTGATGATTGCATTGAGACTTGCAGCGTATCAGATTCTCTTTTTGACTCGGGTTCCAGCGCGTGCAGCGGTACATGAGAGTGTCGAACTCGTGAAGCGCGCGAAAAAGAAATCTGCTGTTCCCTTCGCCAATGCCGTGCTCCGAAAAATCAGCGCTCGTCCGAAGTTTGATCCGTTGGGCCTCATCACCGACAACAAAACGATAACCGGCCTGGTCGCGGCAGCGTCGCATCCGCAATGGCTTGTCGAACGGTGGGCAGATCGCCACGGAGAGAACGTTGCACGACAGATTTGCCTTTATGATCAAAGCCCACCAGGCTTAGCCGTCCGCATCTCCGATCGGCGAGTTGAAACAGAATTGCAAAGAGAAGGCGTGACCCTTTCTCCCGGGCGACTTCTTCGCTCAGCGCGCCGTATAGCGTCCGGCGACGTAACCCACACAGCTGCTTTTCGAGAAGGCCGTGTGTTCGTGCAGGACGAAGCTTCTCAGCTTGTCGCTGTGCTTGTTGGAAAAGGGGAGAAGATCTTAGACTGCTGTGCTGCTCCCGGCGGAAAAACTCGTGTGCTGGCAGAGCTCAGTCCATGTGCCAAAATCCTCGCCGCAGAATTGCATCCTCATCGCGCGCGTCTTCTGCGCCAGTTGGTTTCTGCTCAAAACGTGGAAGTTGTGAACGTCGACGTGCGACACCTACAAGGGGCGCGTTCATTTGACCATGTTCTCGCCGATGTCTCTTGTTCGGGTACTGGAACACTAGCGCGAAATCCAGAAATCAAGTGGCGACTCAAACCAGAAGATCTTCTTGATCTGCATTCTCGCCAGCTGGCCATCTTGCAATCAGCCCTTCAGCATGTGGCTCCGCGTGGAAGGCTGGTATATTCCACGTGTTCGCTAGAAATAGAAGAGAATGAGGCCGTGATTGATGCTGCCCTGAAAGAAAATTCTACATTTCGGATAATACCGGCAATCAGGGTGTTAGCTGGTCTTCAAGAACAGGGCGAACTCGCATGGTCCGATCCGGGCGATCTGACCAGCGGGCCTTACCTAAGAACGCTTCCCGGCGCTCATCCATGCGATGGTTTTTTCGCTGCCATCCTTGAAAACGTGTGCGAGTAAGAACTGATGTTTACCTGACCTGGAAACTAACCGCTGTTCCGGCGAGCACTTTCTCTCCCGCCGCAGGCGTCTGCGAGACGATTACGCTACTCGGTGAGGCGGGGGCGATCGGTGGTGGTGAGCCAGGCACAACATCAGCCAGCCCCGGCGTTACAGATGTGTCCGGCAACGTCGAAACGTTGCCCACCCTGAGGCCAGCATCCTGCAAACTCAGTGTCACGCTGCCGAGCAGTTGCCCGGCGAAACTCGGCATCACGAATGCCTGAGGCTGGGGAGCTTCTGCCAGCAGCAAGCTGATTTTGGGTGCCGAAACCCCACTGGCATTGGGCGACGGACTTTGAGCCAACACCTGGTCTGGCGTTGTGTTGACCAGCGGAAGCGAAGCAACCGTTCCTATATCCAACCCCCGTCGGCGAATGTTGATCTCCGCAGCTCGTCGGCTGTCCCCCATTACATTGGGAATCGCGACGCGTTGTGGGCCAAGGCTCTCCGCAACTCGGATCGACCAGCCCCGCCGCACGTGCGTTCCTTCTGCCGGTATCTGCGAGAGAATCTTTCCCTCAACAATATGCTGGCTGTAATACTGTCGCTCTACGACGATTTGAAGACCGCTGGGCTCCGACATGATGCGAGCTTCCTGGGGGCTTTTTCCAACAACATTGGGAACGGTGACTTCGCGACCGTGTATCGCAATCCGCATCGCGGTGAGAGCTGACACGAGTGCAACCACCAGCAGCACCAACGCCAACAATACCAGCCGGAAGAATGATTTCATTGTTCATTGCGATTATAGGCCGATGCTCCTGATGGTGGCATTAGTGGTTTATCATGATTTGCGGACCCGAGGACACTATGAATACCCGGACAATTCCTGCCGATCAAACCCGCCTCAGCCGTGACGAAATCAACCGCAAGCAAAAGGAATTCATATTTCCTTCTGTCACGACATATTTTGCCGATGCCGTACCAATGGACCACGGCCTCATGCAACATGTGTGGGATGTCGACGGGAAAAAGTACCTCGATTTCTTCGGTGGCATCGTTACTATTAGCGTCGGTCATTGCAACCCCCGCGTGATTTCAAAGACCAAGTCGCAGATCGATCGCCTTCAGCATGTCTCAACATGCTTTCCGACCGAGCCCATGGTCACCCTGGCAGAAAAACTGGCACAGATCACGCCGGGTGAGTTAAAAAAGTCATACTTCACGAATAGCGGCACCGAGGCTAATGAGACTGCCATTCAATCGGCTCGAATGCATACGGGCAGCCTCGACGTTGTAGCCCTGCGTCACGGTTACAGCGGACGTTCCTCGCTGGCACGGGGCCTGACCGGCATGAACACCTGGCGGCGTGCGACGGTCGAAGTCGGCATTGTCCATGCCATGAATCCTTACTGTTATCGCTGCCCGCTCGGATTGAAGTATCCCGACTGCGGAGTTGCTTGCGCAAAGGATATTGAGAACGTCATCCAGTTTTCGACATCAGGTCGTATTGCTGCGTTTATCGCCGAACCTATCCAGGGTGTCGGAGGTTTCATTACGCCGCCCAAAGAGTATTTCAAGATCGCATTCAACATCGTGAAGCAGTACGGCGGCGATTTCATCTCCGACGAAGTACAGACTGCCTGGGGTCGCACTGGGAACAAGTGGTTTGGCATCGAGCACTGGGAAGTCGTGCCTGACATCATTACCTCGGCAAAGGGCTTGGGCAATGGCGTCCCAATAGGACTGACGATCGCGAAGGCGGAAATTGCCGACTCATTCCAGGGCTTGACGATCTCCACCTTCGGCGGCAATCCGGTCACATCCGCTACTGCGAAGGCCGTGATCGATGTGGTTGAAGAAGACGATTTGCGAACGAATGCTGCGAAGGTGGGAACCTACTTCCGCCAGAAGCTTGAGGCGTTGCAAGAAAAACATGCACTGATCGGAGACGTTCGTGGCATGGGCCTGATGCAGGCATTGGAGCTTGTGAATGATAGGGAGACGAAGGCGCCATCGCCTAAAGGCACAAATGCATTGATGGAAGAAGCGCGTAAGCGCGGCCTGCTGATTGGAAAGGGCGGTTTCTACGGAAACGTAATTCGCATGTCTCCGCCGCTCAATATCACTAATGCCGACGTCGACGAAGCCGTCCGGCTTCTCGACGAGAGCTTCGAAGCGATCAAGCAATACCCGCTCACGTAGCGCAAACATGTGTTAGGAATAAAAAGCCTTAGCGTCGAGGGTAAGCACAACGCTAGTGGCTTTCCTCTTCTGCTGGTGCTGTGTCTGGTGTATCCACATGTTTCGCGATCGCAAGCGGGGTCAAAGGTGGAGGTTGGAAATCACCTGGATCTTTACCCGCAAGCGCGACTTTCATGAAATCAATCCACATCGGCAATGCTGCTCTCGCACCACTCTCCTTGGGTCCCAGTGATTTCTTTTCGTCATAGCCAAGCCAGACGCCACACGTAATCGAAGGTGAAAATCCAATGAACCAGGCATCCGTAAAATCGTTCGTGGTGCCAGTCTTTCCGGCCAGCGGATACTTCATGCTCGCCGCACTGATGGCAGTGCCATGCAGAACAACCTCGCGCAGCATGGAAGTCATTACCCGCGCTGTGCGTGACGGGATGACATCTTTGACTTCGGGGTATTCCTCTTCTAGTACTCGCCCTTCGTAGTCCGTCACCTTCGTGATGTAGCGCGGTGCAATGCGGACTCCGTCGTTCGGAAACACAGTGAATGCCGCCGTTTGCTCAAACAGAGTGATCTCTGCCGAGCCTAGCGCAACAGGCAAATAGGCTGGGATGTTCGATGTCACGCCAAACCTGTGAGCATAATCGATGACCGTCTTGATTCCCAGACCGTTTGCCACCTTAAGCGCCGGGATGTTTCGTGATTGGGCAAGCGCCCGCCGCAGCGTGATTAGCCCTTCAAACTTTTCGTCGTAATTGTGTGGCGTATAGGGGCCGGCAGAGGTCGGGAAAGAAACTGGCTCATCGAGTACCGTGTCGTCCGGTGATGCGCCTTGATCGATGGCCGCCGTATAAACATAGGGCTTGAATGATGAGCCGACTTGGCGCAACGCTTGGGTGGCTCGATTGAATTTTGATTCGTTGAAATCACGGCCCCCCACCATCGCCTTAATTTCACCCGTAGCATTGTCAATCGCCAACAGGGCTCCTTGTGTCCCTGTGTCCTGTTCCAGGCTTACCCGCACCGGCGACAGCGAAAGTACTCGCAGATACACCAGATCGCCGGGTTTCAGAATGTCGCTGAGCTTTCGTTGTGTCCACGCTGCATCCGCCTGGGTTAATGTGCCGGTGTAGTGCCCAAACTTCACATTTGCATTCCCGCCACCGGATTCTATGACCAAGCCATGCTCAAATCCGCCCGCTTCGGGTTCGTCATCCCAGTCAGAATGCTCATAGTTAGCAAGCGTAACCGTGCCGGACAGTACGTTTTCAAGATGGCCTTTCCATCCATGCCGCCTTTCGTACGCAGCCAGTCCGTTCAACACGGCGCTATTGGCGGCGCGCTGCATATCTGTATCGATCGTCGTATATACCTTCAATCCGCCTTCGTGCACTTGGTCACTGCCGTACTTGTTCTCCAGGTAACGGCGAACTTCCTCGATGAAATATGGCGCCAAGGAATTGGTATCCCGCTGAAGTCTCAATTGCAGTGGATGTCCCCGCGCCTCCATTGCCTGCTGCGCTGTAATTTTGCCGTCCTCCAACATGGCATTGATCACCAGAGTCCTTCTCTTAATGGCATGATCAGGATGCGTGATCGGCGAATAGTAGGCAGGAGACTTGGGCAATCCCGCGAGGAGGGCGGCTTCTTCCAATGTGAGCTGCTTCGAGGGTTTGCTGAAGTAGAACTCGGACGCCGCCTCAAAGCCGTACACCCCATGTCCAAGGTAGATTTGGTTTGCGTACAGTGTGAAAATTTGCGGCTTGGTGAAACGGCGTTCTATCTGAATGGCAAGCAAGGTTTCCTGAATCTTCCGGTGAAATGAGCGATCAGGCGACAAGAAAAGGTTGCGTGCCAGTTGCATAGTCAACGTGGAGGCGCCTTGCACCCGGCCTCCCGACTCGATGTCCTGATACGCTGCGCCCGCGATCCGCCAGTAATTGATGCCTGAATGTTTGTAGAAATCCTTGTCCTCAATAGAAACAAGGGCGTCGCGCATCACCTGGGGATAATCCTCGTATGTGGCCACCACTCGTCGCTGCAGAGCGAACGATCCAATGATCTTGCCGTTGTCATCGTAAAGTTCGGTAATTGAGCTTGGGCGGTACCGTTCGAGTTCCTCGACCTGGGGTAGGTCGGTGGAATAAACCAGCAGCAGGCCTCCAGTTGCTCCCAATAGGGCTGAGACCAAAACCATCAACCCAAACACCAGCCATCCCACCAGTTTCTTACCACCGGCCTGGATGTCCGTTGACTCCTGCTCCAGTTCTTCCATTGCTTATAACGGAAGGATAGCAGGTGGCGCCAAGGGGTGTTACGTGTGATCGGCCGCCCTGGGCATCAGCGTGCACTCATGGTTTCTTCTTTTGTTCGCTGCCGGACAATGATACTGAGCTACGTTGGTGTAGTATCGCTCTCCGTCAGGCTCTGAAGTTCGCCTATTTGGAGTCGAATGATGACTAACGAAATCGATAACCGCATCATGGAGAAATGCAGGGAAATTGCCGCCGAACACGACCGGCTACGAATGAGCACCTTGATCGCCGAATTGAGCCAGCTCTTCGAAGAAAAAGATCGCCTCTTAAAAGCGAAGACTCCCCCGCTGCGATCGGCCTTCTCAGAACCGTCTGCTGCCGAGTGACTAGCGCTGTCGCTTTTGAGTTTAAGAATTTCTGAAGCGCTCCCCCTGATACTTAGTAGTCTTTCCTGCCGGCGAACCATCGAGCCTATCCGGTAAGTACAAATCTTGCGTGTAGAATCGCCCTCTGATGGCGAATTCTTCTGACGCAACAGGTGGAATGCGAGAAACGCGTTTCCAGCGCGCTTTGCGGATGTTGCGCCCCTCTCATCAGCACAGCGCTTTCTCGGCGACCCTGCTGCTGATGGCTGCCGTCATGTTGTCGCGAGTCATCGGATATGTCCGTGAAGCCTACATCGCGTACGCGTTCGGAGCTGGACCTCAGACCGATGCTTATGTGGCGGGCTTCACCATTCCCGATTGGCTGAATTACCTCGTCGCGGGCGGGACCGCCTCCATCACCTTTGTGTCTATCTACAGCCGTTTTCTCTCTCAGAAGAAGGAACACGAAGCGGAGAAGACATTTTCGGTGATCATCACCGTGATGACTGCCGTTTTGGGTGTGGGTATTCTCCTCGCTGAGATATTTACGCCGCAAATCGAACGCTACATGTTCAACGGCTTTGATGCCCAACAGCTTGAACTGTGCGTTCACTTGACGCGCATTCTCCTTCCCGCGCAACTCTTTTTCTACGTCGGAGGTGTCGTTTCAGCCGTTTTGCTTTCCCACCGTCTG
>Ga0126369_10002732_pt1 | contig 12645 bp, 11 predicted proteins | sample PanSoiMetaPlot_1_FD_109646 | JGI IMG/M metagenome (GOLD analysis project Ga0126369, IMG submission 109646) | Tropical forest soil microbial communities from Panama - MetaG Plot_1 | ecosystem: Environmental > Terrestrial > Soil > Tropical forest > Bulk soil | place: Panama | collected 2016-02-17 | reverse complement strand
TCCGACAGCGCGCCGCGCTATTCTTCAGCAGCCTGCTAGGGCTCCGTAGCGGCCGCCCCCCCACCTCGCGAGCGCTCCCCCCGCTGCCCGGGTCGGTGCACGACGAACATATGACCCATCCGCATCTTAGCTGCGTCACGAACGTGTAGCGCTGCGGCCACGGGTGGGTGCGAAGCTGCAGCTGCATACTTTCGCGTGTCCGGTGTCAGCAAAATGCTGCACGTCGCCTGCTGCGTTCTACACCTGTACCAAGCGATGAGCCCGATCCGGCGGGCGTACGGCTACGCGGATCGGTGGCATCGCGGTTGCTACCAAGCTGGTGAAGGGAGGAGAGACACCATGAACCCGTTCCTCGCAGCGTTGCTGCCCATCCTCTTCGGCGCACTCCAGCTGACGATCCTCATGGTCGCCATCCGCGTCACGCGGGCAGAGCGCGAACGGCAATCGTCGACGCCGTACCGCATCGACTCCCCCGCGCCATCGGACGACTTCCCGAAGGCAGCCTGAGGTGCACGAGCGCGGTGGGCGGGAGACCCACCGGGCACCGCGCCGTTACGGGAGGGCGACGATACAGATGCCGCAGGCTTGCGGGGCCCCGCCGATGTTGTGGCTCAGCGCGACCGTCGGATTCTTCACCTGCCGGCGTTCGGCCTTCCCCTGGAGCTGCTTGTAGTTCTCGTAGATCATGCGGACGCCCGTGGCGCCCGTGGGGTGGCCGAAGGTCTTGAGGCCGCCGTCGGTGTTGACGGGGAGCTCGCCGTCGAGTGCGAAGGTACCGCTCTTGATGTGCTCCTTGGCGGCACCCTTCTCGCAGAAGCCGAGGTCTTCGTAGGCGAGGAGCTCGGTCAGCGTGAAGCAGTCGTGGACCTGGGCGACGTCGATCTCCTTCCGCGGGTCGGTGATGCCGGCCTGGGCGTAGGCCTGGCGGGCGGCGTAGACGGTCGGTTTCCAGCGCAGGAAGTCGAAGTCGGGATCTTCCTTGGGGTCGGGAGCGAGCGCGATCGCGATCGCGCGCACGAGCACGAAGTCGTCGCGGAAGCTCTTGGCGAGCTCGCGGCGGGTGATGATCGCCGCCGCGGCCCCGTCCGACTGTGCGGCGCAGTCGTAGAGGCCGAAGGGCCACGAGATGATGCGGGCGCCGAGCACCTCCTCGACCGTCACCTCCCGCTTCAGCATCGACTTGGGGGCGAGGGTCCCGTTGTGGTGGTTCTTGACGGCGATGCGTGCGAGGTCCTCGCGGCCCGCGTCATAGGTGGCGAAGTAGCGCGCCGCGCAGTGCGAGAACCAGCCGGCCGGCGTGGCGGGGAGCCCCCGCACGCCGGTCACCGCGACGCTCGGCCCCGACACGCCCCGGTCCTTCGGCTTGTCGAAGCCGACGACCAGCACCGTGTCGTACATGCCACACGCGACCGCGAAGACACCGTAACGGAAGGCGTCGGTGCCGGTGGCGCAGTAGTTGACCACCATGCTCACCGGGCGGTCGTAGAGCTTGAGGGCGTCCGCCACCTCGGCCGTCCCCTTCGATGGATACTGCGCGCCGCAGAAGACCGCCTCGATCTGCTTCTGCGGGCTCTCGATGCCAGCGTCCTGGTACGCCTCGTAGGCCGCCTCGACGATCATGTCCTGGGGATCCTTGTCCCAGTTCTCGCCGAACTTGCAGCATCCCATGCCGACGATGGCGACCTTGTCACGGATCGCTTGGGCGTTCATTGCGCCGAAGCTACGATCCGCCACGGCGTACTGCAAGCCCTTCAACCGCGAGAGCCGTCCACCCGCCGGATCCGGAGCGCGTCGCGCACCAAGAGCTAACGATCACGGAGGTCGGCGGGACGAACCCGAGCACGGCCCCCCACCCCGTGCGGCCGGGCCTCCGCGGCCCGGACGGGCGCGACCGGCGTCTCCCGATAGAAGGCGAGGATGGCCCCGATGAGGAGCATGGCGAGGACGGCGCCGAGACCCGCCAGGCGCCCGGCCGGAGGCGTGAGCCGCAGCTCGAGCCAGCGTGCACACGCCACCTGTACCGCGAGCAAGCCCATGGCGGTGTGGGACATCTGGATGAGAAAGTCGCTCTTCGCCTCGAAGGCGCTGTGGGCGTGGATGAGGAGGAGGATGCCCCCGCCGAGGCCGAGCGCGGGGAAGATGTAGGGGAGGCCACTCCCTGCCGCTCGGCGTGACCGCGCCCGCCACTCGAAGAGCCCGAGCGTGCCGGCGAGCAGCATGGCGAGGCGGTGCTGCAGCACGTTCACGTCGCGTAGGCTCGTCCAGAAGCCCACGGACCCGCGGGGCCACGTCTCCGGGTCGTTCCGGAAGAGGAGGAAGACGGCGAGCAGGAGGAGGCCGAGCGGCCAATGGCGAGCCCACGGTACACGGCGCGTCCGCTCGAGCAATGCGAGCAGGCCCGTGCAGAGCAGGAAGAGTCCAGCCACGTTGTGGTTGAACTCGGACCATGCGCCCGCGGGCGTGGAGTTTTCGTCGGCAGGTGCGAGCGGGTCTTGTCGGGCGCTCGCCACCGCCGCGGCATGCGACGGCGAGGTCACGCGCGGCGCCTTCGGGCTGAAGAATTCGATCACCTCCACCCAGCTAGCGGCTTCCCCGGGCGTGTCGACCGCGGGCGGCAGCGACGTGAGGGCGCCCGCGGCGAAGAGGAGCGCGAACAGCAGAGCCAGCTCTGCCTCGATGAAGAAGGGAACCCGCGTGTACAGTGCCGCGTCGGCACCCTCCCGAGACCACCGCCGCGCCGCCCGGAAGTTGAGCGTCGCGAGGGCGAGGGCCGTGGCCAGCAGCCCCACTTTGGCGATGACGATCGCGCCATAGCCGGTGCCCACGAGATAGCGCCAGGACCCGATGTAGGCGCGTCCAAGCGCGCTCCCCGTCGCCAACACCAGAAGCACCGCACTCACGCCCACGGCCGAGAAGCGACGGAGCACGACCGGCCACAGCGCGTCGAGCTCAGGGTGCCGCCGCCTGCGCTGCCAGACCACCACCAGCTGCGCAACGCCGCCCGCCCACGAGGCGGCACCGAGCTCGTGGAGCGTGGTGAGAACCATGAGCTCTGCGCGGCCCTCGAGACGGCTCGCTGCATGCACGAGCCAGGCTCCGGTCGCGACGAGGAGCGCGGCGGGGAAGGCGCAGGCCACCCACCGGACGGGCGACTGCGGCCGTCGCCGGAGCCACGTGGCAGCGACCGCCAGCCCGCCCGCCATCCCCACGCGCGCCACGGACGCCTGGAAGAGGGGCGTGCGCAGGAAGGCGGCCGACGGCGCACCGCCGAGTGCCGCGAAGATGATCCAGGCCTTGGCCGCGAGCGCGCTGAGCCGCGCGAAGACCACCCCCACGGCTCCCGCACGGAGGACCCCCGTGCAACACGCGGCGGCCGCGCTGGCGCCTTCGCCGAGACTCCGCCAGGGGCGGAGCACGAAGAGGCCCCACACGACCCCACCGACGGCCAGGCACATGGCGGCCATCTCCAGCGATCCGAGGACCTCGTCCAGGAAGTCGACGAGCTCGGTCATCGGGCTTTCAGCGGGGTGCGGATACGGGGAAGCGCAGTATCGCGTCGGTCAGATGGCCGTCCGATGCAAGGACCTTGTAGCGCAGGCCGTAGCTCCCGGCGGGCAGGGCCGGAAGCCGGACCACCAGCTCGCTCGGGCTCCCACCCGACGAGACCGGCAGCGCTCGCTCCTCGCCCCCGGCGTCCACCAGGAGCGCCCGCGACAGCGCCACCTCGATGGCGGCGTTGAAGCGAAGCGTGACCGCGGTCGGCGTCTCGGCCTGGACGGGTGCTCCCTGCAGCGAAGAGCGGACCAGGACGGCGTGGGCCGCGGCGCGAGACGCGCCGCCGAGCAGCACCGTCGCGGCGAGGATGGACGCGCCAAGACCGCACCTAAAGGGGCCGGGCGAAGCTGCGCTCATACCCCGCCGCTATCTCGGCTTGATGAGGGACGTCAACTCGCTCGTCGGCTCCTCGCCCCCCCTAGTTCTAGCCGTCGGTCGCGGCGACGCGACAGCAAGCTTTGACCCGGGTGGGGCATCGGATCGCGATTGGTGCTAGGGAGGGCACATGACGGTTCATGGCTGCTGTCTATGTGGCGACGTCGCCTTCGAGGCCGACGCGCCCTTCGAGTTCATGGGGCACTGCCACTGCTCGATGTGCCGCAAGCATCACGGTTCGGCGTTCTCGAGCGCCCTCGGCGTCCCGGCGAAGCAGTTCCGCTGGGTGCGTGGCAAGGAGAAGATCCGCCGGTACACATCCTCCCCCGGCGGCGGCCGACCCTTCTGTGGCCGCTGCGGGTCGTCGCTCCCCGGTGAGGTGGACGAGCGCGTGTTCCTCACCCCCGGGCTCCTCGACGACGATCCCGAGATGCGCCCGCAGGCACACATCTTCGTCGGCTCGAAGGCGCCGTGGCACGAGATCGCCGGCTCGCTGCCGCGCTTCGAGGAGTTCCCTCCCGGGATGGGCGAGCCGGTCGCGTTCCAGCGCGGCTCGGAGCCGGCCGCCGGGAAGGTACGCGGGAGCTGCCTCTGCGGCGGCGTCGCGTACGAGATCACGGGTCGGTCCCCGTGGCCGATCGTCAACTGCCACTGCTCGCGCTGCCGGAAGGCGCGCGCCGCGGCCCACGCGTCGAACCTCTTCGTCGAGCTCGGAGCGTTCCGCTGGCTCCGGGGTGAGGACCTGCTCGCGTCATACAAGGTCCCGGAGGCGGAGCGCTTCACGCAGTGGTTCTGTCGCACCTGTGGAGGGAAGGCGCCGGGCGTGAACGTGCAGCGCCGCCGTGTCGTGGTACCCGCAGGCTCGCTCGACGACGACCCCGGGGCACGCGTGGAGCTGCACATCTTCGTCGGCTCGAAGGCGCCGTGGTACGAGATCGAGGACGACCTCCCCCAGCACCGGGAGTACCCACCGGGAGAGTACCCGCCCCCGGCGCGCTGACGTCTACGGTTCCACGAGCGACGGAACCCCCGGCTCGCGGATCAGCTCACGGCGCGCAACGTTCGCGGAGCAGCGGCTTCGCTCGGCAGGGTGACCGTGAAGGTCGAACCCGAGCCGGGATGGCTCTCGACGCCGATCTCACCCTTCAGCTGCTCGACCAGGCGGCGGACGATGTAGAGGCCGAGCCCCACCCCACCGTAGGACCGCCGATCCGAGCTGTCGACCTGCCGGAACATCTCGAAGATGTGCGGCAGGTCCTCCCGCGCGATGCCCACGCCCGTGTCGCGCACGCGGAAGACGCACGCGCCCTCGACCAGCTCGCAGGTGACCCCGACCTCCCCGCTGGTCGTGAACTTGAGGGCGTTACCGACGAGGTTCTTCAGGATCGTCTTCAGCTTGCGCCGGTCGGTGGCGACGACGCCGTCGACCGGCTCCCAGCGGAGCGCCACCGCCGGACGGCGCGGCAGGGCCGCGAACTCGCCGTCGAGGTCCTCCCAGAGCTGGCGGACCAGGACGAGGTCGATCGTCGGTCGGTCCTGGCCGGACTCCATCCGGTTCAGCGTGAGCGTGGCCTCGATCATCTCCAGGAGCTCGCGGGTGGCGCCGCGGATCTTCACCGAGGCCATCGCCCATTCCTCAGCCGGGCGATCGTCCGCCATCTCCGTGTAGCCCATGATGACGTGGAGCGGCGTGCGCAGCTCGTGCGACATCGTCGACAGGAACTCCGACTTCACGCGGTTGGCGGTCTGGAGCTCGTCGACCAGCTGGGCGTTCGCCAGCGCGATCGCCGCCTGGTGCGCGAGTCCCTCGGCCAGGCGGATGCGGTGCTCCTCGAAGGGGCGCGCGGGTGCGCGGTCGGAGAAGTTGAGGAAGCCGAGGTGACGGCCGTCGCGCTGGATGGGGACGTAGAGCGTCCGGCCGAGACCGAATCGCGCCGTGATCGGTTCAATGGTGGCGTCGAAGGGGGTACCGCCGGGAATCTCCAGAGCGCCGCGCCGGACGAGCTCGTCGATGAAGGGACGGGCGAGGACCTCAGGGAACTCTATGCCGAGGACCTCCTCGTAGCGCTGCGAATCAGCCGCCGAGATGGCCGCGGTGCGAAAAACCTGCCGCCCCTCGTGGAAGAGCGTGATCGAGGCGGCGTCGCAGCCCACCAGCCGGCGGCCGATCCGGGCGATCCGTTGCACGACCTCCGACAGCTCGAGGGTGCCGTTCAGCTCGCGGCCCGCCTCGAGCAGGCGCTCGCGCTGGTCGGCAAGCGCCGTCACGCGCTCGCGCTCCACCAGGGTGGCGTTGCGCTGGCGGTCGAGCACCCAGGCTCCGACGACGGAGATGGCGACGCCGAGCGTGAGGCTGATCAGGACGTTGGGCAGGCGCGCGGGATCGAGCGCCAACGAGGCGACGGAGACGTATCCGACCGCGAGATAGGCGGACACGATCGCCTGCACGCGAGCGCCCCAGGGGAAGATCAGCGTCGAGGCGAGCATGGTGCAGGCGATCGGCGACACCAGCACGTCGAGGTCGCGCGGGGACAGCGAGAGCGACCAGAAGAGGCTCGTCCCGATGCCCAGCAGGAGTCCCGCCGCGAGCAGGATGGCGCGCTGCTCGGCGCGGCGTCCGTGGGCGAGAACGAAGACCACCGCACAGATGCCCGCCTGTACCACATGCGTGGCGAGACGCTCGGCTAGCCGGTCTGACGCGAAGACGATCGAGTTGACGACGGCCGAGATCGTGATCGGCGCGATGCTGAGTGCCGCCGCCCAGCGGAGGCGGCGGAGGGTCACCTGGTGCCGCTCGGAGGCGTGAGCCGTCGCGGGTGAGGGAGACATTTTGCTGACGGTTGTCACATTCGAATCGCCGCCCGGGCGCACGCAGCGCGAAAATCCGCGGCAGGCTCCATGGCGAGCAAACCACATGCCGCCCTCCGACGAAGGGCGAGATTCCTGGCGCGGGGCAACTTGCCCCTGCGCTCACCGGGCGTCGGAACCCGGTGGCGGCGGCTCCGTCCGACTCAGCGGACGGGGGTACACTTCCAGTAGTAGTTGGGTGTGCCGCCCGCCTCGTGCATCTTCCGGAAGGTGAACTCGACCGGCAAGTCGAGCTTCACCTCCTTCGGATTCACGTCGGTCATCTGCAGGTACAGCCGGGCGCCCTCGACATCGATGACGCTGGCGACCAGCGGCGGGGTCGGGCTCCCGGCGAAGAAGTCGAACGTGAAGGAGCGAACCGCGCCGATCTTGTCGGAGAGTCGGACCGTGTCGAAGTCGTCCTTGGCGTAGCAGCTGAAGCACACGCGCTGGAAGGGATACTGTGTCGTCCTGCAGCGGCGACACTTCTGCGCGAGCAGGCTGATCTCCGCATCCCGATCGCGAAAATGCTTGGTCGCCGACAGCCCAGCGCCGGCACGGCGATCGTGCTCGGTGCGGAGGAGCTGGCGGAAGCGGAGGTAGACGTCGTAGCTCGGGAGCTCGGCACGCCGCGCCAGGTGCCAGGTGGTGCCGCGGCGGCCCTCCAGGCGCTCGGCTTCGGCCCTCGCCTCGAAGAGGAACGCGTCGGCGCCGTCGCCGTAGGAGACGACGAGCACGCGATCACCCGCTTTCGTGCCCTCCAGCGCGGCCGCCAGGAGGAGCGGCGTGAAAGCGGCGCCGGTGTTCCCCACGCGGCCGAAGAGGGGTTCCTGCGCCTGGGCCGGTGTGAAGCCGAGCTCACGCACCATGGCCGCATGGCTCCGGGCATCCGGACCGTAGAGCACGACGCGGGTGCAGTCCTTCGCCGTGACACCGCTCTTGGCCAAGAGCCCCTGCACCACTTCGCGCACGTTCTCGCGGTAGCCGTGATCGACGACGAAGCGATCCTCCCAGGCGTGCACGAAGGGATCGCCTTCGGTCCGCCACACGTCGATGATCTCGTTGGCGATGCTGTGAGTCGCCACGGGCGCGAGGGCGACGCCCTCCGCGCCGACCAGGAAGGCCGCCGCGCCGTCGCCGAGGTTGGCCTCGAGGGGCGTACGCGGCGCCGCCATGCGCGTATCGCCCACCACCACCAGGACCGAGCGCCGCGAGCCCGCCCCGACCGCGTCGAACGCGACGCGGAGCGCGTTCGTCCCCGCCCGCAACGAGCCGCCAACGTCCGCGGTCTGGACATCGCGGCGGAGATCCAGGGCCTTGGCGACGATTGCCGCTCCCTGCTTCTCCTGGAAGGGATACGAGGTCGACGCGAAGAAGACGGCGTCGACGGTACGGCGGTCGATGCCGCGCAGGCAGTCGATGGCCGCCGCCACGCCCATCGTCACGCTGTCCTCGTCCCACCCCGCGACCGCCTTCTCGGGGCCACCCGGCTTGCCGCCCGCGATCGCCGCGAGGGGCAACCGGAGCATCGGGATGTACGCGCCGTAGGAGGTGATGCCGATCATCAGCTCGTCATGCGCTGCACGCGCTCGAACGCGGGCCGTCCCGTACAGCGGCCGAGCCACGCCTGGGCGCGGGGCGCGCGGCCCACGTCCAGACCGCCCAGGACCGACCAGCTGAGCACCGACGCGACGTTCAGGTCCGCCACCGTGAACGCATCCCCCAGGAGATACTGCTTGCCGGCGAGCGAGCCGTCGAGGACACGGAGCGGGGTCTGGAAGCGCTCGGCCGCATCGGCCGCCTTCTTCGGGTCGCGCTCGTTCTCGGGGAGAAAGCCGCGGTGGAGCAGCGCCGTGATGACAGGCTCCTCGAGCTCCGTCATCGCCCAGAGACTCCACTGGAAGGCACGGCCCTCGTCCTCCACCGTCTTCGGCCAGAGTCCCTTGCCGTGTTTGCGAGCAAGGTAGAGGTTGATCGCCATCGACTCCCAGATGACGAGGTCGCCGTCCTGCAGGACGGGGATGTGGCCGTTCGGGTTGAGGCGGAGGAACTCGGGCGTGCGGCTCTCGGCGACGAAGCTCACCGGCTTGTTCTCGTAGGGCACGCCGAGCTCCTCGAGCATCCAGAGCGCCCGCATGGTGCGCGAGCGCGGTACACCGTAGAGCGTGGTCATCGGTTTCTCCTTTCGAGCCGGGGACCCTAGCGCAGGCGAGTAACTATGGGAACGGGTGCACGCTCACCGGCCCCGGAAGGCGGGCGGCCGCTTCTCCATGAAGGAGCGAATGCCCTCGCGCATGTCGTCGCTCTGCGCCACCAGGGCCTGCGTGAAGGCCTCCTCGGAGAAGCAGGTGGCGAGGTCGGCCTCGAGCGAGCGGTTGAGAAGCCGCTTGGAGAGTCCGAGCGCGAAGGTCGGGCCGCGGGCGAGCCGCTCGGCCCACTCGCGCGCCGTCGCCTCGAGCTCGCCCGCCGGGACGACCTTGTTGACGAGGCCGAGTCGCTCGGCGTCGGTGGCCGACAGGTCGTCGCCGAAGAAGACGAGCTCCTTCGCCTTCCGAAGTCCCACGTGTCGCGGCAGCAGGAAGGCCCCTCCCGCATCCACCGCGATGCCCCGGCGGACGAACACCTCGATGAAGCGGGCGTCGTCGGCCGCGAGCACCAGGTCGCAGGCGTAGGCAAGGTGCGCCCCGAGCCCGGCCGCCACACCGTTCACCGCCGCGAGCGTCGGCTTCTCGAGCTCCCAGAGCGTCCGGATCACGCGCTGGCTCGGCTGCATGGCGTTCCGCGTATCGCCCGGCCCCGGCGCCGCCGTGCTCCCCGTCGCCGCCCGCGATCCCGAGAGGTCCGCCCCCGTGCAGAACCCCTTCCCCGTCCCCGTCAGGACGAGCGCACGGATCTCCGGATCCTCCGCGCACCGCGCAAGCGCATCCAGGTACCCCTGCCGCATCTCCGCGTTCAAAGCGTTGCGCGCGTCAGGGCGGTTGAGGACGATCCACCCGACCCCGTTCTCCACTCGAAACAGCAGCGTATCGGCCATCCGGAGTCCTTAGCCCGTCTCTCCGCGACATGTCGAGGGCACGACCCGGGACCCGTGGAGCGGGAGCAGGGGCGCCGGCGCGGCGACCCGCAGCGCCCGCGCGCGACGAACCCGGCGCCGTCAGCTCGCCGCGGCCACGCGGGCCGTCGGCTGCGGTTCGGCCGGCACGCGCACCACGATCCGGGTGCCAGCGCCCGGTCGGGACACGACCGACATCCGCCCGCCGAAGTGCGCGATGCGCTCGCGGATGCTGAGCAGGCCGAGCCCGGCCGAGGGGGGCGGCGACCGGAAGTAGGCCTGCGCGTCGAACCCGTCCCCGTCGTCCTCGATCTCGAGGACGATGCCGCGCTCCTCCCGCATGAACCGCACGGTGACCCGCCGCGCACCCGCGTGCTTCACGACGTTGGTGAGCGCCTCCTGGAACACGCGGAAGAGCAGCAGCTCGACCGCCGGGACGAAGCGCAGCCCCGAGTCGGCACATTCGACGTGCACCTCGAGCCTGGAGGCCTCGCGGTACTTCGCCGCGGTCGACTCCATCGCGGCGAGGGCGCCGAAGTCGTCGAGCACGGGGGGATGGAGGAGGTGCGACATCTGCCGCACTCCGTGCATCACGTCGAGCACCTGCGCCCCGATGTCCCGGACGCTCGTCCGCAACCCGGCTCCCTCGCCCCCGAGACGGCGCTCGAGGAGCGCCAGCTCGAGCTTGACGGCCATGAGCGCCTGGCACGTGCCATCGTGCAGCTCGCGGGACATCCGCCGCATCCCCTCCTCGACCACGTCGAGGCGGCGGTTCGAGAGGCGCTGCAGCTCTTCCTGCTGCTGCAGGACGAGGCCGTACAGGCGGGCGCTCGCGATCGCCATGGCGGCGCTGTTGCCGAGGGTCGCCGCGAGCTCGAGGAAATGCGGACTGAGGGCACGCCCCTGGCTGCCGACGTCGGCGAGGATGATGCCGACCAGCTCCGACTGGAAGCGGAGCGGGAGACGGAGGACGAGGGGCGGCAGCGTGCACGTCCCGCTCAGCGCGGCGCGTTCCGCGACACTCGGCTCAACCAGCGAGGGAAGCTCGTGGCTACCGATGCGGAGGAACGGCTCCCAGCCTTTGGGATCCCCCGCGACCTCGGTGAGCATCGCCTGCTCGCCGGAGCGGCTCGCGAGGAGTCCATGCAGGGCACCGTCCGGCGCCTCGCGCCAGAAGAGCCAGAGGCGCTCGAAGCCGAGCCCGCTCAGCACGGTCTGGCAGACCAGGCGAAGCACCTGCTGCAGCTCGAGCGTCGAGGTGACGGTGCGGCTCACCTCGTAGAGGGTGGCCATCTGCTGATCCCGACTGCGCTCGAGGAGCACGTGCTGATGGAAGATGGCGCGGCGGTGCAGCTCGAGGAAGACGGCCCCCAGAACCGACGTCACGCCGCCGCCCGCCACCGCGAGAATGCCGTAGGGCACCGGGAGATCGCCCCGCACACCCAGCGCGAGGGCGGCGAGATAGCTTCCCGCCGTCCCGACCGCAAGCGGAATCTGCCCGCGTGACCCCCACGGGCACAGGAGGGCCACGCCGGTGAGGGTGATGATCAGCGCGAAGACCAGCGCATCACCGCTCGCCCCCGTCGCGATGACGTAGCCGATGATGGTGATCGTCGTGCCCAGGATGGCCGCGACCGTGATCGGGATGACGAAGCGACGGAGGCCTTGACGGCGTGTTGTCAGGATCCCCACGAGCACGAACACCGCCTCGGCGGCGAAGGCCTCGAGCAGCGCCGGGAGGCGCGTCGGGTAGTATGCCAGCTCGAGCAGTCCGGCGGCGGCCGCGACCACGAGGGCAAATCCCAGCCCCAACGGGGCCCGGCGTGCCATGACGCGCTGAGTCTCGCGGGCGAAGGCATTCAAATCCGGTGCGGACGGACGGATCATGGGCTGACCGCTAGATACTCCTCGCGGGAAGCTTCCATCAAGGACGTATTAACCGGAACCGAGCCTTCAAAGCTTCAGGGCGAAGGCCTTGAGCGCGTTCTCGCGCATGAAGCGCCGCGTCACCTCCGGCGGGAGCTCGAGGGCCTCGACTTCCTTCAGCACGCGCCCCCAGGGGAGCAGCGGGTAGTCGGTCGCGAAGCAGACCTTGTCCCGCCCGAAGGTCTTCATGAAGTGCACGAACGCCGGCGGATAGTGCTTCGGGACGTGGGCCGAGGTGTCGATCCAGACGTTGCGATGCTTCCAGGCGACGGCGATCATCTCTTCCGTCCAGGGCCAGCCGATGTGCCCGCAGACGATGCGCAGCTCCGGGAAGTCGAGGGCGACCTCATCGATGTAGATCGGCCTGCCGGTCTCCGACGGGAAGAGCGGGCCGGTGTGGCCCACCTGGGTCTGGAAGGTCACCCCCAGCTCCGCCGCCTTCGCGTAGAGGGGATAGTAGCTCCGGTCCGTCGGCGCCTTCCTCCACATGAAGGGCTCGATGCGGAGCGCGACGAAGCCACAGCTCCGGACGTAGTGATCGAGCTCGCGGACCGCCTTCATGATGTGGCGGGGATCGGCGTGGTACTCCCCGTAGATGCGGCCGGGAAAGCGGTTCTGCGCCTCCGCCACCGCGGCGTTGTCGCCCGCCATCAACGCGACCTGGACGCCGCCCTGATCCATGGCCTCGACCATGCGCGCCGCGTCGGTGCCGTGGTGAAAGACGTCGAGCATGCCGTAGTTCCGGAAGACGTTCTCGCCCTCGGGGTTGACGCCCGGCGGGGTGCCGGTCAGGAACTGCGTCCAGACGTCGATGATCGCCATTCCGTCGGCCACGTCCATCCCCTCGGCAGGCCCAGGACGCGCTGGGCGATGATGTTCCGCTGCACCTC
>Ga0126369_10002730_pt1 | contig 12652 bp, 11 predicted proteins | sample PanSoiMetaPlot_1_FD_109646 | JGI IMG/M metagenome (GOLD analysis project Ga0126369, IMG submission 109646) | Tropical forest soil microbial communities from Panama - MetaG Plot_1 | ecosystem: Environmental > Terrestrial > Soil > Tropical forest > Bulk soil | place: Panama | collected 2016-02-17 | reverse complement strand
CGGCCCGTTCGTGCAGCAATTCCCCGGCGGCGAGCGGCTGCCGACGCTCGCCGAGATCCAGGAAATCCAGCGCCGCCTCACCGCGGCGGGCTTCGACACCGGCGGCGCCGACGGTCGCGCCGGCAGCGACACGCTGCGCGCCGCGCGCGCCTACGAGCAGAAGGTCGGCCTGGAGCCGGCCGACGGCTATCCGGGGCTGAAGCTGCTGGCGCGACTGCGGCAGGAGAAGTGAGCCGGGTGCGCAAATCGCCCCGCCGACGCCCGTACTGAGAGACCGGATCGGATCATTTCTTAGTTGTCCGTCTCAGATACTTGCATGCAACGGAGTGCACGATGGGAGAGCCGCGCAACCGGGTGGTCCGACTCAGGCGTTTTGGCGGTGCCGACGAGCTTGAGGTGGTCGACGCTCCGATGCCGACTGCCGGCCGAGGCGAGGTGCGCGTCCGCGTTCTCGCCTCGAGCGTGGAATACACGGAGGTGCTGATCCGCCGCCACCTCTACCCGCAGACGGCGGCGCTGCGGACGCCATTTGTGCTTGGCTACGATGTCGCCGGGGAAATCGATGAGCTCGGGGACGGCGTGAGCGGATTTCAGCTTGGCGATCGGGTGGCCGACATGACGGTCGTAGGATCGAACGCCGCGTATCGGACACTCCGCGCCAAAGACCTGATCCGGCTGCCGGCCGGGCTCGACCCCGCCGAGGCGGCGACGCTGATCTTGAGCTGGACGACCGCATACCAGGCACTCCACCGTACGGCTCGGGTGCAGCCAGGCCAGCGCGCCTTGGTTCATGGCGCTGCCGGCGCACTCGGTCAGGCGCTGCTCGTCCTCGGCAGACTCGCCGGTCTCGAACTCTGCGGCGCCGCCCGTGGCAAGGACCAGGCTCTCATTCGCGAGCTCGGCGCCACTCCGATCGATTACGAACGCGAAGACTTCGCGCGTGTCCTGCCGGGCGGGTTCGATGTCGTGTTCGACGGGATCGGCGAGCAGGGCTATCGTCGCTCGCTTGCGGCGCTCAAGCGGGGCGGGTTGCTCTGCGCCTACGGCTATTCGGCGGGCGTACAGGAGCAGCGTCGCATGCTCGTGATGTTGATGTGGCTCGCGCGCCTTTATCTATCGAGGTGGATGCGCGGCCGCAAGCGTGCCTTCGTCTACTCGATCAACCTGATGCGGGCGCGACACCCGGCTTGGTTTCGCGAGGATCTGGGCCGGCTGTTTGAGCTGTTGGCCGCTCGAGCCATCGTGCCGAGCGTCGCCAAACGGATCTCCTTCGACGAAGTCGCCGAGGCGCATCGCCGCCTCGAGGCGGGCGGTCTCAGAGGCAGGCTCGTTCTCTGCCCGGCGCTCCCGTCGTGAGTCGGCCGAGGCCGAGCGCGTCAGGGCACCGCACATCGCCGCGATCTTGCTCTTGCAGGAGACCGGGCTCAATGGCCGCTTCGTTCCTTTCAGGCGCGCCGCGCACGGCCGTCCGATGCGATCCTGAATGTGACCCGATTGCGCGTCCCGTCGCGGCTGTAGGCGAGATCGCGCGCATAGGCCTGCAGCAGCCGCAAGCCGCGTCCCCGCGGATCGGCCGACTCGAGACTCGCCGCCGGCGCCGCCGCAACCGCGCGGGTCGGATCGAACGGGCCGCGCGTATCGACGAACTCGATCTTGATCCCGTCAGCGCAGCGGCCGAGCGTGACGGTGATGCGATCCGGGCCGGCGTCGGCCTTGGCGACGCCGTGCTCGAGCACATTCGCGGCAAGCTCGGCGACGCACAGCCGTGCCCCGACCACCGTCCGCGCGCTTGCGCCCCAGCGGGCACCCACCGCCTCGATCCAGCAGTCGAGCGCGCCGATCCCGCCAGCACTGATGCCGAACGTTCGCGTCTCCGCGCCAGCGTCCACAGCTGCGGCTCAGGCCTTGGCCGACAGAACGGTTCGTGCCTCGTCCTCGGATCGCACGATCGGCAGGAGATCGGCGAGGCCCGCGGTGACCAGGATCTCGCTGACGATCGGGTTGGGATCGAGCAGGACGAGCATGCGCGAGGCGCGGGCGACGGTCTTCGCCGCCATGACCAAGTGGCGAATGCCGATCGAGGCGATGAAATCGACCGCGACCATGTCGACGACGACGTTGTTCCTGGCGCCGGCGACCGCGGCCAACGGCGTCGCGATCTTTTCCGCGCCGGCGATGTCCAGTTTGCCGACCAGAACCACGCGAGTGCCGATGTCGCCGAACTTGCTGATGGTGATGTCCATGCCCTACCCCGCGCGCAAAATGACACATTAGCGAAGCTTAGATGACAGTATTGTGACTTTACCACCGACCGTGTTAAATGCTGCCCGTTAGGGCTTTCGATGGCATGGGGATCGCCTGATGACGCTCAAGACGCTTGTCGCCGCCACGCTGGCTGCCATCCCGACGCTTGCGACCGAGGCTTCGGCGCGCGGTCCGGCGCCTCTGCTCCCGATCGCCCTCGTCGAGGATGTGAAAAGCGCCACCGCCGATGTCGAATTCATGGACTATGTCGGGAGCGGCCAGGTGATCAAGCTCGCCCCGCGCGACATCCTCGTCCTCAGCTATCTCAGGTCCTGCGAGCACGAGACCATCACGGGCGGAACGGTGGTGGTGGGCCTCGAGCGCAGCGACGTCCGCGACGGCAGAGTGGTCCGCGCCAAGGTCGCGTGCGATGGCGGCAACATGCGGCTCAGTTCGCAGCAGGCGGGCCAGAGCGCGGCGAGCGCGTTCCGGCTGCAGAGCGCGGACACGCAGCGGATGCTCTATGCGCGCAAGCCGGTGGTCGGGCTTCCGAAGGCGCTGGCCCGCGAAGACCGGATTCTGCGGATCGAGCGAACCGACCGTCCGGGCGAACGCCACGAGCTTCGCATCGACGATGCGGCCGCTGCCGCTGGTTTCTACGATCTGGCCAAGGCCGACATCAGTCTTGCCCGCGGCGCGACCTATGAGGCCAGCATGGGCGGCCAGAAGATCACGTTCCAGGTCGACGCCAAGGCGAAGTCCGGAGCGACGCCGATCGTCAGTCGCCTGTTGCGCTTCCAGTAGAAGTCCGGCCCGCGGGCGCCATGGACCGCGTTCGCCTGCGCGCAGCCGCAACGGCATTCCTGGTTGCGCTGTGCGCGGGCCTCGTTGCCGGCTCGCCGCTCTGCGACGGGCTGCGCGGCCTCTCGATCGACGTGCTCACCACGTTGCGCTGGCGCGCCTTCGGCAATGCGCAGCCGCCGGCGGCATCGCACGCGGTCGTGGTCGCGCTCGATGAGGAGACGTTTCGGACACCGCCCTTCGAAGGCACGCCGACCGTCATTTGGACGCGCGAGATCGGCCGGGTGCTGACCGCGCTGACCGATGGAGGCGCCAAGGTCGTCGGCTTCGACATCATCTTCCCGACCTCGATCGAGCAGTCGGCGGTGCCGTTCGGCGACGAGACCGTGGGCGCGCGGCTGCGCGGTTTCGATCGGGATTTCTTGCGCGCGCTGGCGCTCGGTGCGCGCGACGGCAAGGTCGTGCTCGGCCAGGTCCAGCATCAGGAAAAGCCGCTTCTGCCCTCGCCCGGCCAGCGCGCCGCGGTCGGGTTCGGACGCAACATCCGGGCCCTGAACCTGTACAGCGATCCCGATGACGTGATCCGGCGCGCGCCGCTCGCCTTCGTTGTCGATGGCGCGCCGGTCCCCTCGATGGCGGCCGAGCTGGCCGCACGCGCGACCGGCGCACCTGTCGCCGCGAAATTCGCCGCCGCGGGCGCCGTGCCCGACACCATCACGCTCAACTTCGCGGGCGGGAGCGACGACATCCCGGCCTTTTCGTTCGCCGATCTGCATGCCTGTGTCGAGAAGGGCGACAAGGATTTCTTCCGCCGCCATTTCGAGGGAAAGATCGTGTTGATCGGCACGCTGCTCGACGTCGAGGATCGCAAGCTCACATCGAAGCGCTTTGCCACCGCGCCCGAACGCGCGGGAGCCGACCGTTGCGCGCTGCCGATGCCCGAAGCGCGGCAGACGTTCGCCCGCGACTCGATATCCGGCGTGTACATCCATGCCACCGCGGTGAACAACCTGCTCGACCGCAACGCACTGACCGAATTCGGCCGCATCGCCGCCGGCATCGTGTCGTTCGCGCTGGCCGCCGTCGCGGCGGCGGCCGCACTGACGCTCGCGCCCGCCGCAGCATTCCTCGCCTTCCTGGGCCTCGCGGCCGCATGGACCGTGAGCGCGACGCTCGCTTTTCGCGGCGCCTTGGCGCTGCCGCTGTTCGAGCCCCTGTTGTCGGCGCTCGCCGCGCTCGGCGTCATGATCGGCTATCGTCTCGTCGTCTCCGACCGCAGCCTTGCCGAGCAGATCGCGCACCGGCGCGCACGCGAGGCGGAGCTGGCGAGCGCCGCCGCCATTCAGCGCGCGATGCTGCCGAGCCATCCGCCGGACGGCTTCACCCAGGCCCGGTTCGACGTCTTCCCGCACATGATGCCGGCGCGCGAAATCGGCGGCGACCTGTACGATATCGTGAGCCTCGACGCGAACAGGTTCATGATCTCGATCGGCGACGTCTGCGGCAAGGGCATCCCGGCAGCGCTGTTCATGGCGATCACGCAGACGGTCATGCGGTTGGAGGTGCGTCTCGGCCAGGACCTGCAGGCCGAGATCGAGGCGGCCAACCGGCAGCTGGTGGCCAACAACAGGGAGGAGATGTTCACCACCCTGTTCTGCGGCGTGCTCGACGCGACGTCCGGCACGATGACCTGGTGCAACTGCGGTCATACTCCGGCGCTGTTGCTGCGCCGCGGCGGGAGCACGTTCGAAACCCTGCGCACGAGCGGCCCTCCGCTCGGCGTCATCGAAACCGCCAGGTACGCGCCGCGCTCCGTCGCGCTGGCGGCCGGCGACGTCTTGGTCCTCTACAGCGACGGCGTGACCGAAGCCGAAGATCCACGATCGGCGCAATTCGGCATCGAGCGTCTCCAGCAGGCTCTGCTCGAGGTGCGCGGTCAGTCCGCGTCGCGGATCGTGGAGCACGTCGTCAGGCGCGTGACCGAATTCGCCGACGGCGCACCGCAGGCCGACGACATCACCTGCGTCGCGATCGTCCGCAACGAACCATGATGGCGCAGGGCCCGGGAACGCCCTCCCCGGATCGGCCGCTCGCGCCTGGTCGTCGCCTCGCAGCCGTCCGGGCGAGGCGGACCGCGCCGATCATTTACGGTTTGCTTACCACGTCTGCCGGCTCGCCTTGATGCATTGGCGCGAATGCCCGAGTTTTCTGCGGTCGTGTTGACCAGGAGTAAACCATGAGCGGACCGGCCGACATTCCAGGCGATCAGCTGCGGACCATCGTTGAACGCATCGAACACATCGAGGAGGAGATCAAGGAACTGAACGAGGCCAAGCGGGAAATCTTTGCCGAAGCCAAGAGCAACGGCTTCGACGTCAAAGTGCTGCGGCAAGTGATCCGCATTCGCAAGAAAGACAAGCAGGAGCGCGACGAGCAGGAAACGCTCCTCGACCTCTACATGCAAGCGATCGAGACGGCCAAGCCGGTCGCCAAGGCGGCCTGACAGAGCGGCAGGTGCCGACGGCGACGTCGGCACCTCTTCCGGAGCCGTATGCAACGAGCGCCGCAAGTGGAAGCCGGCATGGCGTGATCGGCTAAGCCGGCGCTCGCGATGGGCCGTCGCCGGCATATTCGGGACCGCGCGGTCGTCGGGCCAACGGCTTGCCGCGGTTCATGAACCGCCAGATTTCCGTCCCCGCATCAGGGCTCCATCGCTCAGGAGATTCGTCCGGCGTCTCCGGTGCGCCATGCGTTGCTACGTACGCCCCCGCAGCCGTCGCTCGCGCGTTTGCGCCAAGACCGGAGGTTCGCCAGTTCGTCTCGACAGTACCGATCATTGGGGACGGCTGGTGCGCGCAAACGGCAGAACGATTTCGAACAGCGCTCCGCTCCTGCCGTCCGACGACGCGGTCAGTCGACCGCCATGACGCTCGATGATCCGGCTGCAGATCGCCAGCCCCAGTCCGGTTCCGTTCGACTTCGTCGTGACGAATGCCTCGAATACGCTGCCCAGGCGCTCCGGCTCGATTCCTTTCCCCGAGTCTTCCACGGCCATGATGATTGCCTCGGCACCATCGGACCTCGTCCTCACCTTCAGCGCGCGCCGATCGGCCTGGATGGAAGACATTGCGTCGATCGCGTTGTGGACCAGATTGATGACGACCTCCTGCAGCTGGACCCTGTGCCCCATGATGCGCGGCAATCCGGATTCCAACTCGAATTCGGTTCGGATCCCGTGATCATTCAGCTCTCTGCGCAAGATCCGCAGCGTCTCCACGGCCAGGTCGTTGACGTCGATCGCATGTTTCTCCTGATCGACGTCCTGGAACAGCCTGCGGACGTTTGCCAGCACCTCGCCGGCGCGAGAGCTGGCGCCGGCGATATCGTCGAGGGATTCCCTGACGATCCCCAGGTCGGGCGGCGCTCGGTCCAGCCATAGTCGCGCCGCAGCGGTTGTCGCCACGATCGCCGTCAACGGCTGCCTCACCTCGTGAATGATCGCAGACGTCGCCGCCTGGGCATTGAGAAGCCTGTTTCTTCGTTCACGCTCCAGCAGCATGTTCGCGTGCGAGAGCGATGCCTGCAGCCTGATCGACTCCGAAAGCAGCGCTATCAAGACGACTGTCGAAACCGCCACCGCCAATGTACGGCTGACATACCATCCGAGATAGAAGCGCGCTGTCAGTCCGAAGGTCACCAGCGCCATTTCCGATATCAACATGCAGATCGCGACCATGATCCATAGATCGAGGACCGACGTCAGGCGCGTCCACATCAGCAGCAGGACGAGCACCGAGATCAGCACGATCGTTCCGGCGGCGTAGTACGCCAACGGCGCATAACTGACATCATCCAGGAACAACCGCGGCATGAACCTGTCACCCGCTGTGACCGCCCAGGTCAGGGCGCAAACCAGGCTGAGCTGGATCGCCAGACTCCGGAACGACGCACGCATCGGCGCGGTTCGGATGGCAACGCTGGTATGTTTTTCGTCCTTCAGCCAGGCATAGCCCGCCACGGCGACGAGGAAGCCGAGATGCCAGAAGACATTGAACCATCCGCTGCTCTGCGCTCCCGCACCAAGAAGGCCCTCCGGTGCAAACGCGCCCGGAAAGGTGAGCGCATGCGGAATGACAATCAGGGCGGAAAAGAGATAGCCGTTTGCCAGGATCAGGATTGCGCGCGAGGCGGTTATCGCGGATTGAGCGAACAACATGACGGCAGTGATGAGGCCGGCGACGAATATGACGGCCAGAATGACTGGGACGAAGCTGTCAATTCGCGGCACGTGCGCCGGAAATGGCGCAACGACTGCGCAGGCCACGAACTGAACGACGACGACGCAGAGGGCAAAGCGGCGCTGTGCCGATGTCGGCGGCAGATATGCGAGCGAGATCGCACGATTGTCCGATCCGTCGGCCACGTTGGTCTCCGAGCCACACCGTGTGCACCGTGCCGTCGACGAGGCCGCGGACAGCCCCATTCGCGTGCAGAGTACCTGCTATTGGACCTCCTGTCAGTCGCCAAGGCGAAGCCTGCCGGAAGCAGCCGCAGCCGCCGCATTCCTCAGTCATGCGCCAATCGGGCACGGCTGACCGCGTCGGCGTCCAGCGTCTGGTCGTCGTCCATCGTGACGGTCACCTTGACGAGCCTGCCGGTGAACGTGAACGGGCTCGCATAGTCGGAGACCGGCGAGCCGCGGTCGCGTCCGATATCGAGACCGGTCCACGAGACGAAATTGAAGAAGCCGAGCCGCGACTCGATGCGGCCCGCCAGGATGCCGTCGATCAGCAGCGTGAACTCGCTGATGCCGGGACCCGTGCGTTCGGTCGGCTGCGCCTCACGCGTGAGGCGGCGCACGCGCACGCCGAGCCGTCGCCGGCCCGGCGGCACCGGCTCGGCCGATCGCACGCGCACGTGCTCGCCGCCGACATTCATGTCGTGGACGAGGTGGCCGGAGCGCAGATAGAGGCTGTAGCCGGTCGTCGCATCGCCGTGCGCGATCAGAACGCCTTCGCAGCCCGCGGCGACGTGGGCGTCGGCCTCGATCAGATAGCTGCGGCTGCGGATGTCGGGCGCGACCTCGCTGGGCAGGTGGCCCATGCCGGCGTGAAAGACGTAGCGCTTGCGTGCGCCGTGGAAGCGGCTGGCATTGACCACGAAGCGCTCGCGAAAACGGTCGTCGAGCGGCAGCACTTTGTGCTTCTCGGCCTCCTTCCACCAAAGTTCGACCAATGCGGCGAGCTTCTCGGGATGGGTCGCGGCGAGATCGTTCGTCTCGGAGAAGTCCGCGTCGAGATGAAACAGCTCCCATCGGTCGCCGTCATACGGCGTGCCAGGGGGGTGAAATGCGACTGCCTTCCACCCCGCGTGCCACAGCCCGCGATGGCCGAACATCTCGAAATACTGCGGCTGCGCTTTCGACGGCGCGGCCGCATCGGCCAGGCTGGCCGCGAAGCTCGAGCCCTCGATCAGCATCTGCCGGATGCCGCCGATCTCCGCCGGCGGGGCGACGCCAACGAGGTCGAGCAGCGTCGGCGTGAGATCGCTGGCGTGGGCGAACTGATGGCGAAGCTCGCCGCGCGCTGCGATGCGCTGCGGCCAGGCGATGACCAGCGGATCGCGAATGCCGCCGCCGTGGGTATTTTGCTTGTAGCGCCGCAACGGCGTGTTGGCCGCCATGGCCCAGCCAAGCGGAAAATTCGAATGCGTTTTTGGGCCGCCGATCTCGTCGATGCGCGCCAGCTTCTCGGCGAAGGACTCGGCACGAAAATTGCGCGGGCCGGTCGAGTTGACGTAGCCGAGCGGACCGCCCTCCTGGCTCGCGCCGTTGTCCGACGTTACGACGACGATCGTATCGGCGAGCATGCCGGTCTGTTCGAGGAAGCCCACGAGGCGGGCCAGGTTCTGGTCGGCATGATCGAGCATGGCCGCATAGGCCGATTGCAGGCGGGTGAAGACCCGCTGCTCGTCGGCGCTGTGGCTCTCCCAGGACTGCACGCCATCATTGCGCGGCGGCAGGCGCGTCGACTGCGGCACAATCCCCAGCGCCTTCTGGCGCTCGATTCGGCGCAGGCGCTCGGCGTCCCATCCGTTCTGGAAAACCGCGTCGTAGCTCCTGATGAGCGCGGCAGGTGCCTGATGCGGCGCGTGACATGCGCCGAGCGCGAGCCACAACAGCCAGGGCGCGTCGGGCCGCTCCGCCGCGTGCCCGGCCAGGAATCGGATCGACTGGTCGACGAGGTCGGCCGTCAGGTGATAGCCGCTCTCGAAGCTGCCGGGAGGATCGATGCTCGAATTGTCCAGCACGAGCTCGGGGGCATACTGGTCGGTCTCCGCGTCCATGAATCCGTAGAAACGATCGAAGCCGCGCCCAAGCGGCCAGCCGTCGAACGGGCCCGTGGCGCCGGCCTCCGTCAAGGGCGTGACGTGCCATTTGCCGAGCATGTAGTTGCGATAGCCATGCGGCCGCAGGATCTCGGCAAGCGTCCCGGCCTCCTTGGCGATCTTGCCGCGATAACCCGGAAAACCGCTGTCGAAGTTGGCAAGGCAGCCGACCCCGACCGAGTGATGGTTGCGCCCGGTCAGCAACGCGGCGCGCGTGGTCGAGCACATGGCGGTGGTGTGGAAGCCGGTGTAGCGCAGCCCCTCGGCGGCGAGGCGATCGATCGTCGGCGTCCGGATCGGCGAGCCGTAGCAGCCGAAATCCGAGAATCCGACATCGTCGAACACCACCACGAGGATGTTGGGTGCGCCCGGCGGCGCCTTGCGCGGCGACGGCCACCACGGCGTCGACTCCTGGGCGGTCGCTCGGATCTCACCGCGGAAGGACTGGTTCGGCTGCTCAGGCATGACGTGCTCTCCGCCTCGGGCGGAGCCAGTCTACTCCGCCTTGATGTTGGGGGCTCGATGATCGGCCACCATTTTGCATTTCGGCTTTCTGCCATGCACCGAGCGCTTCGCAGGCCCGGTGGTTCATGACACAGGCGACGAGCGGACTTCAAACGCGCTACTCTACCCGACCTCAGGGGACAGGAGGAGGATGACATGCGCGGCCTTGCTCTATTCGTCGCCGGCACACTGGTCGGCATGGTGGCAACGTCCATGGCGGAGAACCAGAGCCCCAACCGCGGCGTGGTCGGAATCAATCATGTGGCCTTGGCCGTGCCCGACATCGACAAGGCGGTCGAGCACTACACGAAGGTGATGGGCTTCCCCGAGGCGTTCCGCGTCCGGACTGCGAAAGGCGAGGTCCAACTGGTCTACGTTCAGGTCAGCAAGGACACGTTCATCGAGCTGCAGACCATCAATGCCGAGCGCCCCGCCGGCATCTACCACTTCGGCGTGGTGGTCGAGGACATGGCGCAGGCCACCGCCATGTGGAAGGCGCGCGGCGCCGACGTGCGCGAGATCAGGCCGAGCAGCGGCACCAAGCCCATTCTGTCGAACATCTACGATCCGAACGGCGTCCGCATGGAGCTGCTTCAACTGCCGCCGGACTCGCTGCACGCCCAGGCGACGAAACGCTGGGAGTGATTTCGCGGGGAAACCGAGGCCGTCGCCAAAATGGCCACCGGGCAAGATCGCCTCTCTTCAGTCCATCCGCAGGCCGACCGTCGCAATCAGCTGTTTCAGCTGCGCGGTTTCACTCGCCATGAATGATGCAAATTCGGCTGCTGTCCGCACATCGGCCTCGCCGCCCTGCTTGCGCAGCGTGTCCTGGAACGCAGCTGTGCGCAGGATGTCGACGATGTCGCGATTGACCTTTTCGAGGATGGCGTCCGGCGTACCGGCAGGAGCCATCATCCCGACCCATTGGTCGGCTTCGAAGCCGGGCAGGCCCGCTTCGGCGGCGGTCGGAATATCCGGTGCGCCACTGAAGCGCCTGGCGCTCGTCACCGCCAGCGCCTTCAGCTTGCCGGCGCGAACGTGCGGCAGGACGTTCGGCACCGAGGGGAGCGAGAACTTCGCTTCCCCCCTGAGCAACGCCATCGCCAACTCCCCGCCACCTTTGTACTGCACTGCCAGAATCTTGACGGCCGCACGCTGTCCGAAGAGCTCGCCAGCGAGATGCGTCATGGTGCCATGGCCGGCCGAGGCGAAGAGGATCGGCTCGGGCTGCTGTCGTGCATAGTCGATGAACTCGAGCAGATTGCCGGCGGGAAGGGACAGGGGGATTGCCAGGATGGCCGGCGCGCGCGCCACCATCGCGATCGGCCGCAGATCCTTCACCGGATCGTAGCGCAGGTTCTTGTACAGATTGGGCGCTGCGGCGAGCGAGGTGCGATCTGCCAGCAGTAGCGTGTAGCCATCGGGAACCGCACTGGCGGCCATGCCGGTGCCGATCGTCAGCCCGGCAGCCGGCTGGTTTTCGACCACTACATTCCGGCCCCACCGCTCGCTCAGCCGTTGCGCGAGGCTGCGAGCGACGATGTCGTGGAACGTCCCGGCACCGCCCGTGATGATGCGCACATATCGCGACGGGTAGGAGTCGGCAAAAGCAGGCGCGCCGGCGATCAGCATGCTGGCGGCCACAAGGGCGCCAGCCGCGATGTATCGTGATCGGCTCATCGGATGCTCCTCTCGACAGCCGCATATTGACATCGACATCGGCGCCATCTCAATCATCTGGCTTTTTCGCCCCCATGAAATCCGGTTATCGACATGCAGCTGCGGGACATCGAATACTTCGCCGTCGTCGCCGAGCACGCACATCTGGGACGCGCTGCCGACGCGCTCGGATTGAGCCAGCCCGCGCTCAGCAAGAGCCTTCGGCGGCTGGAAGAGGCGCTGCAAGCCAAGTTTGGTCAGGCGGACCCGAAGGGAGTCGAGCTGACCCCCGAAGGCTCCGTCCTCTTTCTTCGCGTGCGCGAATTGAGACTGTCGCTTCAAGGCGTGGCCCGTGAGGTTGCCGAGGTCGGAGAGGGACGCGTCGGATATCTGCGGATCGGCGTCGGATTCCCGATGTCGGAGGAATTGTTGGCCTCCGCACTCGCCATGCTGCTGAAGGACGCTCCACGGACAAGCCTGCACGTGACTGTTTCGGACAATGACGTGATGGTGCCGGCTCTGCGCAACGGCGAGCTGGATTTGATCATCAATGTCTTGCCCGTGATGAGCTCCCCGGACGGACTTGTCCGCGAACGCCTGTACGATGACGAGCAAGTCGTTTGTGCGTCAATCAAGCACCGGTTGGCGGAACGGAAGCGCGTGACCCTGACTGATCTTGCACACGAGAGGTGGGCCGTTTCCCCTCTTGTCCAGCCGTCACAGCACAGATTGCATGAAGCCTTTCGCGACGGGGGCCTTCCACCACCCCGAATTGCGATTGAGTGCCGTTCGCCAAGCCTGAAACTGCGAAGCGTCGCCAGCTCCGATCTCGTCAATTGGACCTCGCGACGATTCGTCGAGCAATCCGATTTGGCTTCGGCACTGAGGATCCTGCCCGTCAACGAGCTGGCTTGGCGGCGGCCGATCGGTCTCATTCATCGCAAGGAAAGCTATCTGCCGCCGGCCATACGACGATTCATTGAAATCCTGAAGGCCGGCGCAAAAGACATCGTGCCGCTTCATTGATATGCGCTCGCGCCCGATGAACGAGCGCATG
>Ga0126369_10002729_pt1 | contig 12653 bp, 10 predicted proteins | sample PanSoiMetaPlot_1_FD_109646 | JGI IMG/M metagenome (GOLD analysis project Ga0126369, IMG submission 109646) | Tropical forest soil microbial communities from Panama - MetaG Plot_1 | ecosystem: Environmental > Terrestrial > Soil > Tropical forest > Bulk soil | place: Panama | collected 2016-02-17 | reverse complement strand
GAAGAGCAAGGGCTTCTTGGCTCCGAATACCTGGGCAGGCATTTGGATCAACTACCCGCGGAACCGGTCCTGGACCTGAACTACGACGGCCTTGAGCCCCTGGGAATACCCGAAGAAGTCGAAGTGAGCGGAGCAGAGCGCACTACGTTTTATCCCGATGTAGAGAAAATCGCGGCGGAATTCGGCCTGGCGATCAAGCCCGACGCGCACCCCGAAGCCGGCTACTACTATCGCTCGGACCATTTCAGCCTGGGCCGCGTTGGAATTCCGGCATTTTCCATCAATCAAGGGATGAAGTTCAAGGGCCACGACCTAGCGTGGGGCGAAGCCCGGGCCAACGATTACGTGAACAACCGCTACCACAAGCCTTCCGACGCCTTCGATGAGAGATGGGATTTCAGCGGCGTGACCACACTCGCCAGGTTTGGCTACGCTCTGGGACAAACTGCGGCGAATGCACCAAGCGACATCAGATGGCTCCCCGGCGACGAGTTCGAGCCCGCGCAAAAGAAATTGCATGCGGGCCGCATCGGTGGTCCGGTGCTCTTTGAGAATCAGCCAGAGCTTCAGCCAGTCGAACTTGAGGCGGTGGATTCCCATTTGGCGAGAAAAATGCGAATCCATGGAACGGTTGAAGGTAGCCGATACTCTCCCCGCTGACTGCCTTCTACTTTGGCCAGACCCCTGCGGTGAAGGTCCTTACCTTCAAGAAGCCGAGGCGTTCGTAGAGATGGACAGCGGTGCGATTTTCGCTGGTAACGGTCAGCGTCAATTCACCGAACTTTAGGGCACGCAACGTTTCGGCTGCCGTGAGCATTAACGTGCGGCCGAGGCCATGGCCCTGATAACCCGGCATGACGCAGATTTGCGTGGTGTGGCCGACGCCGGCTGAGACTTCGCTAGTGAGAATTGCTCCGGCGAGTTCATCGCTGCCGGCCTGGTGCAGGACGAACGAGGCGTTGGGAAGGAACTGGCCGCAGCCCGGAAGCAGGATGATGTTCTTCAGGAATTTCAGCGCGCCGTGGCGGGTGCGGTATTGATCGTTGATGTCGCCGTCCACGTGATTCGAATAGGCCAGGTAGATGAGCTTGGCGCAAGGTTCGAAGTAGCGGTCATTCCATCGGTCGAGGCGCAATCCCGAATTCATGCTGGGCACCGAATCCGCCGTTTTCAATAAATCGAGCAGCATGAACTGCCGCGAATACAGGCGAAAGCCCTGATCGCGCAGCGCAGCTTCGACCGGCCCGCCAAAAGGCATCAACTGCGCTTCAATGCGGTGTAACTGCGGCAGCGCACGCATTGAAAAAAGCATCTCCTCCAGCAGTCGTCGGCCGATGGGCTCCTGTTCCTGGCTCGGCGAAACATAAAGTCCCCCGATCAACCCTTTGTAATCCTCCAGCACATAAAAGGCGTACCCGACGGCATGCCCGCCCTCAAAAGCCACGCAACCGGCAAGCGCGTGAGCGTCCAGGAACCGCTTTATCAAGTCGAGGGCGCCGCGATAATCCCAGTGAAGTTCGTCCCTCCAATGACGGGCTTCTTCTAAAAGGAGCGGCTCTAGTTGACGAACCGTCGTCTGCCGAAGGTCGATAATATTCATCGCGACGTGTGGGCGGGCTGAGCGCCTGCGCAAGTGCCATAATAGCCGATTCGGGGGAGTACCTGCCAAAAGCGTCGGCCAAACCCTATACAAATCGGGCACATGCCCGCGAGAAGGGAACCCGGCTGGGAAAAGCCGCGTGCTAGCATTTGGCTATTGCACTGAGAATTACGGCCTGACGGGAATTTTGAAATCCTGCTCATACGCCAGCTTTTATGCCCATGCCTATTTCGATTGTCGACGAGCTTCGCTACCCCAGACGGTGGTACACCAAACTTCTAATTATTATCCTCGCGCTGCTGTTTTTCGCCGGGCTGGCCACGGTGGCGATTTCGGGTGTTCTGACCTACTGGATCGTCAAGCCGCAGCGCACCAGTTCGGAAATCAACATGGCAAGTTTCCCGGGACGTCCTGATGAGGTGGACTTCACGGTTGCGGGTCTCGGCGAGCGCAAGGGCTGGTTCTTCCCCGGGCTGCGCGGGGCCCCCACAATCATTCTGCTGCACGGATACGAATCGAGCCGCGGCGAATTGCTGACGCTGGTGTCCGCTTTGCAGGACCACCAATACAATGCGTTTGTATTTGACTTTGCGGGTCACGGATCGAATGCCGGCTTGACCACCTTTGGTTACAAGGAAGCCGACGAGGTGCGCGCCGCAATCGACACGCTGGCCAAGCGCAACGACGTAGACCCGACGCGCTTCGGTATATGGGGCTACAACTTGGGAGCCTATGCGGGCTTACGCGAGGCGGAGAAAGACCCTCGCGTGCGCGCATTGGTGCTCGATTCGGTGTATGACTATCCGAAGCAGATGGTGAAAGTGGGCGTAGACCGCACCGGGGTCGGCGGCTTTCCGATGATGGTGAAATCCGCACAGACCTGCTTTGAGTGGCTGAATTACGCCTACAAGAACGATCCGCCGCTATCTGCGAAATTAAAGGCACTCAATGGCGCGCCAATGCTGTTCATCCAGGCAGCGGATGATCCGGAACTCGCCTCCATCACCCGCGACATGTTCTTGAAAGCCCCCGAGCCCCGCGAGCAGGCCATCATCGCACATGGAAATTTTGTGAATCTGCCCGACGATGAGAAGCGCACCTATGAGAACCGCGTGGTTTCGTTTTTTCTAACGCGGTTGCCGGTTGTCTCGACGGTCGCTACTGCTCCCTCCCTCGCCACCGTTGCTGCTCCCGCTGCCAAACCCGCCCCCTGAATCGCTTCGTTCGACTCTGTAGACAAACCAACCGCTTAGGGGAAGCTCCAAGGGATTGTCGGGGCATTTCCAAGACCCGCTCACGTGCGCATGGCAGTCTTTGGATTTGAGCAGCAGATACCCTTGCTGGGGATCGGCGTCGTCCCAGGTCGGAATTTCCCGGTGAAGGTAAAAATCCAGGCTCCACAGCATGCCGCGATACATGCGCTGCGCGAATAGTTGCTCGACGGGAACGCCACTTTTCCGGAGTTCCATCGCGAGTGTTTTGCCCGACGGGTCGTAGCGCAGCCAAGGTGTGGCGACCTGCTTGAAGAAGCAGAGCAGAAACAGAACGGGCACGACGCAGAGGGGCGCCAGAGTTCTCCACGAGGTCGCGCGATTCTGTATGTTTGCAAGAAGCAGATTTGCTATGGCATAGAGAAGCAAGACAACGGCGACAGAGATCAATACCAGACCCGAAGGCCTGAGTACCTCGAATGGATGCGCCATCCAGAGGAGAATGGGTGCTGCGATTGCGCCGGACCCTCCGAATGCGAGCAGGAGCCAACGGAAGGTCTTCTCGAAACCAGGGACCAGCCGCACTACGGAACGGACGAAAAGCAGGCCGGTTGCGGGCGCCGCCGGGAGTATGTAACCAGGCAGCTTGGACCTGGAGATAGAAAAGAAAAACAGGCAAAACAGGATCCAGCTCAGGAGTAGAAGGGAAATAGCGGAGGGCCGGCGGGGAATAAATTGAAGCGATCCATAAAGGAATGACCAGAGCAACGCCAGGGTCCACGGAAGAAAAGCGACCAGCAGGACCGGGACGTAGAACCAGAATGGCTGCGTGTGCTGGAATTCGGGCGTGAGAAAGCGCTTGAAATTGTGTTCCACGACGAAGACGTGGAAGAAATCGGGATTGCGCCGGCCGCAAAGGACATACCAGGGGAGTGCGGTGACGCAGAACGCTGTGATAGCGACCGGATGAAGACAGCGGAAGGCGTCACGCCAGCGCTTGGTGAAGGTTGCCCAAAGCAGCATGCCACCGCCAGTGAGGATCAGAGCGGCAGGACCTTTGGCCAGCGTGGCTAAGCCCAGGAAGAAGCCAAAGAAGAGGGAGGCAAGCGAGCTCCGGGGGGTTGAGAAAGCAAGGGCGAGCCATTCCCACTTTGAACCGGGCGCAGACGAGTCCGGAACAAGTTTCAGGAGAAACGCCGCAAAGACCATGGCAATCGTGAGCGTGCCGGCAAAGGGCATGTCCGTGGCCGCGGCGTGGGAAAAGCCGATCATGACGACGGTTGTAGGAAGCAGGAGAAGCAGCCAGCGTGCGGCTTGTCCGCCGTAGACGCGGCGAGCGAGCCACGCGAGAGCGAGCGTTGCTAACAGCGCGTAGACGGCACTAGGGAGACGGGCTGAGGCTTCACTGACCCCGACGAGCTTGAACCTGAGCGCGGCGGACCAATAGTAGAGGACCGGCTTTTCAAACCACGGCTTGCCATAAAGTCTAGGTGTGACCCAGTCACCGGATTCGGCCATGTCCCGGGCGATCCACGCATAGCGGGGCTCGTCGGGTCCTAGCAGACCGATCACCCCGAGATTATGGAAATAGCAGAGATAAAGCGTGGCCAGGACGAGCGCGATCCAAAGGAGTCGCGCGAGCGGACTAAGCGGCCGGCATTCGGCGGGTGCGTCGCTGGTTTGGTTCACGGAAACAGGAGTTTAGCATTGTCGGTGTATCTTGGATGGGCGAAGTCGCGGTCTCGCGAAACAGGGAATCGCTCAATGATCGAACGGCTGCAATATGCAGTGGCATGGACGTTTGTGAAAACCCTCGGCATCTTGCCGCGTCGGGTGGCTCGTGCGCTTGCCGCGGGTGTCACGCGATTGCTGCTTGTGTTTCTGCCGAACTTGCGAAGGACCGCGGAGTTCAATCTCAATTTGGCATTTCCCGACTGGGACGAAGAAAAGCGGCGTGCGACCCTGAAAGGCATGGTGCGGAACCTGGGCTGGATGGCAGCGGAGTTTGCACGGCTGCCGAAGTATACGCGAGACAATATTGAGAGCGTGGTTGTCTTGGACGGCCACGAAAACTTCTTGGAGGGGAAAAGCCGAGGGAAAGGTGTCATCTATCTGACGGGGCACATCGGCGCATGGGAGCTTTCTTCCTATGCGCACGCGCTTTACGGTTTTCCCCTCCATTACATGGCGCGGCCGCTCGACAATGGGCCGCTCGATAGACTGGTCAACGAGTATCGTGGGCGGTCGGGGAACTTGCCGATTTACAAAAATGAAGCAGCCCGGACGGTGCTGAGGGTATTGAAAGAAGCAGGAACCATCGGGATTTTGGCGGACCAGAACACCATGCCAGGCGAAGGCATCTTCGTGAATTTTTTCGGCAAACCAGCTTGCACGACGACCGGAATTGCGCGTGTGGCGTTGCATACCGATGCCGCGGTAGTGCCGGGGTATGCCTGTTGGGATGAAAATCTGCAAAAGTACCGGCTGCGGTTTGAGCCGCCCGTGGAACTGATCCGAACAAGGGACACAGAGCGCGACATTCGCGAAAATACGCAGCGGTTTGCCCAAGTGATCGAGCAGATCATTCGAAAGCATCCGGAGCAGTGGGTATGGGTTCATGCACGGTGGAAGAACCGGCCAGAGGGCGAGCAGCCGCTGTATGATTTTTTGTGATTGTCCGAGAGGCAGAGGGACCACAGAAGGCAGAGATTCGAGCGGACGGAGGCGGGAATGAAGTGGACGGCGGGGGATTTGGCAAAAGAAATTGACGCACGAGTGGAAGGCGATTCGTCGTTGGAGATTGCGGGGGTGGCCGCACCCGAGCGCGCTGGTGCGAAAGACCTGATCTATGTGGATGCGGCGAAGCATGCGGAGCGAGCGGCGGGTTCTTCGGCGAACTGTGTGGTCGCCGCGGACGGGATTTCTCTGAGCGGCAAGACCATTCTGCGGAGTTCAAAGGCGAAAGCGGCGTTTGCGCAGGCGGCTGCCTTGTTGTTGGAACGCGCTCCGATCGCTACGGGGGTTCACGGGACAGCAATCGTCGCTCCGCTCGCCAGGATTGGCGCGAATGTCGGCATTGGTCCTTACGCGGTCATCGCAGAGGACGTCCATGTGGGGGACGGGACACAAATCGGGGCACACAGCGTGATTGGTGCAGGGAGCTGGATTGGCGAGAATTGCCGTATCCACCCACGGGTTACGCTCTATGCCGGCGTTCGTGTCGGGCACCGTGTCGAGATTCATGCTGGAGCCGTGCTGGGAGCGGACGGATTCGGGTATGCCTTCGACGGAGAAAAATATTGGAAGTTCCCGCAAGCAGGGTTGGTGGAGATTGGCGATGACGTCGAGATTGGGGCGAACACCACGATTGATCGCGGTTCGCTGGACGACACGAGAATTTCCCAAGGCGTGAAGCTTGATAACCTAGTGCACGTAGGCCACAACGTGCAAATCGGCGCGCACACTGTGATTGCGGCCCAGACCGGCATTTCCGGCTCCAGCAAGGTCGGGCACCATGTGGTTGTGGGCGGGCAAGTCGGCATTGCGGATCATTGCACGCTCGAGGATGGCTCAATCGCCGGAGCGCAGGCCGGGATTCCCACGGGAAAAATCATTCGCAAGGGGCAAACCGTCTGGGGAACCCCGGCACGCCCGCTCGATCAGTTCAAGGAGGCGTATTTTTGGTTTGCCAGGCTGCCGGAGTTGGCAGAACGCGTGAAGGAGTTAGAAAATAAGAAATAGCGGAGAGGAAGAGTCAACATCGGGGCCGCAGGAACACAGAGGAAAATGACGACAAAGGCGAGCGCGGGGACGTTGTGGCGGCTGATAGTTGTGGGCGGGCATACACGCAGCATCGGCAAGACGCAACTGGTGTGCGATATCATCGGCGCGTTTCCCAAAACAGAGTGGATCGCAGGGAAGCTCACGCAATACGGTCATGGGGTTTGCGCGCGAAATGGCGAGAACTGCGATTGCGCCCCGGAAGAACATGTTTGCGCGCTCGACTGGGAGAGGCGCTCGGACACAGGAACCGACAGTGCACGTTTCCTCGCGGCGGGCGCCAAACGGGCCTTTTGGCTGCGCACCAAGCAAGGCTACCTTGCCGAAGGCTTACCGCTGCTCCGGCAAGCCCTGGGCGAAGTGGCGGGGGAGGGGAACGGCGGAAATCGCGCGGTGATCGTCGAAAGCAATACCTTGCTTCAATTTGTGAAGCCGTCCCTTTATTTTGCGGTGATTGATCCGCTGCGCGAGGACTTCAAGGAATCGGCGCAAGTGGCACTCGACCGGGCGCATGCCCTGGTGCTGCGCGACAATCTGCGATCAGGCGAACCCCCGGCGCCGCTTTGGCTCAAACTACCGGCAAAACTGCTCCGGGAGAAGCCGTCGGTTCTGCAGCGCGAGGGCCAACCGTTGCCGAGCGCTCTCGAAGTGCTCGTCCATCGTGTGCTCGATCGACCAGGAAGCGTTCCGCTCTGACCTCAACGATGCCTGGTCACTCAGCCGGGCATCTTAATCGTTGACCGGTCTTTCCGGGCCGGGGATAATAAGAAGAGTACTGGGGGTACCTGTTACGTAACAAAGCAGGTGACCTTCCGGAAGTCCAACGCATCATACAGTTTAGGGGTTTTCTGGGGCGCGGCGTGGTGTATCCCCTGGTTTTTGGAACCCCGCTGCTAGCGGCTCTTAAGGGAGCATTGATGGCGTCGTTTGTTCGCGTAGGAGAAGAGCTACCGAGCGTGCCCGCGCCCGCACCTTTGCGCCAAGAAGCCTGGGCGGAAAGGCTCGAAACTGCCGTGCGCAATGGCGCTGAGTACCTCTTGTCGGTCCAGGCAGAAGAGGGCTACTGGCACGGAGAGCTCGAAGCCGATACGACCCTTGAATCGGACTATATTTACTACCTTCACGTCCTCGGTAGGGCCGAGCCTGCGCGGATTGCCAAGCTGGCCAACTACGTGCGCCAACGGCAGCTGCCCGATGGCGGCTGGCCGATCTATCCGGGCGGTCCTTCCGAACTCAATGCCACTTGCAAGGCGTATTTCGCACTGAAACTGGCAGGGGACTCGCCGGATTCGCCCCATCTCAGCAAAGCGCGAGACACCGTGCTTCGCCTCGGTGGCCTGGAGCGCACCAATTCCTATGTGCGCTTTTATCTGGCCTTGGTGGGTGCGGTGGGCTGGGAACTGGTCCCCGCGATTCCGCCAGAGCTGATGCTGCTGCCCAACTGGTTTTATCTCAACATTTACGAAATGTCGTCCTGGACGCGCGGTATTGTGATTCCCATGGCGATTCTTTCGGCGCTGCGTCCGGAGTTCCGCTTGCCGGAGGACGCGCGGGTCGATGAGCTTTTCCGCGATCCATCGCAGAAAGATGCGTCATTCAGTTGGAGCAAGCAAATCGTCTCCTGGAAGAATTTCTTCCTGGCCATTGATCGCGCGCTGAAGCTCTACGAAAAGCTGCCGTGGAAGCCGTTGCGGAACAAAGCGTTGAAGGAAGCAAAGCAGTGGATGGTCGAGCATATGGAGCGTACCGATGGGTTGGCCGCAATTTACCCGTCGATGATGAATTCGATTTTTGCATTGATGGCTTTGGGCCACGGGCCGGACGATCCGCTGACGTTTCGCGAGATCAAAGAATTTTCGCGATTCGAGATCGAAGAAGACGACACCATTCGCCTGCAGCCTTGTGTTTCCCCGGTGTGGGATACCTGCATTGCCATGGTGGCTCTCGAAGAGGCGGGTTTGCCGCCGGATCACCCGGCGCTGGTGAAGGCGGCCGACTGGCTGCTGACCAAGCAAATCCTCGGTGGCGGGGACTGGCAGATCAAAAACAAGGACGCCGAGCCCGGCGGCTGGGCTTTTGAGTATCGCAACGATTTTTATCCCGACGTGGATGATACCGCGTTCGTGTTGATGGCTTTGCAGCGCGTGAAATTTGTTGACCAAAGGCGTATGGAAGCGGCGCTGCGCCGGGGCATCCAGTGGCTGCTGAGCATGCAAAACCGCGACGGCGGCTGGGGCGCGTTCGATCGCGACAACGACAAGCAACTCCTCTGCAACATTCCGTTTGCCGACCACAACGCGATGATTGATCCGTCAACAGCGGATGTGACCGCACGCGTTCTGGAATGCCTCGGGCGATTTGGCTGGCCTGCGGATCATCCCGTGGTTCGCAAGGCTGTCGGCTTCCTGACGCTCGACCAATGCAAAGACGGCTCCTGGTTCGGCCGCTGGGGCGTGAATTACGTCTATGGCACCAGCGGCGTATTGCGTGCGCTGGAAACGGTTTCGCTTTCCGCGCAGGACTATTGCGCTAGAGCGGTGGCCTGGTTGAAGAAGTTGCAAAAGGCCGACGGAAGCTTTGGCGAATCGTTGTTGAGCTACGAGATGTCCTCGACCAAGGGGCAAGGAAACAGTACGCCTTCCCAGACGGCTTGGGGCCTGATTGGCCTTCTTGCGGGGACCGATCCGAGCGATCCTGCCGTCGGTCGCGCAGCGGCGTATTTGGTGCAGCAACAAAATGCCAACGGTTCCTGGAGCGAAGACGATTTCACGGGAACCGGGTTTCCCGGCGTCTTTTATCTGAAGTATCACCTGTACAAGAATTCGTTTCCGGTTTACGCCCTGGCGCGTTTCCGGAATAACGGCAAGCGTCCGGAAGAGTTTTGTGCGTTCCAGTTTTCGCCGAAAGAGTTCGGGTTGCGTAGCGGTCTGTATACCAAGCGCGAGCGGAGTGCTTCCTAATTAAACGAATGCGGTACCCCCTTGGCCTAGTGCTGGATTCCGCGAGGCACCTCGCGTCGCGGAGACTTCGAGGTGACAAGAAAATTCCGGTGATGTTATCACTGGAGTTGTTTGGCGGTTGCGCCCTCTCGTCCGGTTGCGCTAACGGCAATGGCAACGGCGTTGGCGCTGCTCCCGAACGCGAGATGCTGAGCGTCGAGCGGTGCTTGGCGGCCATGCGGGAATGCGAGACGCCTGTTGTCACGATCGCTGGCCCGGAGCCTTTAGAGCATCCGGAAATCGCCCGTCTGACACGGGAAATTCTCGCTCGCCGGAAACATCTGTTTCTTTGCACGGATGGGACCTTGATCCGGCGCCACCTCCACATGATTCCGCCGTACACAAATTTCTTCTGGAACGTGAGACTGGACGGAACACAGAGCGCACATGATTCGCGCGCGTCGCGTCCGGGGCTCTTCGCGGAAGCGATTGACGGCGTGAAGGCTGCGAAGAACGCCGGATTTTTCGTGATGGTGACCACGACGATTTTTCCGGACACCGACATCAGGGACGTTGTCTCCTTGTACGAAAAGTTACACGGCGCACATGTGGATGGGTATCTACTCTCGCCGCACTATCCCTCAGGCAAGCCATGCCGCAGCTCGGCAGCGGCGTTTCATCAGGCCATGCAGCGGAGGTTTTCTGAGGCCAGCGAACTTTTGAGCGATTACAACTTGCTGGTTTCCCCGATCTACATGGAGTTTCTGCGCGGCGAGCGCGAGTTGAACTGTTCCTCGTGGGGCAGCCCGGTGTACGGGCCGAAGGGTTGGGCCGCACCGTGTGATGTGCTGAACTACGGCCATGAGCAGACCTACGAAACGATGGTAGAAAAGACCGTTTGGGAAAATTTTGGACGTGGTATGAATCCGCGTTGCGAGCCGTGCGCGAGCTATTCCGGCTATGGCACCGCTGCGATCCTTGGCATGAATCCGAAGGCCGGGGATTTCTGGAAAGTGTTCTCCTGGCAGTTGCAAGGCGGGCTCGGCGAAAAGCGTGCGCGGGCAGGCAGGCCATGAGCACGCTGGTAACCGGTGCCGCGGGATTTCTGGGTAGTCACGTGGCGCGGCAGCTTGTGGCGCGCGGAGAAGATGTGCGCGTACTGATGCGGCCATCGAGCAGCAACCGTGCCATCAGCGATCTATCGCTCGAATATGTTACCGGGGATTTGCGCGACGCCGAGTCTCTCGACCGTGCCATGAAGGGCGTGAAGCGCGTCTTTCATGTGGCGGCGGATTACCGCCTGTGGGCCAAACACCCGCAGGACATTTACGACTCCAACCTTGGCGGCACCAAGAATCTGCTGGATGCTGCGAAGCGCGCCGACATTGAGCAATTCATATACACCAGCACGGTGGCGACAATCGCCGTGGACCGGCCGGAACTGCCGAACGAATCAACCGACGCCAAGCTCGAAGAGATGGTGGGGCACTATAAGCGCTCTAAATGGATGGCCGAACGCGAGGTTTTGCAGGCGGCCAGGGAAGGACTGCCCGTGATCGTGGCCATGCCGACGACGCCGGTGGGGCCGTGGGATTGGAAACCTACGCCGACAGGGAAAATCGTTCTCGATTTTCTCAACGGCAAAATGCCCGGATACGTGGAAACCGGCTTGAATTTTGTTGGCGTCGAACAATGTGCGGCAGGCCATTTGCTGGTGGGGGAAAAAGGAAAAATCGGCGAGCGCTACTTGCTTGGCGGGGAAAATCTTTCGCTCAAGGAATTGCTGGACGCGCTTGCGGAAATCACCGGTCTTTCAGCGCCTTCGATGAAAATCCCCCATGGGCTGGCGTTGGGTGTAGCCTACCTGGAGACGGGGTTCTCGCGCCTGTTGGGGAAAGAGCCGCAAATTCCGGTGGAAGGCGTGAAGATCGCGCAGCATAAGATGTTTGTGGATGTGTCACGCGCACAGCGCGAGTTGGGATTCCAGCCCGGTTCTGTGTCGGCCGCCTTGGAGCGCGCGGTTCGGTGGTATCAGGCAAACGGGTACGTTTCGCCTCGGCGAGCGAAGAAGATCAGTGGGAAACTGGCGGCGTAATTGCGAAGTAGCACCTGAATGAGGTTTAGCAGGTAAAGGAATGGAGTCCAGTCAGATACGCATGCGCATACTGGTGACATTTGCAACTGAAGCGGAGTTTGCGGCTTGGCGCAAATTGCGGCACTTCAATTTACTCGACTGCCAGGGTTTGAAATTGTGGCGGGCGCAAATGGGCGAGGCCGAGCTGACCGTGCTGATTACCGGTGTTGGAACGCAGGCAGCTTCTCAGGCGATGGACTTGATGATGCGCATGGCCGACAAAGAGCAGCATTTCGATGTTTGCATTTCAAGCGGACTGGCCGGAGCGCTTTGCGAAACCTTGGGCGTCGGAGACATCGTTGCACCAAAGGAACTGCTTTCTGAAAGCGGCAACGCCGATGCTGGCGATGATCGCATTGAAGTGAATGATACGCTGCGTCGGCTGGCGTTGCGGTTAGGGGCGAAGCCAGCAAACTGTCTTTTAACCGTGGACCAGGTTCTAGCGAAGGCCAGCCAGAAAAAATCTTGCGCTTCGCGGGCGCAGTCGGTGGACATGGAGAGCTTTGAAATTGTTCGGCAAGCGGTGGCCTGGGGCGCGAAAGGTGTGGTCATCCGAGCCATCAGCGATTCGGCCACCCAAGACATGCCGATCAATTTCAATTTGACACTGTCGTCGAAAAACGAAGTCAGCATCGGCAAGGTGCTGCTGGAACTTCTGAAGAATCCGCGGGCATTGCCGGGGCTGATCCGCTTTGGGCAGCAGAGCCGGCGCGCCGGTTCGCAACTCGCAGCATTTCTTGAGGCTTACGTGACGCAACACGCGGGACTCGCAAACCTAGAGAGGGGAGTCAAGGGGGTAACCGCAGCATGAGCGGCGCGGGGGCCGTCGTCGAACACTCAGGTAAGTTGGGGCCGATCCCCAAGACGATGCGCGCGGGTGTGTACCGGGATAAAGGCGTTGTGCGCGTCGAAGAGGTTCCGGTGCCCGGAGTGGGTGACGGAGAGGTCCTAATTAAAGTCGCAGCCTGCGGCATCTGCGGCACAGACAT
>Ga0126369_10002728_pt1 | contig 12656 bp, 12 predicted proteins | sample PanSoiMetaPlot_1_FD_109646 | JGI IMG/M metagenome (GOLD analysis project Ga0126369, IMG submission 109646) | Tropical forest soil microbial communities from Panama - MetaG Plot_1 | ecosystem: Environmental > Terrestrial > Soil > Tropical forest > Bulk soil | place: Panama | collected 2016-02-17 | reverse complement strand
GACCAGCCCCTGTACGTGCAGTACGTGTAGTGGATGTCCGGCATCTTCCTGCACGGCGACTTCGGGCGGTCGCTGCGTGACGGCACCCCCGTCATCCAGCACATCCTGGTCCGCCTGCCGGCCTCACTGGAGCTGACGGTGACGGCGATCCTCATCGGAGTGGCGCTCTCGATCCCCCTCGGCGTCGTGAGCGCGCTCCGGCGGGGCTCGCGCTCCGACAACCTCCTGACTGGCGTGTCGGTGGCGGGCTTCGCGGTGCCCCAGTTCTGGATGGGCCTGATGGCGATCTTGCTGTTCTCCGTCACGTTCAAGAGCTGGGGCCTGCCCTGGCTGCCCTCGGGGGGGCAGCAGAGCACCATCGGCGGCGGCGACCCTCTGGACCTGCTCGCGCACCTCTTCCTGCCGGCCACGGTGCTCTCGTTCGTGTACCTCTCGATCTGGTCCCGCTTCGTGCGCTCCAGCACGCTCGAGGTGCTGTCGCAGGACTACATGCGGACCGCTCGCGCCAAGGGGATGACGGAGCGGCGCGCGGTGTACGTCCACGCGCTCCGCAACTCGATCGTGCCCCTGGTGACGCTGGTCGGGCTGGAGCTGCCCGGCGTTCTGGCCGGGGGGCTCGTAGTGGAGACGGTGTTCAGCTGGCCCGGGGTCGGGCTGCTGACCTACGAGTCGGCCAAGTCCTACGACTTCACCATGGTCATGGGGACGACGACGTTCGTCGCGCTGGCGGTGGTGCTCGGCAACCTGATCGCGGACATCCTGTACGCGGTGCTCGATCCCCGGATCCGCTACCGGTGAGCGAGTTCGTGACCGGCGTCGAGGAGATGGCGGGGGCGGCCGGCGCCGTCGGGACGACCGCCTTCCCGACGAGGCCGTCTCGGAGCTACTGGCGCGAGTCGGCCGACCGTCTCTGGGGGAACCGCGTCGCCGTCCTCTGCGCCGTCTACATCGTGCTGCTCGCCATCGCGGCGCTCGCGGCGCCGCTGATCTCACGATATGTGACCCACTCCGACGCGACGAGCCAGGACCTGACGCGGCTGTTCCAGGCTCCGGGCGGCGGCCACCTCCTGGGGACGGACGAGCTGGGCAGGGACACGCTGACGCGGCTGGTCTACGGGGCCCAGGTCTCGCTCACGGTCGGCTTCCTGACGGCGGCGCTCTCGCTGGTCGTCGGAGGTACGGTCGGCATGGTGGCCGGCTACCTGGGGGGCTGGCTCGACACCCTGCTGATGCGCCTGGTGGACGTGATCCTGTCGATCCCGGCGATCTTCCTGTTCATCCTGCTGAGCACGCTGCTGCGACCGAACGCGGTCACGCTCTCGTTCATCATCGCGTTCGTGGGCTGGGGCAACGTCGGCCGCCTGGTCAGGGCGGAAGCGCTGTCACTGCGATCGCGTGAGTTCATCGTCGCCACGCGCTCGATCGGGGCTGGGACCGTCCGGCTGATCGCCCGGCACCTGGTCCCCAATGCCCTCCCGGTGATGATCGTGGCCGCCAGCCTGGCGGTCGGCCAGATCATCCTTGTCGAGTCGGCGCTGTCGTTCCTGGGACTGGGCATCCAGCCGCCGACGCCGAGCTGGGGCAACATGCTGAGCTACGCGCAGCAGTACTACTACCACTCGGCCTGGCTGGTGGTGTTTCCGGGGGTGATGATCTTCCTGGTGGTGCTGGCCGCCAGCCTGCTCGGCAACGCCGTCCGCGACGCGTTCGATCCTCGCCTGCGCTAGCGCGTCGTCGCGCTCAGCCCCTCAGCGGCAGCCCGGCGGCGATCAGGACCCGGTGGCCGGACCAGATCCCGACGTCGTGGGGGTCGTCGGGGGAGAGGTGTCGGGCGAAGTCGGACCAGCCCATCTCCACGGTCAGGCCGAGTGCGGGGTAGTCCAGGCGCATCGGCCCGTAGGCCCACGGATCGTGAACGGTCACCGACAGCGGCGGGGCGGTGACGCCCCCCGAGCCGAGCGTGACCCCGGAGACGAGCACGTAGTGGTTTCCATCGTCGATCAGCGCGATCACGGGCTCGTGCCGCTGCGCGATGCTGCGGGCGATCACCAGGCCGGCGTCCTCGACGCGGTCGTAGACCTGGTCGCCGACGTCGGTGCGATTCGCGAAGTGGTCGAAGGCCGCCGCCACCGCATACGGCGAGGCGTGCCACTGCGCGAGCGTGAAGCCGTCATTGTGGGCGATCTCGTAGTTCCAGATCGCCCGCTGCGCACCGACCGCGTCGGCGGGCTGGGTGACGCCGTCGAGCTCCAGCCACGTCTGCAGGTCGGCCGGATCGCACCAGTCGGGGTCCTGCTGCGAGTGCATGTGGACAGCCAGGGCCACGGTCCGGGGGGTGACGACAGGATCCGGCGCTCCGGGCGTGGACGGCGGTGCGGCGGTGGCGGCCGGCGCCGCGGACGCCCTGGCTTCGCCCTGCAGCGTCTGCCCGGAGTCGGCGCACGCCGCCAGGCAGACGGTGACCGCCGCGGCAGCAGCGAGGATAGCCGGTGATCTCTTCACACCCTGGAGAACGCCGCAGCGGCACGAAACGTGGCGCTGCGCCTGAGTCAGACCGCGGCCTCGACCCACACGGCCGCGTCCAGAAGGGCCCGATCGGCGCCGGGCGCCGCGGAGATCTGCAGGCCCAGGGGCAGTCCGTTCGGTCCCCTCCCCGTGGGGACCGTCACCGCGGGTGAGCCGACGAGCGTCCAGCGCGCGCAGAACCGCGGATCGCCGGTGGTCTCGAGGCCCGGCGCCTCACCGAGCGTGGGCGGGCTGAGGATGCCGTCGTAGGGCCGCGCCCAGTCGGCGACGGCCTCGATGAGCCGTTCTCGCTCGGCCAGCGCGTCACCGTAGTCGCCGTCCGACGTCGCCAGGCCGTTCGCGACCGTTCTGCGGAACGCCTCGCTGACGAGGTCGGGAGCCCGGGCGACTTCGGCACCCAGGCTGCGCGCGGCGTCGACGACCATGATCCGCCGCTGGATGGGGAACGCGGCGTCGAAGCTCGGAGGTGGGGTGGGCTCGTCGATCGTCGCGCCGGCGGCGCGGAGCCGCGCGACCGTTTCCTCGAAGTGTTCCCTGGCGGCCGGTTCGACCTCGGGCCACTGGGGGCTCCGGTAGATGGCGAAGCGAGGCGCGGTGGCCGGTGGGCTCGGCGTCAGGTCGGCGCCGGCCATCACCGAGCAGAGCTCGGCGACCGCTGCCACGGACGTGGCGAAGCCTCCCAGCTGGTCGAGGGTCTCGCTGAGCGTCATGACGCCGTCGCGGGGGATCAGTCCGGCGCTGGGCTTGTACCCGACCACGCCGCAGTAGGCGGCCGGGCGGATTATCGAACCGGCGGTCTGCGTGCCCGTGGCGAGCGGCAGCATGCCCGCCGCCACGGCGGCCGCGGATCCCATCGAGGAGCCTCCGGGGGTCCGCGACGGGTTCCACGGGTTGGTGGTGGGGCCCGGCGTGGCGGAGGCGAGCTCGGCGGTGACCGTCTTGCCGGCGACCACGCCTCCCGCGGCCTCGATCCTGGCGACCAGGGTGGCGGACCGGCTGGGCACGCGACCGCGGAAAAGCGCCGAGCCACGCTCCGTCGGGATGCCGGCCGTGTCGATGACGTCCTTCACGCCGATCCATCGGCCCCGCATGCGCCCCGGCGGCGCTGCGGCGGACAAACGCTGCGCGCGCTCGAGGTCGAGCCAGGCGAAGGCTCGGACCGCTGGCTCGCGCTCGCGAATCGCCGCCGCCCAGGTCGCTGGGTCGTTCACTCCCGCTGTCCGGCGGGGCGCGTCACGCGGCCTTCGTCAGCACGGTCAGGCCGCTCGCGGTGGGAACGACCACCGCGCCCTGGCCGACCGCCAGCGCGGCCTCCGGCTCGCCCGCGTTGGCGTCCTGGGTCGGCAGGATGGACGAGCCCATCGAGCCCGACCACACCTGCGTGCCGGTGGCCGCGTCGAGCACGTACAGCGTGCCGCTCATCGACGCAACGTACACGAACCCGTTCGCCGTCACGGGGTTGGACCCGAGCTGTCCGTCACCGCCGAAGCTCCAGAGCAGGTTGCCGGTGGCGACGTCGTGCGCCTCAAGCGCCGGCGGCGGTCCCGTGCCGAAGATCCGCACGAGGAAGAAGCCACGCCCGGCGCCGTCGAACGCGGGCGGAGCCGGGCTGACCGGGAAGCTGCCGAGCTGTGCCCCGCTGGTCGCGTCGTACGCGATCGTCACCGCGTTGCCGCCGCTGTCGGTCGCGCCGCGGTTGTAGACCCTGCCCTGCGACACCACGGGCATGGGGCCGCCAGAGCAGGTATTCGTGCTGCCGACGGCCCAGCGCTGGGCGCCGCCGGCCGCGGGGAAGTCGACCACCTGCGCGCACTTCGCACTGAAGACGTCGGACGCCGTCGCCGCCGGCGACATGGAGCCGCCCGATACGTTCTGCGTCCACTCGACGGCGCCGGTCGCCCCGTCGATCGCCTCGATGACCGCGGGCGCGCCGCCGCTGTTCTGGTCGACGTTGACGTAGACCGTGCCGTTCAGCGCGACGGGCGGCGAGCTGTAGATCTGGCTGGGCAGCAGCTGTACCGCCCAGAGCTTGACCCCGCTGCGGCTGTCGAATGCCTTGAGCCAGCCGCTCCCGTTGACCACGAACACGCGCCCCTGGTCGTACGCGAGGCCGCCGTTGTTGTCCCGGCCGCCGGTCTCGATCGGGCCCCAGAGCTGCCGGCCGCTGGCCAGGTCGAAGCCGTAGAGCCGCGCGCCGGCCACCTGCCCAACGCCGGTGAACGGCTCGCCGACGAGGGCGAAGACCATCCCGTTGGCGATGAGCGGATAGGCGACCGAGCCGTTCAGGCTGACGGTCCAGGCCGTCTTCAGGGGCGGAGCGAGCTGCTCCTGCGTCTGGTCGCCCGAGTGCGCGGGGTCGATGCCGATCGCCGTCGCCTGGTCCGGCTGATTGGGGATGGGCGTGAAGGTCGGCGGTGGGGGCGGAGGGCTGCCGGAGGACGAGTAGATCCAGAGCTGGTTGCCGGCCGGGACGCCGAGCAGGCCCTGTCCGATGCCCAGGCCGCCCCACGGGTCGGAGAGGCTGCCCTGCCCGCCGGCCCCGCCCAGGAGCGTCGCGAACGTGTAGTCGTACTGGACCTGCCGGCCGGTCCGCTCGTCCAGGACGTAGAGCGTGCGGGCGGCCGTGCTGATGTAGACGAATCCGTTCGCGATCTCAGGAGTCCCGACGGGGCCGTCCTCGGCGAACGACCAGAGCACGGCGCCCGACGTCAGGTCGATGCCTTCGATGCCGGTAGACGTGGAGAAGATCGCAATCCCGGCGGCAACGTCGATGGCGGGGTTTGCGGTGCCGGGCCAGGTGCCGACCTGGGCCCCGGTCGCGGCGTCGAGCACCGGAGCGGCCTGGCCGGCCGGGGCCGCGGGACCCCAGACCCTGCCGCCGGCGACGATCGGAGCCACGCCTCCGCCCCCGCTGAAGCCCGTGCTGTGCACCCAGAGCCGGGTGCCGGTGGCGGGGTCGAACTTGTAGCAGTCGCCGCCGCCGAAGCAGACGAAGACGCCGTCCGGCGTGACCGCGGGATCGGAGAAGTGCCCGCCACCCTGGCCGGCCGTCGTCCAGGCGACCGTTCCGTCGCCCTCGTTGACCGCGACCACCTCATTGTTCCCGCCGTCCGTGTAGACGCGGCCGTTCAGCGCGGTCGGCGCCGCCTCGTACCCGAGCGAGGCGTCGGGCAGCGTGGTGGTCCAGGCCGGCGTGCCGCTCGCCGCGTCGAAGGCACGCATCACGCCGGCGCGGTCGACGGTGAAGACGCGGCCGCCGTCGTAGGCGGCGTTCGCCCAGGTGCCGCCGTCGCCGACCGGGACCGGGCCCCAGACCGTCTGCCCGGTCGCCTGGCTGAGCGCAACGAGCTGCGCGGGCGAGGATGTGCCCAGACCCGTCTGATCGGTGTGGCCGGTCGTGACGAAGATCAGTCCCTGGGCGATCAGCGGGTAGGAGACGGACGAGCCGAGGTCGCGGGTCCAACCGCGGGCGATCGCCGGCTGCAGGCTGTCACCGGACGTCACGCCCGTGTGCGTCGGGCCGCCCTGGAAGGCGGTGGCCGAGTCGGGCGGCGGCGGGCTGGGGGTCGGCGTCGGCGAGGGCGTCGGGCTGGGGGTGGGCGTCGGCGCCGGGGTGGGCGTCGGGCGCGGCCTCTGCTTCGAGACCGCGGCGTGGCCCGCACCGACGAGGGCGACCTCGGGGGCGGGGCGCGCCGCCGCCGGCTCGCCGGCCGGCGATGCGACGGCGAGGCCGGCGACGACCGCTGCGGACGCCGCGACGAGCAGGCGAGCGGGCCGGAACGATGCCTTCACTGTGCGATCCACCTCCCCGTCATCGACCCGATGGGCGCCGCGAACAGCCGTGGATCATAGACCGCCTACCCCACGTCGCGCCAGGTACGGAAGGAACTGAACGACTCAGTTCATTGACGGTTCACGAATCGAAGTGTGTCGTCCCCGGTCGTTCAGCGAATCCCTTCCCAGAGTCGGCGCTCCGTGCCGGCGGGGTCGTCGACGACCTCCGAGTGAACGTCGTAGCGCATGACGGCGCGCCGTGATCGCTCGTAACGCGGCCATCCGGGATCGCCGTCAGAGATGAACTGCACCCACGCTCCGTGCATCTCGTCCGCGAGCGCCTGGGGTGGGTCGGTCCCGAGCAGGGGTTCGTTGCCTTCGCGATCGAGGTTGTCGAAGACGAACGGGATCTCGAGTGCGTGGCAGGCGCCGAGTCTGCCCCCGAACTGCGGCGAGCGCCACGCGAACTCGTAGACGTAGTTCGCCGCGTCACCGGCCGAGTGCGCCTCCGCGAGCCGGACTGCCGGGATCCTGAAGAACCAGTCGGTGGCCATCGCCGCCAGCAGGTCGCCGGCCGTGGCGTTCGGTCGCGAGGACCGATACACGTCGACCGCGCCCTCCGGCAGGCGATAGCCGGCGGCCGTCGCGGCGAGCATGCCCTCGTCCATCGCGCCGATCGCGCCGTTGGGCACGACGAACAGGTGCTGCTCATCCGTGTTGGTGCCGAGGAGCAGGTCGATGCCGGCGCCGGCGCCGGCCGCGATGCGCTCGATCGGCAGGGCCGGCACCACCTCGCCGTCGAGCACCGGCTCGAACGGCATCAGATTGGCCGCGACCTCACCCCACCGCGCGGGATCGTGTGAGCCGAACGCGTCCACGCTGAGCGCGATCTGCGCCGCGGTCAGGTGTTCGACGGGCACACCGGCGATTGCCTCCCGCGTCGCGGGCACGCCCAGCTTGTCTGCGAGGTAGCCGCCGACCATGCGGGCCGTTGCGGGCGTCAGCGCGTGGTGGCCGGCGCCGCTCTCCGCGATGACGCGCCGGAAGAGTCCCTGCGCGTGCGGCATGGCGAGCAGCGTCGACACGCTCATGGCGCCCGCCGACTCGCCCGCCACGGTGACCAGCGCGGGGTCTCCGCCGAACGTGGCGATGTTCTCCTGAACCCACCGCAGGGCCGCCACCTGGTCGAGCAGACCGAGGTTGGCGATGCCGTCTCCAAGGAACAGGAACCCGTCGGCGCCGAGCCGGTAGTTGATCGTCACGCAGACGACGCCGTCACGGGCGAAGCGGCTCCCGTCGTAGACCGGCACCGCCCCGGATCCGTTGGCGAACGCGCCGCCGTGGACCCACACCATGACCGGCAGTCGATCGCCCGGACCCGGCGTCCAGACGTTGAGGTTCAGGCAGTCCTCACCGGCGATGGCCGGCTCGGTCAGCAGCGCGTCGAACGGCGGGAAGTACGGCGGCTTGGGGACCGTGGGTCCGAAGTCGAACGCGTCCCGCACGCCGTCCCACGTGGCCGGCGGCTGCGGCTGACGGAAGCGATTGAGGCCGAAGGGTGGCGCCGCGTAGGGCATCCCCTTGAAGGCGGCCACGCCGTCGAGGACGCGACCGCGGACCTGGCCCTGTCGTGTGCGGACCACCAACTCGTCGACATCGACGCCCATCTCGCTCTCCTCGTGTCCGGCCGGAAACCCTGCTGCGCCTGGCGCGATCGTCGCACATGCCGGCGGCCGCGGTAACCCGCTCGCGTATCCGTTCTTTGTGGCTCCGTCGGACGCCCAACCGTTCGTCCCCGGATCGCGCGAGGACTTCGACCGGCTGTACCGTCAGACGTATCCCAGGCTGCTTCGCACCGCCTACGGTGTGCTCGGTGACCCCTGCTCCGCGGAGGACTGCGTGCAGGAGGCCTTCGTGCGTGCCTTCGAGGCGTGGCCGCGCTTCCGCCCCGAGCGGCCGGCCGAGGCGTGGCTCCAGCAGATCACGGTCAACGTGGCGATCTCGCACCAGCGCAGGCAGCGGCTGCGCGCGGTGGGCGAGGTCCTCCGGCGCCTGGGCCGGCCGCAGCCTTCGCCGGATCCGGCCGCGCTGTCCGACGACGCCGCGGTTGTCGCCGCGCTGGCAGCTCTCCCGCCCAGGCTGAGCGCGACGTTCGTCCTGCGCTACTACCACGGCTACACGAACCGCGAGATCGCGCAGAGCCTGCGCATCTCCGAGCGAGCGGTCGGCCTGCGCCTGAGCGCCGCCCGACGCCAGCTGCGCGACCGTCTCGGTGAAGAGTGGTCGGAACTTCCTGACCAGGGGGGTTCGCGCGTTGACAGATCATCGGTGCGAGCGGATGCCTGAGTCGAACCACCTCCCGGAACACCTGCGGGCCAGGCTCGCACGGGGTCTCGACGCGGTGCCCGAGCTGCGGCCGCGGCCGGAGCAGGCCGCGTACGCGCGCCGCAGGTACCGCGCGGCGCGCCGGCCGGCGCTGGCGCTGCTGAGCGGCGCCTCCGCCCTGATCGCCCTGGCGGCGCTGGCCGGGCTGGCCTCGACCGGGAGCGCAAACCCCGTCGTCTGGACCGGCCGCGCGATCTCGGAGATCCACCCCGCCGAACCGACGCCGTCGCCGGCCACGGAGCCCACTACCCCGCCGGCGGCGGCGCCCGGGGCAGGCGCAAGCGGCCAGCAGGTCCGCCGGGTCGGGCCCACCGCAGTGCGGCCGTCGCCGCCCCCGGACGACCGCTTCCTGCCGACGATCCCGCCGGGATTCCTCCCTCCGTCCGACCCCAGGCTGCCGAGGTTCAGCCCGCGTCCCTTCCCGACCGACTTCCCGTTCCCGACTCCCCCGAACACTTCCGACTTCGGCCACGGTGGGCGTTGACCATGACATGCTGTCGCACCCGATCGTTCGCACCGCCGCCGGACTGGTGGCCGCCGGCGCGCTGACCGCCCTGCTGGCGCCCGTCGTCCTGGCGCACGCAGCCCACGCCTCCGCACAGCACCACTCGGTCCGGGCAGCGCTGGTCGCCGACCGCGTCGAGGACCGGGCCATGGCCTCCACCGCGGCCAAGGCCGACGTCGACAGGGCGAAGGCCGCCGCTCAGCAGGCGCAGAACCAGGCCGCGGCGATGGATCAGGCTCGCGACGCGGCCCAGGAGCAGGCCGAGGCGGCCGAAGAGGCCCGCGAGCAGGCCGAGGACAACGACCAGGACAACGACCGGGCGGAGGACATGGCGGAGGCGCAGGCCATCAAGGCGCGCATCGAGGCCGCCGAGCAGGCCGCCATGGCCCGCGAGGAGGCTCGCGAGGCCCAGATCAGGGCGTTCCTGTCGTCGTTCCAGCACATGCACTAGCACCCCGGGGGAGGGACCTACCGGCGGAAGCCGGCCCCCGCGGGCCGGCTTCCTCACTTCCGGGTACCGGCACCCCCGAGAGGACGGCGAAGCTCATCTAGAGTGCTTGACGCAATGAGGATCGACGCTCACAACCACGCGATCCCGGAGCGGGTGCTGGAGCTCCTGCGGACCGAGCCGGTGTACCGGACGCGCATCGAGGACGGCCGGTTCGTGCGCGGCGCCGCGGGCTTCGCGATCGCCGCGTCATTCCGCGATCCTGACGCCAAGCTCGTCGAGCTGCGTGCGAAAGGTCTGGAGGCTGCGGTGGTCTCGGCCGCGCCTCCGCTGTTCTTCTACGACGTCGACCCGCGGGCCGCTGAGTCGCTGTGCCGCGCGACGAACGAGGGCCTGCGCGACTTCACCGCCGCCCACCCGGATCGCTACCGCTGGATGGCGCACGTGCCGATGGCGGCACCCGAGCGGGCGACCGAGGTGCTGGCGGAGGCGGTCGGCGCCGGCGCCGTGGGCGTCGAGGTCGGCACGTCGATCGCGGGCCGGCGCCTGGACGAGGAGGACTTCGAGCCCTTCTGGGCGGCGGCCGAGACGCTGGGCGTGCCGGTCATGCTGCACCCTGCCTACAACGAGCCCAGCCGCGGCCTGGACCCCTTCTACCTCCAGAACGTGATCGGCAACCTGCTGGAGACGACGATCGCGGCCGAGCGCCTGATCTGCGCCGGCGTGCTCGACCGGCACCCCCGGCTGCGCCTGCTGCTGGTGCACGGCGGCGGCTACTACCCCTTCCAGGGCGGCCGTCTGCGCCACGCGGCCATCGTCCGCCCGGAGCTCCGGTCGGCGCCGCGCGACCCCTGGGTGTACCCCGGCCGGGTCCTGGTCGACACCATCACCCACGACGTCGAGTCGCTGCGCTTCCTGCTCAGCCGGATGGGCGCCGAGAACGTCGTCATGGGCACCGACCTGCCCTTCGACATGGCCACGCCAGAGCCAATGACCGAGCTGACCGCGGCCACCGACGCCGCGACGGCGCGCGTGGTGGCCGAGGACAACCCGGCCCGGCTCTTCGGCATGACCGGCTGATCCGCGGCCGGGACCGGCCCGGGCCCCGGCCTCAGCGGGACTTCGTGCCGGCGGCCTCGGCGTCGGCGGTCTCTGCGATGGCGATGGCCATCCCGAGCGCCTCTCCGATGTTGGTCGCGGCCGTCATGACCCGGGCGGTGCCGATGATGGGAGCGACGGCTACGAGCACGTTCTGGACCTTCTCGAGGGTGACGCCGGCCCGGATGGAGGGCCCGATGTGGGCCAGGTAGGAGATCCTGGGTGCGCCGACGGCGGCCAGGGCCGCGATCCGCGTGGTGATGAGATCGTCGACCGCGAGGTCGCACCGCTCGATCGACGCCGCCGTCATGGCGGCGATGGTGTCGAGTACCGGAGTCTCGCGTGCGTCTGCTGGCATGGTCGGTTCCTCTCGAATGGTGAATGTGTCTCAGCATCGGAGGCGGTGCCTCCGGCCGGACGGGCGGGTTCACGGCGATGCCCTCAGAGCAGCGTAGGGGTGCCCGATCGAGGTTTGACCTAGGCACCTGGGAGTGCGTGATTCCTCGAGATATCGGCCCAAATCCGATTCTCGAACACGTATGATACTCGTCGGCTGCGGGGGTGACCCTTTCCCGGTTCCCCAGGTCGTACAGTGGCAGCCATGGCTGCGGAGAGAACCGTGTGCGCGGACGACCTCGTGGACCGTTTCCTGCGCGCGTCGTCCGGCCGGACCCGACGGGCCTACGCCAGCGACCTGCAGGACTTCGCGCGGTTTCGACGCAGGACGGCCGAGCACGCGGTCGGCGGTCTGCTGGCCAGCCGTCAGCAGAGCCAGCGGATCGTCCTGGACTTCGCGGTCGAGCTCTGCCGGCGGGGTCGTGCCCGCGCCACCAGGCGCCGGCGGCTGAGCACGCTCAGCTCCCTGGTCGGAATGGCCCACGACCTGGGAGTGGTGGCGTGGTCGCTCGAGGTCCCGAGCGAGAGAGAGATCGCCGCCGCGGCTGGCAGGCCGAACGGTTCCGACGACCGCTACTTCCTGCCCCGCGGCGACCCCGAGATCGACCGGCTCGACATCCAGCACTACGCACTGCGCAACGAGCTGAGGACCAACCACCTCGCGCCGCTCGACCATCCGGCCCGGGTCCTGGATGTCGGATGCGGTACCGGCCAGTGGGCATACGAGCTCTGTGCGGAGTTCCGACAGAGCCTGCTCGTCGGGTTCGACCTGGAGCGCAGCAAGATCCCATGGCCGGCGAACTACCGGTTCGTGCGGGGCAACCTCCTCCACGGCCTGCCGTTCGGGGACGACCGGTTCGACTTCGTCCACCAGCGATTCCTGGCCTCCGGGGTGCCGGTCCGGGACTGGGCCCGGACGGTGCGGGACCTCGTCCGCGTGACGAGACCCGGCGGCCTGATCGAGCTCGTCGAGGGAAGACCTGACATGGCCCCGGCCGGCCCGGCCACCAACCGGCTGCTCGAGACGGCCTGGAAGCTGGGACGTGCCATGGGCCTGGACACCACCGGCCTGATCGCCGGCAGCCTGGACGACCACCTGCGCCGGGCCGGCGTCGAAGTGATCGAGGTGCGGCGGATCGACCTGCCGGTCGGGGAGTGGGGCGGTCAGGCCGGATCCTGGATGAGCACCGATGCCCGAACCGTGTTCCTGCGGCTGGCCGGCATCTTCGAGGAGCGGTTCGGCCTGACCGAAGCCGAGTGCCGGGTCGTGGTCGCCGCGGCGCAGCAGGAGTGGGAGGAGCACCGGACGGTCAACAGCATCACCCTGGTGGTCGGAAGGAAGACCGAGGCCTAGTGGTCCGCGGCGGTGAAGCGTATGGGGTCATCGGCACGCCGTAGGGTGCCGTGCTCTGGCCCAGGCGTCGAGCCGCCTGGGGCTGCGAAGGTCGGGCTGCTCGTGCAGCAGGAGGGCGAGCCGGGCCCGTTGCACCTCGGCGTGCGGGAGGGCCTGGGAACAGGCCGAGG
>Ga0126369_10002727_pt1 | contig 12657 bp, 19 predicted proteins | sample PanSoiMetaPlot_1_FD_109646 | JGI IMG/M metagenome (GOLD analysis project Ga0126369, IMG submission 109646) | Tropical forest soil microbial communities from Panama - MetaG Plot_1 | ecosystem: Environmental > Terrestrial > Soil > Tropical forest > Bulk soil | place: Panama | collected 2016-02-17 | reverse complement strand
TGTCCGCTACTCGTAGTCCGACAACCGACCCATGGGGTCTTCATCGAAGGCGAGCTGCTGCTTTCGCCAACGCGATTCGAGCCAGCCGAACAGCCGCTGGGCCCACCATCGATTGTGTCCGCGGTACAGTTGTCCACGGAACTGTACGATGGACGAGATCCCCCATGTCACATCGGTCACGTCAATGTCAAGCCACCGGCTCTGCATTGACCACCGGATCACTTGGGTCGGGTCGGCCCGATTGGCCGTCCACTGCTTGCGCCGCCATACGATCGTTCGTTTCTTGATCTTCATCTTCATCTCCTCTGCTAGTCGGTGTCGCCGCCGAACTTCTTCCGCATCTTCACCTTGAACCGCTCGATATGCTTGCACGTGCCCGTCTTCGAGAACTGCCAGCCCTTACACTGACAGTACACCGCGTGGTTGCTGCCCATCCGAATCTCGTAGGACCCACGGCCGCTGTCACTGGGTTCAATCCCCAAGACCGTGTAGTCCTTGCTATTCAACTGGGCCAGCTTGGCGGCGATGATTGCCGCCGTGTCCTCGTTACGTTGCGTCTGCCGCTGCTCGTGTTCGAGCTCGTGGGCGATCTCCCGATTGCGCTGGTGAGCGAGTGCTCGAGCCGAGTGCAATGCGGATGGTCGTCGTCTAAACAGCTTCATTTGCCATCTCCCGTTCGGTCGAACACCCGGATGTCACGCACTGGGTTGTAGTGGAGCCACACGCCCTGACTCTTCAACGACAGGAGTTGCTGATCGTCTCGGTCGTAGCGGATCTCCGTGGCGACGATTGTCAAGTCATGCCACATAAATTCAGGTCCGTTGTACACCTCGAACTGGACGACCATTTTGTTCGTGATCATATTCATGCTCATCTTCGTCTCCTCCTACCGAAGAGAGGACCGGACCCATCGGCCCGGCCCCCCCATGGCTACGCCGCCAACTTCAGCTTGCGCTCGTCACGCTTCGCCTGTTTGAGCTTGGCTTCGTACGCGGCGATCTTCTTCTTGCGCTTCTCGATCTGTGCGTGCAGCCGTTCGAGCCGCGCCTCGATGCGCTGCACCTTGCTGAGCTTCTTCGACGTCTGCTTCTTGCCCTTGCCCCGCTTGGTCGACTTCTTCGATGTGGTCTTCGTTGCCGATTTGCCGTTCATCTTGATCTTCATTTTCGTCTCCGTCTCTGATTGACTGTTGACTGTTGACCGTGTGTACGTACGCCGACTACTTCGACAGCTGCCGCAGCAGCGCGTCGACCTTCGCCTGTCCCTTGGCAATCGCTTTCTTCAGATCCCGAATCTGCTCCCTCCAGTTTTTGCGGTCGTCCTTGTCGTTGTCCCGGATGTCACGCACCGTGTTCTCGAACTCTTTGCGGGCGTCGGCGATCTCTTCATTCACCCACCGCGGTTGCGCCTTGATATCGCGCAGGATGTCTTTCAACTCCTTCTGGTCGTCCTTCAGGTCCACCCGCGCCTGGTGCAGTACCTCGCGCATCAACCGGGTGTCCATCAAGTCCAGACGTCCACTTGCCGCGTTCTCCGCCGCTGTCGGTCGTCTTGTCTTCATCTCAGTCTCCTTCTTTACCAACGTGTTTACACCAGATCACGGCAGGCATTCACCTCCGCGACCACGCCCTCTTCCGACGTCTCGTCCGCGTTGATCCGCAGCCACCGCATCGCCCGCTGCGACAGATCACCCGTGTCCATGGTGGGGACCGCCCACCCGAGGTTCTGCGCCGTCAACATCATCAACCGGTCGTACCGATCGTCTTGCTGTGCCCACCGCCACAGCTCACCCAGACTGGACACCGGCACCAGCTTATGGGTCTTGGTGGGGACCGCGGTGGTCAGCCGCTTGTACTCGTCGAGCATCCGATGGTACCGTTCGACCTGCTCTTGTGACCGCTGTTTCCGTTTCGCCGTCTTCATATCCGTCTCCTCTTCAGTGCGGCTGGACGAGCCGTTCCGTTCCATCGTCGTTGTCGTCGGCCATGTCTCGCAGATGCTGCTCGAACACGTCGCTCAGCAACTGGGTGATCGCGCGCATCGCCGTGTCCTCGTCGTCGGCCACGACGGCGGGGTCGACTGGGTACAGCTTTCCACTCAGCGACATGTTCAGTACCCAGCTGCGGACCCCGCCGTCCGTGTGGCTGGTCAGCACGAGTGCAATCACCGCCCGTGTTCGTTCGTTGCCCATCTCTGTCTCCTTCTATTATCGTTGCCGCTCTTTATCGTCGGTCTCCTGCGGGACGCTGCAGACCCGCGCTGCCGAAGCTATGGCACCGATCGCACGTGGGCACATCGCCCAAGACGGGGTGCGGGGTGGTGCCTGTGGCCAATCGGTCGCACTTGGCGAACCACCGACATAGCACCGTGTCCACTTGCTGAGCGATGGTCTTGCGAATCTGTTTGCGAGTCTTGGTCTTCATCTCTGTTCTCCTTGTCCGTCTATTGGTTGCCGGTTGCCGGTCTACCGTTTGCCGACGCCCTTGTGACCCGTGTCCGGTCCCTTGCACTCGTGAATTTCGAAGTCCGTGTAGTGATACCGCTTGCCGTCTGCTGTGAACGCCGCCAATTGTTTCCGCCGCGCCTCGGTCTGACTATCGGCGCTCACTATCCAGGACCACCCGCCCCCACGCACGGCTCGGCCACGCACATGGTCCAGCCGGTCGCAGCTGGCGGTATGAATCTGAAAGGTTCGACGACCGGGACGCCGATGGGCGCGTGGGTCGAACACGCATATGAACACCGACTTGGGTTGCGGCGTGGCCCACGACGTGGTAGGCTTGCCGTTGGTGTCGTGTGGGGTCTGCCGCTTGGGCAACGCGGCGAGGACCCCTTGGTGCACCCGCAGCGCGAACTGCTCGGCCTTGCGCCGCCACCGACGTTGCTCACGAGGAGTGGGCGGGGTGTTGGTCTTGGCGAACCGCTTGGCCCAGCGGACGGCCACATCGCGCAGGGCCGTGTGCAGGATCTGGGTGGGCACCACACTCTGGGTAGGAGTGGGCGTCTTCCACTGCGCCAGAATAGCGGGCGCCGTTTGTGGGACGGCCGCGCGGCGTGGGGTGGCGCGTTGCTTGGGCACGATACCCAGCACGGACCACCCAGCTTGGGCGGGCAACTCGGCCACGAGGACCCAACGCAGCCGGTCGTGGCTCTTGAGGATAGCCACCGTGCGGCCTTGGTATTCCGCCGGGACCACGAGGGGTCCCAGCTTCGGTTTCGGTTTGCGAAACAGTGGGTGGGTGTGGGTCTTCATCTCCGTCTCCTTCGTTTTCTGAATCACAGACCGGCTTCGTCCAGGTGGCGGCACCGCTTGGTCCGACTACCGGGTGTGCCGTGCGCATATCGGAACGCCAAACACGGGCAGATGGGCGCGCGACGGGTCCCGGTGATTTTGTAGACCCGACGCGGGTTGCTCTTCGAACGAACGCGGGCGACAACGACGGTGGTGTTGGTCTTCATCTTCATCTCCATATGCGGACAGCCGCTTACGATTTACGACCCCGACGGCGGGCGGCGTGCCGCTCGGCGAGGTGGTGGCTCTTGTGGCACCGGCGGTGGGCCCACGCGTGGTTCCGCCGGTCGTTGTTTTCGTGGTCCCCGTCGATATGGTGCAGGGTCACGTCGGTGTTCATAGGCGACGATTCGCCGTCCCCAGGTTGATAGGCGTCGGCAAAGCTATCGGCGAGTTCGTCGTCTTCGTAGTCCGTGTCGTCGTGTTCGTGGGTCAGCAACGGCTCGTGGCAGAAATAGCAGACCACATCCGCATACGCCCACCGCACCATCTCGCGCAACTTGCGCAGCTCTTGGCGCGTTCCTTTCCGCATCCCCATCTTCATCTCCAGTCTGCTCGGCCAAACCCATTGGGGCGGCCACTGGGGCGGTCGAGCCCCACACCTATTATCCCACACCTTGCGGCAAAACGCAACACCGGCGGGCGGGCGGGCGGCCGTTTCGGGGGGCAGTAATTAAGGTCCACGGGGCGGGGGTTAAGTCCTGTTGGCTGAGGTGGTTACGGGCGGGGCCGGGTGGGTGCCTGAATTCCTGGACCTAGTAGCATTCAGCAATTATGGGGATCCATTGGACGAAATCGGCCAAAGGTCCAGGAAAAGTCCAGAAGTTGGCGGATCCATCGTTGAAAATTTGCGAGGTTCAGCAATAATGGGCAAAAATCACGAAATTTCACGATTTCGCCACGTTTGGCGGGGGACCGAAAAACGCTAAACCCCAAAATATTTTTGACGATTCTCTGTAAGGTGTTGGAAAGGCGGGGGGTTAACGGCCAAAAAATCGTCGTCTGAACGCCGTAAACGTGCTAAAGTGGGGGTTTTACGACGGAAGCCCGGTAAATCCGTTAGTTTCGTGGGGTTGGTGCGGAAATTGTGTGGAAAAGTGGGGAAACGTAGAATTACGACGGGGCGGGGGCGCCAAAAACACCCCCGGGCCATGACCCACTTTTGCTGAATCGACGTGGCGGGGGATTAATGGACCCAGCCGGGGTGGCCCAAAGTGGGGTATGGAGTTAAGGGTGCGAGAAAGTGGGGTTTTTCCTGGCGCCAATTGGGATTTCTGAAGGTTACGGGGAACGCGGGTAGGGGAATCTGGAGATGAAGTCCAGGAAATAACGCCACGGTTTCCGCCATGAATTGGGCGTAACGCGTATCGTATGGAAATCGTGCTGATTCATGAGTAATGCCCGTTCTTTTTCGGGTCAACCAACTCATCCATAATGAATGCGTGATGAATTTATGGACGCCCGTTGTTGGGCAGTGTCTTGTCCTCTCGATATACGAGCCAGCGAGTGATGCGCCGGCGATATTGATGGTCGATGAAGCGGCCAACGGCGATGAAGCGGTGACCGTCGCACACGAACGTGGTGGAATCAATCTGGGAGATGAGTTTCTTGGCGACCATGTGGTTGTCGAATAGGTAAAGGGGCACGTTGGTGGGTGGCACAATCCAGTGCAGCCGGGGTTTGGTGCGGTCAAATTGCAAGGTATCGCGCAATGTAGTATAGGGGCGGGGGATGAGTGAGAGACGGACGGGGCGTCGAGTTTTGTCGTAGTCGGGCAGTGGGATGATGTCGCCCGGGTCGACCAGCTTCTTGGGTTTCTTGGATTTATCGTTCATGGCTAAACGCTCCTCGACAATACGATATGAACCGTGGGGACTCGATAGAGACTGTTACTGCCGGTACCTTTAATACCAATGCCAACCCCACCGGTGCCGAATGATTGGGTCAGACTGGTGATGTCCATTTTGGGTGGGGTAGGTAGATCGGTTAAGGGATGATAATCCACACCGGTGTATACGAAGCTGGTACTCCATAATGCGTGGGGTAGGGTGGACGGGCGTACGTGTATGAGTACCAGGTTTAGTGATTTCATGCGGTCAACCCAGTCTCGGCATGCGGTTTGAAACGCGGGTGGGGACGTATCAAGGTCAAACGGGTAGATAAGGTCCTTGCCTTGACGGATCATTTTCCCATTGGCATCGACGATAGGTAAACTAGAGGGATCGAGTTGGGCGCGCGGGATTCGAATAACCTTAGGGTTTTTAGTGATTTGTAGCCTGAGGCGGGGACGAGGAATTGAGACGGGTGATGGGGGTTTTGCCTGATTTTTGACCGTTTTGACGACGATTACGCGGTGGTTCGTGGGGCAATCTCTGCGGTTGCAGCCACGTGGGTGGCACACGGGGCAGAACGTGCGGGCACAACTGGTGCAAATGATCCGACGGCCGTGTCGTTTATGTGCAGAACAGTATCGGTGGAAGCGACGGTTGGCGGCCTCCTGCAACTTATATCGAAATAAGCGATCATGCAACGACATATGAGATGCTCCTACCCGGTTAGAATTGAACGAGTGAAACTGGACGATGAACCAGGCGTTATGTGAAACGCATAAATCACTCCTTTGGCGGGCCTTATTTCAGAAAGCCGGATTTCGAACCCGGTAATCTGGCGAGATGGGCTCCGCCCGACGCAACTAATATGCCGTAAACGGGGGACACCCGGCTACAGGAATCGTAACTCGGTGAAAACGCTCCGGCATAGTGGGGTCGAGTTTGGGTCAATCGAAAAGAAAGCCGGGTCAATGTGGAAAAGTTCGGAGTCACGATTTTCGATATCGAAAACTGGGTCTGAAAAGGTGAAAGAAACCGGGTAGGAGAAGTGATGAAATGAATGATGAATTAGTGTGATGAAAACGGACGAAATGCGTTCTCATAAATGACGAGGGTGAAAATGAACCACGCCTGCTGGTGTTGACTCAAGGCGTTTGCCCGTAAACGGAAATGAAATAAGTGGGGTTGGACCCATGCTGGGTGGTGTAAAACGATGAAATGGGAAACCTTGACCCGTGAAGCCAAACGCGCCCTTGGTGTGTCCTTTCTTCTCATATTAATAATTTAAAATTTAATTTAATTTAATTAAAGGGTTAGTTATAAGGATAATTACAACGACGAGAACTGAAATTACGGGGTAGAACAAGAGAACACACACACCCCGCCGCGGAAGCCCGGGGTCAATCCAAGAAACGATCGAAATTGTACGGTGAACGTGGGTCAAAACGTGTGTTTCTCTCACGAAATCGAGGGTTTTTACGAAAAACCTTATAGAGGACGAGTTCTTCACCCAGGTTTGGGGCATAATGAGTGTCGGGGCGCCAGCTCGTGCATAGGTAACGATGAGAAAAAAACGGACCGTACGGAACGCATCGACCACGTCGTCGTCGCCACCACGGAATGAGCCGATGACGAATTGGCGGAAGTCTGTTCGCACGATTTGCCGGGAACTTGTCACCCAGCACAGCACGGATATCATGATGCGTCTCACGGACGGGCTCAAGTCAGTCAACCCCAAAACCGCGTTGAAGTTCATCTCGTTCATCGCCGCGTACGAGTCGGGCAAGCCCGTCGAGACCCATCGCATGGTTGGCCTGCAAGACGGCCCGGACGGCACTTACGATCTCACGCGGCTCAGCGGCAAGGAGCAGCGAGAACTCTTGAAGTTGCTTAGGAAAAGTCGCGACTCCGCTAGTTCGACACTACCTCCCAGCTCGCCGGACGTGGACGACGATCAATCATGAAAATCATGACTCATCGTCGCCGTCGTACTAATCGCGCCAATTCATCACTTAATCGCGCCCGCGCGTCGGCGTCGGCGAACGACCCAGTGGCTACCGCGTTGGTCAATACCCCAACCGAAGTCTTGGATTCATTGGTGGATCAGCTCGAACAGCAGGATGCGTTGGCTCGGTTGCGCAATTCCATACCACCAGTGTTCAACCCGCTGTTTCGTCCCGCGCGCTACAAAGGTGCCCACGGTGGTCGAGGCAGTGCCAAGTCGTGGTCGTTCGCTGAGATGTTGATTCATCGCGCCATCGCTCGTCCGGGGATGCGTGCGGTGTGCATTCGCGAGATCCAACGCTCCCTTGGACAGTCAGTGAAGCGATTGCTCGAAGACACGATCGCGCGCTATCATGTAGGTCCACGATTTGATGTCCTCAACAGTTTCATACGCACCCCGGGCAACGGACGGATCATCTTCCAGGGAATGCAGGACCACACCGCCGAGTCAATCAAGTCGTTGGAAGGATTCGACATCGCGTGGGTGGAAGAAGCGCAGGCCCTGTCACGACGTAGCATGGATCTGTTGCGACCCACCCTGCGTCGCGATGACAGTGAGTTGTGGTTCTCGTGGAACCCACGTCATGCCAATGATCCGGTAGATGATCTGCTGCGCAATTCCCCACCGCCCAACAGTATCGTCATCCAGGTCAACTACCAGGATAACCCGCACCTGCCCAAAGTGCTGCGCGATGAGTTGGAATGGGATCGCCGCCGTGATCCGGAAAAGTACGAACACATCTGGCTAGGTGGATACGAAAAGAACAGCGAGGCACGCGTCTTCAAGAATTGGCGCATCGAGGAGTTCGATACTCCACCAGATGCGCAGTTCTTGTTCGGTGGGGATTGGGGATTCGCGACCGACCCCGATGTCCTCGTCCGTGGCTATGTCGTGGATCGCTCCCTCTATATCGACGCTGAGGTGTACAAGATCGGTTGCGACATTGATGATACGCCTGCCTTGTTCGATTCGCTAGGTTGTACCCTGGACCATGTGCATGACATTGACCTAGACCGTAGTGTGCGGCATTGGAGTCGACCGAAGTGTCAAGCCATGGCTCGCGCGTGGGAACTTGTCACTGACTCGGCGCGTCCCGAGACGATTTCGTACATGCAGCGCCATGGGTACCCGCGGTGCATTGGGGCGAAGAAAGGTCCAGGCAGTGTAGAGGAGGGCGTGTCCTTCCTCAAGAACTACGACATCATCGTTCACCCGCGATGCATTCACGCAGCTGACGAATTGACCATGTACAGTTTCAAGAAACACAAGCTCACGGGCGCCATCATCCCCCAGCTGGAGGATAAAAAGAACCACGTCATTGACAGTTTGCGCTACATGGTGGAGCCGCTACGTACTGACCACGGCGATGGGAGTTTGACATGGTAGATGGCAATGGTCATGATCGCGAAGTGATGCGTACGGCGGACAATGGCAATGGCAGTGACGTCATTCCGTGGTCGCGTGCGGATCTGATGCTGCCGTTGATCGGGCGATCGGAGTTCGGAGATCGCAGTGGGTATCAGTTCATGGGGCGTCGGGATACCTACCGCGCCCTTGGCTATCGCTACGTCCTCACCTCACGCGACTACTGGGATCGGTATCGACGAGGTGGCATTGCGAAGCGCATCGTCGAGACGTTTCCCAAAGCCTGCTGGCGTGGCGGGGGTGAACTGGTGGAAGACGAAGACCCGGATACCCTCACCCAGTTTGAGCAAGCATGGACCGATCTCGACAAGCGACTGCACCTGTGGTCCGTATTCCAGCGTGCCGATACCTTGACAGGCCTAGGTCACTTCGCCATCATCCTCATGGGCGCGCCCGGTGAATTCAACGACCCGCTCGTTACATGCGCACCGAACGATCTGAAGTACTTGACTCCGTTTTCCGAACGCGATGTCCTAATCGAATCGTACGAAGACGACAAGACCAACGAACGCTTTGGCCATCCACTTTACTACCAGATCTTGCGGATGCCGTCGTCCATGCCGTACTCCCCGAGCATGTACAGCCGAGTGCATTACTCCCGCATCATCCACATTGCCGAAGATGCGTTGGACAACCCCTTGTTCGGTCCCCCGCGTCTGGAGAGTGTATGGAACTATTTGGACGACCTCGTCAAGGTTGTGGGTGGGGGATCCGAGGCGTTCTGGAAACGTGTGGACGGCGGCAAGCAATTGAAGTTGGATCCCTCTCTTCCAGTACCGACCAAGGAACAGACCGATGCGCTCCATCTCCAGCTCGAGGAGTACACCCACGAGCTGCGGCGGATCCTGACCACCAGGGGTGTGGAGATCCAAGACCTGGGTTCGTCGGTCGCGAACTTCCAGCAGCAAGTCAGCAGCCTGATGGATCTCATCGCGGCCACCACCGGCATTCCCCAGCGCATCCTCATGGGCAGCGAGCGGGGCGAGTTGGCCAGTACCCAGGATCAGTCGAATTTCGATGATCGGGTGATGGATCGGCGTACGGACTTCGCGGAGCCCTGCATCGTACGTCCGTTCGTTGATCGCCTCATCGCCCTTGGGACACTGCCGACCCCCGCGGATGATTACACCGTACGCTGGCCCGAGATCAAGAACCTCAACGACGCCCAGCGCATGGACATGGCCAACAAGGCCGCCACCCTGAATCAGACACAGGGCGAGGTCGTCGTTACGACCAACGAGATCCGCGATCGCATCCTGGGATTCCCGCCCCTCACCGAGGAGCAGCAGACCGAGATCGATGCGAAGAAGCAGGAACAAGCGGCAGCGGACGCCGCCAAGCATCAAGCCGAGTTGGAAAAGATCAACGCGAAGCTGGGCAACGTGCCACCCCCTCAATTACAGGCCGCGTCGTCGTACATTGACATTACCTCGTTGGAACATGCCCTGATCCACGACGACTTCGAATTGGCTGAAGCCATCGTGGGTCGTGCCCTGGCTCCGTTGCCCGATCGATCTGAGACCTTGACCGAGGCCGCTCGCCTCCGTCGCAAAAAGAAGACGCAGCCACGGTCATTGTCATGAACTCGCTACTCGCTGAACGTGTCGCGCGGCTCATCGTAGCCCAGGTCCAGCAACAACTGCGGTTACGTACGCACGATCCCATTGCGTCCTCATCACCCAGCTGGTGGGCCGACATTCTGATTCAACGTGCCTTGGGTGGTCCAGGCAGTGGATTCCATGGCCACGCGGGACGACCAGGAGAAGTCGGCGGTAGTACCTCGGGCAGTGGCGCAGATAAATTCGTGAAGCCGACAAAGAAGCCAGGCGAGAACATTGAGTCGTCGATCTATGTCACTGAACCCACGCGTCAACAGATCGATCATGTGTTGGGCGAGGGGGTGGATCCGCATCAAGTTGCCGCGAACATGGTCGCGGACTCGGATGAAAAGTTTCGAGTGATCGTGCGTCGGGGTGGGGTGCATAACCAGGACGCGATTCATATTCGCTTTGTTAGTGAAGCCGGTACGACGATTGAACGAGTGTTTCGACGCGACGCCTATGGACAATTAACCGTGGACCACGACTACTTCGAACTCGCCAAACAGAACGTCGGTGGCGCCAAAGACATCTTGCGATCGTCCTTTGCCGAGTACGAACGCCTTGGCGTTGTGGCCGTACACATGGAAGCCAACATCGATGTGGGTGGCTATGCCTGGGCCCGCTACGGCTTCGTCCCTATTAACCCGGGCCACATCCTGGGCAAGGTGGCCAATGAACTGGAGGACAGTAATCCGTACAAGGGCAGTACAGCCGATCGCTTGCTCAAAGCAACGAACCGCGAACTGAACAAGGATCGACCCGATGGCCATTTCTTATGGAAGATCGCGGACACCGAAGCCATCGGGAAGCAGGTCCTCCTCGGTTCCTCATGGTCAGGTAAGTTCGACATGAAGGACACCGCCGCGATCGCGCGATTCAATCACTATGTCAACCCGAAATCGGCTACGTCCAAGGCGCCCATTGCCAAGCGACCACGCCCACGTACGTTCAATCCGATCCCAGGACGCAGCCGTGGGTAATGAACTTTTCTATCGCGACGGTCCAGACGGCCAACCGCAAGACCGCCGCATTTGGGACGACCTCCTCGGCGACGATCACCTCCCAGAGGAACTGGACTATGGCCTCGACGAAACGGACCTCGACGAATCAGAGTCAGACACAGACAAGGAGTGATGACATGACCACACACGCGCACGACACGCCCCCGCCGCCGCCGCATGATATTGGTGGGCCGGTCCAGAGCAAATCGACCAAGCCCGCCCCGCCGTCGTATGCTCCTACCAGAGAGCGTCGCGCGCCGAACCTGCTCGACGGAGCGGATCACACTCCGTACTTGGCGAGCGGGGAACCCAAGGAGGACGACCCCCCGCGCGGCCCCACGGTGCCGACGAACTACGGCGATCTGGATGCCGACTCGGTGATCAACAACCGTATCGGCGGTGTCGGGGTGGTCCACATCCTGGCTGACACTGAAGCGCTGAAGGCGCAGGAAGCCAAGGCCGCCGCAGCCAAGGCCGCCGCACCCCCACCTGCGGAATCAGCGAAGCATTCCCATTCGTCGGCGTCGTAGGCGGTCGGCGTCGTGGACGTACGAGATGTGGTGTATCGGCTGGCCGCGAGGATACCCGGTTGGAAGCGGGTCCTGGCGGCCGGTCGTACGCACGAGCGCATACTGGCGCATCACTTCGCCCATGCGTTTGCCACGGGTGGCGCGTTTCTGCCTGAGACGTTTCACTCACACCAGGAAGCCGAAATCGCGTTGGATCAGGTTGTGCGCATTGTAGAACAGCAAATGGCCGACGGGCTGCCCGATCTCCTCTACAACGCCTTGGTGGCGGGTGGCAACGCCGCGGCATCGAATTTGCAGTTCACCTCGCGTATGACCCAGCGCTTCGTTGATAATCGCGCGCTCGCGAAGGGGGGAACGGGGTATGCGTTCAATCGCAGTAACCCAAAAGCCGTCGAATGGGCGCGGGACCACGCCGCCAAGTTGGTGGGTGGGATTACCCGGACGACACGCGATAAGATTCGTGAAATCATTGGCGACGTGTTAGACGGCGATTCGACATGGACCCAGGCGATGGGCGATTTGGAAGACATTTTCACCGACAAAGACCGGGTGCGGACCATTGCCAGAACTGAATCTATGACCGCGGTGAACCAAGGACAGCGGGCGCTGTGGGATCAGGCAGTCAACGATGGCTATCTCGATGGCGATGAAAATCAAGTATGGATCGTAACACCGGACGACAAGCTCTGTGACATCTGCGATCCCCTTGACGGCGCCACCGCCCCACTGGGGAAGGACTTTGACGAGGACGGACCACCTGCGCATCCGAATTGTCGGTGTACGATCGGATTGCTGGGGTGATCATTTATCTTATGGCACTCATCAGTGTGATTTCGGCGGTGGTCGCGGTCGTGGCCGTGGGTATGTGTGCGTGGAATCTCCATGTCGTAGCGCAGTTGGAAGAAAACTTGACGAAGTTTGAGGCGCGACTCGATCAATTGACGAAAGATTTGGGAGGATAGCGATGCCCGGAC
>Ga0126369_10002726_pt1 | contig 12660 bp, 2 predicted proteins | sample PanSoiMetaPlot_1_FD_109646 | JGI IMG/M metagenome (GOLD analysis project Ga0126369, IMG submission 109646) | Tropical forest soil microbial communities from Panama - MetaG Plot_1 | ecosystem: Environmental > Terrestrial > Soil > Tropical forest > Bulk soil | place: Panama | collected 2016-02-17 | reverse complement strand
TCCCGGCAAAAATGTTGCACGGCACTGCCACCGCCGGATCGCTGCCATCGTCAGTGGTGTAGTCGATCGAGGCTGCGGCCGAGGTGTCGCCGGTGCGCTTGACGCCGATCGAGATTGACCCGGCGCGCTCAGCGACGGCATACGCAGTTTGCGAGAACTCGATGCCGCCATTGCCGGTCTGCCCGCCGCCAAGAGTTGCGGATGATGGACTGAAATTGAGATCGCCATCATAGCTCGCAAAGATTGAGTGCGTTCCCGGCGTCAGGGTCGATGTCGAGATCCTGGCTACGCCTGCCTGATCAAGAGTCACCGCCGATCCCAGCGCTGCGCCATCCACTTTGAATTGTATCGCGCCCGTCGGGATTCCCGCCTGAGACGTCATGGTTGCCGTGAAAGTGATGGATTGGCCAGGGTTGGACGGACTACCTGATGATGAAAGGGCGATGGCGGTGGTCGCGCGATTGACCGTGAAGAAACGATCGACCGGCGCCGCCGCCGCAAAATCTGCGTTGCCTGCCTGCGAAGCCCTGAGACTTACGATTCCGGCGCCATTGATCGTCACCGTACCTGCGTTGATCGATGCGGGCCCCGACAATAACTCAAAGGCCACGGGCAAACTCGACGATGAACTCGCCTGGAGTGTAAAGGGCGCATCACCAAAGGTTCGGTCAGGCGGGGCCGCGAAGGTAATCGTCTGGCCGGAGGCCTTTACCGCAAACGTCCGATCGACGTTCGCGGCCGCCTCAAAATTACCGTCGCCTGCCTGTGTCGCTCTAACGGTGACACTGCCGGTGCCCTTGAGAGTCACGGTATTTCCGTTCACCGATGCCGGACCGGAAAGCAGCTCAAATGAGACCGGCAGGTTGGAAGACGCGTTTGCAGTGAGCGCAAAGGGCGCATCTCCAAAAGCTCGATCTGCTAAAGCAAAGGTGATTGTCTGGCCGGCTTTTCTGACTGTAAAACTGCGATCGACGTTAGCGGCGCTCTCGAAATTATTGTCGCCCGCCTGCATGGCTCTGACGGTGACATTGCCTGAGCCATTGATCGTCAGGGTGTTGCCGTTGATCGTGGCCGGACCTGAAAGCAATTCGAATGAGACCACCAGATTCGACGACGCGATCGCGCTCAGCACGAACGGCGCATCGCCGAAGGTTCGATCAGGCAAAGCGAAAGTGATGGCCTGCGCGGCCTTCCTCACAACAAAGGTCCGATCGACATTGGCTGCGGCTTCGAAGTTGTTGTCGCCTGCCTGCGTGGCTCTGACGGTGACATTGCCGGCGCCGCTGATTGTCAGCGTGTTGCCGCTGATTGTGGCCGGACCTGACAGCAACTCGAATGAGACCGGCAGATTCGAGGACGCGGTCGCGCTCAACGCAAACGGCGCATCGCCGAAGTTGCGATCAGCCAAAGCGAAAGTGATGGCCTGCGCGGCCTTCCTTACGGCAAAGGTCCGATCGACATTGGCTGCGGCTTCGAAGTTACTGTCGCCCGTCTGCGTGGCTCTGACGGTGATATTGCCGGCGCCGCTGATTGTCAGCGTGTTGCCGCTGATTGTGGCCGGACCTGACAGCAACTCGAATGACACCGGCAGATTCGAGGACGCGGTCGCGCTCAAGCCAAACGGCGCATCACCAAAGGTTCGATCAGGCAATGCAAACGTAATTACCTGGGTCGCCTTTTTCACCAGAAATGATCTTTCCACGCCGGGCGCTGCTTCGAAGTTGTTGTCACCTGCCTGCGTTGCCCTGACGGTGACATTGCCCGTGCCGGTCACAGTCAAAATGTCGTTGCTTACGCTCGCGGGCCCGGAGATCACTTGAAACGCGACCGGCAAGCCTGAAGTGGAAGTGGCCGTGAGCGTGACAGCCGGGTCGCCTATGGTCTGGGTCGAAATCGCGCTGAAGTTAATCGTCTGATTCTGCTTCGCGGCGTTGAACGATTGATCCACGGCCGGCGCCGCATTGAAGTTCGGGTTTCCGGCTTGACTGGCAGTCACCGTTATCAGTCCGGCGCCGGTAATCGTCAGTAGATTCCCCGCCAGCGTGGCCGGCCCGGAGACGTGGAAGTTTACCGGCAAGCCGGACGAAGCGTTCGCGCTCAGGACGAAGGGCGGATCTCCGAAGGTCTTGCTCGGGAGGCTGTCAAAGGTGATGTGTTGATCTGCTCTCGCCGCGTTGAATGACTGATCGATTGGACTAGCGGGATTGTAATTGGCATCACCAGCTTGAGCGGCGCGGATGGTGACCGCACCCGGCCCGTTTACGCTGACGGTGTTGCCGCTGATAGAGCCCGGCCCTGATAACACGGTGAAAGTCACCGGGAGGCTCGACGTCGCGGTTGCCGCCAGACTAAACGAGTCTCCAACCGTGTGCGGCGGCAACGGAGCAAAGCTGATCGTCTGCGATGCTTTGGCAATCGTTAGCGGACCAGTGGCGGAACAGCCCGTGTAACTGCTGGTTCCGGCAAAGCTCACTCCGATGGCGTTGGCCAAATTTCCCGCGCCCACGCCGGCGGGAAGACTCAACCCTGAAATGGTCGCCTGGCCATTTTGATCTGTTAGCGCAACACCGGCCGCACTGCCGAGCAAAGTAAACGTCACCGTCTGACCCGCCAGTGGAGTGTTTCCGGAGTTGAGAATCGCGGTGAGATTTGCGACCCCATTAAACGTCCCACTTCCCGATACTCCTGAGAACGTCGCTAGTGGCGGCGCGTCCGGCGCGGTAATCGTCAGTGGTCCATTCGCGTTGACCGCAGTGTGTTGCGCGTCACCAGGGAAAGCCGCCACCACCACATTCGGATAATTGCCGGCAGCCAGTCCCGGAATGGCGCCGGTTGAAAGCGTGGCTACGCCGTTGCTGTCAGTCGTGGCACTCCCGATTGAATTCCCAAACACGGTGAAGTTAACGGTCTTGCCGCTCAGGTTCATACCGTTCGAGATCAGGGTTGCCGTTAAGGTCAAACTATCGTTGGCGACGCCACTGCCTGACACTGAAGAAAGGCTGCTGGCCGCTGGATCAAAGTCCAGGATTGTTAAGACCGCGTCAGGGTTTTCACCCAAGGTAGCCAGGCCCAGGGTTTCCGCAATGCTCAGCCCGAGCGTCTCTTCCGGTTCGCTTAGATTGTCGTTGACGATCGGAATCGTGAACGTCTTGTCTGAGGCATCGCCCGGCGCCCACACGACAAAGAAATCACCATTGACTCGCGCGATACTGGCGCGCGTGGCGCCGTCGTAGTTGCTTAGACCACCACCGATGAAGATGTGGCCATCTGTTTGTAACCCGAGGGTAAATACCGGCCCGCTCGCACCGGTGCCTACGTCAAAAGACGTATCCAGGGCTCCATTTACATTCAAGCGCGCAAAGTTCAAACGCGGCGTACCGTTGAAAGTGGTGAACCCGCCACCCAGGATAATCTTTCCGTCATACTGAAGGATGGCGGTAATGATCGTCGCATCAGATCCCACGCCGCCCGGGTTGAAGCTGGTATCTACTGAACCATCCGGGTTCAGCCGCGCGATGTGACCGCAAGGAGTTCCGTTGAAGTCCGTAAAACTGCCTTCGATGATCATGCGGCCGTCCGGTTGCAGCGTGATGCCGCGAATCGCATTGTTCGCGCCGCTGCCGGGGTCGAATGACGTATCGAGCGAGCCATCATAATTGAGCCTGGCGATCCGGTTCCGGGCGGCGCCGTTGAAGCTGGTGAAGTCGCCGCCGAGAATCGTCTTGTGATCGGGCTGTACTGCAATCGTCTGCACGACCGCATTGTGCGCTGGATTATCAACGCCGTTGCCGGGATTAAATCCGGAATCAAGCGAGCCATCAGAGTTCAACCGCGCGATCCCACGACGGGCCGCTCCGTCGTAGCTCGTGAAAGTTCCGCCGATCACTATCCGGTCAAAAACCTGTGAGGCCGTGGCATAAATAATTCCCTGGTCCGCCCCACCGCCGGTCACGTTGAAGGAAATATCGAGCGACCCGTCCGAGTTCAGCCGGGCGATTCGTTTGCGTGAAGAGCCGTTGAAAGTCGTGAACATGCCGCCGATCACCACATGTCCATCCGGCTGTAAAAGTGTGGACCAGACAGAGGAGTTGGCGCCTGCGCCCGGGCTGAATGAATTGTCGAGGGTGCCATCCGGATTGACTCGCGCAACTCCGCCACGGGATGCACTCTTGTACGTATTGAAAGTCCCGCCGATGACCAGCCGCCCATCCGGTTGCAAGGCTGAGCTGACCACAGCGCCATTGGGTCCCTGCCCCGGATCAAACGAAGGGTCGAGCGCCCCCTGAGTCAGGGCGTAATCCTGCGGACTCGTCGTAATGTCCGATATGTTGATCCGGGCGACCACCTGGTTGTCGGTGCCGCCGGTCCGATTGAGAACTATGTTTGCGCTGGGGTCTGACTCGACCACCGCATAGTTCGGTGAGCTGAATGAGATCGCGCCCGGCGACGGCCGCAGCTGCATCAGATTGTTCCGCGGCAAACCATCGAAAGTATCGAAGAACCCACCCACGACAATTTGTCCGTGCGGCAGCAGCGCCAGCCCGAACACCTGGCCGGTATTGCTCAGGTTTTTGAAACCATTGCCGAGCTGCATCGTCGAATCGAGCGAACCGTCCGCATTTAAGCGCGCAAAGGCTCGCCGCGTGGCGCCGTTGACGGTAGTAAACGAGCCGCCGATTAAGACCTTCCCGTCAGGTTGGCGAAGCACCACCTGCACCAGACTCGCGCTGGCATTGAATGAACTGTCAGCCGAGCCATCCGAGTTAAGCCGCCTGACGCCGCCGCTGAATTGCCCGCCAATCAGAACCCGGCCGTCGGGTTGCAGGACAACTGTGCTAATTGAGCCGTTAATTCCAGTCGGCGCAAATGACGTATCCAGCGAACCATTTGGGTTCAGGCGCACCAGACTAGGGCCGAGAATGCCGCCCGTGACGATGGCGCTGCCGCCGACTAAGATGCGTCCATCAGGTTGTCGCACTATGGCCTGCGCGTTGAGATGGGAGCCAGTGCCGGTATCAAAAGAAGAATCCAGTGAACCATCCGGGTTCAGTCGCGCGACCTTATCGCGCGCGGTGCCGTTGTAGCCGGTGAAGTTTCCGGCAATCAGAATTTTCCCGTCGGGCTGAAGTTCAATTCCAAACACAAAGGCGCTGCCGGACGACGTTGCACCGGTGCCGGGATCGAAGGACGTATCCAGCGAGCCGTCCATATTCAAACGGGCAATATGCGGGCGGCTGATTCCGTTGTAGGTGGTGAATGAGCCGGCTATCAGAATCTTCCCGTCAGGCTGAAAGATACTGGCCAGCACCAGCGCATTCGCACCGGTACCGGGATTGAAAGAAGCATCGAGAGAGCCGTCGCCATTAATTCGCGCGACGCGGGAGCGGGACATGCCATCGTAAGTCGTGAAGTTGCCGGCGATAATAATCTTACCGTCCGGCTGGGGCATCACCGGCCAGACGAAGTCATTGGCTCCAAGCGGAGGGTCGAAAGCCGGATCGAGGTTGCCGCTAGCAGCCAGAACGGAAAATGTTTTTTCGACTGGCGTAGCTTCGTTGTAGTTGGCATTGCCAGCCTGCGAGGCCCGGATCGTAACGCTGCCAATGTCGGTAAGAGTGACCGTGCTGCCGTTGACGACTGCCGGCCCGGACACCACTTCAAAACTTACCGGCAGGTTCGAGGACGCGCTCGCGGTAAGTGAGAACGGCGGCCCTCCGAATACTTTGGCGGACGGCTGACTAAAATTAATGGTCTGATCTATTTTAGTGACTACCAGTGAACCACTCGCGCTACTCGGTTGATAGCTCCCATCGCCGGCGAATCCCGAATTTACGGCCTGGGCGTATGTGCCCGCCGCGGTTCCGGCTGCAACGGGGACGTTCGTCAAAGTTGCGACCCCGTTGGCGTCAGTAGTCGCATTTCCTGCGTCGACATTTGCCAGCTTGAAATTAATGCTCTTTCCCGGCAAGGGTGCGCCATTAGCACTCAGCGTCGACTTGAGAGTTGCCGTTCCCTGGTAAGGCGCGATCCCGGAAACCGCGGACAAAATAGTCAGAGGTCGAGCACTCGAATCAATAATCGTAGCGGTCCCGGTTCCGTTTCGAGTCTCATACTCTGTGTCGCCGGCAAAGCTGGCAGTCAAGAGGTTGAGATAAGATCCGACGCCGATGCCAGCAGGTGTCGTCGTCGAAAGCGTGGCCACACCCTGACTGTTGGTAACCGCCGAGCCGATCGGCTGACCGGAAAAGTAAAAATCGATCGTGCGATTGTCCAGGGGTTGAGTGTGGTTCAAAGCATCGAGGGCGGCCGTCACCAACAGCGGACCGCCGGGGACGCCGTTACCGGAGATGGCATAGAGGTCGTCAGGAAACTTGTCGTCGTCGACGATGGTCAAGGTGGCATTGGGAGCACCTCCCGGAACGGTAAAGGGAGAAAGCGGCGTGAGGGTAAATGTGGCGATCCTGTTTGGCAAGCGAATCGAGTCATTGGGAATGGGAAGTAAGAACGTTTTCTTAGTGAAATCGCCTACCTCCCAATGAGCAAAAAGGTCGCCGCGAATTCGCGCGATGCGATTGACGTTCGAGCTTTGGTAGTTGAGGAAATCACCGCCGATCTCGATCATACCGTCGGGCTGCAGCAGCATCGCCCGCACCGCGTTATCAGCGCCACTGCCGGGATTGAAATTCGCGTCAACTGAGCCGTCCGGATTTAACCGCGCAATTCGATTTCGGGTCGTATTGTTATAGCTGACAAACTCACCTGCTAATAGAATCTGGCCATCGTATTGGACCGCAAGTGAGTAAACAATCGCGTTGTGGGCGGGATTGTCGGCGCCGTTGCCCGGATCAAATCCGGGATTGAGTGAACCGTCACTATTAAGCTCTGCGATGCCGCGGCGCGGTTGCCCGCTGACGCTATTGAAAGATCCACCGACGAGGATTCTGCCGCTTGGTTCTACCGCGAGGCACATCACCGTGTTGGCGGGACCGGCGGCGGGATCGAATGAAGTATCGAGGGAGCCGTTGGAATTCAAGCGGGCGACACGGATGCGATTCCTACCATTAATCGCGCTAAAAAAGCCGCCGACAATTATCTTTCCATCCGGTTGCAGGGCCAGCGTTTGGATTGTGCCATTCGCGCCGGTCCCGGAGTCGAACGTGGTATCAAGGGTGCCATCCTGATTAAGCCGGGCGATGCGATTACGCGCAATGCCGTTATAGAGAGTAAAGGTTCCACCAATGAGGATCTTGAGGTCCTTCTGGACGACGACGGTTCTGATCGATCCATTAGTGCCACTGCCGGGATCAAACGTGGAGTCGAGCGTACCGTCGGCATTTAGTCTGGCGATGCGGTTCCGCCCAATCTGATCAACGCTGGTGAAATCACCGCCGATGATTACTTTGTCGATTGACCAAAAAGGAAGGTCGGCGAGCTGGAGAGCAATCGCATTGATCGTGTCGTTGGGGCCGTCGCCTGGCTGGAAGGCGGTATCCAAAGAACCATCGGCATGTAGCTGGGCGATCCTGGCACGCGCAACTCCGTTGAAGCTGGTGAAGTCGCCGCCGACCACGAGGCCCTCCTTCTGCGCCCCACCCCTGTCCACCCTCCGGGCCATCGCGCGCACAGGGCCGTCAAAGCCGCTGCCGGTGGTAAACAAGGAGTCGAGGGTGCCACGATGGATAAGAGGGTCGCCGGAAGTCTGCGTGATTATTGCGGTGTCTCCGCCAATTCCAACTTGTACCAGTCTCAGTTGCGCATAGCCGTCAGCTTCACTAACGGTGTAGGGCTGCGCATCGAACGAGATGATCTCCTCCCCGTCGGCATGGGTCAGGTTGGCGTTGCTGATCAGCCATACCGAGCCGACGGTCAGGACCAAACATGCCAACAGCGTAACCTTCAGTCGAGTAGACATGATTTCGATCAACTCTCGATGAGTTGTCGCACGTGAAGCAGATCATCTTTGCCGACGAAAAACCGGGCGCCGGCTTCGCGCGCCGCAATGCGTGTGTCGATGTCCGCATGTTGAGTCAGAATGATTACCTTGGCGTGCGGGTGCAGCTGCAGCAGGTTGGCGGTGGCCTTCAAGCCATCCATGCGTTTCATCTCGACGTCCATCACCACCCAATCGGGCTGATAGACAGTGAAAGCGGCCAACACTTCGTCGCCGTCTTCACATTCAAAGATCTCGTCACACTGTCTTTTGAGGACGCTTTTCATTAGCTGGCGCATTTCAACGCTGTCGTCGACGATTAGGAGTTTGGTCATACAAAATTCGCCTGATTGCGGATTGGGTTATAGCAAGGAGGAGGGGAAAGCCGCGTGAGCGAGGTCGCTTAATTTATATGAGTAGAGTTACTCATTTTTTTTGGGAAGTTAGTGGGGGGCAGATTCTCAGGGAGAGGCGTGGGACTTATAGGACTTATGGGACTTATGGGACTTGTGGGACTTATGTGTCCTATGCGTCTATCGTTCTTGCTTGATGCTTCATCGACTACAGCTCGTGCTTGTTTTGGATGGCGAACTTGACCAGGGCGTGGGTTCCCTGCAAGTCGAGTTTCGAGCAGATGTGCGCGCGGTGATTGTCGATTGTCCGCGGACTAACCCCGAGTTCCGCGGCGATCTCCTTGGTCGTCATCAACTCTGCCAGCGACCGGAGGACGCGGCGCTCAGTCGGCGTGAGTTCATCCAGGCCGGCGGGGCCGCTCGACGGTTTTCGCCGCGTCTTTCCCAAAAGAAAAGCCGAAACCGCCGGGCTGAAATAATCATGGCCTTTGGCTACTGTCCGCAGACAATCGATCACTTCGGTGACCGCACTGTCCTTGATAATGTAACCGCGCACGCCCACATCAATCGCCTGCTGAAAATGCAGCTCATCTTTATGCATGGTGAGAATCACAATCCGGGTTTTCAGTTCCCTTTGCCGCACCCGCAGGGCCACCGCAAAACCGTCCAACTCGGGCATGTCCAGGTCGAGCAAGGCGATGTCCGGATGAAGTTGCTCGATCATTTCGAGCGCCGTACGCCCATCCGCAGCTTCACCCACTATCCGCAGATCAGTTTGCCGCTCGATTAACTGGGCCAGGCCCTGACGAAAGATCGGATGATCATCAGCCAGTATGACGGTAGTCTCGGGGTTCATAGTTAGGGTATAGATCAGAACAAGTCCGCGAAGCGGACGGCAGCGTAAAGCCTGTGGTAAATCCCGATTCATCGGGAGGAACCCCAGGTACAGGTTAGAAATAAAACACCAGCCCGCGGAGCGGGCGACAGCCCTCTCGGTGTCATCAAACATTCCGCCCAGTGCGACGGGCCGCCGCCCGCTCCGCGGGCTCCCGAATTCTTTCTCCACGCTGGACCTGGAGCTCACGCCCCAGGCTTTACGCTGCCGTCCGCTTCACGGACTGGTTTGCGGACTCAACCGATGCTACTCAATATCAGACCTGCGGGCCTTCGGCATTTTCCCGCAGCGGAATGCGGATGTGAATGCGCGTCCCGCCTTGCGGGCGCGAATCAATTTCGTATGTGCCATGCAGGATTCGCACACGCTCGGCGATACCGATCAGACCAAAGCCGCCGCGATGGCCATTCTCTACAGCGGCGGCGTCAGGCGCGAATCCCTGCCCATCGTCCTCGATCAGGATTGAAGCTTCACGCGCATTGCGCGTAATTCGCAGCGCGGCCCGGGTGGCCTGCGAATGCTTGATGATGTTGTTAACGCACTCCTGCACGATGCGATACAAATTTATCTGGGCCGTTTCTTCCAGATCGTCGATAGGCTCGATGGCCACGATCGCCTGAATCTCAGTCACTTCATTGATTCGCATAAAGATCCCCTTCAGGCTGCGGGTCAAACCAAATCGGCTGATTTGATAGGGCCGCAGATTGTAGGCAATCTCACGACACTCTTCGATCGCGGCGACGGTGGAATGAGACAACTCGCCGAGCTGTTCTTCCACTGTCTCTTTTTCATCGATTTCACTTTGGGCCAGCGCGATGCGGTTCTTGATAATCAACAGACTCTGGCCCAGCGAGTCGTGCAACTCGGCGGCAATCCGTTGCCGCTCCTGCTCTTGCGAGGCCAGGAGTTTACGCGAGAACTCTTCCTGTGCCCGGTGCGCTCGCTCCAGCCGTTGCGCGCGCGCGCGATATCCGCCAAAGGCCAGGCCGGCCACCCCCACCACAATCAGCGCCTGAAACCACCAGGTCTGATAAAAGCGCGGGCGCACGTTGAGCCTGATGGCCGCGCCGGTGTAGTTCCATACCCCGTCACTGTTAGCCGCAATCACTTTGAACGTGTAGTGGCCCGGCGGCACATGAGAGTAATAGGCTGTGCGCCGGGTGCCGGCGTCGATCCAGTCATGGTCGAGACCTTCGAGCCGGAATTTGAATCGAATGTTGTCCGAGTTGATGAAACTCAACGCGGTGTACCTAATCTCGAAATTTTCCTGTTCCGGGCGCACCTGAACTTCTGAACCGAAGGTGACCGGCAGGTTGTCGAGCAACAACGATTCGACATAAACCGGAGGCGGCTGTTCGTTGACGGGAACTGCGTCGGGCTGGATGACTGCCACCCCGTCCTGAGTGGGAAACCAGAGTCTGCCATCGGTAGTTTTCACGCCGGCCGGCCAACGACCACCGTTGCACTCAACATTGAGCATGCCGTCGGATTTGTCATAGGCCACCGAGGTAATCGAATCCCGGCTGCCCTGGGCGAACTCTTCGAGATCGCGGCGCCGCACGCGATAGATTCCGTGATTTGAACTAATCCAAAAATTGCTGCGCCCGTCTTCCAGAATCTGAAATACGCCGTTATTGAATAACCCTTGCCGGGTCGTATAGGTGGTGACCTTTCCATCTTTGAAGCGCGCCAGCCCGCCGTCGTAAGTGCCAAGCCACAGGGTGCCGTCCGCATCCCGGTGTAAGGTGCGCACGTTGCTGCTGGACAAGCCATCACGCTCGGTCCAACTGGTGAACTTGCCATTCGCATAATGGCTCAGACCGCCAAAGCACCCGATCCAGAATCCATTCGCTCCGTCATCGAGGATCACCTTGATGTTGTCGCCGGCCAGCCCGTCCTCGATCTTGTACCGGGTCTGGGTTCCGTCTTTCAGATGCACCAGCCCATGCTCGGTGCCAAACCAGATACTGCCGTCGTTGTCAGCCAGGATGGCCCAGATGAAGTCCTTGAGCTCCGGGATCTCCTCAAATTGATTGCCGTCCCCGATCCATGACTGACGGGATCCGCCGATGATCAGCCGGCCTTGCGAATCTTCGGCGATCGCATTGATGCTCAATCCCTTCAGGGTCGGCGCGGCCTGTTCGAATTTGTCGTTCTGGTAACGAAACAGACCGTCCGTGGTGCCGATCCAAACGACTCCATTGCGGGCCTGGTAAATCGGATAGACATTGTTCCCGGCGAGTCCATCCGGCTTTGAATAGCCGGCGATGAACTGTTTACGCGCGCGCCACAATCCGGTCCGGTTGGTCCCAAACCACAAGTTCCCTTCGCGGTCCTCATAACCCAAACTGAAACCCGGTGCGAGATCGGCGGGCAGGTTTTTTCCTAATGCTGAGCTGCGCATATCCGTGAGATCCGTCAACCAAACCTGCCCGTCCCGATCGACCGTCATCAGACGGCAGCGGACGCCGGTCACAAATCCCAGCGGGCGGCCCGGCAATCCGTCGCCCTGGCGGTAGACTCGGACGATCTTCGCTTGTTCGACCCGCACCAGCGCCGGGTCCCTGGTGGCAATCCAAAGTGTGCCGTGCCCATCATCGACACCATCGCCGCTGATGCGGTCCAAACTCGGCATGCCTTCGGCAACTCCCCATTCCCCATAGCCGAGGCAGTGAAGACGATCATTCGCATGGATGCAGGGAACGCGCCGGGCCACTCCGGACGGTGGCGAGCTACCGGCAAACTTGTTCGGCGGGTTGATTGGCTCCAGTTTCCCATCAGCGAAGCGCATCACTCCTTCGCCGGCAAAATAAGCCACCACGCGACCCTGATCGTCATCCGTCAAAAACACTGCGTTCAGATTCGTAAGGCCCTGTTCTTTGCCGTAATTGCTGAAGACTCCCTGGTGATAGCGCACCAGGCCGCCCTCCTCGGTTCCGGCCCAGAGGTCACCCTGCGGGTCCTCGAACATGCGCAAAAACCGATTGCTGATGATCCCGGGAGTATTGGCCTTGTCGAAGACGGTGAAACGCACGCCGTCAAATCGCACCAGCCCGTCGAACGTGGTCAGCCAAATGTAGCCGTCCCGGGTCTGTCGAATGTCGTTGATTGAGTTCTGCGGTAGGCCCTGGTCGGTAGTCCACGATTCGTAGCGATACTGGCCGTGCGCGAAGTTCACCGGGACAATGATCGCGGCGACGAGCAGAAAGAGTCGAAATGGACAGCGAGTCAATCTCATCCAGCGCTGTGGAGCATTGCGACTGTAATAACAAAGTTTAGGTCTAAAGGCTAGGACTACCGGCAGTTGGTGGTGGTCTAATTGGAAATGCTTTTCTCTAGCCCAGGCGTTTACGCCTGGGACACAAAAGGCAGTAATTTTCAAAAGCCCCATTAATGGGCAGTCATATAGTTGACTCACCTGATGCTCAATGCGCGGAGCGCACGATGGCATAAAGCCTGGGGTGAATCCCGATTTATCGGGA
>Ga0126369_10002725_pt1 | contig 12660 bp, 12 predicted proteins | sample PanSoiMetaPlot_1_FD_109646 | JGI IMG/M metagenome (GOLD analysis project Ga0126369, IMG submission 109646) | Tropical forest soil microbial communities from Panama - MetaG Plot_1 | ecosystem: Environmental > Terrestrial > Soil > Tropical forest > Bulk soil | place: Panama | collected 2016-02-17 | reverse complement strand
TTTCTGGTTGTTGCGGATGGTGGCACGGATGACTTCTTCCGGAATGTGCAGGAATGCCTCGTCGAAGGCGCCCATCAGCACCACCGGCCATTCGACGAGACCGGCGGTTTCGGCAAGAAGCCCCTCGTCCTCGACGAGCTCAAGCCCCTGCGCGAAGGCAAGCTGCTTCGCCTCGGTTTGAATGATGCTTCGCCGCCGTTCCGGGTCGAGCACCACTTTGGCCTTGTCGAGCTTGGCGGCATAGTCGGCAAGCCGGCGCACGGTAAACGGTTCCGGCGCCAGGAAACGGTGGCCGCGGGTTGTGTTCCCGGCGGCGATACCGTCGACCGTGAACGGCACGATGTCCGGGTCCTCGGTTTCCGGTCCGAAAGTGGCGAGGATCGAATGCAGCGGGCGCACCCAATTCAACGCGCCGGGATCTTTGGACTGCGCCCCCCAGCGCATCGACTTCGGCCAGGGAAAGGTCTTGATCACGTCCGGCAAGATTTCGCTGATCACATCGAGCGCCGCCCGGCCGGGTTTTTCGATCACCGCGACGTAGAAATCGCCTTTTTTGTCCGGCTGCACTTTTGCCTCGGCGAGCGATTTCAGGCCGGCGGCCTTGAGAAAGCCGGCGATCGCCTGTTCTGGCGCGCCGACGCGCGGACCTTTTTTCTCCTCGCGCCGGTCGGGCTGGCGCATCGGCACGCCTTGTACATGGAGCGTGAGCCGGCGTGGCGTCACAAAGGCTTTGGCGCCGTCATAAGGCAAGCCGGCATCCACCAGGTGGTCGGTCACCGCCTTGCGCAAATCCTCCGCCGCCCGCGCCTGCATGCGGGCGGGAATTTCTTCGGAGAAAAGTTCAAGCAAGAGATCAGGCATCGGACGATTTCATCAAAGTCTCTTGTGGCTGCCGTCGCACATCGGTTTTTTGGCCGAGCGCTTGCAGGCGCAGAACCAGGCCTCTTCGGCGTCCACGGGCTTGTATTCGACCGGACTAAAGGCCGTGCCCTTGTGCGAGCCGTCGCAAAACGGCTGGGACTTGGAACGCCCGCAGGCGCACCACCAATAGCTCTTGCCGCCTTCCAGCATAATCGGGATCGGCCGCCGGCCGCCAATTTCGGGCATTGTGCCTTCATCACTCATGCGTTGTTTCCTCCCCCTTCAGTTGCTAGCCATGCTTGCCCGCAAGCCTTGGCGAGCTCGCGCACCCGCAAGACGTAGCTCTGCCGCTCGGTCACCGAGATCACGTCGCGCGCGTCGAGCAGATTGAAGATGTGGCTCGCCTTGATGCACTGATCGTAAGCCGGCAGCGCCATGAGATGACGGCGGCGATTGGAGGCGCGCTTGCCGTTGTCGGTCCAGCCGGCTTCGAGATATTTACGGCACGCTGCTTCGGCCATGCGGAATTGCTCGAACAACATGTCGGTGTCGGCATATTCGAAATTGTGCCGCGAATATTCCTGCTCCGCCTGCAAGAATACGTCGCCGTAGGTCACCTTCTGGGCACCGTCGCGGCCGTTGAAGTTGAGCTCGAAAACGTTCTCGACGCCCTGCACATACATCGCGAGCCGTTCGAGACCGTAGGTCAACTCGCCCGAGACCGGCGCGCATTCGAAGCCGGCGACCTGCTGGAAGTAGGTAAATTGCGACACTTCCATGCCGTCGCACCAGCATTCCCAACCGAGCCCCCAGGCGCCAAGGGTCGGGGACTCCCAGTCGTCCTCGACGAAGCGGATGTCATGAAGCTTCGGATCGATGCCGATGCCGTAAAGCGATTTGAGATAAAGCTCCTGCAAATCCTCCGGCGACGGCTTGAGGATGACTTGGAGCTGATAATAGTGCTGCAGGCGGTTGGGATTCTCGCCATAGCGTCCGTCTTTCGGCCGGCGCGATGGCTGCACATAGGCCGCATTCCAGGGCCTCGGTCCAAGCGCCCGCAATGTCGTCGCCGGATGGAAGGTGCCGGCGCCAACTTCCATGTCATAGGGCTGCAGAATGACGCAGCCCCAGTCGGCCCAATAGCGCTGCAGCGCCAGAATGAGCCCCTGGAACGACCGCTCCGGTCGCATGTGAGGCGGCAGATTTTCGCTTCCCGTTTGCGTCATCAGCTCCGTTCTTGGTGAAGCCCGCGGCAAGGTCAAGCGGGTGGCGCACCGTCCGATCCCGATCAAGACGTGATAGCCGATTCCTGATACCAGATCGCGGTGTGGCTGCCCCGAATGGAGGTTTAAGGTGGGCAAATTTCGCAAATTCGCGGTCGCCGCGCTGGCGCTGGCGCTGGTTACGGTTCAACTCGCCGGCCTGGCACGACCGGCGCAGGCGCAGGATTATCCGAGCCGGCCGATCCGGGTTCTGATCGCGTTTCCGCCGGGCGGCCCGACCGATTTCGTCGGCCGGCTGCTCGCCGACAAAATGTCGATGCTGCTCGGCCAGCGCGTTTACATCGAGAACAAGCCGGGTGCCAACGGAACGGTAGGCGCCGACATTATCGCAAAGTCCGATCCCGACGGTTATTCGCTGTTTCTCACAACGGCCGGCGCGGTGACGATCTCGCCGCATGTGATGGCGAATATTCCGTACGATTCATTGCGCGATTTCGCGCCCATTGCCGAAGTGGTCACCAACACGACAGTGCTGGTGGTCAGCCCGAAAATGGGGATCAAGACCGCCAAGGAGCTGGTTGCGCTCGCCAAGCAAAAACCCGGAGCGATCACGTTCGGTTCGACCGGCATCGGATCGACGACGCATTTGGCGCAAGTACTCCTCGCCGATGCCGCAGGCGTCAGCTTCCTCCATGTGCCTTACCGCGGCGCCGCGCCGATGCTGACCGATCTGCTCGGCGGTCAGGTGCAGGTAGTGGCCGCCGACCTCACGGTGCTGATGGCGCAGATCGAGGCTGGAACGGTGGTGCCGATCGGCGCCGCGGCCGATCAACGCAATCAAAACATTGCGGAGGTGCCGACGCTCGCCGAGCAGGGCTATCCCAATACCGATGCGTCGAACTGGTATGCCTTGCTGGCGCCGGCAAAGACCCCGCCGGCACTGATCAAGAAACTCAACGACGCAGTCAATACCGCACTCGCCGACCCTGACGTGCGCGGCAAAATCGTCAAATCCGGCGCAGTGCCCGTCGGCGGCACGCCCGAGGCGCTGGCTGCGTTCATGCGTGCGGAATACGACAAATGGGGCCGCGTCGTTGCCGAACACGGGATCAAGGAGCAGTAACTGTCATTTCGGGGACGAGCCAACGGGCCCGCGCGAAATCACGCGGCCCAGAATCCGTAACCACAGACGTCAGGGATATGGATTCCGGACCTGCCGCAGAGCTTTTCATCGGTCCGGACACTTCGGTCCGGGCCCGTTGGCGGCAATCCGAATGACAAAGGAATCAACCCGGCCGGTATTCGCCGGTCTTTGGATCGGGCTTTAGTTTCGGCATACTGGCGCGGTCGTGCGGCGCGGCTTTGGCGCGCATCTCATCAAGCTCGGCATTGACCCGGCGCACCTCTTTGACGCACCAGCGCGCCAGCACCGTGGCGCCGATAACGCCCAGGGCGAAAACCACCAGTGGCGGCATTGCTTTTTTCTCCTGCCCGACTGTGCACGATCCTAGCGCCGGCAGCTAGCCGAATTATGGCCGCAGATCTTCAAGCATGATCCGGGAAAGTGGATACCGGTTTTCCGAAAAAGATCATGCTCAAACAAGAATCTAAAGCGAAACGGCGATTTCGCTTTAGAGCCCAAAACGCGCCCAAATAGCGCGCGCTTCAAGCGCCGAAATGAGGTCTTCGGCAACAGCCAGGCGGGTCGGCACTGCCAAACCCGCCTCGCCGGCCGCGCCGAAAAGACGGCGGCCAAACCAGCCACGTTCGGCGGACACCAGGGGCGTAACGAGCTTGTCGCCAAATCGTTCGCGTAAAGTGCTGCGCAGATCGCCGATCGCATCGACGAGCCCGAGTTCGAGTGCCCGCCGGCCGGTCCAATAGGCGCCGGAGAACAGATCGTCTTCCGCGCCAGTAAGCTTGCCGGCCCGGCGCGATTTCACCAGCGCGATGAAGTCGTCGTGGATTTCGTGCTGCAATTTTTTCAGCCGTTCAACGTCGTCGGGATTTTCCGGCAAGAACGGATCGAGCATGGCTTTGTGCTCGCCGGAGGTGTAGAGCCGCCGCTCGATGCCGAGTTTGGCGATCACTTTATCGAAGCCGAACGAGCCGCCGACCACGCCGATCGAGCCGACGATGGAATGCTGATCGGCCACTATTTCGTCGGCCGCGCAGGCAATCATATAGCCGCCGGATGCACCGGCATCTTCGATGAAGGCGATCACCCGGCGCTTATGTTGTCCCGCCAATTGGCGGATGCGGCGAAAGATCAGATGCGACTGCACTGGCGAGCCGCCCGGCGAATTGACGACGAGAGCAACGGCAGGGGCCTGACGTATCGCGAAGGCGCGGTCGAGCGTGCGGGCAAGGCCGGCAAGCGTTAGGCCCGGGCGCAACGGGGTGGAAAAGCCGACGATTCCGGTCAATCGCACCACCGGCACAACCGGGCGATCGCGCCGAAAACGCTGCGGGACGAGGCCACGCAAGCCGCCGAGCGCGCGGGCGGAAAGTTCGCGAATGGATGGGCCGGGCGGAGTGTCAGTCATGCTGCGCAAATAAGCAGGCTTTTGGCGGTGCTCAAGTAACGGTTTTTTAAGGCGGTGGAACGTTTCTTGCTTGAAAGGTTGGTGCCGGTCACCTGCGGCGGAGGCGAAGAGCGCATGAAGATCTACTTCCTCCTCATGATTGTGAGCGTCTTTGTTGCTCTTTCGTATATTCCCATCCGGGCCGAAGCGAAGCAAAACCCTGCGGCGCCACGCGATTCAGTACCGGCGTAATGCCTAAGGCTTAAGCAGCGATCCGCTGCAGCCTTGATCAGGACATGGTTAAAGTCGGCCTTTAGCGTGCGGTCAAAACGAGCGCTGTGCCATGGCGCAGTATCGCGTCAGCCTGTGCGCTCGGCTTGTTGTCGCTGTCGGCAAGCACCAATCCGGGCCGTATGGACAGCGGCGCGCTGCTGGCCTTTGCTGCGCTCACCAGTACGCGGATCGCGCCGGCGCCGGGCTTCGGGTAGACCGGCATAACCGCGATCGCGCCGAAACCCGGCGCAAGCGCCGCAAGCAGATCGGCGAGACCATCGGCGCGCCAGATCAACGTCAGCGCGCCTTGCGGCCGTAACAATCGCGCCGCGGTATCGATCCATCGCGTCAGGGTGTCGGGCGATGCGGCATGCGCCACCCGCCGCCCGTGATCGGGCGACGGACGATGCGGCACGTTGAACGGCGGGTTCATCAACACATGATCAGCGCAGCCGGGGGCGAGGCCTGCATCGGCGAATTGGGCGACCGGCGCCGCGACATCAAGACAAAACGCCCGCACGCGATCGGCGAGCGCATTGCGCGCGGCATTTTCGCGCGCCAGCGCGGTGAGTTTCGGATCGAGTTCAACGAGCGTAACGGCAAGCCCTTCGACACGGCGAGCGAGCGCCAGTCCGGCCGCGCCGACGCCGGCGCCGAGTTCGATCGCGTGCTCGCGCGGCCGCGCCGGTATTGCCGCCGCGAGCAGCACCGCGTCATGGCCAAAGCGATGGCCGCGTAGCGGCTGGCGTAACATGAGCTTGCCGCCGAGAAGCGCGTCTTCGCTGGTCTGATCAGCGGCGGCGGCCATTAGTGGCCGTCGGGGCGTAGTTCGTGGCCAAAGCCCGCGTCCGTAAGAAGGCGGCGCGCCATGTGGAGCTCGTCCTCCGCGACCAGGATGCGGCGTGGGAAAATGCCGATCGAGCCCTCCAGCACGCTCATATTCTGATCCACCACCAAATGCTTGATCCGCGCGCTATTCAGCAACGCTTCAATGGCCGAGATCAGTACGGCGTCAGTGGTGCGAACGAGCTCGTGCATGATCAGCCCTGCCGCGGCGCTGGCGCAGGACATCCATGCTCAAAGGACGAAGCTATGCGCGACATGTGTGTTGGCCTCCCCTCGATGGCCGCAGCGGGCGCTGGCACTCGAGCGCGCGTCAATCTATATACGCGCATTGCCTGCGGATTTATGATGCGACCATAGCGCTTCTGCCTGCCCGGTCCTATCGGAGAAATCACTGCAGTGGCCGTTATCGTACCATTTGAAAGCGCGCGTGAACCGTCGAACGATCCTTTGGTCGATCTGGTTGCCGCCGACATGGAACGCGTCAACGCCACCATCATCGCGCGCACCGGCTCGGAAGTGACGATGATCCCCGAGGTCGCCAATCATCTGATCAATTCCGGCGGCAAGCGGCTGCGGCCGATGCTGACGCTGGCATTGTCGCGGCTCGCCGGCTATGGCGGCGATGGTCATATCAAGCTCGCGGCTGCGGTCGAATTCATGCACACGGCAACGCTGCTCCACGACGACGTGGTCGATGAGAGCGAGCTACGACGGGGCCGGCTGGCGGCCCGCATGCTGTGGGGCAACGAGGCGAGCGTTCTGGTCGGCGACTTTCTGCTCGGCCAGGCTTTCAAAATGATGGTCGAGGTCGGCAGCCTCAAAGCATTGGAGATCCTTTCCGCCGCCGCCGCGGTGATCGCCGAGGGCGAAGTCATGCAGCTTGCCGCGGCGAAGAACACCGCGACCACCGAGGACGAATATATCGCCGTGATCCGCGCCAAGACCGCGGAACTGTTTGCCGCCGCGTGCGAGGTCGGCCCCGCTATATCCGGACGGCAGAAGGCGGAGCAGGCGGCGAGCCGCTCCTACGGAATGAATCTCGGCATCACCTTTCAGCTCGTCGACGATGCGCTCGATTATGGCGGCGTGTCGTCGCGGCTCGGCAAGAACATCGGCGACGATTTTCGCGAGGGCAAGATTACCTTGCCGGTCGTGCTCGCGTTCCGCCGCGGCAGCGATGCCGAGCGCGAATTCTGGCGGCGCGCGCTCGAGCGCGGCGAAGCGACCGACGCTGATCTCGATCGCGCCATCGGCCTGATGGTCAAGCACCGGGCGATCGAGGACACGATCGGGCGTGCGCATCACTACGGCGCCATCGCCCGCGATGCACTGGCGCTGTTTCCCGATTCAAAAATGAAGGCAGCGCTGGCCGAGACCGTCGAGTTCTGCATCGCGCGCTCGCACTAGCAAAGAGGCGCGGAGCGCATTTTTGGCCAGCCACCCCGTTTCAACTTTGCGCCGTCACCCTGAGGTACGAGCGTAGCGAGCCTCGAAGGGCGACGGCCCGGGCTGTCATCCTTCGAGGGCCGCTTCACAGCCACCTCAGGGTGACGTTTGGCCACTGAATAGCGCAAGAAGCACACCGCCGATGGCGCTGACGATAACGACCACAAGCGGCGGCGCGCGCCAAACCGTGAGCAATACAAAGCCCGTGAGCGCGACGGCGAAATCGCCCGGCACTCGCACCGAACTGGTCCACACCGGATTGTAGAGCGCTGCGCCGAGCAGGCCGACAACGGCGGCATTGACGCCGCACATCATGGCCTGCGCGCCGCTTTTCTTGCGCAGCGCATCCCAGAACGGCAGCGTGCCTAACAACACAAGAATTCCGGGAAGAAAAATGCCGACCAGGCCCAAAAGAGCGCCCAGGACTGCGCCTGGCACGCCATGCGGAGGCGGATTGGCGACAGCGCCAAGATAGGCGGCAAAGGTGAAAAGCGGCCCCGGAACCGCTTGCGCCGCGCCATAGCCGGCGAGGAACGCATCGTCGCCCACCCAACCGGGCGTAACGAATGCTTCCCGCAACAGTGGCAGCACCACATGCCCACCGCCGAAAACCAGTGCGCCGGAGCGATAAAACGCATCGAACAATGCCGCGCCGGAGCCCGCCCCCAGATTGCGCAAAAGAGGAAGGCCCGCCAGCAGGACGAAAAAAACGATCAGGGCCGCTATTCCGACCCGGCGCGAGACCGGTACAGCGACATGGTTCGATCCCACATGGCCAGGCTCACTCGGCGGCCCATTGCGGCAGAGCCACAGGCCGGCGAGCGCGCCAAATACGATCGCGCCGATTTGCGCAATCGAAGTGCCGCCAAATAAGATGATCAGCGCGGCGATCGCCGCGATCGAAGCTCGCTCGCGGTCGGGGCAGAGCGTCCGCGCCATGCCCCACACGGCTTGCGCCACAATCGCTACGGCAACGAGCTTTAGTCCGTGCAGCAAGCCTGCCCCGATTGCGCCGTGTAGATTTCCGGCGCCGTAGGCGAATAGGACGAGCAGGATCGCCGAAGGCAAAGTAAAGCCGGTCCAGGCCGCCGCGGCGCCGAGATAGCCGGCGCGCATGAGACCGACAGAAAAGCCGACCTGGCTCGACGCGGGGCCGGGCAAAAACTGACAAAGCGCTACAAGGTCGGCGTAGGCCTGCTCGTCGAGCCAGTGCCGGCGCACGACGAATTCGTCACGAAAATATCCGATGTGAGCGATCGGTCCGCCGAAGCAACTTAGCCCGAGTTTGAGAAAAATAAGCAGAACTTCGAGTGGCGAGCCTTTTTGTTTGGCGACACTCATTGTCAATGCGCTTGAATCCGGGTTCTCTTTGGTCGAAATCGCCATTTATGACGTCACTATAGCATCGCCCAGCGTCCACCTCGCATCTATATGCCGGGACGACGCACTAAACGCTTCGTCAGTTTGCTCGGTGACATGGTCGACCTAATCTTTTGGTTTACGCGTCACCCGTTGCTAGCGTCGCAAAATAAAGAGAAAGAGCCATCTCATGCTGCAGGAGCGATTTGTGCCGCCGAGCCGGGCGTTTACGCGCAGCGTTCCGATTCGTTTCTCGCATTGCGATCCGGCCGGCATCGTCTACTTCCCGCACTATTTCGACATGTTCAACGGCTTGATCGAAGACTGGTATGGGCAGGAGCTCGGCTATGATTACGCCGAGCTGATCACTGGCCGCAGGTACGGGTTTCCGTTTGTTCACATTGAATGCGATTTCAAGATTCCGAGCCGGATCGGCGAAGTCATCGACTTGACCTTGTTAATCGAAGATATCGGCCGCTCCTCGCTAGCGATCGCCATTGTCTGCCATCGCGACAATATCGAGCGGCTGCGTGCGCGCATGGTGACGGCAATGATGTCGCTTGAGACCAAAAAAGCGGTGACGATGCCGCAGAGCTTGCGCGAGGCGATCGAAGCTTATCGCCAGCGAACGGCCGAACGCGCCGGCGAGAGCGGTTAGTGCTGCACGCGCTTAACCGACACCGCCGTGCCGGCAGGCGGCGAGAAAGAAAGCGACGCTGCGGGCCACATGGGGCCCGATCTCGGCCCGAAGCGCTTTGAGTTTTTCGCCGAACAGCGCCCGCATGATCATCGGCTTGAAAACTAGGTCCATAAAGAATTGCGTCGTCGTGGCGAGCCGTTCCGGGGCGAAGGCATGCAGCGTGCCGAGCCCGTCGGATTGCGCCACATCGCTCAACAGCCGCCCGACCGTATCCTCGCCGCATCGGCGCGCCATGCCATGAACGCTGTCCGCCAGATCTGGAAACCGATGCGCTTCGGAAATTGCGACGCGCATCAAATCGACAGTGTCGCCAGCCAGGGCCCATTCCAACATGGTCGCACCCAAATTGGTTAGGCGCTCTTCGACGGTCGTCCCTTCCGGTAGATGGCCTGCGAACCTGCCGGTCACAGTCGCAACATTACGCATAACGACAGCCGTAAAGAGCGCCACCTTGTTGGGAAAGCGCGCATAGATCGTTGGTTTTCCGGCGCGGGCCATGGCGGCGATCTCGTCGATGCTGGCGCCCGCGAGCCCGCGTTTGATGAAGGCGCGGCGGGCTGCGTCGAGGATGCGCTCGTCGACCTCGCCAGCGAGTTCCCGCCGGGGCCGCCCGCTGCGCACCGCCTGCCGCTTCTGCAGAGGCTTTTCCCTTACTGCAACCCTGCCCATCGCTTTGATCCTCCTGAGCCTTAGCCAGCCCTCCCCCCAGATGTCCGTAAAGCCTGCCACCGCCTAGCTAATTTAGCTTGGCGCGCGGCAAAAGTAAAGAAACGAAACGGTGCCGTATAAATATCTTGACAGGGGTGCACCGGCGGTTATATGGAACGAAACCGTACCGTTCTATTTAATTCGGATTGAGGAGTCTGCAATGCCAGGATGGGATGAAGCATCAGTCGACGAGTTGCTGGCCGATCCAATCGTTCGCGACCTTATGGCCGCGGATGGCGTCGATCCGGGTAAATTGAGGACGCTGCTCTACGAGGTGCAGCGCACTATCGAGTGCTACGCCACAAATCGGGGTGGACCCACCTCGCTGGCCGGCTTTGCGCGGCTTTACGGCTCGACGCCAAGATCCGCGCCAAGATCGGCGCCAAGCGCGGATCGCGCCCGGCCAACGATACCTCGAGTCAATCGCGGCCGATGCGACGTTCGGAACACCCTAATAGCTCTTCCGGACCATCCGAGATTGTCGATAACGCCGCTCGGATCTGTGTTTTGCGGATAATCCGGTGCCCTCCCAGGAGCTGAACAATGAGTCTGCAGGCAGAACTCGACTACGAAGAACAATCGCTCCTCGAATATCCCGAGGTGCAACCCGAACGAGCCTGGTCTCGCTCACGCATCGGCAGTGAAGCGCTTTCCGCCGACGCCGGAACCGAATTTGTCCGGGCGCGAATGCCGCTGCCGCAACCGCAGCCTACCGGCAAGCCCCGCATCGTCGATTCCCCGGATGACCATCCAGATCAGCACGAAGGCCGAAAAAGTGGCCGCGCCGGATTCCTCAGGCGGGGGCCGCTGGCATTGGCGCTGGCGCTGCCTTTGGTCTTGGCGACGGCGGCAGGCGGTTATCTTTACTGGGATTACGCGCGCCGCTTCCAATCGACCGATGATGCCTTCATCGCAGCGCGCAACTTCTCCATGGCGCCCAAGGTCTCCGGCTACATCACTGCGGTGCCGGTCACCGATAACCAGCATGTCGCCGCAGGCGATGTGATCGCCCGCATCGACGATCGCGACTATCGCGTCGCGCTCGATCAGGCCAAAGCTCAATTGGCGCATGACCAGGCGCTGCTCGAGCAGGCAAAAACCAATCTCGGGCGCTATCAATACCTGGTCCAGCGTAACGCGATTGCCCAGCAACAAGCAGACGATCAGCGTTATTTGGTCTCGCAGACCGAGAGCACGATCGCGCTCGATCAAGCCAAGGTCAACGCCGCGCAACTCGATCTGTCCCATACGACCATCAGGGCCGCGGAGCCGGGACGCACCGTCAGCCTGACCGCCGCGATCGGCCAATTTGCGCAGGCCGGCACCGCTTTGACGATGTTCGTCCCGGACGAGATTTGGGTCACGGCGAATTTCAAGGAAACACAGCTCGACGCCATGCGGCCGGGACAACCGGTGACGCTCGCGATCGATGCCTATCCGGACCGCAACATCCGCGGCCATGTCGCCAGCGTTCAGCCGGGATCGGGCACCGCCTTCTCCCTGCTCCCGGCTCAAAATGCCACCGGCAACTACGTCAAGATCGTGCAGCGTGTGCCGGTCAAGATCGTCATCGACGCTCCGCCGGCCGATGTCGCGCTCGGCCCGGGCATGTCGGTGGTCCCGACCGTGCGCATCGATCCCACGCCTTCGCTCTATGAGCGGCTGAGGGCCTGGCTGTGAGCACCGCCGGCAGCCGAGCGGGTGGTAACCTCGCGGATGCCGGCGCAGGCGCAAATCCGTGGCTGATCGCGGTCTTGGTTGCGTTCGCGGCCTTCATGGAAGTGCTCGACACCACCATCGCCAATGTCGCCCTGCCCTACATTGCCGGCGGACTCGGTGTCAGCGAAGACGAAGCCTCCTGGGTCGTGACGACCTATCTCGTCGCCAATGCCGTCAGCCTGACCGGTTCGAGCTATTTCGCCCAGCGCCTTGGCCGCAAGCCATTCTTCCTGATGTGCTTGGCGCTGTTCACCGTCAGTTCGGTGCTGTGCGGTTTCGCGCCCAATCTGCAGTCGTTGCTGCTGTTCCGCATCATGCAGGGACTCGGCGGCGGCGGCATGGTCCCGGTGTCGCAGTCGATCCTCGCCGGTGCGTTTCCGCCGGAAAAGCGGGGCCAGGGTTTTGCGCTGTTCGGCATCGCCGTGGTCGTGGCGCCGGTGGTCGGACCTACGCTTGGCGGTTGGATTGCCGATAATTTTTCCTGGCAGTGGTGTTTCCTCATCAACGGCCCGGTTGGTGTGGTCGCGCTCGGGCTCATTGGTGCGCTGTTGCGCGAGTCAAATGCCGCGCTCGCTGAGCGCAAGCGCTTCCTGCAGCAAGGCCGCGCCTTCGATCTCGTCGGCTTCGCGCTGGTCGCAACCTTTCTCGGCGCACTCGAGATCGCGCTTGATCGCGGCCTCGAGGACGACTGGCTTTATTCGACCTTCATTGTCGTCACGATGGCGATTTGCGCGCTGGCCTTCGTGCTGATGATCCCGTGGGAGCTTAGCCGCCGCGACCCGATGATCGATATCCGGATGGTGGCGACGCGGCAATTCGGCGCGTCTTTCCTGGTTATGCTTGGCGCCGGCGCCATCCTGCTCGCCACCACGCAATACCTGCCACAACTGGTGCAGCAGAATTTCGACTACACCGCGACCTGGGCCGGCCTCGTGCTCACGCCCGGCGGCATCGTGACCGTATTCATGATGCCGCTGGTCGGCCGCCTTACCGGCACGGT
>Ga0126369_10002724_pt1 | contig 12661 bp, 9 predicted proteins | sample PanSoiMetaPlot_1_FD_109646 | JGI IMG/M metagenome (GOLD analysis project Ga0126369, IMG submission 109646) | Tropical forest soil microbial communities from Panama - MetaG Plot_1 | ecosystem: Environmental > Terrestrial > Soil > Tropical forest > Bulk soil | place: Panama | collected 2016-02-17 | reverse complement strand
TTCGCCACGGCCTGGGTGGATGGGACGTTCGCCGTCGCCTACCTGGTCTTCAACACGATCATGAACCTCACCACCCAGGAAGCGCAGGTCGCATGCTTCCGCAATGCCGCTGCGCACCTGCAACCCGGCGGTTGCTTCGTGATCGAGGTCATGGTCCCCGACCTGCGGCGGCTGCCGCCAGGCCAGGAGGCGGTGCCATTTCACATCGGTCCCGATCGGTGGGGCTTCGACCTCTATGACGTCGCTACCCAGTCCATGAGCTCGAATTACATCGAGCTCGCCGGGGGGCGGGGCGAGTACTCCTCCATGCCGTTCCGGTACGTCTGGCCGGCTGAGCTGGACCTGATGGCTCGGATGGCCGGGCTGCGGCTGCGCGAGCGGCATTCGGGATGGAACCGGGAGCCGTTCACGAGCGAGAGTCGTCAGCACGTATCGGTCTGGGAGAAGCCCGCCGACGGTGGCTGGTAAAAGGTACGAAAAGTACAACCCGCGCGTGATCGCGATCGGATGCCGGGCGCCATTGCCGCCGTCCCTCGGATGGGTGTGCCGTTGCCCACCGCCGGCGGTGGGCAAAGTGACACCCATCCCGGCGAGCCATCCATCTCACCGTGCCTGCTGAGGCTGGCGTGACGACAGCGACTCTTGGGACGTGGGAGTCGGCGCTACCGCGCCGGCGATTCCCCATCGCGGTTACTCGCGGGCACGTTGCTGCCGCGGCGGGACGCCGCCGGATGCTCCACGAGCGCGATCACCCGGCTGGCCATGAACCTCGCCGTGCGCACCGGCACCCCGCCCCTGGTGACCTCGCTGACCTCGACGAGGCCGCGCCGGTTCACAACCTCAACCCGCCGGCCCGCCCTGGTCGCCACCACCTCGTAGGCCTTGGTGACATCGCCTGCGTCCACTACGATCTCGACCCGATCGCCCCGTGCCATGCCAGAGAGGTACCCATTGCGCGCCGTTATCGCACGGCCCGCGCCGCCCTTGTTACTACGAGCTAGCCGGCCTGGTCGAGGTACCAGACGCCGCGGCGCGGGCACGCTTGGCCGGAATCGGGATGTCGCCGATGAGGTACCTTTCCACCGTCGGGCCGATGGTGGCTGCCAGGTCGTCCACGCTCGCGGTCGCGACGGCCGGGAAGCCGAGCACCAGCCTGCTCATCGCCAGCCCCAGCATCTGGGTGGCGACCATGCCGATCCGGTAGTCGACCTCCGCCTGGCTCATCCCGCTGCCCGGCGCCCCGAGGCCCACCACACGCGCGAGGGTACCCAGGATCGACTCGGCGACGAACTCGCGCAGCATGACCGCGACCTGCTCGCTCGCCACGGCGGAACGGATCAGCCCGAGGAACGTCTCGCGCAGCCCTGGCGATTCCCACATCGTCAGCGCGGTGCGGACCATGAGCTCGCCGAGGCCGCTCGGAGCGCCGGGCGTGCCCGCGGCGGCCAGGCCGCCAAGCCCGGCCGCGCTCCCGGCCACCGGCGCCAGTGCCGCGGTCAGCACTTCGCTGGGCACGACGGGCAGCCGCATCGCAGCGGCGAACAACGCCTCCTTGGTCCCGAAGTAATGGTGGACAAGAGCCGGGTCCACCGCGGCTTCCGCCGCGATGGCCCGGATCGTCGCCCTGTGGTAGCCGAGCGAAGCGAAACGACCCCTGGCCGCCTCAAGGATCGCCTCCCTGGTCCCGCTGTCGCCCGACCGCCGGCCCGCGCGGCTCCGCCGGCCCGGACGGGTCCGCGGGCCCCGCCCGCCCGGGCCGTCGCCCGGCGCCGGCGAGCCCGTTGCGGGCGGACCCGTCACCTGGAGCCTCCCGCTCCCGCCTCCACCGCCGCTCCCTGGCTGACGAGCTCGAAGAACCGCTCCTCCAGGGTGGCCGGAGCCTCCCGGACGGTCGCGCTCAGCCCGGCCTCATCGAGCACCCGTCGCACGGCCGCCGGGTCCGCTCCGGGCACCCGCAGCCCGCGCCCGGCGAGCGCGACACCCAGGCCCGCGCTCTCCATCGCGGAGAACGCCTCGGCCCACGCCGCTGACTCCACGACCACGGCGAGCCGCGAGCCGATGATCTCCCGCGCCGTCCCCTCAGCGACGACAGACCCGTCAGCCATGATCACCAGCCTGTCGCACTCCCCCGCCTCCTCCATGTAATGGGTGGTGACGAGCACGCCAGTACCTTGCGCTGCCGCCTCGCCGATCGTCTCCCAGAGCCTGGCCCGGCCGAGCGGGTCCACACCCGAAGTCGGCTCGTCGAGGATCAACAGTTCCGGCCGGTGCGCGAGCGCCTGGGCAAATGCGACCCGCCGTTGCAATCCGAGCGGCAGCGACCCGACGAGCTCGCGCGGCCGCAGCTGTCCGGGAAGCGCGGGCGAGTGAGTGCGGAACGCGGCGTCGGTGAAAGACATGTTCTCCGCCCCGGTCAGGTCGTCGTACAGGCCAAGGCCCTGCGGCACGTAGCCGAGCCTGGTCCGGACTGCTCGCGACGGCGGCTCGCCGAACAGCGCCACGTGGCCAGACGAGGTGCCAATCAGCCCGAGCAGCATGCGGATCAGCGTGGTCTTGCCGGCGCCGTTGGCGCCGAGCAGCCCCACGATCTCACCGGGCCCGACCCTTAGGCTCACCCCGCGCACAGCGGTGAAATGGCCGAACCGCCTCGTCGCCGCGATCGCCTCAGCAAGCGCGCCAGCGCCGCTGCCCGGCTGTGGCCCGGTCATGACGGGGCTCCGGCAAGCTCGCGGCGCAGCGCCGCCACGGTCACGGCGTCGGCCAGGTCGGGCAGCAGGCGCTGAGAGTCGGGCCCAGCCCCGGGCCCGGCTTCTGGATCCCAGATACGCCATCGGCCGCCACGCCGCCACGTCCGCGCCGCCAAGTCCCCGTCGGGCCGGGCGGGCACCTCGTACATCGCGCCGGGCATCGCGGCCACGATCTCCTGCGGCGTGCCGGTGGCCAGCGGCACTCCGGCGTCGAGGACGAGCACCGAGGCGCAGCGTTCCGCCTCGTCCAGGTAGGAGGTGGCGAGCACGATCGCGCATCCCTCGGCCGCCGCCCGGGCGATCAGCCACCACAGCCCGGACCGGCTCACCGGGTCGACTCCCGTGGTCGGCTCGTCCAGGATGAGCAGCTCAGGCCGGTGCAGCATGGCCGCGATGACCGCCAGCTTGCGCCGCATCCCGCCGGACAGCTGCCCGGCCAGCCGGCCAGCGGCCGGCGCCAGCCCCGCGCGGTCCAGGTACTCCGCGGCCCGCTCCCTGGCCGCTTGGCGCGACATGCCGTACCCCGTCGCGCGGAAGTCCAGGTTCTCGGTCACGGTGAGGTCGGGGTAGATGCCCGAGCTAGCCGGCAGGTAGCCCGCGCGCGCCTTGGGCGGCCGCCGCACCTCGCCGCTGTCCGGCGCGAGCGCGCCAGCCAGGCAACGGGCGAGCGTGGTCTTGCCCGAGCCGTCCCCGCCCACCACGCCGGTCACCTGACCGGCCGGGGCCGGCAGCGTGACCCCGTCCAGGAACATCGTCGCCCCATGCCGCACGCCAAGGTCGGCGGCACCCCACGCGCTCTCCCCGCTCATGACGAGCTCGCCGGAGCCAGGTAGCGCCGGAACCGGAGGGTCGCGGCCGTGACGACGACCGCGCCCAGCAGCGCGAGGAACAAGAACGCCGGCAGCAGCGGGCCTATTGGCTCGGCCCGTAGCATCACGCCGCGGGCGATCTGGTTGAAGTAGGTCAGCGGCAGCAGGTAGGAGATCCACCGCACCCCGGCTGCCATCGAGCTCACCGGGAAGATCAGCCCGGACAGCAGGATCTGGGGCAACAGCGTCATCATCGCGAGCTGGATGGCCTGGCCGGAGTTCTGCGACACGCTGGAGATCAGAATGCCGATACCGAGCGTGACGAACAGGAACAGCAGCGCGCCGCCCGCGAAGATCGCGGGTGAGCCGCGGAACGGGACGCCGAAGATCGCCACTCCGACCGCCAGGATGATCGCCAGGTCGACGCCTGCGACCAGGAAGTACGGCGCGATCTTGCCCAGGAATACGTCGCGCGGCCGCAGCGGCATCACCGCGAGCTGTTCCAGCGTTCCCGATTGCCGTTCCCTGACCACGCCGAGGCTGGTGATCACCGTTCCGACGAAGACGAGGATGACGCCGCAGATCCCGGGGATCATGATGTCGGACGTGGTGAGCCCGGGGTTGTAGAGCACCTGGACGGTCGGCGTGACCGGGAGCGCCACTGGTCCGGCCGCAGCGGCCCGCTCGGCCGCGCTGGTCCGGACACCCGCACTGGTGCCCCCTCGCTCAAGCCCGGCAAGCGCGGCCAGGGCCGCGCGGGCGGCGAACAGCTGGCTGCCGTCGATCAGCACCTGGGGCCTGGCGTCGGCTTGGGTCACCACGGCCATCTCGACCCGGCCGTCGCGCAACTGGTTGGTCGCCCAGTCCTTGGTCTCGCCCGGTGCGGTCACCGTCACCTGGAATGGCGCCCCCCTGAGCAGCCCGGCGGCCAGGCCAGCCTGCGGACCCGAGACGGCGACGGTGATCTTCTTGACGTCGAAGCTGGCCGCATAGCCGAGCACGACAAGCAGCAGGACCGGCAGCACGATCATCATTGCCAGGGTTCGCCGGTCCCGCCGCACCTGGCGGAATTCCTTCACGATCATCGCCCACATGTGCGGCTCCTAGCTCGGTCAATAATTCAACGTTCGTTGAACTCTACAAGCGTTGAATTGTGGCCGTCAAGGTGTGGGCGCACGCGACCTGATTCAGGTAGACAGGACCTATGGCGCGGACTCGGCACGCTGGCCTGTGGACCATCGAGGACCGGTGCGAGTCCGCCTGGCATTACCTGCCCGTCGAAGTGCCGCAGGGGAGCTTCGCTCTCGCCGTGGACCTCTCCTACGACTCGTCCGAGGGGGTGCTCGACCTGGGCTGCCTCGGACCCTCGGGGTTCCGCGGCTGGTCCGGCGGGGCGCGCCGCTCGTTCGTGATCACCACGGAATCGGCAACTCCCGGGTACCTGCCCGGCGAGCTGGAGGCAGGCACCTGGCAGGTCGTGATCGGATTGCACCGGGTTCCCGCCGACGGGATTCGCTACGAGCTTGTCGCGCGGACATCGGGCTCGCCGGGCGAGCTGAAGCCCGAGGCCCGGGACGAGCCGGTGGAACCGGCCGCCGACCGGCCAGCCCGCAGGGACCTGCCCGCCTGCAACGGAATGCGCTGGCTGGCCGGCGACCTGCACTCGCATACCGTGCACTCGGACGGGGTCATGACGGTGCCCGAGCTAGCCAGGTTCGCCGCCGGGCGCGGCCTCGACTTCCTCGCTATCACCGACCACAACACGGTCAGCCACCATCGCGAGCTCGGCGCGGCGGCGTCGCGACATGGCATCGCGCTGATCGCGGGCCAGGAGGTCACCACCGACCGGGGGCACGCGAACGCGCTTGGCGAGCTGCCGTGGGTGGACTTCAGGCAGCCGCCCGACGCCTGGCTGTCCGCAGCGGAGGCAGCAGGCGGCCTGCTGAGCGTCAATCATCCCTACGGCGGGCAGAACGCCTGGACCGCGCCGATGGCGCGGCGGCCGCCGCTGATCGAGGTGTGGCACTGGAGCTGGCTCGACCTGCGCTGGACCGCGCCCCTGAGCTGGTGGCTGGCCTGGCACCCGGCTGCGTTCGCGGTGGGCGGCAGCGACTGGCACCGGCCAGGCGCGGACGCGCCGCCCGGTTCGCCTACCACCTGGGTGCTCGCCGAGGCCACCGCCCCGGCGGCCGTGCTCGGCGGGCTGGCAGCGGGCCGGGTCGTAGTGTCCGCCAGCCGTGGCGGACCCGTCCTGCTGAGGATGGATGGCGAGCTCGTGGCATGCGGCGCCGACGGCACGATCCTGGCAGCGCTCGACGGCCCGAAAGCGCGGGTACGCGGCGATCTGGCGCGCTTCCCCGGCGAGCCGGGCCCGCACCGGCTGCTCGACCCGTCCGGAGCGACGCTCGCGCTTACGAGCTGAGGATCAGTCGCTCCACGGGCTGGCCGGTGATGTCAGCAATCAGCTCGAAGTCCTAGCGGCGGGCGCTCGGTCCGACGCTGAAACCTCGCGGCCGTGCAGGCTTATGGCAGGACTCACTATCCTTCGATATCGGGCACGACGGGCGAGAGGAGCGCGATGGCGCGGGAACGACGCTGGGGAATCACCCTGCCGCTGGCCGGCTACGGCCTGGCCGAGCAGCGCCAGATCGTCGCCGACCTGGCCGACCTCGGGTACACCGACGCCTGGTCAGCTGAGCTGAACGGGATCGACGCCTTCACGCCATTGGTACTCGCCTCGCAGTGGAGCGACCGGCTCCGGCTGGGCACGGCCATCGCGCCGATCTACACGCGCGGCCCGGGGACGCTGGCGCTGACCGCGGCAACGCTGGCCGACCTCGCGCCCGGCCGCTTCGTCATGGGCCTCGGGACGTCGACGCCGGTTGTCGTCGAGCAGTGGAACGACATTCCGTTCCAGGCGCCGTATCAGCGCTCCCGGGACACGCTGCGATTCCTGCGGGCGGCCCTGGCGGGAGGAAAGGTCACCGAGCGGTACGAGACATTCTCCGTGGATGGCTTCCGCCTGGAGCGCCCGCCTGCCGTCCCCCCGGCACTGGCCCTGGCCGCGCTGCGACCGCAGATGCTCAGGCTCGCCGCCGCCGAGGCAGGCTCGGCCATCACCAACTGGCTGTCCCCCGCCGACGTGCCGAAGGTGCGCGAGGCAGCCGGCCCCGACTGCGAGCTCGTGGCCAGGATCTTCGTCATCCCGACCACCGACGCGGACATCGCGCGGGCGATCGCCCGCCGGGCGCTTTCCGCCTACCTGACGGTCCCGGCCTATTTCGCGTTCCACCGCTGGCTCGGCCGAGGCGACCTGCTGCAGCCGATGCTGGATGCCTGGACGTCCGGCGACCGGCGCGGCGCCGGCGCGCTCATTCCCGACGCGGTCGTCGAGGACCTGGTGATCCACGGTGACCCGGCATCGTGCGCCATGCGCGTCGATGCTTACCGGCAGGCCGGCCTGGACACCCCGGTGATCGCGATCATCCCGGCGCCCGGGGTCGACGCGATCGTCGCGGCCCGCGCGCTCGCACCGCGCTGATAGTCGCTAGAGTCGCCGTGGCACCTGCGACGATCACGTGCAGCCAAATTGGGCTATCTCGTACCCACTCGCCGAGTCTTCCTATCACATGCGATTCGGTGTATTTTATGGCGCTGAACTCGAAGTCGCGGCATGCGGAGGAGCGGGCCCGATGCGCATACGGTGCCTGGGCTGGATGGCGACGGCAGCCCTGACCCTCGCGAGCCCGGCAAGCGTGCCATCCACTGCCGTCGCCTCGTCCACGCTGACGCCGACCGTCTCCGCCTGCCCAGGTCTGGGCGCCTACGCTCTGGACTCTGCGGTCTCAGCCGTATCGCCAACGAATGCGTGGGCAGTTGGTTACAGCGGCCGCAGCCTGATCGAGCACTGGAACGGCCGCCACTGGACATGTGCGAGGAGTCCCAGCCCCGGGGTCAGCGTCCTGCAAGCGGTCGGAGCGCGACCTCGCGACGCGTGGGCGGTCGGGTATTACTTCAAGTCTGGTTCTCATATCCAGCATCCGCTCCTTCTGCACTGGAACGGATCACGGTGGTCGCTCGTTCGCGGACCCGGCGCTGCCATAGAGACTCAGCTCACCGGGGTCGCGGTCCTTTCCGCGACCGACGCGTGGGCCGTTGGCAGTTATTGCCCGAGGTTCTGCGGAAACCCTTATGCGAAGCAGTTCTCGCTCATCTTGCACTGGAACGGCAAGCGCTGGGCGAGGGTCGCCAGTCCGAGCCCCTGTGATGGCCCGAACCTCTTGCACGGCGTCGCCGCGGTATCCCGGCGGTCCGCCTGGGCGGTCGGCGAGTGTGACACCGGCAGCGCTATCCACTACCAGCTAGTTCTGCACTGGAACGGAACTGCTTGGAGGATCGCCAGGTTGCCGCAAGCCCGATCGCAGGGCAGCACCCTGTGGGCCGTGACCGCGATATCTAACACAGACGCCTGGGCCGCCGGACAACGGTATCTGGCAAACGGCTATACACGGGCAACTCTGATCCTGCACTGGAACGGCAGCCGATGGTCGCGGGTCACCTCTCCGGACCCGGGAATATTCCACAACTTCCTCGAAGGAATATCCGCCGCAACGGCCAGTGACGTCTGGGCCGTCGGAGAGGAAGACAACCCAGGTCTCGGTGGCTTGCTCACCCTGCACTGGGATGGCCATTCTTGGTCGAACATTCCGAACAACTTTGCTTCTGGGAACCCAGTCGTTTCCGTCGGTGCAAACCCTCGCGGCGGCGCCTGGATCGCCGGCTACTCCAATGGCGGCGGCTGCGCCCTGCCTGTGCTGCTGCACTGGAAGAACGGAAAGTGGAGCCAGACCTGCTAGGTGCAAGGCATCGCGAGCCTAGTGGAGTCATCGCGATATGGAGAATTCTATGCGCGGCCACTGCAACACAGTCCTTGCCTCGCTTCTGCTGGTCGTGGCTGGCACAGCGGCAATCTCACTGCCGACTCAGGCAGCCGCTGGCCTACGCTGGTCACGTCCGAGCCTGATGGATCGGGCGCACGACGGCGGGATCGGACCGATCTTCTGCTCGGCCCCAACCTTTTGTGCTACTACCGAAAGAAGCTCCGCACTAACCTATAATGGCAAGTCGTGGACCAAGCCAGTCAAGCTCATATCAAATCCTGGAAACGGGCTGGACTCGGTCTCCTGCGCCAGGCCCAGGTTCTGCGCGGCAGTTGGATTTAATGCTATTACCGCCAACCGGGTATATGCAGACGTATTTAATGGTCACTCGTGGGCCAAGCCCGTTACGCTGCTCAACCAGGGCGATGGCCCCGATTCGGTCTCATGTCCATCCACGACTTTCTGCATGGCAGTCGCCTGGGGTGGCGAGGCATTCACTTATAACGGCACGATCTGGTCCAAGCCCGTCGCAGTCGGCTATCCCGAAGTCGGCCTGGTGTCAGTCTCGTGCCCAGACGTCAGTTTCTGCGCGGCCGTGGCGGACGGCGACACCGTATTCACGTACTCCCACGGCACATGGAGCTCCGGGCTGGCGCTGAGCCCTTATACGTCCGCCCTCATCTCCGTATCGTGCGCATCGGCGACTTCCTGCGTCGCGGTCAGCAACGCGGGCGAGTACGTCAGCTATAACGGCACTGGGTGGTCGCCGCTGGCAACGGTTGAAGCCGGCGGCGCGTTCACATCTATTTCCTGTCCTGTACCGACGTTTTGTCTCGCGCTCGATATCCGGGGCCGGATCTTGACCTACGACGGAACTTCGTGGAGTGGACCTGTCCGTGCGGCTCCGGGCGCATTGAGTGATGTGTCCTGTGTCTCAGTTAGCTTCTGTGCTGCCACCACTGGCCATAGCGGGGCCGGAGCCGTCACGCGGTACAACGGAGCTAGGTGGACCTCTCCCACAGTGCTCGATCACTCGACTGGTCAGCCGACGTCCGTGTCGTGCTCGGCACCTGGCACGTGCGTGGCGGTCGATGCGTTCGGCAACGTGATCGGCTACCTGAATGGAAAGTGGCGCCGGCCCAGGCAGATCGACACAACCGACCTCAATCAGTTCGTATCAGTTTCCTGCCCGTCAGAGACGTTCTGCGTCGCAGTCGACGCTGGCGGCAATGCGTTCATTGACAACGGTTCCCGGTGGACGCGCAGGAGACTCGGTCTACCGGCACCGACCGACGTCGGTTGTGCTAGCCGAGCCTTCTGCATGATCGTTGACGGCTCCGGGCGCGTAATTGTCTACGCCTCGCGGAGGTGGGGATTGCCGCGACTGGTGGACGGCCATCGCGGCCTGGTGTCAGTATCCTGCCCAAGCGCGAGGTTCTGCATCGGGCTCGACTCGAGCGGTCATGTCATCCGGTACAACGGCCACTCGTGGTCCGCGCCAAGGCTGATCGACTTCTACGCTCAAGTGTCATCGGTGTCATGCGCCAGCGACCGCTTCTGCGTAGTCGTGGACAGTGCTGGCAACGCCGAACTCTACAACGGCAGGAGGTGGCGCCTCGGACCGCAGGCCGGGGTCGCCGGGTACGGGCTTGTGTCAGTCTCCTGCCCCATTGCCGGACTCTGCGTGGCAGTCAACGGGCGTAACCGGGTGTTCATCCTGAGCAAGGGCGCGTGGCATCTTGCCGACCGGATCGGCCCAACTCATTTCGTCTCCGTATCCTGCCGCTCGGTGAGCTTCTGCGCAGCAGTCACTCGGGGTGGCTACGCAATCGTCGGCCACGGGTGACATAGCCTGGCGCCCGCGCCGTTAGGCTAACCGGGCCGCCTCCCGGGAGGCGGCCCAGCGCGTCGCCCCCTGAGGGAGCTGGGCGACCTCGGCTTGTTCGTGAACAAAAGCGGTGCTGCCCGGAGTGTCGGCCGGGCAGCACCGCTTTCACCGCGCTAGGCCAGGATGTCGAACTTGGCGAGGTTCCAGCCGGAGATGCTGATGACCGGGGTCGCGCCCTGCAGGTCGGCGGAGTTCCAGGTCACGGTCAGCGTCTGCGACTCACCTGGCGCTAGCGTGATGTCGTTGCTCTGCCAGATCGAGGTCTGCAGCTCGTTGTCGCCGGACAGTTCACCGCCGCTGGCCGTGCCGCGGCGGATGTCGGCCCGGAGCAGGAAAGCGACCGAGCTTGAGTTATTCGTGATGGTCACCGTCGTGGACCTGTCCGCCCCGTTCGGTCCGGACTTAGTGGTGGTGACCGAGGTCGCCGAGATGGACGACGGCGAGATCGCGGGCAGGGTCTGCAACCCGGTGAGGTTGGCGTAGGTGGAGACCACGCCCACCGGCTTGCCGAGTGACTTGCTCCAGTTCGTCAGGTCGGGCGTGGTGGACAGCCAGTACACGTTCCGGTCGATGAGCGTGCCGTTCTGCTTGAGCTGAAGCTCCACGAAGTACGTGGTCCCGGCCGGGCTGGTGGGGACTACCGGGGTCAGCACGTTGCCCATGACCTGCTGGCCAGCCAGGCTGATCGTGCCCGAGGTTTGGTCGTTGGTCACTGTGCCGGACAGGTTGTACACCCTCGACTCCACGGTCAGGCCGGTCTGGGCGGCGTTGGTCAGGTTGTCCAGCGTGACCGTTCCGTTGTCGAGCGTGTAGATCGCGTGCAGGCTCCGGTTCGCCTCCTGCGTTCCGAAGTAGCTGCCTGCCTGGTCGCCGTCGAAGTTGTAGAGGAACCAGAGCAAGCTCGGCCAGCCCTTGTTCATCTGCCAGTAGATCGTGCCCGTCGAAGGCAGTGGCGTGTTGTTGGCGTGCGCGATGTACGCCTCGAACTGGGCCCTGGTGTTCTCGTAGTTCAGGGCCTGGGCCTGCTGGACATACTGCGCCAGGCTGGTCGGCGTGCCGTACCTGGCGTTCATCGCGTTGTCGAAGTGGCAGAGCGTGCCGAACGAGTAGCCGGTGATGCACCGAGGCTCATAGTTGGCGTGGTACTGGTTGAACTTCGGGGTCTGCCACAAGCTCGATAGGTCGCTGGCAGACATGAACCGGTTCAGCGAGTCCATGGTGGGTATCGTGTCGCCGGCGCTCTCCTCGCTGTCGTAGCCCCAGGCCGCGCCCGCGTTGGTCACTGTCGTGTCTGTGCCCAGGTGCGTGGTGTCGTACCAGTAGTTCGGTGGCACCCAGTCGTACGGGCCCTCCTTCTGCCCGGACACGCCGAGCGTCGGCGTCGACTTGTACTCGGCCGACGCGATCAGCGGCGTCTGCGGATAGAAGTCCGCGTTGGTGAACCCGGTGATCGACACCGATTCCTGCTGGCTCGACGGCTGATTGTCCGACCACTGGAAGCTGAACACGCTCGGGTGGTTGCGCAGATTGGTGCCGATGGTCTGCGCGGAGTTCTGCAGCACGTTCAGCTGCGCCGTGGTGAACGAGCTGCCCTGCCAGGCGTCGCAGCACTGGAAGCCTCCGTTGACCAGGATGCCGGCCGCGTCCATCTGCGCGAACCAGTCGGCGGGCATGATGTGGCCCTCCAGCCTGATCGCGTTGACGCCCATGTTCTTCATCAGCGCGATTTGCAGGGCGGTGTTCGCCGCCGAGTAATGCAGGAACAGGTTCGGGGACCAGCCGCCGCCGCGGATCACGAGCGGCACGCCGTTGATGCCGAACTGCCGGGCACCGCTCGGCTCGATCGCGTTCGATCCGACCAGGGTGGACTGCACCGTCCTGATCCCGAAGGTCTCGCTCGTCGAGTTGTACGTGGTGGTGCCCTGCGCCACCGAGACACCCAGGGTGTACAGAGGCGATGCGCCAAGCTGGTACGGCCACCAAACCTGCGGGTTGGCGATGGTCAGTGACGGGAAGCTGCTCGGCGTGAACGAGACGGTCTGGGTCGAGTTCGCCGCGACGGTGACGTTCTGGCTCACGGTGATCGGCGTGCCGGTGCCCGGCGGGGTGACAGTAGCTGTCACCGTCGCCGCCTGGGAACTGGTGGTGAAGTTGGTGACGTCGGTCTTGACCGTCAGCGCCGCGCTGGACAGGTTGGCCGCATCGCTCTGGTTGACGTGCGAGTTGCCGACCGCGAGCGCCCCGTCGACCTGAAGCTGGACGGGGAACTGGATGCCGGTGTTGTTGTCCGGCGGGATCTGGGTCCAGTCGACGTTGTCGACCGTGAACATGCTGGTC
>Ga0126369_10002723_pt1 | contig 12662 bp, 14 predicted proteins | sample PanSoiMetaPlot_1_FD_109646 | JGI IMG/M metagenome (GOLD analysis project Ga0126369, IMG submission 109646) | Tropical forest soil microbial communities from Panama - MetaG Plot_1 | ecosystem: Environmental > Terrestrial > Soil > Tropical forest > Bulk soil | place: Panama | collected 2016-02-17 | reverse complement strand
TCGACGCGCTGCTGCCCGCGGTGCTGGAGCAGCGAGTCACCGGCCACGAGGCGCGCCGGGCGTGGCGCGGGCTGCTGCGCCGGCACGGCACGCCCGCGCCCGGTCCGCTGGCGCAGCTGCGGGTGCCTCCGTCGCCGGCCGCCGTGCTGGATGTCCCGACCTGGACGTGGCATCGGCTCGGGGTCGACCTGACCCGCCAGCGGGCGGCGCGAGCCGCCGCCACCGTTGCCCCGCGGCTCGGGGAATGCGTCGCAATGGCACCGACAGCCGCCCTCGCGCGGCTTCGCGTGGTGCCGGGCATCGGCGAGTGGACGGCAGCCGAGACGGCGCAGGTGGCGCTAGGCGATCCGGACGCGGTGAGCGTCGGCGACTACCACATTCACGATCGGGTCGTGCACGCACTGACCGGGCGGCCGCGCGGCGACGACGCGGAGATGCTGCGGCTGCTGGAGCCGTGGCGGGGGCAGCGGCATCGGGTCGTGCGGCTCGTCGAGTTGTCCGGGGTGGACGCGCCGCGCTTCGGACCGCGGTACGCGCCCCGCGATATGCGTGCTATGTGAGCTTCTACCCCGCTCAGAGCGCGGCCAGGACCGCGTCGGCGAGCCGGGGCCAGGCCTGCGCGGCCCACTCGCCGAAGGGCCGGTCGGCCAGCGCGATCAGCGCAATCCGCGCGTCCGGGTCCACCCACAACATCGAGCCGCTCTGGCCGAAGTGGCCGTATGTCCGTGGCGAATTGCGGCTGCCGGTCCAGTGCGGGTGCTTGCCGCCGCGGATCTCGAAGCCCAGTCCCCAGTCGTTCGGGTCCTGCGGCCCGAATCCCGGCAGCACCCCACGCAGCCCCGGGTACTGGATGCTTGTCGCGTCGGCCAGCGTGACGGGGTGCAGCAGACGCGACGGGACGAGCAGTTCGTGGGCCACGCGCGCCAGGTCGTCCACTGTGGACCTCCCGCCGGCCGCGGCGGAACCGGGCAGTGTCGTGGCCGCCAGCTGCAGCGGCTTGGCGACGGCCTCGGCCAGATAGGCCGCGAACGGCATCTCGACGGCGCGCTCAACCAGAGACGCGAGCAGGTTGATGCCGACGTTGGAATACACCCGCCGCGTCGCCGGCGGGAACGACCGCATCGGACGTTCGGGTGCCAGGCCCGATGCGTGGGCCAGCAGGTGCCGGAGCGTGGCGCCGGGCACGAGCACGTCGTCGGCGGGATCACCGAGGTCGACGGCGCCCTCCTCGACCGCGACCAGGGCGGCCAGCGCGGTGAGCGGCTTGGTGACCGAGGCGAGCGGGAACACAGTGCCCGTCGGCCCATATGCGGCGACCACGCCCGCGTGCGTGACGACTGCGGCGGCTGCATTCGCCGGCCACCTGTCCACAGTGGACAGTGCCGTGTCGAGCGCCGTCATGTGCCCAGCCGCGTCCGGGCAATGTCCACGAGCGCCGTCACCTCAGGAGCCGCGCGATCGGGCAGGTCGTCCCACGAGAACCAGCGCAGATCGACCGACTCGTCACTGATCACCGGCTCCGCACCGTCCGGTGCGACGGCGTAGAAGCTGACCTCGAAGTGCCGCGTCGGTATGCCGCCCGCGCATGGTTCCTGGAACACGCGGAGGCTCAGCGGTGCCGGGTCGAACGACAGCGCGCCGATGCCGCACTCCTCGCGTGCCTCGCGGGCGGCGGCGTCGAGCAGCGTGCGGTCGCCCGGCTCGCAGTGCCCGCCGAGCGGCAGCCACGCGCCGATGCGCGGGCGCAACGTCAGCAGCACGGCATGCCGTCCCGGGTCGATCACCAGGGCGTTGGCCGTCAGGTGCCCGGCCAGGCAGGACTGCCACATCGCGTCCGAGCGGGCAGCGAGGAACGCGAGAAACGCCTGGCGTATCGACGAGTCGGGCACGGAGGTGCCGATGACCTCGACCGCATCGGCGTGGATGGGCGGTGCGAGCTCAGCCGCACCCCCGGCGTCCTCGTGGCCCAGGGCGATCGCCTCGGCGGTGCCGAGCCGGAACAGGTCAGCGTCGGCGGGGCGGATCAGGCTGGTGCTGCCGCGGCCGTCGTCGGGCAGGCGGAGTCCGCGCACGATAGCGACCGGCACTCCGGAGAGCTTGCCCTTGACCAGATCGGCGGCGGCGGCGATCTCGTCGGCGACCGCGACCTCGGTGACGGCGAGCGGATTGCCGTATGAGTCGGGCGTGCCGCGGTGGTCGATCACCGCGGACAGTCCGGCGACCCCGATCGCCAGGTCGGTGATGCCGTCGCGCCAGGGTCGGCCCATCGAGTCGCTGATGATCACTGACACGTCGACGCCCGTACGCTCACGTATGGATTCCCGCAGGAGGGTTGCTGACCGGTCGGGATCCTCAGGAAGCAGCGCGATCTCGCCGCTTGCCACGTTCGACGCGTCGACGCCAGCCGCCGCCAGCACGAGCCCGTGCCGGGTCTGCACGATGCGCAGCGCACCCCGTTGCGCGACAAGCCGATCGGTCTCTGCGTCGATCGCTTCCTGCCGGATGCGCTCGCGCTCGTCCGGGTCGCTCGCCGCGACCGTGACCAGCCGACCCTCAACCTTCGAGACCACTTTGGACGTGACGACGACGACATCGCGGTCTCGCAGGTCGGCGTGCTTGACGATCTCGCCGGCAAGATCGTCACCCGGGCGCAGTTCTGTGATGCCGAGTACGGGCAGGACCTCGACCCGCTCGGCCGCGTGGTCGGTCATCTCACAACCGCCGATGCGTGTATCTCGGCAGCGCTCATCGCGTGAGCTCCAGTGCGGCGTCGACCATTCGCGCGGTTGCGTCGTCCGATGTCATCAGCAGTGGGACGGCCCGCACGTTGACGCCGTCGATGTGCGCCGCGTCGGTGTCGTGTATCAGCCAGCCGTCAAGCACGCCGCCCTCGCGCCGCGCACCGTAGTGCCGGCCGACACCCTCGGCGCTGACCTCGACGCCTATCGCCGGAAGGCATGCGTCGGCCATGCCGCGCACCGGCTTGCCCGCGACGATGGGGGACAGGCCGACGACCTTCGCCGCCGCGCTGAGGACCGCGTCGCGGATGCCGGGCACGGCGAGGATCGTCCCGATGCTGACGACCGGATTGCTCGGCGCGACGAGAATCGCGTCGGCGGCGGCGATCGACTCCAGGACGCCGGCCGCGGGCTTGGCGTCGTCCAACCCGACCTGGACGAACGCCTCCGCACGAATGGCGGCGCGATGCTTGATCCACCATTCTTGGAAGTGGATCGCCTTGCGTTTGTGATCGATCTCGACGACGACGTGTGTCTCGCAGCGTTGATCGGTCATCGGCAGCAGCGTGACACCCGGACGCCACCGCGCGCATAGCGCAGCCGTCACGTCAGAGAGCGGGTAGCCCGCGTCGAGCATCCGCGTGCGCACCAAGTGCGTGGCGATGTCGAGATCACCCAGCCCGAACCAGGCCGGTTCGGCCCCGTACGTCGCGAGTTCGTCCTTGATACGCCACGTCTCGTCCGCGCGTCCCCAGCCGCGATCGCGGTCGATGCCGTCGCCGAGCGTGTACATCACGCTGTCGAGGTCGGGGCAGATGCGCAGCCCGTGGAGGGTGATGTCGTCGCCGGTGTTCACGATGGCCGTGATCTCGTCGCCGGGGCGAGCCGCGCGCACCCCACGCAGGAAGCGGGCGCCGCCGATGCCGCCGGCCAGGACGGTAATCCGCACCCTTCGAACGTACGCGATCGGTGTTGTCCGGCTTATTGCAGTGCGACACATCGCACGGTCGCTCAGCGTGCCGGGTTGAGCCCGCGGCGGGAGCGCCGTATGAGGGTAGCCGCGGTGGCCACGACTTTCTGCGTGGTGAGGTCGTCGACGGCGTCGAAAACCGAGTTGAGCTCGCGGCGGATCGCTGCCGGTCGAGGACGCCGGCCGAGAGCGCCGCAGGCGATCGCCAGCAGGGTGAGTACCGCCTCGCGCTGGTCCCGAGGCGCGCGCTCGAATCTCGCAACGCGCTCGAGCTCGAGCGCGTTGGCCTGAACCTCGTCCGGCTTGGCGTCAGTGAATGCGGTGTACCACCCGCGCATGGGTATCCAGCGGCCCGCGTCGACGAGTTCGGCGCACAAGGCCGCCAGATCGGCGCTCACGTGGCGGAACCATCGCCGCCAGGTGACGTTCGGCCGTGTCCCGACGGTTCGCAGGATCGCGTCGAAGATGCGATCGCCGGTCGGCTCGGGGGACGTCAGCTTCGGGGCATTGCCTTCGTCGACGATCTCGCCGTTCAGCGCCAACTCGGCGAATAGCGCGGCCCGCAGGGCGATGTTGAGCGAGCCGCGATGCCGGATCCGGCCTGACACCGGGTTACGCGCCAGGCGCAACAGGTCCACAGCGATACGGTCAGGCACTGCAGCGTGCCTCGACTCGCCGGGTCCGGAGCAGCGCGCCCACGTCGTGCAGGGTCACCTCGCGCGCGCCCCGGCGCACCGCCTGCTCTCGCAGGTGTGTCGGCAGGTCGTAGTGCCAGCGCCACGGGTGGTCCTGGAACAGGCGTCGCGGCATGCCGATGGCGTCCGCCATCGCGTGCAACTCCTCGCGGCTGTCTGCCAGCAGGTGGCAGAACTCGCTGAAGCGCAGCCCTGCGCCCGGGTATGCACGGACGGTGTCGACGTAGCAAGCCATCGCGGGCGAGGATACGGCGCCGCGCCAGCGTCCCGGCGGGCGCAGCGGCTGTTCCGGGCGGCGCGCAGAACTCCCGTCCCGGCTCGTGCGTTCACCAGGCAGAAACGGTGGAGGTGATCCATGGCTTGGCTGCTCGTCGTCCTGGCTGGGCTGTTCGAGGCCGGCTTCGCGATCTCCCTGAAGTTGAGTCACGGATTCACCCGGTTGGGGCCCACCATCCTGTTCTGCCTCTTTGCGTTGATCAGCTTCGGCCTGCTCACCGTGGGCTTGAAGTATCTTGAGGTCGGGCCGGCATACGCGGTCTGGACCGGTTTGGGCGCCGCCGGCGCCGTCACGATCGGCATGATCTGGCTGGACGAGGCGGTGTCCACGCTGAAACTGGTCTCGGTCGGGCTGGTGCTCGCCGGCGTGATCGGTCTGCAATTGTCCGGTGCCGCACACTGAATTCATGTGCGCCACGGCCATTGCCGGCTCCCGCCTGAGGGCGGGGCCGGCAATCGCCACGCAAGCGTCGCTTCGCGACGGGCGGGCGCACGCTCTTCGCGCGAGCGCTCATCGCCCCGATGGCTGGGTTCCGGCAGCTGCGCGCAAGCGCCTCATCACATCGCCAAAGCACTGGCGTCCGGCCCCGCGGCGAGGGATGCTAAGTCGCATCTTTCGCTGGAGGACAGGTGAGCGTCCTCATTGGGTATGCGGCGATCTTGGTACCCGCCGCGATGGTGTGGGCTGCGCTCAAAGCGCTGCGGTGGTGGTCGGAGAGCGCCGCGACGCGCCGCGCTCCGGTAGCCGGGCATGGCCCCAGCCTCGAGCGGCTCGTCGATGACCTGCGCCGTATCGAGCGCGAGTACGTGCGCGTCGAGCGCTCCGACCTGCCTGCCCGCGCGGCCCGGCTGCGCGCACTGAACCTCGCGTATGACGACACGCTGCGCGCCTGCTGCCACGCCTTGCAGCTCCCCGAACCGTCGGAGCGTCCGCTCAGCGGCGTGGCCCGATTGCGGACCGAAGCCGAGCTCGCCCAACACGGTCTGGAGTGGTGACGGTCGCATCGTCCTGCGCGCGGCCACCCTCGCCCAACTCGCCGGACCTCGTGCTGTCTAGGGTCGATGTCCGTGACCGCTGACTCCGCGCTGCGCCGGGCGCTCCGACGTGCGCGCGACGGCGCGATGCTGAACACCCGCGAAGCCGCCACCCTCATGGCGGCACGCGGCGAGCAGCTTGCCGAGCTGACTGCGATCGCCGCACGGGTGCGTGACGCGGGACTGGCCGCGGCCGGGCGCCCGGACATGATCACCTACTCGCGGAAAGTGTTCATCCCGCTTACGCGGTTGTGCCGCGACCGCTGTCATTACTGCACGTTCGTCACGGTGCCGCATCGGGTGCCGGCCGCGTACTTGGAGATCGACGAGGTTGTCGACATCGCCGCGCACGGCGCCGCACTCGGCTGCAAGGAGGCCCTGTTCACCCTGGGCGACCGCCCCGAGGAGCGCTGGCCGCAGGCTCGAGCCTGGCTGGAGGAACGCGGCTATCACTCGACGGTGGACTACCTGCGCGCCGCCGCCATCGCTGTGCTCGAACGCACCGGGCTGCTGCCGCACCTCAACCCGGGCGTGCTGTCCTGGACAGAGTTGCAGCGGCTCAAACCGGTCGCTCCGAGCATGGGCATGATGCTCGAGACGACGTCGCGACGGCTGTTCGAGCAACCCGGGCGGGCGCATTACGGCAGCCCCGACAAGGATCCGGCGGTGCGGCTGCGCGTGCTCGACGATGCCGGGCGGCTGACGATCCCGTTCACCACCGGCATCCTCGTCGGGATCGGGGAGACCCGCGAAGAGCGTGCCGAGTCGATCTACGCGATCCGGCAACGCGCGCGAGAGTACGGCGCGATCCAGGAAGTGATCGTGCAGAACTTCCGGGCGAAAGACGACACCGCGATGCGGAACGAGCCCGACCTCGACCTGGACGAGTATGTCGCCACGATCGCTGTGGCCAGGCTGCTGCTCGGGCCGTCGATGCGGGTTCAGGCGCCCCCCAACCTCGTCGACCTTCCCGAATGCGGGCGGTTGCTCGACGCCGGAATCGACGATTGGGGCGGCGTGTCGCCACTCACGCCGGACCACGTGAACCCCGAACGGCCGTGGCCGCAGATCGACGCGCTGCGTGAGTTCACCGCCGCCGCAGGGTTCGCACTGCGCGAGCGGCTTACTGCCCATCCGTCCTACGTGCGAGCCGAGACGCCCTGGCTCGATCCGCGTGTGCTGCCGCACGTGCGGGCGCTGGCGGGATCGGACGGGCTGGCCGAGGAGGATGCCGTACCTCGCGGTATCGCCTGGCAGGAGCCGGACGCCGGCTGGGCATCGAGCGGTCGCATCGATTTGCACACCGCCATCGATTCAGAAGGGCGGCGCGGCGATCGGCGGGCGGACTTCGACGAGGTGTACGGCGACTGGGGAGAAGTGGCCGCACGCGTCAACGTCGGGCTGTCCACTGTGGACAGCGCGGTACGCGCAGCGCTTCGGGCCGCAGAGCGTGATCCTGGCGGGCTGACCGAGACGCACGCGGTTGCGTTGATGACCAGCGACGGGGCAGCGTTGGACGCAGTCTGCCGCCTGGCCGATCAGTTGCGCCGGGACGATGTCGGCGACGACGTGACCTACGTCGTGAACCGGAACATCAACTTCACCAACGTGTGCTACACCGGCTGCCGGTTCTGTGCGTTCGCGCAGCGGGCCACCGACGCCGACGCTTACACCCTGTCTATCGACGAGATCGAGGCCCGCGTTCGTGCTGCGGCGGCCCAGGGCGCTACCGAGATCTGCATGCAGGGCGGTATCGATCCGGCCCTGCCGGCTACTGCCTACTTCGAACTGGCCCGCGCGGTGAAGCGGGCCGCCCCCAGCATCCACTTGCACGCGTTCAGCCCGATGGAGGTCGTCAACGGCGCGGCGCGCACCAATCTCTCGATCGCAGATTGGCTCGCGGCGGCTCGCGAGGCCGGTGTCGACTCCATTCCCGGCACGGCCGCGGAGATCCTCGACGACGACGTGCGCTGGGTGCTCACCAAGGGCAAGCTACCCACCAGCGCCTGGATCGAGGTCATCACCACGGCGCATCGGCTGGGCATCCCGTCCACCTCGACGATGATGTTCGGCCACGTCGACCGGCCCGACCATTGGGTGCGGCACCTTATGCTCATCGCGCGGCTGCAGGACGAGACCGGTGGGTTCACGGAGTTCGTGCCACTGCCGTTCGTGCATCAGCGGGCGCCGCTCTACCTCGCCGGCATCGCCCGCCCCGGACCGTCTCAGCGCGACAACCGTGCGGTGCATGCAATGGCGCGCATCCTGCTCCATGGGCGCGTCCGCAACATCCAGACGAGCTGGGTCAAGCTCGGTGACGAAGGCACTCTCGCCATGCTGCGTAGCGGCGCCAACGACCTCGGCGGCACGTTGATGGAAGAGACCATCAGCCGCATGGCCGGCTCCACACACGGCTCGAAGCGATCCGCGGTCGACCTTGCCGCACTCGCCGCCCGCATCGGCCGGCCGGCGAGGCAGCGGACCACCTTGTACGGCTCGGTGAATTCGCCGGCAGCGGTCTGAGCGCAGCCTCCTCGGACCGAGCCTGTGCCTCAACGGGCCCAATAGCAGATCCCGGCTTGACTAATAGGGAACGACACGAGTGTAATTTCAGCTATGTCATCCGGTCCCGAGCTGCACCCGAGCCCTGGGCATCACGCGAAGGAGAGGGCCGTGACGGATTTGACGCGGATGTTGTCCGAGGCCGACCTAGCCGAGATTTTCGGGCTGCCCGAGGAGCAGAGCTGGCAGGAGCGCGCGTTGTGCGCGCAGACCGACCCGGAGGCGTTCTTTCCTGAAAAAGGGGGCTCCACGCGCGAAGCTAAGCGCATCTGCACCGGCTGCGAAGTCCGTGCCGAGTGCCTCGAGTACGCCCTCGAGCACGACGAGCGATTCGGGATCTGGGGAGGACTCTCCGAGCGCGAACGCCGCCGCCTCAAGCGACGAGCTGTCTAATCCGCCGGACGCGCAGCTCGGGCACTCTGACTATCCGCCGGATTCGGCTCTCCGGGTGCGCCACTCGCTGACGCTCGGGCGCGACCCTCGAGCCGAGCCTCGCTCCGCTGTGCCCGCGTGGCGGCCGGCGGGCTCTTCGCGCGAGCGCTCATCGCGTCGTAGTTGCGCGGACAGTCGCGCCGTTACTCCGGGTCTATCTCGTCGATGTCTTTGCCGAGCAGCTCAGCGACTAGCTCGCTGACCACTGTGAAGACCAGATCGCCCCGGTCGAGCGGGTCGACGGTACGTGCCTCCACCGGTCGCCGATAGATCACGATGACGGGCTTGCGCACCGAACCGAGCCCGCCGCGGTAGAGCTGCCCCAGCGCCACGCCTCTGTCCGACACCGTCTCCGGGTCGAAGTCCGCCCGGGCCGGCGGCGGCACGTCCTCGATCGCGAACTCGACGTCTCGCAGCTCGTCCGGCAGGTGCTGCTCCAGGTCTTCGATCGCGTCCAGCACCAGATCGTCGAAGCGGGCGGCACGGCTTCGCACGATCGGCACATCGCCCGGTGCCAGCGGGGTGCGCAGACCGCGGCCGCGCCGGTCCCGTCGCGGCGCGCGCCGGCGGGCCGGCCCGCCGAGCCGGTTCTCGCGCTGCACGATCGACAGGGTACGCACGGACGCTGCCCGCGACACGAAGCGGCGATCCCCGGCCTTGCCACCCACAGGGGATATCGTCGCCGCTTGTGAGGCACGCCCGTCGTTGCAGCCGTACCGGGTGCGGCCGTCCCGCGGTGGCCACCCTGACGTATGTCTACTCGGACTCCACCGCAGTCGTGGGACCGCTGGCCAGCTTCGCCGAGCCGCACTCGTACGACCTTTGTGAGGGACACGCAGTCAACTTCACGGTGCCGCGCGGCTGGGAGGTCATGCGGCACGCGGGCGAGTTCCCAGCTCCGATCCCGCATGCGGACGATCTCGAGGCGCTGGCCGAAGCGGTGCGGGAGGCGGCCCGCCTCGACGCTCCCGACCGGAGTCCCGGGCTGGAGGCCGCCGGTGGCTCGGGACGCACGACCGGCACCGCTCGCAGGGGCCACCTGCGCGTCGTGCCGCCGACGCCATGAGTCGCCGCCGGTAGGCTCCGGCATGTGAGCGATCTGGCCACCATCGTCAAGGCCTACGACATCCGGGGCGTCGTGCCGGAGCAACTCGACGAGCGCATCGCTGCCGCCATCGGAGCCGCATTCGCCGATGTCTCCGGCGCGCAGCGCCTCGTCACCGCATACGACATGCGCGAGTCCGGGCCGGTCCTGGCAGCCGCATTCGCTGCCGGCGCGGCCAGCCGCGGGGCGAGCGTCGTCGAGGTCGGGCTCGCCTCGACAGACATGCTCTATTTCGCATCCGGATACCTGGACCTGCCGGGTGCGATGTTCACCGCCAGTCACAACCCCGCCCGGTACAACGGAATCAAGCTGTGCCGGGCAGGCGCCGTCCCGGTTGGCCAGGACTCCGGGCTCGCCGAGATCCGCGACCGCGCCGAGCACTACCTGGACGCCGGGATCGTCGTCGAACCCGTTGTCGCGGAACGCGTCGACGTGCTGGCCGACTACGCTCGGCACCTGCGCTCCCTGGTCGACCTCGCCGGGATCCGGCCGCTGACGGTCGTCGTCGACGCCGGCAACGGCATGGCCGGCCACACCGTGCCCGCCGTCCTCGGCGACGCCGCCCTGGACGCGCTGCCGCTCACCATCATGCCGCTCTACTTCGAGTTGGACGGCTCATTCCCGAACCACGAGGCCAACCCGCTCGAGCCGGCGAACCTGGTCGACCTCCAGAAGGCGGTGATCGCCGCGAACGCCGACATCGGGCTGGCGTTCGACGGCGACGCCGACCGCTGCTTCGTGGTCGACGGCAACGGCCAGGCGGTGCCGCCCAGTTCGGTCACCGCGCTCGTCGCGACCCGCGAGCTCGCTAAGCATCCCGGCTCGACGATCATCCACAACTTGATCACGTCCCGGGCCGTGCCGGAGATCATCCGCGAGCACGGGGGAGTGCCGTCCCGGTCGCGGGTCGGCCACTCGTTCATCAAGGAGGACATGGCCCGCACCGGGGCGGTCTTCGGCGGCGAGCACTCCGCGCACTACTACTTCCGCGACTTCTGGCGTGCCGACACCGGCATGCTCGCCGCGATGCACGTGCTCGCCGCGCTCGGCGAGCAGCCACGCACCCTTGCTGAGCTAACCCAGCGCTACCAGCGCTATGCCGCCTCGGGTGAGATCAACTCCGCCGTCGACGACCAGGCCGCCAGGCTGGCCGCCGTGCGCACCGGGTTCGCCGATCGGACCGTCACCGTGGAGGAGTTCGACGGGCTGACCATCGAGCTCGACGACGGCACCTGGTTCAATGTCCGCGCCTCGAATACCGAGCCGTTGCTGCGGCTGAACGTCGAGGGGCCGACCGAGGACACAATGAGCTCCGTCCGCGACGAGGCGCTCGCGATCATTCGAGGTCAGACATGGCCATAGACGCAGAACTGCTCGAGATCCTCGCCTGCCCGAGCGACGACCACGCACCGCTGCGCGAGGAGACCCGCGGCGGCGCCGAGGTGCTCGTCTGCACGAACTGTCTGACGAGCTACCCCATCCGCGACGGCATACCGGTGCTGCTGCTCGATGACGCGACGCCCGGCCCGAACGGGATCGGTGTGCGCGCCGACCAATGACCCATGAGCCGGCATGAGCTTCGACGAGTCGCTGCTCGACGACCCCGACGCGCTGGCGCTGCGCGACGACGGCCGGCTGCTGTGGGCGCTTGCAGGTAGCGGCGCTCAGGTGCGCCGCGCCGTCGACATCGCGGACGAGTTCGACGTGTCCCGCCTCGCGGGCGGGGCGGTACCGCGCGCACTGCTCGTAGCGGTCGACAGCCCGGCGAAGGGGGCCGGGCGCGTCCTGGTGCGCCTGGCCACCGGGGTCACGCCGACCCTGATGTGGCACGGCGTCGAGCTGCCACGCTGGGCGGGCTCCGCGGACGCGCTGCTCGTCGCGTCATCGGACGGGCGGCATCCCCGCCTGGCCCGTGTGACCGAACAAGGCGCGCATCGTGGTCTCGCGGTGGTCGTCGTCGCGCCGGAGGGCTCGCCGGTAGCCGAGGCGGCCGGACGCGCGCCCGTCGCCCACATCCCGGGCGACCTGAACCGCCGTGCCCTTGTGTGGGCGGTGCTCACCCCGCTGCTTCAGGCCGCCCACGTGCTCGAAGTTGCATCCGTCCCTGCATCGCTGCTGGCGCTGGTCGCGGACGCGCTCGACGAGACAGCCGAGGGATGTCGGCCGTCTGCCGACGCGTTCACCAATCCCGCCAAGGCGCTTGCGGTCGAATTCGCTGAGGCGCAGCCCCTGATCGCCGGGGCCGGCCAGCTCGCCGGAGTGGCAGGGCGCCTGTTCGCCGACGCGTTGCAGTTGTTCGCCGGAGCGCCCGCTATCGCGGTCACTCTGCCGGACGGTGTGGCCGCCGCGGGTGCGCTGCTCGTTGGCGAGCCGCAGGATTCTTTCGACGATGAGTTCTTCCGAGACCGGGACGAGGAGCAGCCGATCCGGCCGCGGCTGGTGACCATCGGCGACGACGGCGAACCGGACGACGAGTCGCTGGGTCGGCGGTCCGGGGCGCAGATCCAGCTGGACGAGGTCGCCGCACGCCGGGCAGCCGAGGCGCTGCACCAGATCGCGCGGCAACGTGGGCTGCGATCGTCCACAGTGGATGTGCCGGCGGGCCCGCCGCTGTCCCGCCTCGCCAGCGCCACGCTGTTCGGGGCGTTCGTGGCGACCTACCTGGCGCTGGGCCGGGGCATCGACCCGTCGGAGCCGCGACCCGGAGAGTTGGCGCATTGAGTACCAGCGGAGGCATGCGCGCGGTAGTCGCCGCACTCGGTGCCAACCTCGGTATCGCGTTGATTAAGTTCATCGCGTTCGCGATCACCGGATCCGCGGCCATGCTCGCCGAAGCCGCGCACCCGGTC
>Ga0126369_10002722_pt1 | contig 12669 bp, 11 predicted proteins | sample PanSoiMetaPlot_1_FD_109646 | JGI IMG/M metagenome (GOLD analysis project Ga0126369, IMG submission 109646) | Tropical forest soil microbial communities from Panama - MetaG Plot_1 | ecosystem: Environmental > Terrestrial > Soil > Tropical forest > Bulk soil | place: Panama | collected 2016-02-17 | reverse complement strand
CCTCCGGCACAACCGGGCGCCCGAAGGGAGTCCGCCGGGCGTTGCTCGGCCTCGACCCGGACATCTCGGCAGACCTGGTGACCGGCCTGCTGCAGCTCTTCGGCATCACCGAGGGCCAGCCCAACGTGCACCTGGTGACGTCGCCGAACTACCACACGGCCGTGACGATCTTTGGCGGCAGCGCGCTGCACTTCGGCCACACGCTGATATGCATGGACTCCTGGGACGCCGAGCAACTGCTCGAACTTGTGCAGCGGCACCGCGTGACGAACACCCACATGGTCCCGATCCAGTTCCGGCGGATGCTCGCGCTGCCGGAGGAAACCAGGCGCAGGTACGACGTGTCGTCGATGCGGTGGCTGATCCACGCGGCCGCGCCGTGCCCGGTGCCGCTCAAGCGGGCGATGCTGGAGTGGTGGGGACCGTGCGTGTACGAGTACTACGCCGCCACCGAGGGCGGCGGCACACTCGTCACCCCGGCCGAATGGCTGGAGCGACCGGGCACGGTGGGCAAGGCGTGGCCGGTCAGCGAGATCTTGATCGCCGACGACGAGGGCAACCCATGCCCGGTCGGCGCCCCTGGCACGGTCTACATGAAGCTGGGCCTTGAGTTCGAGTACAAGGGCGACGCGGCCAAGACGGCGGAGAGCCGGCTGCGCGATTACTTCACCGTGGGCGACATCGGGTTCCTCGACGAGGACGGGTACCTGTTCCTGTGCGACCGCAAGTCCGACATGATCATCTCGGGCGGCTCGAACATCTACCCGGCCGAGATCGAAGGCGAGATCATCTCCCATCCCGCGGTCGCCGACGTGGCCGTGTTCGGTATTCCGGACGAGGAGTGGGGCGAGCAGGTCAAGGCGGTCGTGCAGCCGATCGACGGGGTGCCGGGGACCGAGGCAGATCAGGCGGCGCTGGCTGCGGAAATCCTGGCCTGGCTCGATGGCCGGCTGGCGAAGATGAAATGGCCCAAGTCGATTGACTTCGTCGCCGAGCTGCCGCGCGACCCGAGCGGCAAGCTGCTCAAGCGCCGCCTGCGCGATCCGTACTGGGCAGGCCGGGCGACCGCGATCTAACGCTCGCGGGCTTTCTGATACGTGAGCGCAGGGCGCCGCAGCATAATCGGTGCATGCGGCGGCAAGGCGCGCGCAGCGGTGCACCTGCGAACCTGGCCAGCGCCGTCCTGGTCGCCATGGGCGCAGTTGGCTGCACGGCGGCAGGTCCGGGTTCGGGCCCGGCCCAAGTGGCGGGCGGGAAATGGCTGATCACGACCCTCGTCGGCGGGCCCGGTGGGCGCGCGACGGTGAGCAGCTCGCCCGTGCCGTGCGCGATGACCGCGACCGCGGGCACGCTGTACCTGGCTGGCGGCGGGATATATGGGACCGGGCTGAACGGGCCGTACACGGTGACCCGGGTGGCCGAGGCGACCGGCACGCTGGCAGATGTGGCTGGATTCGGCGCGCCGGGCGGGGGCTTGACGCCGGACGGCCTTCTGGCGCTGACGGCTCAGGTGCCAAATCCCTGCGCGCTGGCCGTGGACGGGCACGGGAACCTCGTCCTGTCCCAGGGCGACCTGTCTGGCGACGGGAAGTACGCCCCCAGCGTCGCCGGCAACCCGGAGATCCGGGTGGTGGCCGCGCGCGGCGGAATCTGGTACGGGCGGCCTATGCGGGCCGGGCGAATCTACACGATCGCGGGCACCGGCACTCGGGGCCTGGCCGGGGACGGCGGCCCGGCGCTGCGCGCCAGGCTCCGGCATCCGGGGGCGCTAGCCATCGACCCGTACGGGAATGTGATCGTCGCCGACGTGGGCAATGCGCGGATCCGGGTCATCGCTGAGCGAACCGGGACGTTCTATGGCATGCCGATGCGGGCCGGCGACATTTACACCGTAGCCGGAACCGGCCCGGTCCCGGTGAATCCCGCGGACACGCCGGGTCCGCCGGTTGCCGCCGGGGACGCGGCGCTGCATGCCGAGCTTCACCTGCAAGTCGACAACTCCCGGTCGCCTGGGTTCCCGGCCGCGCTCGCCGTGGACCGACATGGCGACATCGTGGTCGCCAATACGCCACTCATCGGGGAGGAGTCTGGCGCGGGGCTGCTCCTGCTCGCGGCTCACACGGGCCTCGCGTTCGGACAGCAGGTGATCGCCGGGCACCTGTATCCGCTAGCCGTCCCGGGTTCCGTGGTCTCCGTTGCCGTCGATCCGGCAGGAAACGTGCTCGCCGTGCGCGCTAGCGGCCGTGCCGTCGTCATCGCCGCGTCGACCGGGACCTGGTATGGGCAGGCTATGACGATCGGCCGGGCCTACCGGCTGCCGGTCGCCCCCGCCGCGCCCGGCCACCGCATCGCCGAGGTCGCGGTCGACCCAGCCGGGAACGTCTTCGAGGCGTTCAACGTGCGCCTGTCGGCCGCCCCACCGGCCGGCACCGAGCTGTTCTCCGGCCAAGTGTGGGTCCTTGCCAGGCATTCGGGCAGCCTGTATGGCCACACCGTCCGTGCCGGTGCTTTCGCCCAGGTGGCGGGCCTCGCGAAAACCGGGGCCGCGCCGGCCGGGCCGATGGGCCTTCCGGTCCTCAGCTACGGCGGCGGGTCGGGCGGCGCGCAGGGAGCCGCCCTGTCCGGCCTTCCGGCGGACTGGGCCTGGCGCTTCGTGCCGCAGACCCGCGCGCTGGACCGGATCGTGATCGCCGCCCCGGCACCGGGCACCTGGTTCGGCCAGCCGATGCTCGCCGGCCACGCCTACGCGATCTCCGGCAATGGCCAGGCGTGGCAGTTCCAGCACGTGGACGGAGCGCTCGCGACCGCCGTTCCGCTGCCGATGATCGATCCGCACCCGCTGCCGGACCGGTACGGGAACGTCCTGATCGCCGATCCGTTCGGTGGCAAGGTGTGGGCGGTCGCCGCCCGCTCCGGGCTCTTTTACGGCAGGTCGATGGCGGCCGGCCACATCTACACGATCGTGATCGGACCCGACGTGCGCAACAACCCCGGGATCCGGTTCGCAGGCTGCCACGACTGGCTCCACCCGATCCTTACCGACGCTGCGGGGAATGAGATCATCGGCTGCGGCCGGAACGGGCTCACGGTGCTGGCCACCCGGGATGGCATGGACTACGGCCTGGCCATGCGGCCTGGGCAGCTGTACTCGCTGTCCGGGCGCCTGTACCCGCTGGTCCGCCAGGAGGGCATCTACCCGGCTTTCCTGACCATCGACCGCTACGGGAACCTCGTGGTGGCCAACCAGCCGACGGTCAAGCGCGCGACGATCGAGGTGATCGCGAGCGTGACCGGGCTGATGTACGGGCAGCAGATGAACGCCGGATCGGTCTACCAGGTCATGCCCATCGGACGAGTATCGATCCAGGCCATGGCCGCCGATCCGTGGGGGAACCTCCTGGTCGCGAGCGATATCCCGCGGCCCGCCATCGAGGTGATCGCTGGTCAGTCGGGAACTTACTATGGCATGCCGATGCTGGCCGGCCGGACATACCTGCTCGCCGGGTCAGGTCCGCCCGGATACTCCGGTGACGGCGGACTGGCCGCGCGGGCACGGTTCCTCCGCCTGCAGGCCATAGCCTTCTGGCCAGGTCATGGCGTGCTGGTCGCCGACAACGGGCGAGTACGCCTGCTGTACCCGCCCGCCAACCATTGAGGGTCCCGCTGCCGGGGCGGTGAGCTGGCAGTGCCGGATTGGCCCACGCCGTGGAGGCTAAGCTCGCCTCATGGTCGAATCGGGGTCGGCTCATGACCCGGGCGATGCTCGCATCATCTCGTACCTGACGCTCCGGAAGGCCGTGGGGTACCTGGGGATCCTGCTGCCGTTCGTCCTCGCGATCGGGAACCTGGTGATCTTCTCCGGCGGCCTGCAGCAGTCGGTGAGCGATTACTTCTACACGGGGATGCGTGGCGTGCTGGTAGGCGGGCTGTGCGTGATCGGCGCCTTCCTCGGTGCCTACCAGGGGTACGACAGGTGGGACGGTTTGTTCACCAACGCGGCCGGGATTGGCGCTGTGGGCGTCGCCCTGTTCCCGACCGCGCCGGATCACCCGTCATTCCGGGCGACGGTCGTCGGCTACTTTCATTACGCTTTCGGCGCCGTCATGTTCATAGCGCTCGCCGTCATTGCGTTGTGGCTATTCCGCAAGACGGGCCCTGACCCAGGGCCCACCCCGCACAAGCAGCTCAGGAACAGGATCTACCTGATCTGCGGCATCGTCATGGTGGTATCGCTCACCCTGGCAGGAATAGCCTCGCTTCCCTTCGCCTCGGGGCTGAGTTCACTCGATCCGGTCTTCTGGCTTGAGGCGGCCACGATAGCCGCGTTCGGCGTTTCCTGGCTCGTGAAAGGCCAGGCAATGCTGCGGGACGACCAGCCACTGCCGGGGCGGCCGTTGCTGCATGCCTAGGCCGGCAGCAGCCCGGCCGCGCGCGCCTGCGCGAGCGACGGGGCCGCCGCGTCCCTGTCCGACAGGATCGGTACAGGCTCCTGTGGCCAGGCGATCGCGAGGTCCGGGTCAAGCGGGTGCACGCCGCGCTCACGTTCCGGCGCGTATGGCGTTGAGCACAGGTAGATCATCGTCGCCATGTCGCTGAGAGCGGCGAACGCGTGCCCCAGGCCCTCGGATAGGAGCACCGCCTGCCGGCCATCCTCGTCAAGCTGGACCGCGGTCCATCGTCCGAAACCTGGCGAGGAGACCCGCAGGTCGACGATCACGTCGAGAACCGCCCCGCTGATGCAGGTGATGTACTTCGCCTGGCCAGGCGGAACATCACTGACGTGGATGCCGCGGATGACGCCAGCCTGCGATATCGAACAATTAGCCTGCGCGACGTCGAATTGCCGGCCGGTGACATCGGCGATCTCTTTGCCCTGGAACCATTCATGGAACGAGCCGCGCCGATCGACATGAATTCGGGGCGTAAACAGCCAGGCACCTTCGATATCGAGCATGTCCATGCGGAAACTCTAGGACCCCGGGCCACGTTCGGGCTTGGCCACCTATCGGCTACCGGCCCGGGGACGCCGCCTTGACCAGGGCGTCGATGAGGCGGCTCACCGCATCCGGATCGGCCGGCCCGCCAAGGCTGGCCGCCTCGACGTGCCGCCGCGCCCCGCGAATCTCCGTGGCCTGGACTCTTCTGTTTCGCTCGGCGCGCAGCGCCAGCCCGGGCACGATGGCCGCTCCCAGTCCGGCGTGGACCAATGCCAGCGTTCCGGCGGGCGCGACCGAGCCCGCGGCGATGTCGGGCACGAATCCCGCAGTCCGGCACAGGGCGATCAGGAAATCCCGGTGCGCGTCGTCTCCGGCGATCCAGCGCTGCCCGGCGTATTCGGCGAGCGCGCTCGCGTCGGCGGAAGCCTGCGCGGCGGTTCCGCCGCGAGCGGCAGTGTTGATCAGGTACACCGGCTCGTCCAGGATGAGCTGGCGTTGCACGCCATCGTCGCAGTCCAGCGGCGGGTCGGTGTCGCCGACGCGGCGCAGGTACCGGTAGGTGAGCGCCACGTCGACTTGGCTGGTCCGCAGCATTCGCAGCGCCTCGACCGGCTCGGCCTGGGTGAGCACGAGCGAGGCGCCTGGCAGGTCCGCGCGCAGGGCGGTGGCGGCGTCCGCGACGAACGTGCTCATCGCCGAGCCGAAGGCGGCCAGTCCGATTTGGATTGGCCGCATGCCGACGTGCGCGGCCAGTTCCGCTTCCGCGGCGTCGAGCCTGCCTAGTATCTCTTCGGCGCGCCCGGCGAGCAGCTGCCCGGCCGCCGTGAGCCGCACCCCCCGCCCGGCCCGCTCCATCAGCTTGACGCCTGTCTCGGCTTCCAGCCTGGCCATGTGGTGGCTGATCGACGGCTGGGCGTAGTTGAGGGCATGGGCAGCCGCGGTGACTGAGCCATGTCTGGCGATCGCGACGAGCACCCGGAGCCTGGTCGCGTCCAGCATGCTTCGACTATAGATCTGGCCTTCGCGGCGGCCAGCACCCATCAATGCGGTTACTGCATGCTCCCACGGCCGCGCAGCAGCGGCCACGATGCTGTCCTGCGCGGCGGAGCACCGCCGGCGCTCGCTGCCCGCCGCCAGGCGATTCCGGACAGCGCCTCGAGCACGACCCGGTTCGCCAGGTACGCGGTGACCTCGGCGTGATCGTACGGCGGGGCGACCTCGACCACGTCCATCCCGGCGACCGGCAGCTCCATGGCGATCCGGCGGACGGCGTCGAGAAGCTGGCGGCTCGACAGCCCGCCAGGTTCAGGCGTTCCCGTTCCCGGAGCCAGCCCGGGATCGACGACGTCGACATCGACCGACAAGAACACCCCGTCGCAGTCGTCGACCGCGATCGCGAACGCCTCGGTGAGGCACTCGTCGAGCCCGCGCGTCACGATCTCGGTCATCTCGTAGCTGCGCATTCGCTGGTCGGCCATCCAGTCCAGGGTCTGCGGCGGCGGCCAGTAGCCGCGCAGGCCGAGCTGCAGGAACCGGTCGCCGCGGACCGCTCCCGACTCGATCAGCCTGCGCATCGGCGTGCCGTGGCCGTACAGCGAGCCGAACTGGGTGTTTCCGGTATCCGCGTGCGCGTCGAAGTGGATCATCGACAACCGGCCCCAGCCGATTTGCCTGGCCACCCCGGTCGCATCGGGCCAGGCGATGGTGTGGTCCCCGCCGAGCACCACCGGCACCGCCCCGGCCGCGGCGACGGCCTGCACGGCCTCCTCAAGGCGCTTCAGCGCCTGCTCAGCCAGCCCGGAGTGCATTTCGACGTCACCCGCGTCGAAGACCGTGAGCTCGGCCAGTGGGTCCACGCCAAGGGCCAAATGCGGCCGCGACCCGTCGTGCGGCAGGTAGTCGGTGAACCTGATCGCCTGCGGGCCGAACCTGGCGCCGGGGCGGTGCGAGGTCCCGCCATCGAACGGGGCGCCGAGGATCACGATGTCGGCGCCCGGCCACGACGCCGGGTCTTCGAGGTTAGCGGGGGGCACGCCCAGGAAGGTGGCGTCCGGGCCGTACAGGTTTCCGATCCGCGACACCGCAGCTCCTTCGGTAGAGGCACTAGGTTAGGCCCGGCGGGCAAGACCGAGGGCGGCGGGGCGAGCTAGAGGAGTCCGATGACGGGTCATGAAGCGCCGTTTCGCGGTGAGCCCGGAGCCAATGATGTGGCCGAGCTCATCCGCGCCATTGCCGCCGACCCCGGTCGGCGCTTGGCGCTGGCCGGGACGCTGAACCTGCGTGACATCGGCGGCTACCCGGTCAGCGCGCCAGGCCAGACCGGTCAGGCCCCTGGCGGCTGGCGCACCGCATGGGGCACGCTGTTCCGCGCGGACGCGCCGCACCGGCCGGACGCCGCTGCGGCCGATGGGCTCGCCGGGTTCGCTGGGCTGGGCCTGCGGACCGTGCTCGACCTGCGCAGTTCCCTTGAGGCCGATTACGCGCCGAGCCCCGACTTCGCTGGCCACGGCATCGCGACCATGCGCATCCCGCTGGCCGGAGACGACCTGGCGGCACTGCCGCCCGATCTTGGCCGGATCTACGACTTCGTGATCGATGAGCGTGGCGCGTCCATCGCCAGCGCGGTACGAGCCCTCGCCCGGCCCGGCGGTGTTCCCGGCCTGGTGCACTGCACCGCAGGCAAGGACAGGACCGGCATCGTGATCGCGCTCGTGCTGTCGGCGATCGGCGCATCTGATGTGGTAGTCGCTGCTGACTACGCGCTGAGCAGTCTGTACTTGGATCCGACGCGGATCGCGGTGATCGGCAGGCTGCATGCTGAATTCGACGTCGACGACCAGGTGACGGCGGCCCTGATGGCGAGCCCGCCGGAGCTAATCCTCCGGGTGCTTGATCGCGCCAGGCGGCAGGCCGGCAGCATCGCCGGCTACCTGACCAGTCACGGCGTTGCCGATGAGGATCTGACCAGGCTGCGGGCCGCCCTGGTGACGCAGAGTTAGCGCCGATCTGGCGCTCGAAGGTGGCTGGGTCGGTTAGAGTCGGGGCATGTCTGAGCGTGACGACCGCTATGCCGGTAATGATCTACCGTCAACGACGGCGGAGTTTCGTGCCGCACCCGATCCGTCCGCCAGCACGGCGCAGTTCAAGGCGTTTGCCGCCGGCGCGGACAACCCGGCGACCGGCTCCTGGCCGGAGCAGCCATGGTCGGGCCAGCAGCCGGCGCCCGCATCGCGCCGCACGGCAGCGCTGGTACTCGGTGTCATCGCGGCGATCGCCATCATCGTTGCCGTCGTCCTGCTGATCGGCTGAAACGGCCGTAGTCACGCTGTGTCCATGTCCGGCTGAAATCTGTAGCCCATTCCCGGTTCCGTCAGCAACCAGCGCGGCCGCGCCGGATCGGGCTCGAGCTTGCGCCGCAGCTGGGCCATGTACAACCGCAGGTTGCCCGTAGCGTCGGCATAACCAGGTCCCCACACCTCGTGCAGCAGCTGCCGCTGGCTCAGCAACTTGCCCGGATGGCGGAGCAGGACCTCGAGCAGGTGCCACTCGGTGGGCGTGAGCCTGATATCGGCCGGATGGCCCGGCTCGCCGGGCACCGGGTGCGGCCTCGTCACGCGCTTGGCAGCCAGATCCACTACCAGGTCACCGAGCCTGACCTGTGGCTCATCGGGCTCGGACGGGCTGCGCCGCATCGCCGCGCGCATCCTGGCGAGCAGCTCGTCCATCCCGAACGGCTTGGTGACGTAGTCATCGGCACCGGCGTCGAGCGCCTCGACCTTGTCGGCACTGTCCGCCCGGCCGGACAGCACGATGATCGGCACGTCGGTCCAGCCCCGCAGCCCGCCGATGACCTCTACCCCGTCGGTGTCGGGCAGCCCGAGGTCGAGGATGACAAGGTCGGGCGGATGCTTCGCGGCGCGGTTGAGGGCTTCAGCTCCGGATGCGGCCACGTCGACTTCATAGTGCCGGGCGCGCAGGTTGATCCGCAGCGCCCGCACGATCTGCGGTTCGTCGTCCACGACGAGGACCCGGGTCATCACCGTCTCCGTCGTCATGCCACGTCGGCAGGCAGTGACAAGGACGCACCAGGAGCTGCGGGCAGGCTGACCACCATCGTGAGCCCGCCGCCAGGGGTTTCCTCGGGCACCAGCGTTCCCTGCATCGCCTCGGCCAGCCCACGGGACAGCGCCAGGCCCAGCCCGATGCCCGTGGTGTTATCGGTGTCGCCGAGCCGCTGGAAGGGCACGAAGACCCGGTCTGCGACCGACCTCGGGATGCCTGGCCCGTGGTCGATGACGCGCACCTCGATCCGCGCGGCAAGCGCGCTGGCGGTGATGACGGGCGGAACGCCGTCCGGGGAGTAGCGCACAGCGTTCGCGGCCAGGTTGACGATCACGCGCTCGAGCAGCCCGGCGTCGGCAAGCACCTCTGGCAGGTCGGGCGGGATCTCGGCGACCACCTTCAGGCCGGCCGGCCCCAGATCGTCGAGAGCGCGCGCGACGACTTCGGCCAGGTCCGCTGCCCTGGGGAAGCAAGGCATCGCTCCGGCTTGCAGCCGGCTCATGTCGAGCAGGTTCTCGACCAGGCTGGTCAGCTTGTCGAGCGACTCGTCAGCAGTGGCGAGCAGTTCGGCGGTATCTTCCGGCGCCCACTGGACGTCGCTTGATCGCAGGCTGGTCACCGCCGCCTTGGCGGACGCGATCGGCGTGCGCAGATCGTGGCTGACCGCGGTGAGCAGCGCCGCGCGCATCCGGTCGGCCTCGGCGATCGGCCTTGCCGCCTCGGCCGCGGCGGCGAGGCGCTGCTGCTCGAGAGCCGTAGCGGCGTAGGCGGCAAAGGCGCCGAGCAGCCTCTGGTCCGAGGCGGGCAGCACCCGGCCCCGCGCAGCCAGGCACAGCGCGTCGCTGACCGGCATCGCGACACCTGCGTCCTCCGGGTCATCGACCTGCTCGGCGCCGCTGGTGGCCACGGCCCTCCAGGTTCGGCCAGGCAGCGGCTCGCCCTCGGTCGAGAGTTCGCGCTCGAGCAGCGTGACTGTGGTCATGCCGAACGCCTCGCGCATCCGGTCCAGAACGGCCTGCAACGGCTGCTCGCCGCGCATGACGCTGCCCGCGGTGGTGACGAGCAGGTCGGACTCGGCACTGGCCCGGGCCGCCTGCTTGGCGCGTCGGGCGGCCGCGTCGACGACAGAACTCACCAGGACGGCGACGATCACGAACACGACCAATGCCAGCACGTTGTTGGGCTGCGCGATCGTCCACTTGTAGATCGGCGGGGTGAAGTAGTAGTTGAGGAACGCGGAGCCAACCAATGCCGCGATCACGGCCGGTGCCAAGCCGCCGACCAGCGCGACGGCGATCACACCCACCGTGAACACCAGAACGTCGCTGGTCAGGTTTAGCTGGTGCCGCATGTTCGCCAGGACCAGTGTGAGCAGGGGGGCGAACAGCAGCGCGAGCGCGTAGCCGGCCACCCTGCGGGACAGCGGCAGGCTGGCGCTCCGCCGAGCCGGCAGCCCGCGGCCACTGCCTATGTGGGCGTGGGTGACGATGTGCACGTCGATGTCGCCCGAGTCGCGGATGGTACGCCAGTTCGTGCCCGGGCCGGTGAGGATGGTGCGTAGCCACCCCCGACGGCTCGCGCCGAGCACAAGCTGAGTTGCGTTCTCGGCCCGCGCGAACGAGAGCAGCGCATCGGCGATGCTGTCGCCGACCACCTGGTGGTAGCTCCCGCCCAGTGACTCGACCAACCGCCGCTGCGCAAGCAGCTCCGCCGGGTCGGCCCCGGTGAGGCCATCCGACCTGGTCACGTAAACCGCGAGCAGCTCGCCCCCGGTGGTGCGCGCGGCGATCCTGGCGGCGCGGCGGATCAGCGTGTCGCCCTCGGGGCCGCCGGTGATCGCCACGGCCACCCGCTCCCTGGCCTCCCACGTGGCACGGATGTCGTGCGCCTCGCGGTAGCGCTGCAGCCTTTCGTCTACCTTGTCGGCGAGCCAGAGCAGCGCTAGCTCGCGGAGCGCGGTCAGGTTCCCCGGGCGGAAGTAGTTGTTGAGGGCTGCGTCGATCTTCTCGGCCGGGTAGATGTTGCCGTGGGCCATCCGCCGACGCAGTGCCTCGGCGGTCATGTCCACAAGCTCGACCTGGTCGGCGGCCCGCACCACGGAGTCGGGCAGGGTTTCCCGCTGGGGCACCCCGGTGATCTTGGCGACGACGTCGTTCAGCGACTCCAAGTGCTGGATGTTGACCGTGGTGATGACGTCGATGCCGGCCCGGAGCAGCTCCTCCACGTCCTGCCATCGCTTGGCGTTCCGCGAGCCGGGCACGTTGGTGTGGGCGAGCTCGTCGACGAGGGCAATCTGCGGGTGGCGGGCCAGGACCGCATCGACGTCCATCTCCTCGAAGGACGTGTCCCGGTAGGCGAGCTTCTTTCGCGGCACGATCTCCAGGCCGGGCAGCTGTTCCTGGGTGCGGCGCCTGCCGTGCGTTTCGACGTAGCCCACCACCACGTCGGCGGCGCGGGACAGCCGCCGGTGCCCCTCACCGAGCATGGCGAAGGTCTTGCCGACCCCCGCCGCGGCGCCCAGGTAGATCCTGAGCTGGCCGCGGTGCGGAGTGCCGGGCAGGTCCTTGCCGCCAGTGTCCGGTGTGTCGCTCATGGCCTTACTTCACGGTACGGGGTACTTCTGGTCCAGCGCGATGTTCAGCAGCAGCACATTGACTACCGGCTCGCCGAGGAACGCGAGCACGCGGCCGGACGTGTAGTGCCTGACCAGCGCTTCAACCTGGGCCGGGGTGATGTGCCTGGCCGCGGCGACCCGGTCCACCTGGATAGCCGCGTACTGCGGCGAGATGTCGGGGTCAAGGCCCGATCCCGACGCGGCCACGGCGTCGGGCGGGATCGTAGACGCCGGCACGTGATCGAAGGCCGCGATCTGCCGCTGCCGCTGCCTGACCAGGTTGACCAGGACGGGGTTGTTCGGCCCGAGGTTCGACGCCGATGAGTAGACCGCGTCGCAGCCGTAATCCTTGGCATTCCCCGCCTGGGCGGCCGCCGAGGGGCGCGGCTGGAAGTACTGCGGCATCGGGTTGCCCTTGGCGTCGACGAACTCCTGGCAGAGCAGGCTGGAGCCGACGACGCGGCCGTGGAAGCGAACCAGCGAGCCGTTGGCATGACTCTCGAAGGCGACCTGCGCGATCCCCGCGATGACCAGCGGATAGATGATCCCGGTAATCACGGTGAAGATCAGCAGGGCGCGAAGGCCCGCGATGTGCTGCCGGACGAAACCGGGTAGACGATTCATATCAGATCACCGGAATCCTGGAATGTTCATGATGATGAGGTCGATCGCCTTGATCCCGATGAACGGGATAATCAGGCCCCCGATGCCGTAGATCCACAGGTTCCTGCGAAGCAGCGACGTCGCCGAGGCCGGTCTGTACCGCACGCCGCGCAGCGCGAGCGGGATGAGCGCGATGATGATCAGCGCGTTGAAGATGATCGCCGAGGTGATCGCGGACTGCTGGCTATGCAGCTTGAGGATGTTGAGCTTGGCCAGGTCGGGAAACGCGACAGAGAACATGGCCGGCAGCATGGCGAAGTACTTCGCCACGTCGTTGGCGATGGAGAAAGTGGTCAGCGCACCCCGGGTGATCAGCAACTGCTTGCCGATCTCCACGATCTCGATGAGCTTGGTCGGGTTGGAGTCCAGGTCCACCATGTTCCCGGCCTCCTT
>Ga0126369_10002721_pt1 | contig 12670 bp, 17 predicted proteins | sample PanSoiMetaPlot_1_FD_109646 | JGI IMG/M metagenome (GOLD analysis project Ga0126369, IMG submission 109646) | Tropical forest soil microbial communities from Panama - MetaG Plot_1 | ecosystem: Environmental > Terrestrial > Soil > Tropical forest > Bulk soil | place: Panama | collected 2016-02-17 | reverse complement strand
TTTGCGACCGTCGCCTCAACTTCGCGCGCGCGATCAGGATGATCCTTGTACAGCCACTCGACCAACGCGGCTTCCTCGGGCGCGGCATCGTCGATCTTTTCAATGGTGCCGTCGTCGTTGCGCCGCCAAGCGGGATGCAGTTCGACCGCTGCAGCGAGCAGGGCTGTGTCCAATTTGTGTTGGCGACTGTTCAAGTGCCGTTCCCACTTGAGCGCCACCGGATCGCCCTGCGCGGCCTTTATCGCCACGGCATCGCCGAACGCGATCTCGCCGAGCCCGTCGAGGATATGGCGCATCTCGGCACCTTGGCGGTTGCGCCGCATATGCTCGGCCTCGACCTCGTCGTACTCGAATGCCGCCCGGTCCCGGTACAGCCGCAGCACCTCGATCACCGTCTCCCGGCCATAGGCCGCATCGACTTCGCGCAGGAACGACTCTGCGGCTTCCGGTCCCCGCTCATCGTCGATTCTGTGCAGCCGTTTCGCCAGCGCTGCCGCTGTCATGGTTTTCTCCCGTGTTTGACGCCGCCTCGATCCGCGCGCATGATCTCTTCCGTTTGGTGGCTATTTTGGTCCTCGCCCCGCCGGTCTCGCGCCGCGCGGGGCTTTTGTTTCACTCGGGTTACTCCACCAATTTCGGGCCGTCGCGATATCGCTCCCAGGACAGCCACAGCGCCTCACGCTGATCCGGCGGCAGATTCTCGATCATGCGTGCGGCCAGGAGATCAAAAATGGATTCGCCGTCTATCGCGACCTGCTTGGCCGTGAGCCGATCACGCATGCGCTGCGAAATGTTCTCTTGCGCCGGATCGTTCACCGGAGCGTCGGTGAAGTCGCAGGCCATGAGCGTGCGGCCGAGGCGTTCTTCGAGGCACCCGATGCAAAGCACCTGCTGGCCTGGCAGCTCGTGCCATGGCTTGCGGCGGCCTGCCCACGCCTGAACCCACACGGCGTCCTTGACCATGTAGTATTCGCCGAGGGTGAGCGTCCCGACGCCGCAGTCGGCGCAGGCAGTCAGGATGACCGGGGCGCGCGGCCCTCGTTTCATGCCCTAACCTCTTTCGCCTTGGCATAGCCTTTGCACTTCGCGCGCGCGCGCGGGGGCGTCCCTTTTCGTGATCAAGTATGGAGCGATGTGATCAAGTATAGCTAACCAATTGATCAACAATGCATACTTGTTGAAAAGGAGTCGTAGAAAGCCCATACTTGATCTCCAAACAAAGTGTATAGGGAAGTGATCAAGTATGGAGGGTGAACAAGTATGGACGGGGCTCATGCTGGCAGGCTCCAGATCGATGGTCCCTGAAACCCGTCCCGGCCGATGACGACGCGCAATTCCTCGCGCGCGCGCCGCAGCGTGATCAGGCTTATGCCCTGACCGATCGCCGCCTCTTCGGCCACCTTCGCGGGCTTTGGCCCGTCCATCAGCAGCTCGCGCAAAAAATCTTTGGCCTCGCGCCGATCAGCACCGCGCTTGGCGTGATCGACGACTGCGCTCAGTGCTTCATTGGCCGAAACCGTGACCGGCTGTTTGTCCCATTCCACATACGACGCGATGATCTTCTCGCCATCATCGACGAAGCGCTGTGCCAATCGAAAGCCGATGCCGGGCGCCAATCGGCCCAGGTTGTTCTTGACCGACAGCAGCAGGCGACGATCAGTTTCGGGTTCCTCGATGGCGAGGAGAACCAAGCGGGCATCCGCGACGTAGGCAAGCGAACCGGTGATGGCGTAGAGGGCTTTGATCTGGGTTGCTTTCGGCGGATGGCTGACAGCGAAAATTCCGACGTTGCATGAGGCCGCGAACTTGTTGAGCGGTTCGAGCACGGTACGCACGTCGGTCGTGCGGTGCGAATCGATCTTCCCCATGTAGCTCGTGATCGGATCGATGACGACGAGCATGGTGTCGGTGAGCGATGCGACTTTGTCGCCAAGTCGTTCGAGATCGGTTTGCAGATTGAACGTGCGGTGATGCTTTCCGACCTTGACGGCCTCCAGTGTGTGGACCTTGTCGAGATCGGCACCGGCCGCCTCGCAGCGAGGCCGCAACGTGTCTGCGGTGGCATCCTCCGCACTGAGAACGACGACGCTGCCGGTGGGCGCCCAGCCACCATCCGGCCACTCGGTGCTGGTGGTGGTTATCCGTGCGATGACATCGCAGCCGACCTGAGATTTGCCGATGCCGGGATCGCCAGCGATCAGTGTGACCTTGCGGCGTGCGATGCGGTTTTTCCAAATCCATTCGACGGGCTGCGCCTCAACGTCAGACATGCGCTGGAACACAAGCTCAACGTCTTCGACACGATCTTTGGTCTGGCTGCTGTTGCTCTTGGCCTCGCGTGCCTTGGTGCGCTGTGCCTTCCGCTCTCCGATCTCCCTCAGGGCGGCATCAACGTCGTCCACATTGACCTCGGGCGGCTTGTTCATGGCAGCAGCTTCCCGAGCTTGAGCAGCAGATCATCGGTGACGGCGGGATAGCTCGCGCGCAGGCGGATCAGCCTGGCAATCACCTCGCGCACCTGGGCGGTCGAGAGATCATCGAGCCGCCGCAGCGTGCTGCGATCGCGCAAGGCGGCTAAGCCTTCCTCGCGCAGCGAGTACATCAGCGCTTCGACGGTCGAACCGGCCGCGCCGTATTCCTCGCGCTGCCTTCGGATCGCAGCGTCCTGCATCCGCTGCAGCTCGTGCGCGGACGGGAACGGCACCGGCGGCACGTGCTGCCAAATCGGCATGTCCGCCGGCCGCTCGGGCAGGATCGGACGTTCCGGCGGTGGCAAATGGGACCCATGGGTCCCATCTGAAAGGCGAGGATCGCGCGGCAACGTCAGCTCGGCCTTGCGAAAGCGGGCGAACGCCTCGCTGATGATCTCCTGCACGCGATCTGCACCGATCTCCTCGACGAGTCCGACATCGATCGCGGCGGCCCACAGCGTGTCGGTCGCCTCGTGGAGATCGAGGTCACCGTTCGCCCACAGCCGGGCTCGAGCCTGGCAACGCGCGGTGAACACTGCGATCGGATCGAGCGGCGGGGCCGGCTGCGGCTTCATCGCCCGCCCCCGTCGCGCTCGCGGATCACCGACAGCGCGCGCCACCCATGTCGGCGCAGCAGCGCTTTCAAAATATTTTTGAGGCTGTGGATAACTCGCGCCTCATCGACGGCGCGCACTGGCGCAATGCGCAGCACGAACACCACACGCTGCGGGCGGCCGTCGGTCATGACGCGGCGTTCTCGCGCTTGAGAAACTCGGGGATGCCGTCATCGGTGTCGGATGTCGTGGGCGAAGCGTCGGCGTCCTCGATCTCGTCCTCGCTCGGTGACTCGTCGTCGTCGTATTTGGCCAATACCGCTTCGGCCAGTTCGCGGTCCTCCTCGTCATCACGGCGTTCGGGCCGGTGGTGAATCCGCGAAGCGTGACCGACGAGAGCCACAACGATGAAGTCCTCCATCGCCGAGCCAAATTCGTCGATCAGTGCCCTGACTTTGATCCGGTAGCGCAAGCGACAGCGTTCGTCGGCGTCGGTGCGGTTCGCAATCTCGCGTCGGCGGTTCGCCTTGATCTCCTCGGCTCGCGCTTCCTTGCGCGCGATCTCGCCCACGGAGTCGGGCCCGATGTCGTCGTCGCCCGCGAGCTGCCCCGTCGCCTGGTCGACCAGCTTTCCGTCCTTCACGGTGAGTCCGGTGCCGCACAGATCGGCCGTGATGACGACGGGCGCGGGCTTCGGGTCCTCGCTTGCGCGCGGCGGAGCAATTAGACGGAGTGCCCCGCGCAGCGACAGGTGTGCAGCAATGCTGCACAGGTGTTCTTCGATTTTTGGCCGGTGTCGCGCGAGCCGCATGTAGTCGTACGCGGACCGGCGCGAGAGCTGGCACTTGGACCGGAGCCATTGTTCCCACTCGCCGTCCGGGACTTGCGCCTGCGCGGCGAGCAGCGCATCGCCCGCCGTCATCGCGTGCTGGATGATTTCCCCGGCGGCACGCTCGATTGCGAGCTGAGCGCCCATGATGCGACCGGCGAGCTGGTCGAGATCGGCGGCGACTTGCATGCGGTTGGCGGGAACGGTCATGGCTGGCCTCCGTTTCGTTGTTGGGATGTCTCGCGCCACCAGGGATCGGAGCGCAGCGCCTCGGCGGCGCCGTGCACGTGGTCGAGGCCGCGCACGATGCTGTGCACGATCTCGTTCCACCGATCTCTCGGGATCGATCTGGCGAGCGCACAGAGCGCGTTCAGCGCGACGGAGGCGGCGCGGTCGGCCTCGACCTCAAGGAGATCGGCCAACGCATCGACGGTCAGCGCCGCGGCGCGCGCCGCTTGATCCTGGGGGTGAGTTTGTGGTTTAAGGGGAGCGCTTTCATCTAATGCACTTCCCCCTTCGGGCCCGTCACCAGCGGGCCCTTTCTTTTTCCGCTGCATCCCGCAATCAGGCCTCCGTGGCCGTGACCTCCCTGGGTCTCGCCGTCGTTTCCGGGTGCTCGGGGTGCTCGCTGCTTTTCCGTTTGGGGTCGTGCTGCGGTCGCGTCGGGCCAACGCCCTCGCGCGCCAGTCTGCTTTCCCAAATTTCAAGCTCGACGCGTTTCCACAGCCTGTGATTCAAACTGACGAACGGCCTCGGGAAGCTCGCGTCATTGCGCAGTCGGCGCTCGATCCACATGTTCGAGACGTTGCCGTACCGACGCCGCAGATCGTTGATGCGCAGGAAGACCGGCGGCTCGCCCGGCGGCGCGCCATCATCATCGCCATCATTCCCGCTGGGAGCTGTGCGCCGCTGCTGTCGCGCCTGGCGCGAACGCTTTGACCGGCGCGCCGCTGGCTGCACCGCCGCCAGGTTCAGATTCTGCGCGTGCTCTTTCAAATGACCGCCTCCCACCGCGACGCAATGCGTTGCGGCGTGCGCCGGTTGCCCAGCCGACCTGGAAGTGAAACGGTTTTCCTCGGCGGTCGCTTCTATTGCCCGTTATGATCGGGACATGGACCGCTCGGCGATCAGAAGGACACGGTAAGAAAATGCCGTCAACCCCCGTCCGGATACCACATCCCGATCGGCCGCCAATTGGCCGCTCGTGTTACCCGCACGGTTACCCGAGAATCAGAAAAGGCCCGTAGAATGGGCCTTTCTTTCGCCTAGGTCGCTGTCCAAACATCAGTGACCACGTTATGAAGCGTTATGGTCCGCTGTGGATAACTCGGGCAAAAAATCATTGCAACACCTTGCTTTAGGCCGTTTCCGGCCCGATATTTCATAACGAACCCTAACCCCCGATAACAGGGGGTTTCTGTTACCCCCGTGTTACCCTGGAGTCCACTGATGCCTGCCCGCCGTCTCACCGAATCGTCCGTTGAAAAAACCAAGCCGACCGCCGACCGCCGCGAGATTCCCGATTCGCTTCTGCCCGGCCTGTACCTCGTGGTGCAGCCCTCGGGCGCGAAATCCTGGGCGGTGCGCGCCCGCATCGATCGCAAGCCCTTCAAGCACACGATCGGCCCGTGGCCACGGTTCAAGCTCAAGGATGCCCGCGATCTCGCCCGCGCGGCGTTGCGCAAGGCCGCCGAGGGGATCGACCCGACCGAGGCGAAGCGCCGCGAGGATAACCGGGCGGTGCCGACCGTGATCACCAATTTCCTCGCCGCCTACCGCGACGGCGTGCGCAAGCGGACCTTCACCGAGGTGAGACGCATCCTGCGCAAGGAAGTCGAGCCGAAGTGGAAAAGGCGCGACATCGACCACATCAAGCGCGCGGACATCCGGGCGCTCCTCGACGGCATCGTTGACCGTGGCGCGCCGATCCAAGCCAACCGGGTGCATGCCGTGATCTCGCGCCTGTTCAAGTGGTGCGTCGAGCACGAGCTGATCGAGGCCTCGCCCGCCATCGGCATCGCGCAAAGGGTGCCGAACCGCGCGCGCGACAGGGTGCTCGATGCGGGCGAGCTGGTGGCGGTGTGGAACGCGGCGGACAAGCTGGGGGGCGCGCCCCCCAATTCCGCGATGCCCCTGGAAGTGGCCAGGAATGTCAGCACCGCGATCAAGCTCCTGATCCTGCTCGGCCAGCGCCGCAGCGAAGTCACCAACATGGAATGGTCGGAACTCGACCTCGACGCGGGCCTGTGGTCGCTCCCTGGCGCGCGGTGCAAGAACGGCAACGCACACACCGTGCCGCTCAGCCCGCAAGCCGTCGCGCTGCTCAAGGCGATCCGGCAGGGTGCGGGAAATCCCGCAGGGGACGGTTGCAGCGGCAGCGATAGCGCGGACGTTAGCGCGGGAAATCCCGCACCCCGCTTCGTGTTCGGCCCGCGCGGACTCAAGCTTCGCCAGCGCCACATCGACGCCCTGCTCGAGCTGCTGCCGGCCGACATGCCCCATTGGACGCTGCACGACATCCGTCGCAGCGTCGCGAGCGGGCTGCAGAAGCTCCGCGTGCCGCTGCCGGTGACCGAGAAAATTCTCAACCACGTGTCGGGCTCGTTCGCTGGTGTCGCGGGCATCTATCACCGCGATGACATGATCGATCAGACGCGCGAGGCCTTGAACACGTGGGGCTTCCACGTCACCGCGCTCGTGACCGGGGCGAACGTCGTGGCGCTCCCGAAGACGGCGGCGTAGGGGATCGTGCATGGCTACTGAGACCGTAGAAGAGGAACGCGCGCGCCGCGAACGCGAAGTGCGCGAGCGCGAGGCCGAGCTGGCTAAAATTCCTCTGCGCGAAATCGACAAGTCGAAGTGGCCGAGGAACGTGCGACCAATCGCCTTGGGCGAGGCCAGCGGCCTTGGCATCGATGCGACCGGGCGGCTCTATTGGGATGGGAAACCAGTCGAGATCATCGGCCAGCGGCTTGACCTGACGTGGACACAGAACGCCATCGCAATATTCGTCGCTGTTTTCACCGCCGTTGGAGCGATCGGGGCCGTTGCGCAGGGGCTCGCAGTTTATGAGGATTGGGCCTGCAAAGTCGGATGGCGGACCATTGCGACATGTCCCACTGCTAGAGCACCGGTCATCAGCGAGTGAGCGCGATGCCGCTCAGCCTTCGCCGCACCGACATCAACGGCTACGCCCCGCCCGATGATTTCGAGGTGATGCTCGACGGTCGCCCGATCGGCCGCATCTACAAGCCGCACGCGGGCGCACCGGCCGATCGGCCGTGGGAATGGTGCGTGACCGGCGCGGTGGTCGCGCCGGCATTGCCGAACCAAGGATGCGAGCCGACGTTCGACGCGGCCAAGGCCACGTTCGCCGCGACGTGGGACGCGTGGCTGAGCCGGTCAGCCTGATGACCGCGCTTCGCGCTCGTCGCGCTGTCGTCTGAGCGAAACGATGTAGGCGTCGATCTCGGCCTCGATCCAATCCGCGTAGCACTGGGCGCCCGCGCTACGTTTGATCGGTGCCGGAAACTTCCCCGCCTTGACCAGCTTGGCGATGTACTGACGCGTGCCTCGGATTCCCTTCTTGGCCTGCAGCTCGGGATACGAGATGAGCCGCATCGGGTCTTTGGGCAACGGCTGAACCGGCGGCGGTGCGCTTGGCGGCGGCAGTGGTGCGACGAGCATTGGGACCGGTCGCGGCTGCGGCCTGGCGGCGAGCGCATCGTGGGCGGCAAGTATCCAGCCCAGCACGTCGTGCGCCTGCCGCATCAGCGCCAGCACCTCAGGCGACAACGGTGACGGCCTCGGCATCGGGACCTCGAATCACGAGCGGTCCAAGCGTGAACGAGGCAGCGCGGCCGTGTCTGCCGCGCGGTGGTTTTTTCCACACACCTTTGCCGGGTGCGTTCCGTGAACGGCCATCGCTGCACGGACGACGGATGTCGCGATTCCGATGACGGATGTTCGCGATCCCGACGGAGGTTGTCGCTACACCGAACTTGCCAGTGTCATCGAGTCCACCCTACGCTGCACTGTCTTTCGCAGGGCGTGTGGGGGCTCGGGCGATGACGAAACTTCCGATCTCCAGGCGCCAGCGTGCGCGCGCAATCATCGCCTACCACGAGGCGGGTCATGCGGTCATCGCGCGAGCGCTCGGGGTGACGGTGGAATTCGTGGCGATGAATTCGATCTCGGAGGATGCCGCCGCGGGCGCGATGACACGCAGCGCGGCGCACCACGCCGACAAGGCGGACACGGCGGCGCGGATTCGTGGCTCGGAAGCCGATGCAATGGTCGCGCTCGCGGGCTGGGCCGCGCAAAGCCGCGTGCACGCATCGTCCGCCGAGCGGTGGGTCAATGACCCTGCAGACGGCGACGTACGCAATGCATTGAGCAACGCGGGCCGCATCGCGATGCTGCAGGCCGGCGAGCCGGTGCCCGACCTCGCACCGGGTGAGGCGTGGGAGCTGCCCGCAGCGTACCGGGAAAGCGCCGTCGCCAATTACAAGCGCCTGTGGACCGAGACCAACGCGATGGTCGCCGAGCATTGGCGAAAGATCGAGCGCCTGGCCAAGATTCTCATCGAGCGCGACTACGTGGACGGCGCCGAGCTGGATCAGCTCATCGCGTGACGTTGACGACGGCCGCGACCAGATCGCGGGCATCGCCTTTAGCTCCCGCAGATTTCTGCGGAACCTTTTTTCCCTCGACCTGGACTCAAGCGCTGCCGCTCCTTCGCGGCCTTCTCGAAATGCGGCAACAGCGCCGCGCCAAGACGCGCGATGAGCGCCACGTGGCGTGGCGTTGATTTCCGGCCTCGCGCTGCACCGCGCGCTCCGACTTGCCGGTCTTCTCCGCAGCGTCCTTCGTGTAGCGATCAGGTTGAGTCGCAATTTTTGCGACTTTACCGCCCTTGCCATCGCGCTTCGCTTGCGCCGCGCCCGCGCTACCGCCGCCGCTGGGATGTCGCCGCGCGCCGATCGCGATAGGCGACCATGCGACACGCGACCGAACAGAACCGGGCTTTGCGCCGTGCCGTCATGAACACCGACCCGCAGGCGTCGCATTCACGCGGCTCGCGCTTGCTTGCGCGATAGGCGCGGTAGTAGCACGCGGACGCGCACCAGAAATGAACCAAACGGCCGGGCCCGCAGCCTTGGCAGACGTAGCGCGCCGCTCGACCGGTGCCCCAGGCGAGATCGTGGCAGAGCTGACCGCACGCAATGGCAATACCACACTTCCGGCAATGCGCGACTTTGCAAGGCATCCGTTACGCATAGCACAAGATCACGAGGGGAACACTCCAGCAGATTTCTGCTGAAGTGTTTTCCGGCCCGGTGCCGTCTTGCCGTGCTCGCGCTGCCGCTCCTTCGCGGCCTTCTCGAAATGCCCTTTGGGACGACCCGCACCCTTCGGATTGGTCGCGGTCTTGGCAGACTTTGATTTACCAGTGATTGGTAAATTAGCGAGATCATTGCTGATAGTCTGTTGGCTCACGCCAAGCTGCGTGGCGATAGCGTCCATCGTGAAGCCTTGGCGGTAGAGCTGCTCGGCGATCGACTTGCCACCGCCGCCGCGCTCGCTCTACGCTCGCCGCCGACGCCACATCGCGACGTCGCCCATGCCGAAACCCAAGCTGACCGATCTCGATCTCGTTCGCCTGCGTTGCCGCAACGCCTGGCAGGCCGCACGCGCGGGCGATGTCACGGCCGCGGTGTTGGCAGACCGGTACTATGCGCAAGTGCTCGCCGCCGCCGAGGATCAGCCCGACGCGACCCGCCTCGTCATGTTCGGGCGCTGCGCCGTGCTGCTCGAAGTGATGAGCGACATGCGAGGATGGCCGCACCGCGTGCGCGGGATCGGGCGGTGAGCGTCGGCACACCGACGCAACGCCAGCGTCGTTACGGTGCTGTACGCGAACGAACGATGATGTGAGCCGTCGCGAGCGCAGCATTCGCCGCCAGGACCAACGCGCCGGTGCTGATGGCGGCGTGGTACGTGATCGTCGGGCCGTTGATCTCCGCCTCGCGCGTAATTGCCGCGACCGGTTGATCGGCGCTCGTTGCATCAACGCCATAGAGCAACAATGCCGATGCGGTCTGCGATCCATCACCATTGGCCGGATTGGAAAACCGGTACTTGCCGCTCGCTGTCACTTTGCCGAGCACGGAGCCAGCCACAAGGACACCCTCTCCGGCCACAACGGTGATGTTGTCTCGGCTCAAATGGCCGCCCTGCTCCCACATGACGAACTCCGCCGGGTGCCTGGACTCGGTTAGAATCGGGTAGACCATGATGGTGCTCCGTTTAAAGCGCTGCGGCCTAGCTGATCGAAAACCTCGCCCAGCCGCGCATGCGCAGCCGTTTATTCGTGCGCGAGACCGCCGTTTTCCACCACCTCGCAGCGTTGCGGCGTTTCTCGCGTTCGGCCGCGTCGTCGCCGTAGTCGTCGTCCGGGTTCATTGACAATTCGTCGGGGTCGCTCGGGTCGCTGCTGATGTCATTGAACGGGAATGCTCCGCGGTCGCCGTCGGCCGGCGGCAGCGTCATGCCGTCGGTGTCGACCGGCTGCAGGCCGAACTCCGTCTGATCAGGCGGACCCGAGTAGACGACGCCGTCCGCGCCGGGCTTCAACGCGGGCTGCACCAAGCCATTGCGATCGACCGGTTTCAAATATTGGTCCGACCACCACGGCTCGCGTGCCACCTCGTTGCCCTCGGTCTCGTTGTTCTGAGCAGGAACGCCGAAAGCCGCGCCGCCGAACCGATCGTTCTGCGCCTTGATGACCTTGGCCCACGAGCCCGGCGGCACGCAATCGCGATCCCACACCACGCCGCTCGCGTGCATCGACAGCGCTCGGTTCGTCGCCTCGCGCAGCTCCTCACGGCGCATCCCGTACTTCTTCGCGTACCTCGTCACCGCGCGTGGCGTCTTGCGCAGCCACCCGCGCTTGCGCATCAGCCGTTCCGTGGCCGGGACCATGTCCCGCGGTCGTTTGATCTCGCTGATGTCCGGAACATCGCTCGTGCTCATGTTGTTGCCTCCTGTTCGCGCCGACTACCCTTTGCAAAACCGCCCGCGGAAACCCGCATGAAATGGGCTCCGTTTCATCGCTCAAACCCGCTTTGGCTCCCCGAGGCCTGCCGGCCGATTTGCCGACCACGCGACACACGCGCGCGCGGCTTTGCGCAAATTTTAGCGGCAGGTCGGGCAGTCCCCGCTCGGCCGCCGGGTGCGCACAGGACCCGCTGCAGGCAGTACCACGCGCGGAGAAGACGACGGCGCGCGATCGTTCAAAACACGCCGCCGTCTTCCGTCGCTGGCCAGCACCAGGCTGGCGCGCCATCCCGCGCGTGTACTCGACAAGTGACGCGCGGGCATTCCTGATCATCGCAGCGCCTCGGGCGAAGGCAGCTCGCTCGACAGCGCCAGCACCGCTCTTGCATCGACTCCGAGTCGATATGCGAGTCGACCCTCGCTCGCTCGGATCGCGAGGCATTCGACGCGCTCGACCTTAAGCCTCTCACTCGCGTTCGCTGCAAGCAGGCGTGCGCGTTCTGCGTCGCTCAATGCATTGCGATCATCATGCTCGTCGATCATCTTCTCGATGCGCTTGATCACGTCATCGCCGCGCAGCCACAGCCACATGCCGAAGATGTCGATGCCCTCGACGCTCGCAAAGCCAACGCCACCTGGTGACTTCGGGGATGCTGTGTAGACCTCGTGCCGGTCGCGGCGCTGTGGCCATTCGATCTCGGTCGCCGTACCGCTGATCAGACGCGCGACCGATGGCGCCGCCGCAAGCTTCGTCACCTGCTCGCGCGCGATCTCTTTGGCGATCGTGCTCGGGATCGGCCTGGCGCGGATGTCCTGTTGTTCGGCCAGAAGCTCGGCGAGGCGTGCCCGGGCTTTGGTGACCACGGCGTCGGGCTCGTCATCGAGCGCGAGCACTTCATCGAAACCGGGCAGCGTGTCGGCACTCGTCCAAGCAAGATGCCGATCGGCCGCAACGCGCTTCACGTAAGCCTCGCACGCGGCGACGGTGTCGGCGACGTCTTTCCAGGCGCCGCTGCGCTGCTCGCGGCGCTTCTCCTTGCGGATCAATTCGGCCTGGATGTCGGCGAGCTGCTTCTTTGCGACTTGGATGCTCGGATGCGTTTCAGGAAGACCGAATCCGTTCTCACCTGGTGACCGCATCAATTCATCAATCCGGCTTTCGATCGCGATCTTTTCAAATTGTGGCGTCGCCTCCAGCAACGGCCGCAACGCGTTGTGGCGATCATCGCGCAGCTCGCGCAATTGCCGCAAAATTTCCGCCGATGCTTCCGGCAGAAAGCCGATCGGGTCGTTGCTCAGCGATCTGAAATTTTGGCCACCAGGCGGCGGGACCGGCGCGTGGATGACGAGTCCTTCGGTTTGTCCGCGACCCAACACGATACTCACAAGCGACCTCCACCGTTCGATCCACCATGCGCCTGATCGACGACATCGGCAAGACCGCGGCTTCCCGTTCTCCCCGCTCCAGGCCGCGCTGGCGAGGCCGTACGCGCGCTGTGGTGCGTTATTTCGAGGAGGGCCTTAGGGGTGTGGCCCTCAAGCCGCAAAACGAACAGGCGAGGCTATAGGTGGCCTTTAACGGGAAAGCGCTATTAGGGTACCATATTTTCAACAGAAAGGTATGGTGGTTTCAATTTGCGACCGTCGCCTCAACTTCGCGCGCGCGATCAGGATGATCCTTGTACAGCCACTCGACCAACGCGGCTTCCTCGGGCGCGGCATCGTCGATCTTTTCAATGGTGCCGTCGTCGTTGCGC
>Ga0126369_10002719_pt1 | contig 12673 bp, 10 predicted proteins | sample PanSoiMetaPlot_1_FD_109646 | JGI IMG/M metagenome (GOLD analysis project Ga0126369, IMG submission 109646) | Tropical forest soil microbial communities from Panama - MetaG Plot_1 | ecosystem: Environmental > Terrestrial > Soil > Tropical forest > Bulk soil | place: Panama | collected 2016-02-17 | reverse complement strand
GGGGCCAACAGTCACCGGCAGTTGCACGTCCTGAAATCCCACTAATTTCGCCGAAAGAACATATTCCCCAGGAGGGACATTCTCGAAAATGAATTCGCCTTCTTCGCCGGAGCGGGCGACCAATGGCTGGCCCCCTTCTTTATCGGTGAGCGAAACCTCCGCGTCCGGTAGTAAGGCATTGCGGGGACCCTCAATCACACCTTGAACGGTCCCCGTCTTATCTGCGCCGGCGGAACGGGAGAACGGCAGAACAAGGATCCAGACAATGAGCACGAGCTGGTTAAATATTTTCATCGCGACTTCCTCCGTTCGGTTGTGGCGGTCAAAAGTTTTTCCTGACGCGAGGACATTTGGAGTTTGTAGAGGTGGGCGTATTTTCCATTGCGTGTCAGAAGCTCTTCGTGAGTTCCTATTTCAAGGATTTGTCCGTGGTCGAGAACCACAATGCGATCTGCCAAGCGTACGGTGCTGAGGCGATGGGCAATGATCAGTGTGGTACGCCTTGCTGCAGCTCGTCCGAGGGCATCTACAACAGTTCGCTCGGCCACGGCATCCAGCCCGCTGGTGGGTTCATCGAGAATCAGAATAGGAGCGTCGCGCAGAACGGCGCGAGCGATGGCAACGCGCTGTTTCTGACCGCCGGAGAGAGTCGTCCCCCTCTCGCCAACGGAGCTTTCGTAACCATCGCGAAGGCCACGGATGAATTCGTCCGCATTCGCCGTGACGGCGGCGGCGAGAATTTCTTCGTCGCACGCGTCGGTCCGCCCGAAAATGATGTTTTCCCGGATAGTTCCCCGAAACAGCAGCGAATCCTGGAGCACCAGACTGATCTGCTCGCGAACGGACTGCAGAAGGAACTTTCGGATGTCCTCGCCATCTAGGAGCACGACACCCGAAACCGGGTCGTAAAAACGAAGAACCAGACTGACCAGCGTGCTTTTCCCCGCGCCGGTCGCCCCGACGATTGCCAGTTTTTCCCCTGGCGCAATCGACAGATTGATATGAGAGAGAACCGGCACACTGGGTTCGTATTCAAAGGAGACGTCCCGGAATTCGATCGCGCCTTTCAGCGGTGGGGCCGGTCGCGCTTTTTTGCTGTCGCTTACTTCGCTGCGCTCGGACAAGACCTCAACAATTCGCTCGGCACCGACGCTGGCTTTTGCGAGGCTATTCGCCGAGCGGGTGATGGCTTTGAGTGGACTGTAAAGACTGTTGACGTAAGCAAAAAAGATAACCACATCGCCGGTAGTGAGCGTTCCGCTGAGAACGCAGTGGGTCCCGTACCACATCACCATGGCCAGGCCCAACGCGGCGAAGAGATCCACGACTGGCGCGATGCGGGCTTGATACCGCACACTTTCCATGAAGGCCTGGAGGTTGTGTTCGCTGTGTTCGTGAAAGCGTCCGTCGAGCTGTTTTTCCTGCGCCAAGCCCTGCACAATGCGAATGGAAGCGAGGGTCTCCTGGGCCAGGGAGGCGAGCAGCCCGGTGCTCACGCGGGCCTTGCGGTTGGCCTTCTTGATCTGCCGCTTATAGCGGAAAACCATCCATAACATTCCAGGGGCGATGGACAGCGCTGCCAGCGCGAACCTCCAATTCATCCAGAACATCAAACCGGTCATGCCCATCAGCATTAGAGCGTTGCTACCGAAAACAATGATTCCGCTGGCGATGAATTCCTGGATGGACTGAGTATCGGCAGTCAAGCGCGTGGTGAGGTCACCGGTCCTCTGACTGTCGTGAAAGCGCAGAGAAAGCCGCTGCATGTGGGCGAAGAGGTCACGCCGCAACTCGAATCCAAAGCGCTGACCGAGATCACCGAACAGACAGGTGTAGAAATAGCTTGTCAAGCCGGTGACGACGGCAAAGCCCATGACCGCGATGCAGGAACCATACAGAATTTGTGTGTGAGTGAGCGGGGCACTGTCCAGCCATGCATGAATTAAAGGGACACGGCTGGGTTTATGCGACAGCACTCGATCAATAACGACTTTGAGGGGCCACGGCCGGAGGACAGTGAGAAGCGAGTCCAGCGCCATGGCAGAAAAGGCTACGGCGCATTTCTTCCACTGCGCTCGAAGAAAAGGCACAAAATAACGAATTGTCTTCAGCTCGCTCACCTGGGACTTCGCCTCACTTCGCATCACTACAGTTCATCTCCTTCTTAAAGAATTGCGGTTCTTGATCACGGGCACTGCTCTTTGTAGCTTCGGCACTTCCCGTGAGCAAGACTCGCGCAAAACTGTTCACCAGCTTCACAAATTAGTGCATCGATGCGCCTCCTCAAGTAACTTGAAAGCGATTCTTTTTCCGTGCTTCATCCGACGCACTGCCACTGCGAGATAAGCAAGTTTCAAGAAGGCAATCGCCGTTAGCAGCCGCGTTCTTGCCAGAGAAAAACTCGCGGATTCCGAGGCGTAGGCTGATTCGAAATGAGTTGCGTCTGGATCCAGGTAGTCGATCGCGCCAAAAGCCGTTAGGGCCAGGAAGCGCAAGTGAGCGATGAAGTGTGCCACATCAAATAGAGGGTCGTACTGACAGAATTCATCAAAATCAAGCCCGACAAAACGGTCTTGCTCGACGACAAGGTGCTCAGGAGAGAAATCCCTGTGCGTGGGCGCTTGCTGGCCTTTTTTGCATTGGGCCAGCTTCTTTCTGATCCGAGTGCAAATGTCACCAAAAACAACTCCCACCCCTCGATGCGTACGCTTTAGGTTTCGCTCCCACAGCTCCAAAGTGTGGAAATGGCGCTCGTAGCCGTAAATCCTTCCCTCCCGGTAGCGGCACGCGTGGAGCTTGAGCAGCCATAAGGCGGCGCCTTCCATCGCGGGGCCAACGTTCTCGTCGGCCATCAAGAAATCGCCAAGCGTGCGACCGCTTTCCCAACCCAAAAACAGGACTTGCCAACGCGGGTGATAGGCAATCGGCTCCGCGATACGAAGGTCTCCGATTGAAAATCCCCGGTGCCAAAGCTGCTGGCAATTTTCATAAACTTTTGCCCCATGATTGGTCGCGTAACACTTGGCGACGAGGCAATGCTGTTCGACTGGCGCTCCCGGGGCGGATCGCAGCCGCACTTCCACCTTGACGATGCAACGCTTCCCAGGAACGTGGCGGCGAACGCTGCGATACGTTTCTTCCAATCGCATGTCGTTTCCGAAGCGACCCCTGAGGAGCGGCGTCAAGACTTCAGCAAACATCTGGGGACGGCGAAGCAAAGCAAGTCCCGCAAGTGCCGGATCATGAGGGACCGAGGCTCGTGTACGAGCTTGGTGCGATTCTCTCGAACGAACGGCCCTTTTCTCCAAAGCTGCGTGTTGTGTTGTCTCTCTGCTCATAAGGAAACTTCAGCAGCGGGTCACATTTGCACTGCACGTTTTTCTGTTCCCTCTCCCGAGGCTTTGTCCATACAATGCACTCTTTGCCCGTGTGCAAACTTCGAGGATGCGGAGCCCTTCTTCCAACATCGCCGCTACCTTCTCCTCCCATCGCGAAACGCGGTGGTGAAAGGCGCCGTACTTGGCGAGTTTCAAGCAAATCGCAGCTCGGTAAAAAGGAAGGCGGGACAATATCGCAGAGCCTCGGGCCCGGACGTAAGCGTCCAGGAAGACGTCAGCAACGAAGTCGAGCGCGCGGATGGAACGCATGCGGCCCACCGCCAAGCGCTGCATGGTCACGATGAACCTTGCGACGTCGCGGGCTGGGTCGCCGGCGTCAAATCCATCCCAATCGATTGTCACTACTCGGTCCCCAACAAAGAACACATGGTCCGGGCTGTAGCTCCCGTGCCCAGCGGCGAGTGCTGCTGTTCCAAGACTGGGGGATGCGGCGTTTAGCCGTTCGAAGAGGAGTTTCGCTTTGCCATGGAGCGGGCCATCCAATGCGCCGAATCTCCGCGTCCAGCGCTCCATCCGAGCGAGCTCCAGCTCAAGGGGGGAAACCTTGCCCGAACGGGGAGCGTATTCGTGAAAATGCGCCAGCCATAGCGCTGACCCTTCCGCTGCTTCAGCCTGTTCCTTCTCATCGCCGGTCAGGAAGATCTCTTTGGCATTCTTAGCTTCAAGCTTTTCTTGCAAGAGGAGTCGCAGAGAAGACATATAAGCCAGTGGCTGAGGAATGGAGAACTGCGCGGACCGGCCGAATTGACCCCGCCATAATTCTTCCATCAGTTGGTATGCGTCCAAACGATCTTTCGAATATACCTTGGCGATCAACGGATGCGATCCATTGTTGGTTCGAAGCACAATTTCCAACGTGCATCGCTTGCCCTTGTGCCACTTGAGCGGACGAAAGATCGCATCATGGACAGTGCCCCAGCGCTCGCCAGAATCCAGTAACACGGCCAGTTGTTTGCCTACCACCGTGGGATCAAGAACTTCGTGAAGCGTGCCAATTTCCGCATCGACAAGAGAGGACGCGTCAACCCCAATTGTGTTGACGTAGTTCTGTAGACTCTGGGACATGCTTCCCTCCTAGTGAGTCAACCCCACTGCCGACAATCCTTCCTCAAGCATTGCCATGGTCTTCTCATGCCAACGTTCAAACTGATAAGCCGCGGAGTACTTGGCATGCTTCAAGCAGATGGCTGCCTTGTGAAAAGCAAGCCGTTTGAGAATGTCGTGTCCTCTTTCGGCGAGATATGTTTGCAGGAACACATCCGAGAGCGAGTCGAATGCCCCGATGGCTCCTCTGCGATCGAGAGCCAGCCACTTGGCGACAATCATGAAAGTTGCGACATCCCGCGCGGGATCCCTGATCTGGCAACCGTCCCAATCGATTACGACGGTGCGATCACCATCCAGGAAGACATGACTTGGATTGTATTCGCCGTGTGCGGCGCAGATTCCCACGATTCCAAACCTTGAAGCCAGGACTTCAAGCCTTGCCAGAAGCCGGCCGGTTTTTTCTGCAAAACGCCCGCCATGCCGGGACAATTTGCGGGCCTGGCTTCTGGATTTGGCCATCAATTTGGCAACGCTCGAAACGCGTCCGATCCGCGGACCCGTGGCGTGGAACTTCGCCAGCCAAAGAGCGCAACGGATCGCAGCTTCTTTTTGATTGTTTGCTCCATCCCCGAGGAAGACTTCCCTCGCTGACATTCCGCCCGCTTTTTCTTCGAGAAGAAGCCGCAAGGAAGGCAGGTAGGTTATGGGACCGGGAATCGCAAATTTGGAATCGCCTCGAAAACCCGCCTGTTGGATTCCTGCCATGAGGTCATGAACGTCGGGGCGGTCTTGGGTAAAAACTTTGCCGATCAACTCATGCGACTCGCGGCTGGTTCTGATGGCAATTTCAAATGTGCATCGCTTGGCTGGGTGGCACTTGAGTACACGTGTTTGTATCTGTTGCACCGCGCCCCAACCCCATTCCGCACTGGAAAGCACGCCGAGCTGCTTTTCGAACTCGGCTGTATTGAGGAAAGACACCAATGCGAAATCTCTTGAATCAACAATGTTCGGAGCAAACTCCGCCATTTACTTCTCCTTTTAACCGGCTAATGCCCGAAGCCCTTCATTAAGAAGTTCCTCAGCCCTTTCCTGCCATCGGGACCGCTGACGGTGAACAAAGCGCTTGGCCTGCCGCAAGCACAAGGCCGCCATGTAGAAGGGCACGTTTTTCGCGACACGCGAGTCGCCGGACGCAAGGTATGCCTCTTGAAACAGCCTGGCGTAGGGATCCAAAGCACGGATCGAACCGAGATGCCGCTCAGCCAGCCTGCGGAGCCCTAACAGGAACCTGGCAACGTCCCGGCTGGGATCGCATAGGGCAAAACTATCCCAATCCACGGTTACAACTTGACGATCCGTGAAGAAAACGTGTGCCGGCACGAAGTCTCCGTGGCCCGGCGCCATAGGAACATCGACGAGCGAGCTAAATGCCGGCTCAAGACCCTCCAGCAGGAGCTGCCCTTTGGATGCCAAGGATGGACAGCATTCCGCTAGCCGTTCGCACGTCCTGAAACATTTGCGGAACACCTTCTCGGAACCTACAACCGTGCCGGGTATACCAGTGAGGGTGTGGAAGCGGACAAGCCATTGGGCGGTCCGAACAGCAGCCATCTCCTGCTCACGGGCGTCCCCCTCCAGAAAAACTTGCGCCGCATGCAGGCCCTTAGCCTTGGTGACCAGGAGCAAACGCTGGGAGGGCACATAAGCAAGAGGTTGCGGAATAGAAAATTCCGCGTGTTCGTCGAATCCTGCCCGACGGACGGCCCTCATGACTTCAAAAACATAGGGGCGCTCTTTCTTGTAAACCTTCCCGATCAGTTCGTGGGAGACGCTGCCGGTTTTCAAGGAGATTTCAAAAGCACACCGGCGGCCTGGGTGGCACTTCAGAACTCCGGTGTGGACTCGCTCTACTGAGCCCCATTCCGGCACAGCTGGCCAAAGCAATCCGAGCTGTTCTTTAAACTCCGACACATCGAGAAATGCAGCGAGGGCCGAATCCACTGGATCGTGAACGGTATTTGCGAGTTTCATTGCAGCACCCTTCCAAGCTTCACTTTCCCCATCCTCGGAATCGCTCGTCGAGCAAAGCATCAGCTTTTTCCTGCCATCGGCACACTTGCTTGAAGATGTATCGCTTCGCTCGCTGCAAACGCAGAGCCGCCCCGTAAAACGCCAGGTTTTTCGGAATTTCCGGCCGGCCGAGAGCAAGGTACGTTTCCAAGAACTGGGTTGCGACGTGGTCTAAGGCGTGGATCGAGCCGAGATGCTTGTCTGCGAGCCTCTGGACCCCAAAGAGGAGAAACCGTGCGACGTCGCGGCTTGGATCGGCCAGCACAAAACTGTCCCAGTCGATCACAATGACCTGTTCTTCTCTGAGCACGACGTGGCCGGGAAGAAAATCTCCATGACTGACGGTCATCGGAAGATCGACGAGGTACGCGGACGCCTCTTCAATCTCTTTCAGCAGCCTTTGTGCCTTCTGCGCCAGGGCCGGGCAGCGCTCGGCGATCTGCTGGCATCTCTTTATGCTGCGCGATAGCACCTCGTTAGGACCCACGACTCGTCCAGGTATCGTCGGCAATGCGTGGAACTGTGCCAGCCACTGTGCGCTTCGAATGGCCGCATGGGACTGCTGGCGTTTGTCTCCCTTTAAGAAGAGCTCCTTGGCGTAGGTTCCTTCTACCTTTTCCACCAGCAGCAATCGCGAGGAAGGAACGTATGAAAGCGGCTTGGGGATGGCGAATTCGGCCCGGTCACCGAATCCCGCTGCACGAATGGCCGTCATGGTTTGAAAGACATCGGGCCGGTCTTTAGCATAGACTTTGCCGATCGCTCCCCAGCCAACGTCAATTCGCAGAGTGACCTTGAATGCACAGCGCTTGCGCTTGTGCCACTTCAGGACCTGGACTTCGGCCTTCCGCAAATCCCCTTTTGGCCACGGTGTGAGAGACATAAGTTGCGCGTCAATGCACAACCGTTGCGCGTCCATGGCCGAGGAAAGAGTTGGTAAGCCGGGGTCAACGACAGCCGCCGTTTCGAGGGAGTCTGCAGTGACGGGATCTCTCAACTCAGGCATTTTTGCCACCCCCAACGCTTTGATCCAGAGCGCGCAATCCTTCGTCCAACATGATTTTGGCCCGCTCAAGGAATCCCGGCGTCCGGCTCACCACATCGCGTTTCGCAGCTTGCAAGTAGAGCGCCGCCCGGTAGAAACCCAGTCGCGTGATAAACCTCGGATGCTTGGCGATCAAGTAGGCGGCCAAAAAGGTTCTAGTCGCCACGTCTAGGTCGCGAATGGACGTGAGCTCCTTCATCGCCAGCCGTTCGAGGGAAACGATGAATCTCGCGGCGTCACGGCACGGGTCGGCAGTGTCATAGCCGTCCCAATCGAAGGTCACAGTACGTTTCCCCGAGAATAGGATCTGATAGTGCGAGTAGTCTCCGTGCCCTGCACACCAGTTGTTTTCGTCCAGCATGGAGGAAACGGCAAGCAATCTTTGGAAGAGTTCCTCCGCCCTGCTTGCAAACGGAACCTTTGCATCCACGATCCGGCGCACCCGGCTTTCGCTTCGCCTCAGCAGTCCCCGGACCTTCATGACTTTGCCTTGCTGGGGAGCAAGCATTTGAAACCAGATGAGCCAGCGTCCGCACCGCTCGGCGGCCTCGGCACGCTCCTCGGGGCTGCCAGCAAGGAAGACCTCTTTGGCATGCTTTCCGGTGACTTTTTCCTGAAGGAGCAATCGCAGTTCCGGCACGTACGCCAAGGGCTCCGGAACTGCGAATTCGGAGTCCTTGTCCAGACCCACCCGCCAAATTTTTCTCATGGCATCGAAAACATTGAAACTCTCCTGTGAGTAAACCTTTCCAATAAAGTTGTGCCAGCCGGTGTCGGTAGTAACCGTAATCTCGAAGGTGTATCTGCTGCCTTTATGCCAATTGATCACTTGCGTCCCGATGACTTTCAATCGCCGCGAGTGCCAACGAGAAGATGCAATTGGGGAGAGATATTTGGATAGTTCAGTCGGGTCGAGCGCCGTCCGAAGCGTCGGCAGATCCGGGTCCCATTTCGCCGGCGGTTGTGAATACTCTCCGGAAGCCATGTGTGCCACCTTCAACTTGCACGTTGGTCAAGCAGAAGCTCGCAAACTCCCTCGAAGCACTTTAGGTCGAACCCATTCGATGACACGGGCAGCATTTCGCTCCCAGGTAAAGCCCTCAGCGGTCGTTCTGGCGTTTCTGCCCAGTTCTTCGCGAAATGCTGGGTCCTTTCGCAGTTCGCAAAGGCATTTCAAAAGTCCCGCTCGATCGCCAGGTTCATAAAGAAGTCCATTCGCGCGATGGCGGATGATTTGCGCAACCTGTCCCACTCTGCTGGCTACTACGGCTCGTCCCGCGGCCATATATTCGAATAGCTTGAGAGGCGAGTAATAGAAATTCTCCAATGCCGGGTAAGGTGCCAAGGCCACATCTACGGTCGCTAGATGATCTCGTATCTCATCGTGGGGAATGATTCCTGTGAAGGTAGCGGACTTTTCCAAGCCGGCCTTGCGCACCCTTGCTTCTAAGCTGCTCTTGAGCGGGCCATCCCCTATTAGAAGCAAGTGCGACAACGGTTCCACCTTGTGGAACTCTTCAAACACGGAGAGGAGGAAATCGCCGCCGTGCCACGCCTTGAAACTTCCCGCAAAACCCAGCACAAACTTTTCCTGTCTTTCGGAATTTATCGGCATGGAGCCATTCTCTGCGAACCACTTTGCATCCACGGCGTTGGGCAGAACCCTAATACGTTCAGGGGCAACTCCGGCTTCCTTTATCAAGTGGTAGCGAAGGGGCTCGGAGACCACTATCACCGGATCCGCGCCTCGCCAAACGCGCCGTTCCATCCAATGTGCAAAACGTGGCCACGTCAGTTTCTGTCTGTAATGCTGCTGTTCATAAACCAGAGGCGCGTTTACTTCCAGGGCCAATGGCACGCGATGCCGTTTCGCCAAAGCGAGTCCCGTAATCCCCCAAAGGCTGTAGCGTTCATAAATAAAATCCGGAGAAAAACGGCTCATTAACTTGGCCGTTTTGCGGAGAAATGTCGCGTTGTGGAGCAGCCGAAGGGCATCAGGAAAACGGCGAGGAGGCCGCCCAAGAACCTTATTGCCCTTTCGAATCGCCCGCCCCAGGGATCGGTTCAAACGCGAAATGCCGCAGGGAATTACTCTTGCCGCAGTCTGGCGCTCCATCCACTCGAGTCGGCTGACGCAACTGCCCAAGGCGGTAATGTCATGTCCAAGGTTTCCCAGCGCACGAATCATCCCCCGAACATGGACGGCGCCTCCCGTCTCTGCAGCTAAATCGATGCTCGGGTCAAAACACAAATACAAGATCTTCATCGGTCTGCCTCAAGTTGAAAAAGTCCGAGCAACTCCGTCACGCTTCGTTCCACAGAAAACTTTTTTGTAACTTTTGCGCAGGCGGCCGCGCCGAGTTTCTTTCGCAGGTCCTCGTTCGAGAGCAGCCGGTCGAGCGCGTCAGCAAGCATCTCGGGATTACGCGGCTCGACCAGGATTCCATCGCGTCCGGACTCCACAAGTTCGGGAATCCCGGAAACCCCCGTAGACACAACAGGGAGCCCGCAGGCCATGGCCTCCATCAACACGGTGGGAATCCCGTCACGATCGCCGTTCTCGGTGATCACGCATGGCAAGGCAAATATGTCTGCTTGCCGATACGCTTCACGCACTGCCTCCTGCGCCAGGGCGCCCCGGAACCTGACGGTGTCCTGTAATTTCAGCAAATGAACTTGTGTCTTGAGAGCCGCTCGCAACGGCCCCTTGCCGATAATCTCCAGTCGAAAGGATCGTTCGCGTTCCCGAAGGATGTGGCATGCGCGAATCAGGTCGCCGACTCCTTTCTTTTCGATGAGCCTGGCCACTGTCACAATCGAAGGAACCAGATGCTTCTCGATCCCAGGATGGCCGTTTGAATATCTGCTGAGATCCATCCCGTTGTAAACGCAACGCGCTTTCGTGGATTCTGAAGGATGCATTAAATGCGTGAGGTACCCGCGGTTGTATTCGCTGATGGTGACTACCGCGCGCGAGTGCTTAATCTTCGTCCGCAGAAGTCTCGGTTTCGTATCAAAGTAAATGTCTTTCGCGTGCGCGGTAAATGTGTAGGGAATTCCCGCGAGATGATGCGTGAACATTGCAACGCTTGCAGGTGCGGTGGCGAAGTGAGCGTGAAGATGTGTGATCGTGTCGCGTGACAGAAGATCCGCCACATAAGCAGCCTGAAGAAAACTTTGGAGAAAGCTCCAGCGCGGATTGAGCAGCAGCGCACGAAGCAGGGTCCTTAAATAACGCAGGGGATGGCGAACAGCCGTTGCGAAATTGCCTCGCACGACTTTCTTGCGGTTATTGGCGAGCGAAAGATAGGTTGCCTTCGCCCTTACGCGCCGCAAGTCCTCGTGTACCGGCTCGTTTTCCGGCTCTTTGATCGAGAATATGCGGAGAGCGACGCCGCGCCGCTCAAGCGCTAATACTTCCGTTAGAACAAAAGTCTGCGAAAGACGTGGCCACGTACTAACGATATACGCGAGTCTCGCCCTGGCCCCGTCCACTAAACCAGGCTGTGGACGACATGCGGGCTGCGGTGAGATGCTCGGCCAGCCGCTCTGCAGCTCTTCGGCTTCCGTTTGTATCAATCGTTGGTCCATAAAGTGGATCGTCTGTCTGCTCCAAGCCGTGCATAAATTTCTCCGCGATCTTCTTGGGGGAAAGCTCCCCTGGCTGGATGACGTCGACGAGACCGCGTTCGGCAAACAATCGTGCGCGTGTTTGCTGCTCCGCGCTGGGTCCTGACCGCGGAATCACCAGCCCCTTCTTGCGCAGTCGCAAAAGCTGGTAAAGAGAGTTGTAACCCGCCATCGTGACTACCAGATCCGCAGCGTTCATATGGCTCAAATGATCCTCCACGTGAACAAGAACTCGCGCGTTCAATCCCTTTGCTAGTTGACGAAGGTGCTCGCGCTGGCCTCCCTCCATTAAGGGTCCCGTTATGAAGATGGCTTCCAGACCGGAGTTTGCTCCCACCAGCCTCAACGCTTTCATGCACTCCAGCATCATTGGAAATGCGTCCGCTCCCCCCCCTCCTGTCACTACCAATAATTTGTTCTCTACCTGGAGTTCAGTGCGCATCTCGCTTCGGGCTTTGTACGGCTCGTGCTCGCACACGTATCCCACATAGCGCAATTTGGGGGCAAACTCGCCGTCCAGTCCGTATTGCGCTCCGGTGTCGAATATCTCCTTGCGGCCGTATATGAAAATTTCGTCGTAGTACCTGCGAATCGCTTCGTAGGTTCCTTCGCGTTGCCAGAGGGCCCGCGTGACTTCCGGCGCGTCCAAAATATCCCTGAGGCCCAGAACGATGGTTGGAGTGTCGCTTCGCCTCTTCAGCATTTGCAGCGACGGGAACAACTCACCCCAAATCCCGACCGGTACATGATCTACAAGCAGGACCTGTGGACGAAAAATGCGCACTGCTTCTTGAATCGTTGCGACCCGCAAAGCCTTCGTTTTCTCCAGTCCGATTCGAAGCCGCAGCGGAAGCCAGACTCCGGTATTTCTTTTGATCACAGAAGGAAGCTTGATGAAGTCCACGCCCGTAGGGAGCTTGAATACCGCTCCCGAAGGACATCCGATTAGCATTAATACGCTGGAATCCGGTATCTGACGGGCCAGGACCGATGCGATTGTTGTGTTCCTTCTCAGATGTCCCAGCCCAAATCCATCGTGAGAATAGGTCATCACGCATGATGAATTGCCACCCGTCTCGAAGTAACTCATAATCGCCTCTACCCCGATTCCACCTCGTCTGAGAAAGGCTAGGTCGGTCGCTCGCTCAGGAAAGTGCTGGGTTATTGAGTGCCTCCACTCAATTTTCTGGTCTTACCTGAGGAGACCCGCTTATCGGCCTAACGGCAGCTGAGTCTTGTAAACACTTCATGAGTGCTGGGTGAATGAGGCGTTACAATGAGTTCACGCTAGGAGCACGCACGCGCCGTGTCAATTACCGCGGCGGCTAGCCGCGCAGGTTAGTACGTCAAATTGGTCACAAGCGGCCCGAAAAACTAAAAGGTTTAGGAAGAGAAATCATCCGTCAGATTATCAGATTAAGTACTGGAGGCCGATTCTGTAGCGCTGCCCCCTGGGCTGGCGGTGCACCCAGCGGACTTG
>Ga0126369_10002718_pt1 | contig 12676 bp, 10 predicted proteins | sample PanSoiMetaPlot_1_FD_109646 | JGI IMG/M metagenome (GOLD analysis project Ga0126369, IMG submission 109646) | Tropical forest soil microbial communities from Panama - MetaG Plot_1 | ecosystem: Environmental > Terrestrial > Soil > Tropical forest > Bulk soil | place: Panama | collected 2016-02-17 | reverse complement strand
CGGCGCGGCCAGCGCGTGGTCTTAGCCAACGGCTGTTTTGATACTTTGCATGTGGGGCACGTGCGTTATCTGGAGGGCGCTCGGCGCGAGGGCGACCTCCTGATTGCGGGGGTCAATGATGATTCCAGTGTCCGCAGCTTGAAGGGACCTGGCCGTCCGGTCCTCGATGAAAACGCGCGGGCGCTCCTGGTGGCTGCGCTTCGTTCCGTTGATTATGTCGTGCTCTTTTCTGAAGCTACCGTGGAAGCGCTCCTGGAAGAATTGCGTCCCGACGTTCACGCGAAAGGCACCGACTACACGGCAGAAACGGTTCCGGAGCGCGCTACTGCCGCAAGGCTTGGCATTCGCGTAGCGATTGTGGGGGATCTGAAAGATCACTCGACACGGAACGTTTTTGAGTCGATCCGTAAGGCAGTGCATGACTGAGCCGCGCCTTCTCGTGGTACGGCTGGGTTCCCTCGGAGACATCGTTCACACGTTTCCTGCTGTCGCTGGCCTACGGCAGTCATTTCCTAAAGCGGAGATTGTTTGGCTGACGCATCCGCGCTGGAAAGCTTTAGTCGAAGGCAGCGAACTCGCACCTGAAACTTGGGGAGTTGAGACGCGCTCTTATGATTCCGTCCGCGACGTGCTCGCCCATATTCGAGGGCGGCGGTTTACGGCGGCGATTGATTATCAGGGACTGTGGAAGTCCGCGGCGCTGCCATTTCTTGGAGGTGTACCGCGCCGTGTCGGATTCTCCTCGCATTCGGTTCGCGAGTTCGGCGTGCCGCTGCTTTATACCGACCGCGTCCGGGGCACGCAGGCTCACGTAGCCGATCAAAACGGCGAGCTTTCGCTGCGCGCGGGCGCACGAAGCGGGGTTGGGCCCTTCCAGCTCTCCGTGCCTTCACTGCAAGAAGCCTTTGCTTTGGAGCTCTTACGGGGCTTCGGCGTGGACCGCTATGTCGTGCTGAGCCCCGCCGGCGGTTGGCGTTCGAAATGTTGGCTCCCCGAACGCTACGGAGCACTCTGCCAACAAATCTATTTTGACCTCGGGCTGCGGTGCATTTTGAATCAAGGCCCAGACGACGAGGAATGTATTGCAGCGGTCAAGGCGGCGAGCGGTGACGCCGCTCCTGTTGCCTGCAAATGTTCGCTTCATCAGCTCATGGTTTTCTTGCGCAACGCCCTTTGTGTCGTTGCCGGTGACACCGGGCCCTTGCACCTCGCCGTGGCCTTGGGAACGCCCGTTATTGCGCTATTCGGGCCAACCGATCCTGCTCGCAATGGTCCCTATCGGGTTGGCTGCGATTCCGGGAAGGACATTGTGTTGCGTAGCCCGCGTGCGGTGACCAGCTACAAAAGGGGAGACCAGCCCGATCCTTCTTTGCTTGAGTTACAGGTCGCCACAGTTTTCGACGCCGTCCGCAAGCAAGTTGAGGCGCGCCAATGAGTCTGCCCGGAGCTTTCTTCATGCGTTGGCGCGTCCGGCTCGGTTATCCGCTGGCCGCTGCCGTTCTTTGGTTTTCCCGCCCTGCGCCGCGTAACATTTTGCTGGGGGGGCTGGTTGGGGCGCTTGGTCTTTTGATTCGCGCTTGCGCAGCCGGCTATTTGCACAAGCAGGAAGTTCTCACGGTCAATGGCCCTTATGCCTACACACGCAATCCGCTCTACCTCGGGAGCGCCGTGCTGGCTTGCGGCGCAGCAATCGCGACGCGATCGTGGATCTCCGCGTCCATCCTCCTACTCTACTTTGCAATTTTTTACTCCATGGTGATGCGTCGCGAAGAAAAAGAATTGCAGGGCCACCATGGCTCAGCTTTTGAAGAATACGCCCGTGCCGTCCCGCTGTTCCTTCCGCGTTTACGGCCCGCGAAATTAGCTGTTGAATCTGCGGGCGCTTTCTCCCTTGCGCAATACAAGAAGAACCACGAATGGCAGGCGGCTGTCGGCTTTTTACTGCTCTTGGGTGCTCTGGTCTTGGTTTGGCATTTTCGCTGGCGTTGAAGATGTATTTCTCACGCCAGCGCAAGAAAAGAACCAGCATATTTCCAGTTGTCGTCCATCCGAGAACACGTGCAAGGCGCCGTCACGGTCCGTCCGCAGGATGCGCACACCCGTGATTTCCAGGGGCTCCAGAAGCGAGACTTAGATGGCCGTAAGGGTTCGACTCTCTCAGAGAAATAATTCCAACCTGTGGATCAACTGCATCGAGAAATCGCTGTGCAACCCGAGTGTGAGGCCGCAACCAAAAACTGCAGCAATCGCAACGGCCGGGAGCCTCATGACGCTCTTCGCAACTTCACGAAAGTCTCAATGTGAAACGTTTGGGGAAACAGATCGAACAAATGCATTTCAGTGATTTCGTAACGGTTGCTCGGCGCAGAGATTTCCTTCGGCTTCCTAGGCGAATTTGTCAAAACCGCGAGGTCGCGCGCCAAAGTCGACGGATCGCAGGAGAGATAAACAATCTCCCTGGCGCCAAGGTCCGCAAGATCCTTCGCCGCTCGTGTGCCCAGCCCCGCACGCGGCGGATCCAACACGACAAAGTCTGGTTTCTCCACCGTTTTCTTCAGAAACTCTTCCGCATGTTCATTGTGCGAGGCGACGGCTACTTTTGCGAGTTCCGCATTGGCCAGCAAGTCTCTTGTAGCTGCCAGATTCGCGTCCACACTCACCACTTTCGCAAATGTTTTCGCCAAAGGCAGCGTGAAGAAACCCACTCCTGCATACAAATCGAGCGCCGTCTCGCCCTGCGCGCCGGCCACAACCGTCCTCAACAAGTCCTCAATCAAAAACCGGTTCACTTGAAAAAAAGAAAGATGGCTGACGCGATACTGATACCCGCTCGCTTCCTGCGTCAGGTATCCGGGGCCGCTCAATTCAAACCTATTTTTCTTCTGATCGAGCAGTAGCAGGCTCTCAATTTGTGGGAGGGCGCTGCAAAAAGTTGATGTCAGTTCCCCGGCTGGTTTTGGAAATCGGTCAAACGCGATGTTGAGCGCGATCTTCTTGTCCGAGGAATCCGTAAACGCCTCGATCTCTTGGACGCCCGCCGGCAACGTGCCCGATCGCGTCATGTCCTGTAATTTCAAGAATGTTTGCCCGAGCAAGGGCGAGAGCACGGGACATTCGTCAATCGGAAGAATGACCGAACTCTCCGGCAAAAAGTATCCCAGGGCGCGCGGCATCCCGATCCGCACAGCCCACTGCGCGCGGTTGCGGTAGCCGTACGGCTCTGCCGCATGCTCAGTTATTTCTCCGTCCCAGGAAATTCCTCCGAGCCGCAAGAGCGTCTCCCGCAAAATCTCTCTCTTCAGCCTCAACTGCTCTGTGGGCGAAATGTGTTGGTAATGACATCCTCCACATTTCTGAAAATGTGGGCATTCTGGGTTGCTCCGTTCTTTGGCGGGGGATGTGACTTCCAGTAGCTCGGCCCAGAGCAATTTCTTTTGCTTTGTCTTCGGAGCCGCACGCACCTCTTCACCAGGCAAGACATACGGAACAAAAACCGTGTTTCCCTCGGTGTGCGCCAAGCCGTCGCCTCCGTACACAAGCTTCTCGATTGATAATATCAACTCATCCTTCATAACATGGTCCTATCTAAAATGGCGCGCCACACTAGGATAAGTAAAAAAGACTCAGCCGCGGCAGTCCGAACTCTTCCAGCAGACGTTTCCGGACGTACTGCTTTTCAACCAGCGCCAGTTGTTCTGCTTTCATTTTTCGGCGGTAGCTTGCCAGTTGGCTGTCAAGTTCGCGGCGGATCCCCAGCATCGATTCTTCAGATGCATGATTCGTCAGCGCCGCCTGCAGCTTCTCGTCCAAAACCGTCAGCCGTCGCTCCAAATCCTCCAAATCGAGCGACGCCGGCGTCTCAAGCATTGCGCCGCACGATCCAACTGATTTTCCAATTTCTAATAGCGCGGCCGCCAAGGTTGGCTGTCGTTCCAGGTTCTTTTCTGCCGCCTGCTTGAGTTGCGCCGCGTTTCGATCAAAATACTTCTTCAACTCTTCGTGCGAAAACGCCTGATTCTGGCGCCCGTGCTTGGAAGAGGGGGCCCGGCCCGCTGCCGCTTCCAATTGCTCTTCCGCTGCTTCCAGAACGGCGTCCGTGCAGTACGCCAGGCTCTTCATCGGTTTCCCTGCGCCGCGACGCGATCGTCCATAACTTTCAAACGCGCGGTCGATTCCTTTTAGTACGGCTTCCAGCGGCACGCCGGCCTTCTGCCAAGCTTCCATAATCGCCCAATCCAGCGGCGACACCAGCAGGTGCGCTCCCCGCTTCTTCCAAAAATATTCTTCGATTTCTGTGAAGTAATTGAAATAGTTCCAGCCGTCCATTTTTGTTGGTTGGAAGGGCCAAGTGCCTTGAGCTGACTCGGCACCGCCGCCTCCCGGCCCCGGAGCGCTTACCGCTGCCCTTTCTTCGCCGTCACGGTGCCGCGCGCCCCCTGTGCATCGGCCTGCGCGCTTTTCCCTTGCTCCACAGGCTGATTTTTCTCCCAGATCAATCGCAATCCCGTCAGCGTAAGAAAATCATCTGTGTGCTCGATGTACTTCGACCCTTTTGCGATGAGCCGCGCCTGCCCTCCCGTAGCAACGACTTTCGCGTTTTCACCCAGTTCTTTCTTCATCCGCGCGAGCATGCCGTCTACCATGTCCACCGCGCCGTAGTACAGGCCCGCCTGCATGTGCGTGACGGTATTTGTTCCTATAACTTTGCCAGGATCTTTTATTTCAACACGTGGCAATTTCGCCGCTCGCGCAAACAAAGCCTCCGCCGAAATTCCCAGACCCGGCGCGATGACGCCCCCCAAATACTCCCCCTTTGCGGAAATCGCATCGAACGTAGTCGCCGTCCCGAAATCCACAACGATGCACGGTCCGCCGTACAGATGAAAAGCGGCCACCCCGTTGACGATGCGGTCCGCCCCCACTTCCGCGGGGTTGTCCACCAGCACGGCCATCCCGGTCTTCACGCCCATCTCTACGAAGAGGGCCTTCTTCCCCAGGTAAGCGCGCGACATTTCGCCCAGCGTCCAGTTCACGGGCGGCACCACCGAGCTGATGATCACTCCGGTGATGTCGTTCCGGTCGAGGCCCGCCAGCGTGAACAAATTCCGCGCCAGCACGCCGTACTCGTCCACCGTTTGCTCGCGCGCTGTGGTCAGCCGCCAATTGGCGATCAACTCGGCACTTCGAAACACGCCCAGCACGGTGTTCGTGTTTCCCACGTCAATGGTCAGCAGCATCTACCGAGCCTCCGCCACGTCCCCAGCAATCACCGTTACCAGGCGCCCGTCCTCGCGCTCCACTTGCAGCAAGCCTTCCGGCCCCAATCCAGCTGTGGTGCCCACGTAGCTCTCCGCGCCGTTGGTCACCCGCACCTTCTTTCCATGCGCGTAACTGGAAACCACTTCGAAGCGCTGAACAACGCCGGCGATTCCTTCACGCAAGAAGCGGTTGTAGTCGCTCTCGAATTCGCGCAGCAGCCGCACCAGCAATTCCATCCGCGATTGTGTTTTGCCTGTCTCTTGTCGAAGGGAAGTGGCGATTCCAGCCAATTCGCTGGGGAATCTCTCCTGATTTACGTTCAATCCGATTCCGACGACCACAAAGCGCACCATCCCGGGTTCCGCGTGCATTTCCGTCAAGATGCCGCCCGCCTTTTTTCCTCGAATGATCAAATCATTCGGCCACTTCAGGTCCACCGCCAGCCCGGTAACAGCTTCAACGGCGGTGTGAGCCGAAAGTCCCGCCATCATGGTCAGGAGTGGCGCCTGCACCGGCGCCAGCTTCGGCCGCAGCAGCAGCGTCACGTAAATTCCCGCGGCGCGCTCCGAATGCCAGGTGCGTCCCGCACGGCCTCGTCCCGCGCTTTGCTCCTCAGCAAGAACGATCGTGCCTTCAGGCTCACCGGCATGCCCCAATTCAAACGCTACGCGATTCGTCGAATCCGTTTTAAAAAAATGATAGATGCGCTTCCCAAACAGCGTCGCTTTCAATTGCCGCTTCAGCACATCGAGAGTCAGGACGTCGGGAACTTTCTCGAGAAAGTATCCCGTGGCCGCCTGGCCCTTCACCTTGACGCCCAATTCGCGCAGACGCTCGACCCATCGCCACACGGTCGAGCGCGAAACGCCGATTTCTCGCGCAATGCGCGCACCGCTGATGACGATGGTGGCGTTGTCCGCCAGCAGCCTTAGCAGCCCTGCCACTCTCCGGTCCGTCGTCCCGGGCAAGGTTTCTGGATTCATGGGGATATCTTTGCGCCGCAGCGCCGCCTAAGCTTACGTGTCCTCGACGCTATCTACAAGCAGGCTCAAGTTTGCGGCCGGGGCGGAATGCGTCAGCATCCCGGAGGAAAGAAAATCCGCTCCAGCTTTCGCGTAGGCATGAACATTTTCCAGCGTAATCCCGCCGGAAATTTCGATCACACAGTAGGGCCGCAAACCACGGGCAATCTTCACGCACTCGGAGGCTTGCTCCGGCGTCATGTTATCCAGCAACACGGCTTGGGCTCCCGCTCTAAGGGCTTCCATCAATTCGCGCTCGTCCCGTACTTCAATCTGCACGGTCAACGGGCCGGGTCCAACCACTTCCGGATCCAGCCCGGCCGCATCGTAAGCGCTTGCCGATCGCGGAGGTGGCGATTTGGGCGCCACGTAGGTATGCGCTTTGTCGAGCGCCGCCCGGATCCCGCCTGCTAGGGTAATGTGATTCTCTTTTAGCAGAATGGCATCGTAGAGTCCGAAACGATGATTCATTCCGCCGCCCATTTTCACCGCGTATTTTTCCAGCACGCGCAAGCCGGGCGTGGTTTTCCGCGTATCGCGAATCCGTGTCTTCGACGCCGCCAGCTGTTCCACGAATCGTCGCGTGTACGTGGCAATTCCGCATAGATGGGACAAGAAATTGAGCGCTGACCGTTCACCGGTTAGAAGCGCGGCCGCGTTTCCCTGCAGCTCCACCAGTTTCGCGCCTGGTTCTACAAACGATCCGTCCGCGTACACGCAGACGACCTTCATCTCCGGATCCAGAGCGTGAAATACGTTTTCCGCCAGCGGCAATCCCGCGCACACCAGCGTCTGTCGCGCCGAAATGTGTGCCCGCGCCACCGCGTTTGGCGGAGTTGTCGCCGCCGTGCTGGCGTCGCCCCCGCCGATATCTTCGGCCAGGGCCTTTCGCACGATTCTTTCGATTTCTTCCGCGTGCCAGTTCACGAGCTTCGAGTTCCAGCGACCTCGGCGTCTCCCTCGAGGTCCCTCAGCCGGGTTCGCAGTTTCTCTAATTCAGTCTTTTGTTGAGCGAGCGTCGCTTCCAGCCCTTTGATAATCTTTTCCGGCGCCCGGCTCCGGAACGTTTCATCGGTAAGCTGTCGTTCTTTCGACGCGACGGCCTTTTGCAACCCTTCGATTTCCTTTCTTAGTCGCGCCCTCTCCGCTCCCACATCGACAGTCTCCGAATACACCACGCGGACGTCAAACGTCGCCGTGGAGCGCACCGCTCCGCTCTTCGTATCAAATTTGTTCCTCGGAACAACGCGCAGTTCGGACAGAACTGCGAAACGCTCTGTCGCCTCGCGATTTGCCTGAATCAGGTTCTCCACGCCAAGATCCGTCGTCGAAAATTCCGCCGCAACTTTCTTTTTGGCATCCAGCTTCATTTCGGCGCGGATTGCGCGAAGCGCTGTCACCACTTCCTGAATCTGCTCTACGTCGCGCAATGCCTCCGCGTTCTTCCAACGAGGTTCCGCTTCCGGGAACCGTCCCAGGGCCATGGATTTCGCCCCCGCTGCCTGCGGCAGCTGATGCCACAGTTCCTCAGTCAAAAATGGCATGAACGGATGCAGAAGCCGCAGTGCCGCATCAAAGGCAGCGAACAGGTTCTTCCAGGCGACCGTGGCCCGCTCGCGATCCGGCCCTTGCAATTCCGGTTTGATCCACTCGATGTACCAATCGCAGAAGTCGCCCCAGAAAAACTGGTAAACGCCTTGTGCGGCCTCATGAAAACGGTAGTTGGTCAGTGCGTCATTCACCATTGCGATGGTTGCCGCCAGCCTCGCGAAGAGCCACGCATCCACCAGCGGGATTTTCCCGCCGGCTGCATAGGGAGCCTTTCCGCGCACCTCGGGCGCTGCCAATTCCTCGAGCTTTGTGCCGCTCTGTTCAAACTTATCCAGATTTACGAACAAAAACCGTGCGGCATTCCAGATTTTGTTCACAAAATTCCGCGCACTCGCCAACTTATCGTCTGACAGAATGATGTCCGTTCCCGGCGCGGCCATGGACGCCAGGCAAAAGCGCATCGCATCTGTTCCGTACTGTTGATTCAAGGCCACGGGATCGAGTCCAGTTCCTTTCGACTTGGACATTTTCTCGCCGGTTCCCGTGCGCACCAGCGAGTGCAAGTACACCGAGCGAAAGGGCACTTGGCCGGTGAAATGAATTCCCATCATGATCATTCGCGCAGCCCAGAAAAACAGGATGTCATATCCGGTGATCAGCAGCGTGGTTGGATAGTAGGTCCTGTAATCCACCGTCTTTTCGGGCCAGCCTAGTGTCGAAAACGGCCACAATCCCGAGCTGAACCAGGTGTCGAGGACGTCGGGATCCTGCTCTAGATTCGTCGAGCCGCACGTTCCGCATTTCGCGGGTGTATCGCGTGCTACCGTAATGTGCTGGTGTTCCTCGCAATACCATGCGGGAATCCGGTGGCCCCACCACAACTGCCGCGAAATGGTCCAATCGCGGATGTTGTTCATCCAATTGAGGTATTCGGTCCGCCGGTTGTCGGGGATGATCAGGATGGTGTTTTCCTTGCCTGGCTCGTATTCCTCGACAACCTTGATGGCGGGCGCCGCAAGTTCTTTCATTTTGCAAAACCATTGTGTGGAAACCCGCGGCTCCACGATGGTCTTGCTTCGTTCACACAATCCAATGGCGTTCGTGTGGTCGGTGACCCTTTCGAGCAGTCCTTGGGCCTTCAAATCCTCGACAACCTTTTTCCGCGCAGCGAAGCGGTCCAGACCGGCGTACGCTCCCGCATTTGCATTCATGTGCGCGTCATCGGTCATCACGTCAATTTCCGCCAGCTTGTGCCGCTTTCCGGTCTCGAAGTCATTCGGGTCGTGTGCCGGCGTGATCTTCACCGCCCCGGTCCCGAATTCCCGGTCCACCATTTCGTCGGCAATAATGGGAATCTCGCGGTTCATCAGGGGCAGCTGGGCGTTCTTTCCAACTAGATGTTTGTAGCGCTCATCTTCCGGATGCACCGCAACAGCGGTGTCCCCGAGCATCGTTTCCGGGCGCGTCGTCGCGACGGTTAGGAACTGTTTCGTTCCCGCAACTGGATACTTGATATGCCACAGATGCCCTTGCCGCTCTTCGTGTACCACTTCCAGGTCGCTCAGAACCGTCAGGCACACCGGGCACCAGTTGACCAGCCGCGTTGCCCGGTAGATGAACTTCTCTTCATACAGGCGCACGAAAACTTCGCGCACAGTGCGTGACATTTCCGGCGAAAGCGTGAATCTTTCCCGCGACCAATCGCAGCTTTCCCCGATTCCTCTCATTTGCTGCGTAATCTGTCCGCCCGCTTCTTCCTTCCATTTCCATACCCGCTTCTCAAATTCAGCGCGCCCCAGCTTGTGGTAATCGATTCCCAGGTCGGCAAGGTATTTCACCACCACGCGTTGTGTCGAGATTCCTGCATGGTCGGTCCCCGGCAGATACAGCGTGTTGTATCCACGCATACGGTGCCAGCGTGTCAGGATGTCGATCTCCGTATGCTCCAGCATGTGCCCGATATGCAGCGAGCCCGTCACGTTTGGCGGGGGAATGACAATCGAAAACACGGGTCCGGGGGCGCTCGGGGCGGCCTTGAACAGGGCCTCTTTCACCCAGAATTCCGCCCAGCGCGGTTCAATCTGTTGCGGTTCGTATGCTTTGGCAATCTCGCGAGCCATTCGCTGCGCTTCTCCGATTCAGCCACGGACAAGGCCTGGCCGTCCCGTGCTGAAATTAGTCATTCAGAATAATCTTTGACTATACGAGGCAAAAAGCGGCTCCGTCAAATCTGCTGCACAACCGCAAAAACATCTGCGATTCGAAGAGATTTGGGGGTTAGGACCATCCGCGAAATTCGTGAGGGCGGGGAACTAGGATTTCTTCGACTTCAGCTCTTCCTTGACCATCGCTTCCACGACGGGCTTCAGAATCTCGCGGGTTACAGCTTGCAGCACCTCGGGGTTCATCTTGGCGAGAACTCTTGCAACCAGGTCGTCCATGTTAGGCACAGATGTCGTTGCGGGTGCTGGTGCTTGTGGCGGTGGGCTGGTGGGTTCCAGCACGTCGTCCTCTTCCCGCGCGTAAAAGCTGCCTCCCTCGGACGAGGCGGTCTCCGGTGTCTCTAGGACGAACGTAGCGTCTTCCGCCACCTGCGCCGCTTCCTCGCGAATGGCTTCGACAGTAGCCGTTGGCAGCGCCGCCTCTTCAATTACATCCTTTGTTTCCTGGCTGATTTCGGCCGCTTTTTCCGTTCCATTTTTCGGAGCTGGCGCTGGATTCATCACCGCAGGCGCATCCCATGTCGAAGCCAGCTGGTTGGCCTTTTGAATTTCACCTTCCCACGGACTCGACGAAACGGAAAACCAGGAATCTTTTCCTTCCTTCTTCTCCGGCGCGGGCTTTGCTCCGTTTTCCGGTTTCGCCTTATTATCCTCGACAACAGCCGTAGCCGTCTCCTTTACGCGCACTTCGCTCACGGCTGATGGTGCAACTGGGGCCGACGGCGGCGTCGAGGCATCCGCAAGAAATGGGCTCCTGGGAGCCAGCGGTTTGATCGGCGCCACTTCCTGTATAGGCGTTGCTGGCTGTATTGGAGTTGGCGGCTTTATTGAAGTCGGGGCAGGAGCTGCGGGCGCTTGAGGGGCACGACTGCTCGCCGCCGGTGCGACAGTTTCCACGGGCGCCGGCGCCGGCGCTTCTTCTTCCGGCTCCCATCCCGTGCTGCGCGCCTTGTTGACAGCTTCAAAACCACCCATGCGCCAATCGTTGGCGCTGCTTTTGGTTTTTTTGGTCTTGGCCGCAGGTACTGCTTCCTCCGGGTCCGCGGTGCCCTCAGGCCGCCAGGCCGTCGGCTCCTCGTCTTCCTCCTCTTCCGCGGCCATCTCTTCTTCGTTCCGGTCGCGCCAATCGTGTTCCATGGCGAATTCCGGAGAACTGGCGGTCGTAAAACTTGCATCATCCTCAGCCGCTACGGGTGTCTCCGCTGGCGTTTCCAGCAGGCTCCCGAAGGCCACCGGCTGCGCGTCGGAATCAATCTGCAGCGGCGCGGGCTTCGCAGGCACCGGCAGTTCTTCGACAAAGCTCTGGTTGGAGGTCTCGAGGCTACTGTCCAGGTTGAATTCCGGTACCGGCGCGGCTCCCACCGTCGGTAAGCTCGCCTGTCCAGGGGACAGCATTTCCTTCGCGCCGAAGGGTGCAGGCTCATCAAACTTTGCCGAAGGCGCGCTCACTGGACCTGACCCAGAACGCTGCAGCGCGGACTTCACCATCGAGATCAGCGGATCTGGCGGAATAAATGGCTTCTTTAACACGCCGTCCGCGCCCACTCTTTGCGCCTCCTGCTCATCCAGAGGATCAAACGCACCGACCAGCAGAATCACCGGAATATGCGAAAGCGCGGAATCCATCTTCACGAACTGGCAGACTTCATAGCCGTTTCGCACCGGCATGAACACGTCGGCGAGCACCAGGTCCGGCCGCACATCCGCGATCTTTCGCACTGCCGCTTCACCGTTTCCCACGGCGACCACGTCAATGCCCTGATCTTTCAGTGCAAGACCGACCATCTTCTGGATGTTGCTGTTGTCGTCCGCAACCAGAATTTTCGGCACTACACACCCTCCGGCGATACTCCACCGCGCAAGCCACTCCGGCTGCACCGCAGCCAAACGGGTGCCCTGCTTTCATTTTATTGGAGCATCCGCGGGCTTACGCGTCAATCACCCCGCGGTAGGATTGTGTCGCAAATCAATACTGTCCAATTGCACACTACCTTACGGGTTGAGTCCTAGAAAACGACAAGGGGTGCGGTTCATTCTCCGCACCCCTTATCCTGCTAAAGAACTGTTACTCGCAACGGAAAGCGGCTACCAGGGAATGATTTTCTTCAATCCCTTCTTTTTCTTGCTGCTGGACTCTTTCTTGCTATCCTTCTTGTCGGTTTGGCTGCCCGTGGCGTCGCTCGCTTGACCTGTCGCAGCCGCCCCGCCGTCGTCTTTGGCTGTGCCGTCGGCGGACCCTGGTGTCGCGGCACCGCCATCGGTCTTTTGCGCAGTCTCGCTAGCCCCTGCCGCCGACGAGCTATTGGCCGGATCATTCGCTGCTGCGGGTGCCGCCGGGTCCGTCTTTTGCGCGTCGGGCTTCGGCTCAGTTCCACCCGCCGGTGGCGCTACGCTCTCCGCTCCGCTCGTCGTTTCCGCCGGTCCTCCCGGCGAAACCGTGGCCACGATTCCAGTCCCCGTCCCGCCAATGCGCGGGTTGCTGCCGCCGGACAAAATGTCCACTCCCTCGTCATTGCTCGACTCCGGGGTCATCGTCGGCGCGCCGTTCTTAGCCGCCGAGTACAATTCCTGCTTTGGGCCTGTATGCACCATGGCCAGCGGCTTCAACAGAAGGGCATCATG
>Ga0126369_10002717_pt1 | contig 12680 bp, 14 predicted proteins | sample PanSoiMetaPlot_1_FD_109646 | JGI IMG/M metagenome (GOLD analysis project Ga0126369, IMG submission 109646) | Tropical forest soil microbial communities from Panama - MetaG Plot_1 | ecosystem: Environmental > Terrestrial > Soil > Tropical forest > Bulk soil | place: Panama | collected 2016-02-17 | reverse complement strand
GCCGGCTCGTCGCCGAACATGGCTCGCGCCCGGTCCTCGCCCGAGAAGTACGCCCCGCGCACCGCATGGGAGTGGTAGAAGGCCTTGAGCGACGCCCCGGGAGCCTCGGCATCGCGGAGCGCCGCGAAGAGCTCGAGCGGCTCAGGCGTGTACGCGGTGCGAGCGTCCCGTGGATTGGCCGCGGGGTCTTCACGGTGAAGACGTCCCTGGACGTTGGTGAAGCGGCGGACGACGTCGCGGCCGCCCTCGACGAGCACCGCCCCGCAGCACTCCTCGGGATGCGCCTCGCGGGCGTGCTCCAGCATCTCCTCGAGTGCTTCGTGCGCGAGCCGCAGCGATTTCATCGCGCCTCCCTGGCTGGCGGCCGCGCGCGCGCACGGAGCAACCGCGTGAGAGTCGCGTTCACCGGGGCCGGTATCCCGTGTGCCGTTGCGCGGGCGGCCACCCAGCCGTTGATGGCCTCGATCTCGGTGGGACGCCCCCGCTCGAGATCCTGCAGCATCGAGGAGCGGTGCGCCGCGGTGGCCGGCACGAGACGACCATAGAACTCCTCGCGATACTCCCGCGCTGCGGCCCAGCGGAGGGTCACGCCCTCGGCGGACGCGACCGCGAACGCTTCGTCGATCACGGCGTCCATGATCTTCCGCGTGTCGACGTCGGCGACGAGCGCGCCGTAGGAGAGCCCGCGGAGGGCGCCGAGGGGATTCAGTGCCGCGCTGTAGAGGAGCTTCGCCCAGAGCTCGGCGACGATGCTCTCGCTCGCCTCGGTCGGGATGCCTGCCTCGGTCAGGTTGGCCGCCCAGCTGGCCGCGGCCTCCCGTCTTCGGCGATCGGCCGGGTCAGGGCTGCCGATCAGCACGGGATCTGCGTAGACCGTGACACGCACCCGACCTGGCGCCGCGATCTCCGCACCGAAGATGACGCGAGCGCCGAGAACACGGCGGGCCCCAACGGCGCGGGCAGCCGCCTCCAGGTTCCCGAGGCCGTTCTGGAGCGACACGAGAAAGCCGTCGGGTGCGAGGTGAGGGGCGACGGCGGCGGCCACCGCCTCGCTGTCGTGTGCCTTGACGGCGAGAAACACCGTCGCGTAGGGCCCGCGCAGTTCCTCGGGAGTGACCGCACACGAGACTCCCGTCACACGGTGCGTGCCGAACAGCCCCTCGACGAGCAGCCCGCGCGAGCCGACGACGTCGAGATGGGGCCGACGGCCGAGGAGCGTGACCGGCCAGCCCGCTCGGGCGAGGAGCCCGCCCACCACCGAGCCGAGCGCCCCGGCGCAGGCAACCAGGACGGGGGCGCTCCCAGCCATGCACCCGACGATATGTTCCCCACGCGAGCCCGACAAGCGACCGCGGCCGTGTTGGTTCCGAGGACGCTTTTCATGTACGTACCAGGCTCCCATGATCCGGCGCGATCGGCTGCAAACGCTCTTCCTCGAGCTGGTCACCATCGACAGCCTCTCGCGCCGCGAAGGCCGCATCGCCGACCGACTCGCACGCGAGCTCCGCGAGCTGGGCGCCGAGGTGGAGTTCGACGACGCGGGAGGGCAGCTCGGGGCCGAAACGGGGAACCTCATCGGGCGTCTGCCCGGAACCATGGCCGCGCCACCGCTCCTCCTCTGCGCGCACATGGACACCGTCGAGCCGGGCTCGGGGGTGCGGCCGATCGTCGAGGGGGACGTCATCCGCAGCGACGGCACGACCGTGCTCGGCGGTGACGACAAGTCCGGCGTCGCGATCGTCTGCGAGTGCGTGCGCGTCTGCCGGGAGCGCCGGCTCCGCCACCCACCCCTCGACGTCGTGTTCACCATCTGCGAGGAGGTGGGACTCCTCGGCGCCAAGCACCTGGACCTGTCGCGCGTGCGGGCCCGACGCGGCCTGGTCTTCGACAGCGACGCGGTCGGGTTCGCCTTCACGCGGGCACCGGGAGCGAACGCGATCGAGATCGTGGTCCGCGGGCGGGCCGCGCATGCGGGGATGGCTCCCGAGCAGGGGCTGAGCGCCATCCGCGTGGCCGCGGAGGCGATCACCGGCATGCGTCTCGGTCGGGTCGATGCCGAGACGACGGCCAACCTGGGGCTCATCGACGGCGGCCGGGCGGCGAACATCATCCCCGAGGAGGTACGCATCCGCGGGGAGGCCAGGAGCCACGACCTCGGCAAGCTCGCGGCGCAGACCGATCACATGCGAGCGTGCTTCGACGAGGCGGTTGCCCGGCATCCCGGGTCGCAGGTCACCATGACCGTCCGCAGGGAATACGAGCCCATGGCGATCGCCGACGACGCGCCTATCATGCGGCTCCTGGCCGCGGCCGCCGCGCGCACGGGACATCACGTGAGCGCGGCAGGGACCGGCGGCGGCTGCGATGCGAACGTGCTCAACCGCCGTGGCTTCGAGGTGGTTAACCTCGGCACCGGCATGCGCGACATCCACACCACCAAGGAATGGCTCCGCGTGACCGACATGGTGGCAGCCGCCGAGGTGACGCTCGCCGCGATCGAGCTGGCGGGGGAGATGTCTTAGGGCCGGATCGAGCCGTGGCTCGGCCTTTCGGCCGTCCGGTCGCGCACTTGGGTACACGGTTTGCTAATTTGACACAATGCGCGGTAGACTCGCGCGTCTGCCCGATGTCTCCTTTCTACACTCAACTCCCCGACCGTACTCGTTCCTGATCGAGGTCGTCGCGTGAATAGTGCACTCAAGGCCTGGGTCGACGAAGTTTCCGCACTGACGAAGCCGTCGAACATCCAGTGGGTGGATGGCTCCGACGCCGAGCACGCGCAGCTGGTGGCTGAGATGCTCGAGAAGAGGGTGCTCTACCGCCTGAACGGGGAGCGGTACCCCAACTGCCACCTTCATCGCAGCGACCCGAGCGACGTCGCCCGCACCGAGCACCTCACCTTCATCTGCAGCGAGCGGCAGGAGGACTGCGGCCCCACCAACAACTGGATGGAGCCGGCAGAGGCCAAGCGGAAGGTCGGCGCGCTGTTCGACGGCTCCATGCGTGGCCGGACGATGTACGTGATTCCGTACCTGATGGGACCGATCGGGTCCCCCTTCAGCAAGGTCGGCGTCGAGATCACGGACAGTCCGTACGTCGTCGCCAGCATGCGGACGATGACCCGCATGGGCACTTGCGCACTCGAGCACCTTGGCGACCACGCGGATTTCGTGAAGGGTCTGCACTCGCTGGGCGATCTCAGCCCCGAGCGTCGCTACATCCTGCACTTCCCATCGGAGAAGACCATCTGGAGCGTCGGCTCCGGCTACGGCGGGAACGCACTGCTCGGCAAGAAGTGCTTCGCGCTGCGCATCGCCAGCGTGCAGGCCCGCGAGGAGGGGTGGCTGGCCGAGCACATGCTCATCATCGGCGTCGAGACCCCGGCCGGGGACATCCACTACCTGGCGGCCGCGTTTCCCAGCGCCTGCGGCAAGACGAATCTGGCCATGCTCGTACCTCCCGCCTCTCAGAAGGGCTGGAAGGTCTGGACGGTGGGCGACGACATCGCCTGGATCCGGCCCGGACCGGATGGCCGCTTGTGGGCAATCAACCCGGAGGCCGGCTTCTTCGGCGTCGCGCCGGGAACGTCCCGGAAGACGAACCCCAACGCGATGGCGACGGTGGAACGCAACACCATCTTCACCAACGTCGCCGTGACCGAGGACGGCTGCCCCTGGTGGGAAGGCATGGGCGACCCGCCCGACCGGCTCACCGACTGGCGCGGCAACCCGTGGCAGAAGGGCTCGACCGAGAAGGCCGCCCACCCCAACTCCCGCTTCACGGCTCCCGCTCGTCAGTGCCCCTCGATCTCGCCCAAGTTCGACGATCCGCAGGGCGTACCCATCTCCGCCTTCATCTTCGGCGGACGGCGGGCCCGCACCGCTCCTCTCGTGTTCGAGGCCTTCGACTGGAACCACGGGGTCTTCGTCGGGGCATCGGCCGCCTCGGAGACGACCGCCGCCCAGAGCGGTGCAGTCGGCGTCGTGCGCCGGGATCCGATGGCGATGCTGCCCTTCTGCGGCTACAACATGGCCGACTACTTCCGGCACTGGCTGGCGATGGGGAAGGCCGTGCCCCGGCCACCGCGCATCTTCCACGTCAACTGGTTCCGGCAGGACGCCGACGGTCGGTTCCTCTGGCCCGGGTTCGGTGAGAACCTGCGCGTGCTCAAGTGGGTCATCGCCCGCTGTACGGGAAAGGGCGCCGCGATCGAGTCACCCATCGGCGGCCTCCCGGCGCCCGGCGAGATCGATACCGGCGGCCTGCCTCTCGACGGCGCGGCGATGACGCGGCTGCTCGACGTCTCGCGCGACGACTGGCGGCCCGAGGCGGACGACATGGGTCAGTTCTTCGCCAAGTTCGGCGCGCGCCTGCCCGACGAGATCGAGCGACAGCGCCGGGCACTCCTCGCACGACTGGGCTGACCGGTCAGGGGGACGCGTGCGCGTCGGCACGGTGGTCGAGATCTGGCGCTACCCCGTCAAGTCGATGGGTGGCGAGCAGATCGAGCGCTGTACGGTGGGAGAGCGCGGCTTGCCGGGCGATCGCGGTTGGGCACTGCGCGACGAGGTGGCGGGCGAGATCCGCGGCGCAAAGAAGTTCCCGCAGCTCCTCCGCTGCACTGCACGCTACCTCGAAGAGCCCCAGGCAGGGCGGATTCCCGCGGCGGAGATCGCCTTTCCCGACGGGAGGCGCATGCGGAGCGACGATCCGCACGCCGCTGCTCGACTGAGCGACCTGCTCGGCAAGCGGGTGACGCTCTGGCCCCTCCGTCCCGCGGACGACCTGGCCCACTATCGGCGCGCACTGCCCGATGATCCCGACATGCTGCGCGAGCTGCGCAGCATCTTCGGGCGCCTGGAAGACGAGCCGATGCCCGACCTCTCGGTCTTTCCGCAGGAGCTCTTCGAGTTCACATCGCTTCCCGGAACGTACTTCGATGCCCTGCCCCTTCACCTGCTCACCACCGCCACGCTGAGCGATCTGGCTCGGCTGAACCCGGCGGCGCGCTTCGATCGACGACGCTTCCGGCCGAACGTCTTGATCGCACCCGAGGGCAAGACTGCCGGGCAGCCCGAGCTCGAGTGGTGTGGTCGCCACCTCCGCATCGGGCAGGCCGAGGTGAGCGTCGAGATGCCGGTCGTCCGCTGCTCGATGACGATGCAGCCGCAGGCCGACCTGCCGCAGGATCCGGGCGTCCTGCGCACCATCGTGCGGCACTCCAACCAGAACGTCGGCGTCTACGCCAACGTCCTGTCGCCGGGCAGCGTCGGCATCGGCGACACGGTCGAGCTCGGCTGACGCGCGCGGCGGCTCACGCCGCCCGCTCGGTCGGCTCTGCCCGCAGCCGGGGCAGCGGTGCTCCTGAGGCGAGAAAGAGCACGCCCCCCAGCAGCCCGGCGAGCACCGTCACCGCGAACCACGCGAGACCGAGCGTGACGGCGATAGAGTCGTCGATGTCGATGCGGGTGAGGAAGTAGAGGTAGCCACCCTCGCGCACGCCCAGGCCCGCGACGCTCACCGGCAGCGCCGTCAGGAGGCTGACCACCGGATAGACGATCGTGCAGTACGACAGCGGCAGGTCGGCACCCACCCCGCGCGCGAGAATCCACTGCACACCGACCTGGGTGAGATGGAAGGCAAGCGAGAGCATCGCGATCCGGAGGAGGAGTCGACGGTCACGCCAGAACGGCGCGAGCTCGTTCTCGACCTGGCCGCGCATGCGGCTCCGCTCGGGAAGCCAGCGCACGAGCCGCGGACACATCCACCAGCCGAGCAGGAGCGCCGCCCCACCGCCCCCGATGCCCAGCGTCAGCGGCCAGGGAAACCCGTAGCTCGGGAAGAGCAGCAGCCCCGTCGCACCGAGCGCCATCATGAGGGCGAGTCCGCTGGCGCGGTCGAAGAGCACCGAGTTGAGCGCCAACCGCCGCCGGCGGCCGTCACCGAGGTAGAGCGCGCGAACGACGTCGCCCCCGATCGTGCTCGGTCCGAACAGGTTGAAGAACATGCCGATGAAGTAGAAGCGGGTGTACTCGAGGAGCGAACGGTCGAGGCCCACCGAGCGACCGAGGACGGCCCACTTGTAGGCACTCAGCACCTGACCGGCGACGTAGAGCAGGAGCGCGGCCGCAAAGAGACCCGGTCGGACCCCCGCGAGGGCTCGCCGGAGATCGCCTCGGTCGACGTGGACCAGGATGTAGACCGCGATCGCCAGGCTGACGGCGATGCGCAGGGATCGACGCGCGGCGGGGCCGAGCCGCATGGCGGGATTCTCGACATCGAGACCGCATTTGCAAACCGGGCCGTGACGGCCACGTCACGCCTTGACTAGCCGCGGCGCGCCCGGCTAAGGCCGCGCATGCCCCGCGGCCCCTGGCAGGAGGAAGGCGACCTGCTGGTGGTGGGAGCCAGCGTGTGCGGTCTCGCTGCTGCAATCATGACGGCCGACCGCGGCTGCCGCACCATCGTCCTCGAGCGCACGCGAGAACTCGGCGGTGGCGCCGCCACCGAGTCCGAGGTGCTGGCCGCCGCGGGCAGTCGCTTCCAGCGTGAGGCCGGAATCGCGGACGACCCCGCACGCCTGGTCGAGGACCTGCGCAGCGCTCACCACGCGGTCGACGCGGAGCTCGCCAGCACGCTCGCCGCCGAGGGAGCGCCGCTCGTCGCATGGCTGGCAGATCGCTGCGGGACGCAGGTCGAGCTCCTCGCCTCATACGCTCCTGCGGGTCACTCGGTCGCCCGTCTCCATCTTCCTGGCGAGCGAGGCGGCGCCACGCTGCTCGCCGACCTCACGCGCGCGGTCACACGCCACTCGCACGTGACCATCCGCACCAACACCGTCGTCGAGCGGCTGGTGCGCGACGACAGCGGGGCCGTGCGTGGCGTCGGGTTGCGCGCGGACCGGCGTGGTGGGCCGCACGAGCTGGCCGGACGGGTGCTGCTCGCCTGCGGGGGCTTCGCTGGTGACGATGCGCTGGTGAGAGAGCACATCCCGGCGGTGGCGGAGCTACCCTACAGCGGTACGGGCCGCGCGATGGGCGACGGCCTCCGGCTCGGCAGGGAGGTCGGGGCGAGCCTGCGACGGCTCGGCGGCTGCCTCGTCACCCCGTTCCTCGCCATGCCGGGTCAGCTCGCCGTGACCGCCCCCCTCGTGGAGCAAGGAGCGATCCTCGTCGACCAGCGGGGCCAGCGGTTCGCGGACGAGACGGGCGAGCACTTAGCCCTCGCCACCACGGTGCGCGCCCGCCCCGGGCGCGTCGCCTACCTCCTGTTCGACGAACGCATCGCGGCCAGCGCGCGGAACGCAGATCCGTTCTTCGCCCGGGTCGTGCTCCCCCGGACCGGGCGGCGCGGTGCCACGCTGGAGGACATCGCCAAGCAGTTCGAGCTCGACCTGAGCGGGCTCCGTACCACGATCGAAGGGAGCATCGGCCAGGGCGGCGATCCCTTTGGGCGCAGGAAGGTGCCGGGCCCGTTCGAGCCCCCGTTCCATGCCGTCCGTGTGACCGGCGGCCGCCTGCGCACGCTCGGCGGTCTCGCGGTCGATGCGAACGCGCGCGTCGTCGACGCGGAAGGGCGAGCGATCCCCGGTCTCTATGCGGCGGGAGGTGCCATCGCCGGCCTCGCGGGTGAGGTCACGAGCGGAGTGCTCGTCGGCACGGATGTGCTCGCAGCGCTCGGTCTCGCACGCCGAGCCGCCCTCGACGTGATCGCCCAGGTGACTACGCAGGCCGAATAGAGGGATCGGCGACGCGAAGGTTCACGAGGGCGAAGAAGAGCTCCTCCAGCGACGCGTAGGCGTACGGCGAGCAGGCCGTCAGGCCACTGACGTCACCCGGCCGGAGGCTCCAGCCACGGAGCTCATCGCCGTAGACGGGGAACACCTCGCCTCCCACCCGGAGATACGTCCGCCGCCCACCACCCCGCTCCACCGCCGTCATCCGAAGAAGACCGACCTCCTCCTCGCGCGGAGACGCATCACCATCGACTGAACGGTGCGCCGCATGCGGCGCGATTCGAGGCGTGCCCGCTGCCAGCGGCCCTCCGCCTCGGTGGGGGGGATGCGCATCGACTTCCCGAAGTGCATGAACCACTTCGTCGGCAACGGTAACGTCCCGAGCAGGCCGAGAAGCGGGAAGAACGGCGTGATCGGGACGTAGGGTACACCGAGCCGCTTGACGACGCCTTCGGCCCGTCCCATGAGCGGGTAGATCTCTTCCGCGCCCACCACCGCGAGCGGCACGATCGGCGCATCGGTGGCAATTGCCAGCCGCGCGAAGCCGGGTCCGAACGGTCGCAGGCGGTATCGGTCCCCGAAAGGCTTGGCGACGCCCGATACCCCTTCGGGGAAGATGAGCACGAGCTCACCCGCATCGAGCAGCTTGACCGCGTTCTCCCGCGACGCTACCGCCCCCCCGACCTTCCTATAGAAGCTCGCGACCGGCGGGATGTTCTCGACGAAGCGATCGTAGAGAAAGCGCACCGTCCGGCCGCAGAACATCTCCACGGCCGTGACGATCATGACACCGTCGAAGGGAAGCGCTCCGGAGTGATTGGCGATCAGCAGCGCGGGACCATCCGGAGGCACGTGCCGTGCTCCGGTGACCTCGACCCGCCAGTAGCGCTCGAACAGAAAACGCACGGCAGGCAGCATTCGTCGGCGAAACGCCGCATCGAGGCCGAAGGCGTCCTCCGCCGCGGCGGCGAACGACTCGCTCTCCGACTCGCGAGCCGTGGTCTCCCCCGTTCCCGTTCCGAGGTCCCGCGATCCGATGTCGAGCGGAATGCTCGGAGCCGCCATCCCGACACCCGTCCCTCCGCTCACAACGTTCCCCTCCCGGCCGCTCTATAGCGTACGCCGGAATCCGAAAACAAGACGACCCGTCACGAAAGTGCCAGCGTCGCGGTGCCGATCACACCACGCTCGCCGTCGTCGCTCTCGAGCCAGACGTCGACCTCGACCGTACGACGCGACGCATCCTTCTGCGTGACGACGCCGCGCAGGCGAACCGTTCGGTCAGGCATCACGAGGCCCCGGAACGTCGCGCCGAGACGGCGGAGGCTCGCGGCGCCCGCCCAGGACTCGAGGAACGTGGCGAGCAGTCCGAGGCTCATGTTCCCGGGCGTGATCATCCCCGGCAACCCTTCCTGTCGCGCGCCTTCGTCGTCCGTGAAACGCGGAGTCCACAAGCCGCCGGCGCGAGCATACTCGCGCACCTGCGTCTTGGAGAGGACGAACTCCCGGGTCGGGAGCTCGTCACCTTCCTGCACGTCGTCGAAGCGGAGGTGGGTCGACACGGTCAGCGGTGCATGAAGCGGTTGTCGATGACGGCGAGGGTCTCGCCTCGCTGGTTCGTCATCGTGAAGCGGATGACCACGAAGTACATGCTGCCACTCCGGCCGGTCTTCTCGTAGATGTCGTGGAGGGTGGCGCGCACCTCGATCGTGTCCCCCGGGCGCACCGGCACGCCCAGCTCGATGTCCTTGCCGGCGTCGAAACCTGCCCGGACGTTCACCACCTTGGGAAGGTTCTCGGGATAGAATTTCCGACCCTTGTACCGCACGCAGTAGGTCGGATGGCCGATCAGGCCCGGCCCGGGCCGGGTGTACTCGGGCTGCGTCTCCCCCAGGGCACGAGCGAACTCGATCAGCTCCTCGGCCGTCACGGGGCCGTGGGTGGCGTGGTCGAACTCCTTGCCGACGATCTGTCGGACGGTCTCGGGGTCGAGGGCCGCAGGCACGAGGGGAAGCTAGGCCATCGCTCACGACGCCGCAACCGGACGGGGTTGCGAGACCCACGCTTGCACCGCCGGGCGCCGCCAGATCGCCTCGGCGAAGGCGACCACCGCCTCGTACCCGCCGAGCGCGAAGCCGTAGTGCACGAGGCGGCGCAGGGTGAAGGCCAGATCGAAGTCGGCGAGGGTGGGGCGCGCAGCGGGCGCTCCGCCGAGTCGATGCGCAACGACGGCGAGAAGCCGGTTCGCCTCGGCACGTGCCTGCGACGTGAGCGGTGGAGGCGGAAGCGGGAGGAATATCCCCTCGAAGGGCATGCAGCGCCGGAGCTCGAACAGATCGCTCCGGAGCCAGGACAGAATCTGGCGATCGCGGGCGCGGGCGAAGGGCTCGGAAGGCAGGAGGGGCAGCCGATCGGGAAAGGCTTCCTCAAGGTACTCGAGGATGGCGAGCGACTCGGCGATCCAGTGGTCGCCGTGGCGGAGCGCCGGCACCTTGCCGGTGAGCGTCGCATGCGCGTAGTCGCCCCTCCGGTTCTCACCCGTCTGGAGATCGAGCGTCGCCATGCGGAAGGCGAGGCCCTTCTCGCGGAGGGCCGTCCACACGCTCAGCACCCAGGGTGAGGTGTACCGCACGTCACCGTAGAGGACGAGCTCGGCAGCGGCCATGGTCCCTCCGTTCCTCAGCGGCCCCGCGTGTAGACGTCGAGGTCGACGATCTCCATCAACCGCCCCGGCGTGGCGTCGGTGAAGCCGAACTGCCGGTAGAGGTCATGGGCGTCGGCGGTGGCGAGCAACCAGCGTCGCAGGCCCTGCAGCTCGGGAAGCGTCACCGCCACCTCGACCAGCCACTTGCCGAGCCCGCGCCCCCGGCATTCCTCGAGCACGAACACGTCGGCGAGATAGGCGAAGGTCGCGTAGTCGGTGACGACCCGCGCGAACCCGACCTGTCCTGCGGCGCAGTAGAGCCCGAAGACGAGCGAGTGCTCGACGGCCCGCTCGAGCACCGCGCGGGGAAGCCCCACCGACCAGTACGCCCGGGCCAGGAAGGCGTGAACGATGGCGAGGTCGAGCCGGCCGGGGTCGGTGCTGATGACGTACTCCCCGCGGGTCCATTCGCGCGTCATCCCCGCAGGAAACACCGCGCTGGCGAAAAGGAAAAGAGGGGCGTTACGCTCGTGGAGACGGCGCCTGCCGCGGCGGTCGGAAATCGACGGGTCGGTAGCGCCCGCCCCGGAGCTCGTGCACCAGGTCCTCGGCCGTCCGGATCGTGCTCTCGAACTCGGTGGCGCACACGCCGACGAAGCTCACCAGGTGCGAATCGCTGCCGCCGAAGGCGCGGTAGCCGTGCTGCTCGATGAGGGACTGGACGCGGGCGTCCTCACCTTTGCGGCTGCCGCCGTTGAGCGCCTCGACCGCGACCACGCCCTGCAGGGGCGGCTTGGTCTCGTAGTGCGCACAGAGCCCGACGTTCGGACGACCCGGGTGACAGGGCAGCGCGATGCCACCCAGGCGCTCGACCTCGCTCAGCAACTCCTGCGCCGGCAGCCGGACGTCGCGGAAGTCGAAGCGCGCGAGGATGTCCTGGTTGACGCCGTAGACCAGCACGTGACCGTAGTCGGTCTCGACCTCGGCGGCATTGAGGACCAGCACTCCGTAGCGGTCCTCCAGGTCCCGATACTCTCGCTGGAGGTCGAACTGCCGGTGCTCCGTGAGCACGATGCCGTCGAGCGGACGCTCGTCGCGCTTGCGGGCGAGGAGCTTCAGGTAAGCCTCCACCGGGGCGCGGCTATCGTCCGACAGCTCGGAGTGCAGATGGAGATCGAGGATCATCGCCCTGGGCGGAGCTCGGCCCTCAGGCCGGACGGAACTTCGGCAAGGTCATCTCGGGCGTCACGTCCTCGAAGACCACCTCGACCGGCATGCCGACACGCACCGCGTCGGGTGCGCAGTCGACCACGTTCGTCATCAGGCGGACGCCCTCGGCGAGCTCGACCACGGCGAGCACGTACGGCAGCGCGTCCCGGTACCCCGGCGCCTGGTTCTGGTGGGTGACCGTGAAGGTGTAGACGGTGCCCCGGCCGCTGGCGCGCACCCACTCGGTCGCCGAGGAGAGACAGACCGGACAGACGGCACGCGGGTAGAACCGCTTGGTGCCGCAGTCGCGACAGCGCTGGAAGTAGAGCTCGTGGCGCGCGAGCGCCTCCCAGTAGCCGCGTGACTCCTCGTCGATGCGGGGGAGGTATTTCTGGTAGGTCGCGCCTTCTGGCTTGCTCATGTCCGTCCGAGGATCAGCGTCACGCCGCTGTGACGTTGGCCGAGCATGCCCCCCGTACCGTGAACGCAGGCGAGCCGGGCGTCCCGCACCTGCGCGGGCCCTGCCTCCCCACGGAGCTGCCGGGTCGCCTCGATGACGAGGAAGATACCCCGCATGCCGGGATGGTTCGAGGAGAGCCCCCCCCCGTCGGTGTTGACGGGCAAGGCCCCGCCGAGCGCGATTCGGCCGTCCGCGCAGAACGCCCCACCCTCGCCCCGCGCACAGAAGCCGAGGCCCTCGAGGGTGGTCAGCACCGTGACGGTGTAGGAGTCGTAGACCATGCACATGTCGATGTCGGCCGGCTTCACGCCGGCGCGCTGGAAGGCGAGCGGGCCCGATTGAAACGAGGCCACGTCGAGGAGGTCGCGGGTACCGATCTCCCCGTGTCGCACCGCTTCCGCGCCACCCAGGATGAGGACCGGCGGCTTCCGGAGGTCGCGCGCACGCTCGGCGGAGGTGAGCACGAGGGCGCCGCCGCCGTCGGAGATCATGCAGCAGTCGAGCAGGTGGAGCGGCGAGGAGATCATGCGCGACGCGAGCACGTCCTCGACCGTGATCGGCTCGCGGTACTTCGCGTGCGGATTGAACGTCGCGTGCCGGCGCATCGTGACCGCGATCTCCGCCAGCTGCTC
>Ga0126369_10002716_pt1 | contig 12684 bp, 11 predicted proteins | sample PanSoiMetaPlot_1_FD_109646 | JGI IMG/M metagenome (GOLD analysis project Ga0126369, IMG submission 109646) | Tropical forest soil microbial communities from Panama - MetaG Plot_1 | ecosystem: Environmental > Terrestrial > Soil > Tropical forest > Bulk soil | place: Panama | collected 2016-02-17 | reverse complement strand
CGGGCGTCTCGCCCGCATCGGGCCCAAGCAACTCGCGCTGGCTTTGCCGAGAGTAGGAAGTGCGGGCGAGACGCCCGCGCTCCCAGGGAGGGGCCGTCACACCCGCATCGGCATCAGCACATAGAGCGCGCCTTTGGCTTCTTTGTCGGAGAGCAACGTAGGTGAACCGGGATCGGCTAGCTTGAGCACCGCGGTATCGCCTTCGAGCTGGGCCGCGATATCGAGCAGATATCGCGAGTTGAAACCGATATCGAGCGGATCGGCGTCATAGCCGACCTCAAGTTCCTCGGTGGCGCTGCCGGAGTCCGGATTAGTGACCGAGAGCACCAGGCGCCCGGCCGAAAGCGCCAGCTTGACGGCGCGGCCGCGCTCGCTTGCCACCGTCGAGACCCGGTCAACGGCCTGCTCGAAATCCTTCTTGTCGACTTCGAGCAGCTTGTCGTTGCCAAGCGGAATCACGCGGCTGTAGTCGGGAAATGTGCCATCGATCAACTTCGAGGTCAGGACGACACCATCGAGGGTCAGGCGGATCTTCGATTGCGACAGTTCAACTGTGATTTCGCCCACGCTGTTATCGATCAGCCGCTGCACCTCACCTACCGTTTTGCGCGGAACGATAACGCCCGGCATGCCTTCGACGCCCGGTGGCGCTGCAAGTTCGAACTGGGCGAGTCGATGGCCATCGGTCGCAACCGCACGCAATCTCAAGTCTTTACCGGTGCCTACGGCATGGAGATAGATGCCGTTAAGATAATATCTGGTCTCTTCGGTTGAAATCGCGAACTGGGTCTTGTCGATCAAACGCTTGAGATCGCCAGCCCCCACCACGAATTTGTGGGTGAGTTCGCCGGCCGCAAGATCGGGAAAATCACTGTCCGGCAACGTCTGCAGGGTGAACTGCGACCGCCCCGCGCGAATCGACATCACGGCACGGTCCCCTCCCGCCTCCAGCACGACCTGGGCGCCTTCCGGCAGCTTGCGCACGATCTCGTAGAACATGTGCGCCGGCACCGTGGTGACGCCGCCTGGATTGACCTCCGCCGCCACAATTTCAATGACTTCGAGATCGAGATCGGTAGCTTTTAAGGAGAGATCGGAGTTCTTAGCGCGCAGCAGGACATTGCCGAGAATTGGTATTGTATTGCGACGCTCGACCACGCGATGCACATGGGATAGCGACTTGAGCAAATCGGCGCGTTCGACCGTGATCTTCATGCGCAACCCCGATTCCCTTAACACATAAACCACGCGCCGGAGTGATGCACCGCCGGCGCCTGGATATCAATATCGAAAACTGCCGCGTCAATATCGATTCGGCAAGGTGGGGGCAAAATCGCCGCGCAGGGCCTGAGCGGCCAAGCGCCTCGCCCCCGGCCATGCAGGCTGTCACTCCTGCAACTGGCTTTTCAAGGCTTCGATTTCCGCTGCAAGGGCGTTGTCAGTTCCGATCAGCGTTTCAATTTTGCGGACCGCATGCAGGACCGTCGTGTGATCGCGTCCGCCAAATCGCCGGCCGATTTCCGGCAAGGAGCGCAGCGTCAGGGTTTTGGCAAGGTACATGGCGATCTGGCGCGGCCGCACCACGTTGGCGGTACGCCGCGACGACAGTAAATCGCTGCGGCTGACGTTGTATTGACGGGCGACGATGCGTTGAATCTCCTCGATCCGCACCCGTTTAAGCTCCAACGGACGCACCAGATCGCGTAATTCGCGTTCGGCGAGTTCCATGGTGATCGGATGGCCGGTGAGCTTGCTATGGGCAAGCAATCGGTTCAACGCGCCCTCAAGATCGCGCCCGTTATACGTAACGGTGCGGGCGATATAACTAAGAACCGGCGCGGGTACATCAAAACCCGGGTGATGCGCACGCGCCGCCTGAACGCGCGCGGATAGAATCTCAAGCCGCAGTTCTTCGCCAAGCAGGCCGATTTCCACTGCCAAGCCGCCGGCAAGGCGAGAGCGGATGCGTTCGTCAAGGCTTTCCAGCTCGGTGGGCGGCCGATCGGCCGCCACCACAACCTGGCGCCCGCCGTCGATGAGTGAATTCAGGGTATGGGAAAATTCCGCTTGGCTGTTCTTGCCTTGAAGGAATTGCAGATCGTCGACGACAAGGACGTCGATGCCGCGCAACGCATCCTTGAAGGCGAGTGCGGTCTGGCTCCGCAACGCCGACGCAAAGCCGTACATGAAGCGTTCGGCGGTGAGATATAACGCGTTGCGCTCGCCCAAACTGTTGGTCTTGAGCGCCACGGCCTGAAGCAAATGTGTCTTGCCCAGGCCCACACCGGCATGAATGTAAAGCGGATTGAACATCACCGGATCGCCGCGCCGTGCCGTCGCGACCTGCTTGGATGCGGCATGAGCAAGCGTATTGGAACGCCCGACCACAAAGGATTCGAACGTCAATCGCGGGTCGAGCGGTGAGCCGCCGCGCGAATCCTGGGCGACCGGGCCGGATGTGGAAACGGATTTGATTTCGTGCCGAAAATGACCGGTCTCGCGCTTTTCCAGATGGGCGACCGCGGCCGGGGGATTGACGGCGCAGGGTGGGGCGGTGCGGATCATAGCCGAGCGCACCGACAGGTCGATCCGTGTTACTGCTGGGCGCTCGGACTGCCAGCAGTTGAGCAAACGTTCAGCATAGTGGGACTGAATCCAGCTCTTCAAAAAGCGAGTGGGCACGGATATACGCGCGGTGTCGGCCTCGACGCTTTCGAGCTCCATGCGCGCAAACCAGCTCATGTATACAGCTTCCCCAACCTCAGCACGAAGACGCCCTTTAACGCGCGTCCAGCACTCGTCAGAAATCTCGGACATGTCAGCTTCCCATAGACATACACGCGTCCGACAGGACGCAAGTTAATCGGAGGCGGCTCCGCGTCTTCGCAAGGCGCAAAGGGACACCGCCGGATGAAGGCGAGACGAAACTCAGCCGGATTTGGAGGAAGGAACGGTCAGCCGGTGATCGGTGACATCCAACTCTTGCGCCGCCGTCGCGCGCAGGCAGCGAAATTGTCGGTCCTGTCTGTCACTGCGCCGCAGTGAACTTCAAATGAAGGCATGGTTTGGCGCGCGCGTGCAAATATCGGTCGGGTCCTATTCATGGTGCCCCCTCTCCCAAGCTGATGCAGCGCATGTGCAAAGTTACACATGCATCGCGTACTGATTATTTCCGGTGCTAAACCGCCAGCCCCCAGCATAGGAAGGCCTAGCCTGAAAGGATCGACAGTTTAGTTGCTCATATTCTTGGGGTTAAATTACGCATCCCAAGAACGAAGACATCCAAAATTCGTACACGGCGGACGCAAAACGCATGTTGTGCCAAATGCTGCATTCTGTGCAGCGAGAGAAACATAGTCCGCCGGGACTCCTCCCGCAATCACGTGTGGAACGCGCGACCGGGCTGACAAGTTACTGACAGTCGGTTTGTTCAGGCGTACGTTTTGCCCGATCCAGGCAGGGCAGTTGCAAGTGATTGAATTACCGTCCTAATTTAGTTCAGCCGGGATTTGTTTGCAGCGCACGGAGGCCGCCAATTGTGGCAAAAGAATTTTCATCCATTCGCCCGGCACCGGTCATTTCCCAACCCCGGCCTGTCGCTTACATGTTAACACTTTGTCAGGATGCAGATTTTCTTGTTCGTTTTCGATGGGTAACCCGCGGATGGGTCATGCGAAATTCGGGCAACATGCGAAAAGTCTGGCAAGTCCAAAATGGGCTTGTGGGCTGTGGATGGCGTTTTTGTTAAGATATTGTGATATTTTTGCAACAAAAATAATGACCTTATATGACCACAGTTTGCGCGCACTGGAAACTGGAACAGAACAAATTCGTAAATTCGATTTTGAAATCGGCAGCAGACCAATTCGGCCGTGCCGGCAGGCTCCAGACGGCCATCATCCATCAAGGAAAGGCGGAATCGCGCGGACAATCAAAGCGTACCTCGCCTTGCAACTGAATGCAGGCCAGAGCGGATTTCGACCGACTGAAGCAAAGCACGCACTTCGCGCCCTGGCCTCACCAAGCTGCGGCACTGGGGGCACGCTTTGCCCAGGAGCGCGCTTCCACATGACCGGACCGCGCTCTAATTGCCAAGCTTGGCGATCCAGTGGGTCAGTCGGGATACCTTACGGCTCGCTGACCTCTTATGGATGATCCCTGTGCGGGCTGCCCGCATAAGAGCGGGCTCGGCTGCCACCAGAGCGGCCTGCGCAGCCGTTTTATTGCCACTCGCGATCGCATCTTCGACCTTGCGCAACGAGCTGCGCATGCGCGAGCGGCGGGCTTTGTTCACTTCAGTGCGGCGCGCGATCTTGCGCGTGGCCTTCTTGGCCGATTTGGTATTGGCCATTGATTCGTCCGTGGATTTGCGTCCGTGACTGCAAATAGGGCGGCGTTGCCGCCAGCGCAAAAAGCAGCGGCGGCGTGACCGCCGCCAAGTTGACACCGCTTATAGGGGAGCGTCGCTGCGGCGTCAACGGCAGGACCTGCTGATCTCACGCCGTTTGTTATGCCGCTCTCCCTGCGTGATGTCATGCCATCCGCCTTGCGCGTACCTGATCGTATCCGGAAATCACGGCGGCGCGATCAGTGGCCGGAAATACAGCCAGTGGTGGCATCACCTGTGCCCAGGCGAGATCATCATGGACGTGAGCGAGGACGGCCTTCACGCCCGGTACCAGCGCCCGGCCGTCGAACAGCTTGCGGATCGCTACCGCCGCCTCGAGGGCTGCCACATCGCCGTTATGGTAGGCTCGAGCGCACAGGTCCGAATTGAGGTTGGCGGTTGCCGAGATGCAGCCGGCGAATACCCCGCCACGCGCTTCCAGCAGAACGGCCTCGGTCGAGGGGAACACACTGAAATCGGGATCAATCGCGGCCACTTCCCGCGCGTAGGCCATATCGCCGGAGGAATCCTTCAAGCCGACAATCCGATTGCCATGCGCAGCAAGCAGACGACTAATGAGCTTTACGTGCCACGGCACGCCTGACAATTGCGGAAAATGATAAAGATAGAGTGGAATCGGACGATCCGCTGTCGCCTTGACGATTGCTCCCACATAGGACGCAAGCCCATCGTCGGATACGCCCTTATAGTAGAAGGGCGGCAACACCAGTGCACCGCCGAAACCGAGGTCTGCGGCATGCCGGGTCAGGACCGCGGCATCTGCAACGGCGGCTGCGCCAGAGCCCACCATCATGCGGCCGAGTGGGAGGCCGGCCGCCCGGTAAGCGTTCATGACCGCTTGGCGCTGAGCCAACCCATAGGATGTGGCTTCACCCGTAGTGCCGAGCACATTCAGCCCGTCGCAGCCGTGATCGAGCAGAAATCGGGCGAGGGCGACCGAGCGCGCACAATCGGGCTCGCCCGCATCATCGCTTGCGGTCGCTACCGCCGCAATCACGCCGCTCAGCTTGGATTTGTTCACATCGGTCTCCGAAATTTGGCCTTCTCCCGCTCCGAACACGAGGGAGGAGGATCAGCCGCTGATACCATAGGCCGCAAGCGCCGCCATGTTGACGAGATCGGTATCCTTTGCGGACAGGCCGACGATCTGCACCGAACGGTCAAGGCCGACCAGCAGCGGCCCGATCACTGTGGCGCCGCCAAGCTCCTGAACCATTTTGGTGGAGATCGCGGCCGAATGGAATGCCGGCATGATCAGCACGTTAGCAGGGCCTGACAGACGGCAGAACGGGTAGGCGGCCATCAGGGCCGGATTGAGGGCGACATCTGCCGCCATTTCACCGTCATATTCGAAATCAACGCGCCGCCGATCGAGAATGCGCACCGCCTCCTGCACACGGGCGGCACGGTCGCCCGGCGGATGCCCGAAAGTCGCAAACGCAAGAAGCGCCAAGCGCGGAATGTAGCCGAGCTTGCGTGTTACACCTGCCGCCTCGATCGCTATTGAGGCAATTTGCTCCGCGGTCGGCATTTCAGTAACCGCCGTGTCAGCAACCACGATGGTGCGGCCCCGAGCCAGCACCAGCGACACGCCCATCACCTGGTGTCCGGGCTTGGCATCAATGCAATGAAGTACATCTTCGAGTACGTTGGAGAAGTTCCGAGTGACGCCGCTCACCGTCGCATCCGCGTCGCCGAGTGCCACCATGCAGGCGGCAAAGTGAATGCGATCCTGGTTGACGAAACGCTGGCAGTCGCGCTGAAGATAGCCTTTGCGTTGCAAACGCTCGTAGAGATAAGCCGCATATGCGGCAGTCCGCTTCGACATCCTTGCGTTGTGAATCTGGATTCCATCGCCCAGTTCGATACCGGCATTCTTGGCGGTTGCGCGAACGCGTTCCTCACGTCCGACCAGAACGGCGCTGCCGAGCCCCTGATGCACGAAGCTTGCGGCGGCACGGATGACTTGCTCCTCCTCACCCTCCGCGAATACGACACGCTTCGGCTCCCGCCGCAACCGCGCGAAAATGTTTGACAGCAAACCTGCGACAGGGTCGCGGCGCGAACGCAGCTGCTCGCGGTAGCCGTCCATATCGGCGATCGGCTTGCGAGCGACGCCGGTGTCCATGGCGGCCTTGGCGACAGCCGGCGGCACCGCGAAGATGAGGCGAGGATCGAATGGCACCGGAATTATGTAATCAGAGCCGAATTTAGGTCGCGTCCCGTAGGCGGCCGCGACCTCGTCCGGCACGTCCTCGCGGGCGAGATCGGCCAGCGCCCGGGCGGCCGCGATCTTCATCTCCATGTTGATCGTTGTGGCGCGCACATCGAGCGCACCGCGAAAGATATAGGGAAAGCCGAGCACGTTGTTGATTTGGTTCGGATAATCGGACCGCCCCGTAGCCATAATGGCATCGTCACGAACCTCTTCGACCTCCTCGGCGGTAATTTCCGGATCCGGATTGGCCATGGCGAAAATGATCGGCTTTGGCCCCATCGATCTGACCATGTCTTGGGTGACCGCCCCCTTCGCGGACAGGCCATAGAAAACGTCCGCGCCTTCCATCGCCTCGGCAAGCGTCCGCGCCCTGGTTTTGGCTGCAAACGCGGATTTCCACTGGTTCATACCGTCAGTGCGGCCCTCGTAAATAACTCCTTTTGTGTCGCAGAGAATCAAATTCTCGGGCCTGAATCCGATGGCGCGCAGGAGCTCAAGACAGGCGATGCCGGCAGCACCAGCGCCGTTGCAGACGAGTCTGGTGTTGGGAATATCGCGATCGGTGAGATGGAGGGCATTGAGCAGACCGGCGGAGGCGATGATGGCAGTGCCGTGCTGGTCGTCATGGAACACTGGAATATCGAGCAGTTCGCGCAGCCGTTGCTCGATGATGAAGCACTCGGGCGCCTTGATGTCCTCAAGATTGATGCCGCCCCAGCTTTTGCCAAGGAGCTTGATGCAATTGATGATTTCCTCGGGTTCTTCCGACGACACCTCAAGATCGATCGAGTCGATATCTGCAAAGCGCTTGAACAGCACGGCCTTGCCTTCCATCACGGGCTTGGCGGCAATTGAGCCCAAATTGCCGAGCCCGAGAATCGCGGTGCCGTTGGTGATGACGGCGACGAAATTACCCTTGGTCGTGTAGTCAAATGCCAGCGCCTCGTTTTGCGCGATCGCCAGCACCGGCACTGCGACACCGGGTGAATAGGCGAGCGACAGGTCGCGCTGCGTCGCCATCGGTTTGGTTGCAACCACTTCCAGCTTGCCGGAACGACCCTGACTATGAAAAAGCAAAGCTTCCTGATCGGTAAAGGTCGGCCTGTTGCAGCGGCCACGAAATTTGCCAGCCATCGTATCTCCCAACTGCCAACCCCAGCACGGCGGCGGCGGAACTTACCGGAAGCGCCCACGTCTGCTCAAGGCGAATCGGCCGCTCATCGCGCGGAATTGCGCTAAGTGTGCCACGCGCGCCCCAATGGCCCAATGAAGCTGCGATCCCCTAAGATGCCCTATACGACAACTGCCGGCGCGCGCCACTGTGATCTCGCGCAGCCGCGCTTCGACGTGAGTTGAACCTTGCGGCTGCGCAAGGTAATCGGGAGCTGCATTCACACTAATTAACGATGGCGTACCATGATCCGCTTCCTGTTACGGACGCTTGGCCTGCTGTTCCTCGCCGCGGCTTTTGTCTTTGCCGTTTACGACGGCACAAAATCGATTGCCGCCAATGCACTGGTGTACTCCAAGGTGGATGAAATCTGGTCCCAGGTACATGCGGCCAGCCTGCAACAGCTACAGCCCTTCCTTGAGAGGAATGGTCCACCCTGGCTGTGGGACCCGGCGGCCACGACTGTGCTTGATGCACCGGCTACCGTGGTTTTCGGTGTAATTGGGGCCATCCTGATCCTTCTGGGTCGCCGGAAAAAGCCGCTGATCGGTTATAGCCGTTAAATGTGCCCCTCGCGGTGGCGTAACGGCCGAACATGCATCCGTTGACCGAGCTGTGATCCGGGGAGCGCCTGCGAAACGGCACGTGCAGTCCTATATCTGTGGCGCAACTGCGCCACAGACGAGGAGATCGGGATGTTCACATTCAGGAAAAAACTTGAGATGCCAAGCGCCGCCACGGCGCTGCCTGGCCGCGCAGCCCCTATCGCGACCGCATTGCACCATTTCGTCAACGGCCGCCCGCTAAAGGGGCCGTATCCGGAGGGCTTCGAGACTGCGATCTTCGGCCTGGGGTGCTTCTGGGGTGCCGAGCGCAAGTTTTGGGAGCTGGGAGACGGCATTTACGTTACCGCAGTCGGCTATGCGGGCGGGCTCACTCCGAATCCCACCTACCAGGAGGTTTGCACGGGCCAGACCGGCCACAATGAGGTCGTGCTGGTGGTGTTCGACCCCAAAAAGATTTCCTACGAAAGGCTGCTCAAGACCTTTTGGGAAAGCCATGATCCGACGCAGGGCATGCGGCAGGGCAACGACGTGGGTACCCAATACCGATCCGGTATCTATGTGAACTCGCCGTCACAGCGCGCAGCCGCAGAGGCCTCGAAGGCAGTCTATGAGAAAGCGATCGCAGCAAGGCGCTATGGCCCGATCACAACCGAGATTCTGCCCGCCCCGGAATTCTATTTCGCCGAGGATTATCACCAGCAGTATCTTGCCAAGAACCCATCCGGCTATTGCGGGCTCGGCGGAACCGGCGTGAGCTGTCCGATGGGGACGGGCGTCGCCGCCTGAACCGGCTGAGAAAAAAGGAGTGCGGGCGGCGCCCCGCACTTGCATCGCTCAGCGGGGAGACGCTCGTTTGCGTACCTTAATTACCCCACATGCTTGGTGAGCCAAGCGAGCGTGCGGCCGAGCGCTTCCTTGTGGGCTGCTTCGTTATAGCTCGCGCGTTCGTCACACGAGAAACCGTGGCCGGCGTGATAGACATGAATTTCCACGTCCGGACGCTTTTGCTTGACGATATCGACATCGCTCATGGGAATCGATTGATCCTGGTCGCCGAAATGCAGGAGCGTTGGAACCTTCGGCTTGCTGTCGGCATTCCTCGCGATGGCGCCGCCATAGTAGCCGACTGCGCAGGACAACCCATCAAGATTGCAGGCGGCGAGGAACGCCACGCTGCCGCCCATGCAATAGCCCACAATTCCGACCTTGCCGGCGCCCTTGACTGCACCGATTGCCGCCGCGGTATCACGCATCGTAGCGACCCAATCGATCTTTGGAATGAACGTGCGCGCGTTTTCAACCTCGGCCGGCGTATAGCCGCATTCGAAATTCGGTGTCATTCGGTCGAACACCGCCGGCGCCACCGAAGCATAGCCCAACGCCGCAAAGCGATCGCAGACATTGCGGATATGATGATTGACGCCGAAAATTTCCTGGATGACCACGAGGCCGCCCTTTGGCTTACCGGGCGGATCGGCACGATAACCGCCGAGCTTGAAACCGTCCGATGCGGTGAGCGAAATTTGAGTACCCAACTTGGACCTCCACCTTGGCGCGCCGGCATGGCGCCGGGCGCGTCAATATTCGCGTGCGCGCGTGCAAAAGCAACAGGAAGATCGCGTCGCGGCCAGCTGGCGCCCGGCACACTGATGCGCCGTTACGCGCCGACCCAACAAATAGTGGACCGAACTCGGGGCGAGGACCCCCGGCGCTATGCACAATGATGATGTCGATGATGTCGTGCCCAAGAGCCGACGCACGCCGATAAAGCTCCAAAGATCATGTCGCTGCGGCGCGGTGCGACACCGACCGCTGGTGGGTGGTGCTTAAGTCCGCCTTGACAGATGCCCGATGCAGTTTCAATATTTGTTTGCAGTCTGGAACGGAGGTAACATGATTCCACCGGGTCAGAGTGCCGCGACGATTGCTGTCGCAGACGTTCGGGCGCCAGCATAGCGGCGAATAGACGAACGACACGCCGGGAGCGGCTCCGCGGGTCACATCAGTGAGGCAAGACCCCAAATTAGCCGCTCCCGACGCGCGTGATATGTGAATATCCACTGCCGTGAGCCGGGCAGCAAAGTCGATCAGCTTTTCCATCTTGAACTGCGGCCCTGCGACTGGATTGGCGGTGCGGCTCAGCATGTGATTCCTCAACGTAATGACTTCGACCGGTTCTGGAACGCACGCGGGCCGCCACCGATCTCGTCCTACCGTCAAGTACGTCGACGGGGATATCACTGCTCCGAAGCGACTTCCCCCCGCAGCGCATCGGGATGCGGCATTGCAATGATATTGTAGCCGCAATCGACAAAATGAACCTCGCCGGTAACGCCGGTCGAAAGGTCCGAAAGCAGGTAAAGTCCGGCGCCGCCAAGTTCGTCGAGCGTCACGCCGCGGTGCAGCGGCGAATGGCGCTGCTGGAAGGCGAACATGAAGCGCGCATCCGTGATGCCAGCGCCGGCAAGCGTGCGGATCGGCCCCGCCGAGATTGCATTGACCCGAATGCGGCTCGCGCCGAAATCGACCGCCAGATAGCGGATTGAAGCTTCGAGCGCTGCCTTGGCGACCCCCATGGCATTATAGTTCGGCATCGTTCGCGATCCGCCATTGTAGGTGAGCGTCACCATGGCGCCGCCAGTCGGCATCAGGTCAGCCGCGCGCCGCGCAATTTCCGTGAATGAGAAACAGGAGATCATCATCGTGCGGATGAAATTTTCCCGCGATGTGTCGGCATAGCGTCCCTTCAGCTCGTTCTTGTCGGAATACGCAATGGCATGGACGACGAAATCGATGCTGCCCCATTTATCCTTTAGCGCCGCAAAAATGGCATCGACCGAGGCGATATCCTCAACATCGCAAGGCAGCATGAAGTCGGCACCGACCGATTGGGCGAGCGGCTTCACGCGTTTGCCGAGCGCGTCGCCCTGATAGGTGAATGCAAGCGCTGCGCCATGAGCCGCAAGCGTCTTGGCGATGCCCCAGGCGATCGAATGATCGTTCGCAACCCCCATCACGAGGCCGCGTTTGCCTTTCATCAACATTCAAGGAATCTCCCGCCCTCCAATCCAACCCGGATAAGGCTCTCTTCCCTCCCCCGATTGCCAGGGGGAGGGAAGAAGGTCAAACATCCAACCGCTTGAGGACGATCGACGCGTTGGTGCCGCCGAAGCCGAACGAGTTCGACAGCACGCATCCGACCGCCACATTGTCGCGGCGCTCGCGGACGATCGGCATGTCGGCGAACTCCTGATCGAGGTTCTCGATATTGGCGCTTTCGCAGATGAAGCCGCTGTTCATCATCAGCAAGGAGTAGATCGCCTCTTGCACACCGGCGGCGCCCAGCGAGTGGCCGGTGAGCGATTTGGTGGCCGAGATCGACGGGCACTTCTCCCCGAACACCTCCCGCAGCGCCTCGATCTCTTTGACATCGCCGATCGGCGTGGCGGTGGCGTGGGGATTGACGTAGTCGACCGGCGCCTTCACGGTCGCGAGCGCCATTCGCATGCATCGCACCGCTCCCTCGCCCGACGGTGCCACCATGTCGTAGCCGTCAGAGGTCGCCCCGTAGCCGGCAACTTCCCCGTAAATCTTGGCGCCACGCGCTTTGGCGTGTTCCAGCTCCTCGAGCACCAGCACGCCGGCGCCGCCCGCGATTACGAATCCGTCGCGCGCCACATCATAGGCACGCGAGGCCTTTTCCGGCGTGTCGTTGAACTTCGATGACATCGCCCCCATGGCGTCGAACAGCACTGACATCGTCCAATCGAGGTCCTCGCAGCCGCCGGCAAAGATCATATCCTGCTTACCGATCTGGATGGTCTCGGCCGCGTTGCCGATGCAATGATTCGACGTCGCACAGGCCGAGGAAATCGAGTAATTCACCCCCTTGATCTTGAACCAGGTGGCGAGCGTCGCCGAAGCCGTGGACGACATTGCCTTCGGCACCGCAAACGGGCCGACACGTTTTGGACCCTTGGTGCGGGTGGTGTCGGCGGCCTCGATCAAAGTGCGGGTCGAGGGGCCGCCCGAGCCCATGATGATGCCGGTGCGCTCGTTGGAAATCTCGCTTGCCACAAGACCTGCATCGCGCAGCGCCTGCTCCATGGCCACGTGGTTCCAGGCGGCGCCAGTCCCAAGAAAACGCATCGCCCGCCGATCGACCGATTCCTGCGGATCGAGCTTTGGAGCGCCGTGAACCTGACAGCGGAATCCGAGTTCAGCATATTTGTCCGCCCGAGAAATCCCCGACTTCGCTTCCCGCAAGCTCGCCAGCACTTCCTGCGTGTTGTTGCCGATGGACGAGACGATGCCCATCCCG
>Ga0126369_10002715_pt1 | contig 12687 bp, 9 predicted proteins | sample PanSoiMetaPlot_1_FD_109646 | JGI IMG/M metagenome (GOLD analysis project Ga0126369, IMG submission 109646) | Tropical forest soil microbial communities from Panama - MetaG Plot_1 | ecosystem: Environmental > Terrestrial > Soil > Tropical forest > Bulk soil | place: Panama | collected 2016-02-17 | reverse complement strand
GTCGTGCGCCAATTCCATGGCCTCGGCCCGCGAATCGGTTGTGGTCTGCACATGCAAGAAGCGCACCGCCATTGCGCTGCCCGTTCCGGCGTCGTGCCGGAGGCGCGCGCCGTCGTCGGCGGCACCGTCATCGTCGGGCTGCAGGGCCATACCACCAGATCGTACGCCGGCGGCCCGGTACCCTTGGCAATCCTGGGAACCCGGAGGAATGCGTGAACCGTCCGCTCTGTCTCATCGTCAACCCGGCGGCGGGAAACGGGCGCGCGCGCTCGCACCTCCCGCACGCCCGGGCCGTGCTCGAGGGCTCGGGCGCCGATCATCGCGTCGTCGAGTCGGCCAGCCTCGCGCACGCCAAGGACCTCGCCACGACCGCCGCCGATCGCGGGGACATCGTGGTCGCCGTCGGCGGCGACGGCATGGCCGGCGCGCTGGCCGGCGTTGCCGCCGGTGCCGGCGCTCCCTACGGGCTCATCCCGGCGGGCCGCGGCAATGACCTCGCCGGGGTGCTCGGCATTCCGGCCGACCCCGCCGCGGCGGCCCGGACACTGGTGTCCGGGCAGCTCAGGCAGGTAGACCTGATCGGGGTTAGCGCCCCTGGTCACGCCGAGCAGGTGGTGGCAGGCAGCGTGTATGCCGGCCTGCCCGCCCTGGCCGGCGAGGTCGCCAACGCCACCCGCCTGCTCCCCGGCTCCATGGTCTACCCGGTGGCGGCCCTGCGCGTGCTGGCCAGATGGCGGCCGGCCCGGTTCACTATCCAGATCAGCCGTCCGGAGTCCGGCGCCGCAGAGACCCGTGAGTTCGACGGCTACGCGGTGGTGATCGCCAACTCGCCCAGGTTCGGCGCCGGAATGCAGATCGCGCCACCCGCGCTGGTCGACGACGGCCTGCTCGACCTGGTGTTGTTGCGACATGCGTCGAAGGTCACGTTCGTCAGAGCGCTGCTGATGGTCAAGGATGGCAGGCACGTGGAGCTGCCGTCAGTCACGCTTGACCGCGGCGCGCAGGTGCACATGACCATGAGCCGCGACTTGCCTGCGGCGGCCGATGGAGAGCCGCTCCCGTGCGCGAGCCCGCTGCCTGCTGGGACAGCGCTACGAATCAGGGCGCTACCAGCCGCGTTGAATGTGCTGGTGCCCGGCTGATCATCCGCCCGGGCTGGCGCGCCATCGGCTGGCCCAGCCGATACTCGGTCCGCCGGCAGAGCGCTACTGCGCCATCCGCTGGCACAGCCAGGCCAGGGAGAGCGGATACCGGTAATCGATGCCGGAGTGCGTCGCATCGAAGAGCTCAAACCTGATGATCTCGCCGGGCACTCCCGCCTCGGCCAAGGCAGCCCGGAACGCCTCGGCGCCGATGTCGAGGTAGTAGTCGTCGGCCGTTCCCGCGTCGATCCAGATGCCGCGCAGCGACCGGAGCGCAGCGGCGTGCCCGGGCACCATCCGCACCGGATCCCAGTCCAGCCAGCGCTGCCACACCTCGTCGCGCACCACGCCGGTTCGCGGGTCAAACGGCAGCTCGGCGGTGCCGTCATCGCGCGCCGAGAAGCACGCCGCCACGCCGAGCATCCCGAGCAGCTTCTCGTCGGCCTTCTTCGTGAAGGCGGTGCGGGACCTGAAGTCATCCCACCACCGCCAGATATCGCCGTCGTAGTCTCGGAGCAGCCGCACGCAGTCGCCGAACTCGGGCACGTAGCACAGCTCGTAGAGCGCATCGCCGGCGTGCGTCGCGAGCAGCCCGAACAGGTCGGGGCGCAGCATCGGCGTGATCATGGCGCCGAAGCCGCCGCTCGACTTCCCGGCGATCGCGCGGTGGGCAGGATCCGCCAGGGTCGGGTACCGCTCGTCCACGAACGGCACGACCTCATCGCACAGGTACGAGTGGTACCGGCCGGTGCCAGGCGAGTCGACGAACTGGCTGCCCCCGTAACTGGTCCAGGCGTCGACGTACACCACGATGGCCGGCGGCGCCGTGCCGGTCGCGAACACATCGTCGGCCGTCTCGAGGAACGGTCGCCGGAATGGCGACCGGTTCCGCCACATCATGACGTGGCCCGTATACCCCTGGATGACGTACACACAGGGGTAGCGCCGGCCAGCGGCGTCGTCAAACCCCGGCGGCAGGTACACGAGCAGCGGGCGGTCACTCGGATCGCCGAGCGGGTTGGCGCGCAGCAGCTCGCTGCTGATCACTTGCTCGTCGATCCGCCCAGCGAGCGATCCAGACCAGGGCAGCATCCCTCTACTGTTCCACAGCGGCCGTAACGTAGCCGCATGAGCGAGCCCGACGCCGATCTCGACGAGGCAGGCAGGCACTTCGCCGCCATGGTGCGCGCCCTGCCACCCGCGCCCCAGGCCGGCCAGGCTGAGCGGCCCGTGCGGCCTGGCAGCGGGCTGACCGCGCGGCACTGCCTGGAGCTGTTCGACGCCCAGCTCGCCAGCAGGCACCTCGACGAGGCGGCACGCTGGCTGCGGGCCAGGGGGACGGGCTACTACACGATCGGTTCGGCCGGCCACGAGGGCAACGCGGCGGTCGCGGCGGCCCTCCGGCCTGATGACCCTGCGCTGCTGCATTACCGCTCGTGCGCGTTCTACCTCGCCCGGGCCGCCCAGGCGGGGCGCGCCGATGAGGCGGTGAGCGATGTCCTGCTCGGCCTGACCGCGGCGGCTGACGAGCCGATCGCGGGCGGCAGGCACAAGGTGTTCGGCCACCCCAGGCTCCACGTCATCCCGCAGACCTCCACGATCGCCTCGCACCTGCCCCGTGCGGTGGGCCTGGCCTTCGCCCTGGCGCGGGCGCGGCGCCTCGGCCTCGCCACGCCGTGGCCCGGGGACTCCCTGGTCGTCGCCAGCCTCGGCGACGCCTCAGCCAATCACTCCACCGCGGCCGGAGCGATCAACACCGCGGCCTACTGCGCCTATCAGGGCCTGCCGATGCCGCTGCTGCTTGTCCTGGAGGACAACGGGATCGGCATCAGCGTCCGCACTCCCCCGGGCTGGCTTCGGGCCGCGCTGGACCACCGTGCCGGGCTCGGTTACCTGCAGGCCGACGGCTCCGACCTGGCCGAGGCCTTTGACGTGTGCCGCCGCGCCGCGAGCCTGGTGCGCGAGGAGCGGACACCCGTGATCGTGCACCTGGCGATGGTGCGGATCGGTGGGCACGCGGGTTCCGATGTCGAGTCGGGCTACCGGTCCGCTGGCGAGATCGCCGCCGACTTGCGCCGCGATCCGCTGCTCGGCACTGCCCGGCTGCTCGTGGGCGCCGGGGTGCTGACGGCCGAGCAGGTCATCGCCAGGTATCAGAGTTCCAGGAAGGATGTGCTCGCCCGGGCGGCAGAGCTGGAAAACTCGCCCAAGCTGGCCTCGGCGGCCCAGGTGATGGCACCGCTGGCGCCCCGCGACCCCGCCGCCGTGGCCGCTGCCATCAGGCCCGCGACGGTCGCGAGCAGGCGCGCGGCATTCCCGCGCGGGCTTCCAGAGGACGACGGTCCCCTCACGCTCGCCCAGGCGATCAACCGGGCGATCGCCGACGAGCTTGCGGCGCGCCCCGAGATGATCGTGTTCGGTGAGGACGTGGCGCGCAAGGGCGGCGTATACGGCGTGACCAGGGGTCTGCTTCCCGCATTCGGGGCCGGCCGGGTGTTCGACTCACTGCTGGATGAGCAGTCAATACTCGGGCTCGCACTCGGCGCAGGCCTGGCCGGGCTGCTGCCGGTACCGGAGATCCAGTACCTGGCGTATCTGCACAACGCGGCGGACCAGATTCGCGGCGAGGCGGCCACGCTCTCTTTCTTCTCAGCCGGGCAGTACCGCAATCCGCTGGTGGTGCGCATCGCCGGGCTGGCCTACCAGCAGGGGTTCGGCGGCCATTTCCACAACGACAACGCGCTCGGGGCGCTGCGTGACATCCCCGGCCTGGTCATCGCGTGCCCGGCCCGGCCGGACGACGCCGCGGCGATGCTGCGCACCTGCCTAGCTAGTGCCCGGGTGCATGGCAGCGTCTGTGTCTTCCTCGAGCCGATCGCCCTGTATCACGAGCGGGACCTGCACGAGAGAGGCGACGGAGGCTGGCTCGCGGCGTACGATCCGCCGGACCGGTGGGCGTCCGGCCACGTGCCCGTCGGCAGCGCCAGGCGCTACGGCTCGGGGACTGACCTGGCGATCGTCTCGTTCGGCAATGGCCTGCGGCTGAGCCTGCGCGCGGCGGCCACCCTGGCCGCCGAGGACATCCGCTGCCAGGTCATTGACCTGCGCTGGATTGCGCCGCTGCCCGCTCATGACCTGCTCGGCGCGGCCGCCGCCACCCGCCGGGTGCTGGTCGCGGACGAAACCAGGCGCACCGGAGGCATCGCCGAGGGCGTCATAAGCGCACTGGTCGACGGTGGTTTCCGCGGGCCTATCGCCCGGGTCGCGAGCGAGGACAGCTTCATCCCGCTCGGCGACGCCGCTGCCGAGGTCCTGCTGTCGCAGCAGTCTGTCGAAGCAGCGGCCCGGGGCCTGCTCGGCAGGCCACCGGGCCGCGTGCGCTCGTGACTAGCCGACCGCGGCGTCCACCACCGGCAGCCGCTGCCGTTCGAGCAGCGCCATCAGCATCGGCGGCCGCTCGATCAGCACCTCCGAGTACTCATCGAGCTGCACGCCGCGCGCCGCGGCGACGGCGTGCAAGTACGATCCCGCCTCTTCCTGAGACCATGTGGCGCTGCCCGCATCTGCGTCGTCCATCTCGATGACCACCGGGTCCAGGCCGTGCAGTCCGGCGCCATTCAGTCCGACGCCGTCCAGTCCCGTGCCGTAGGCGGTCACGTACGAACGCTCCTGCATCGCGCGGGTGAGCACGGCCCGCAGGACGGAGTAGCCCATCCGGCTCAGGCTGCCCAGGTCCTGGTGTCGGTTCTTGCGCATTCCGGCATCGACCTGTGCCATCGCCTGCAAGCCACAGGCATGCAGCACGTCGATCAGCATGCCGACCTCAACCGCGTAGCCGCTGAAGAAAGGAAGCGAAAACATCAGCTCCCGCGTCCCGCCAAACTCTCCCGCAAGCGGCTGCACAAAGCCGGCCAGCTCGGGAAAGAGCAGATTAAGCGCGGGCTTGGCGGTTAGCTCGGTTACCCGGCCGCCGCCATCGGGAACTGATACCGACTCCTTGGTAAACGGCCGACGATAGGCCGCCTTCACGAATTTGATTTCCGGCTTAGCTACTAGGCAGCCGACCACGCCGGTCACAAGCTGCTGGCAGAAGTTGCCGGTGTCGGTGTCGGCGAAGGCGATAATGTCGCCAGTTGCCACGGACAAGCCGCGCCACATGGCATCGCCTTTACCCTGAGCCTTGCCATACTCAGGCATCAGCTCGTTCTCCGAGTAAACCTCGGCATCAAAGCGCCGGGCTATCGCCGCAGTACCGTCCCTGGAATCCGCGTCGACGACGAGAACCTGGTCGATGAGACCACCCCGGCGCAGTCGGCCTACCTCGGTGAGCACTGACCCTATCGTGTCCGCGACGTTGCGGGTTGGCAGGATCAGCGAGACGGAGACTCCGCGCTCGCGCTTGATCTTGGCGAGTTCGCGGGTATTTCCGAACTCACGGTAATGGAAACTATGTGATCGAAACCAATCATGCGTTCGCATCGGTCCTCCTCGACTTCGGGGGGCCATTACTGCACCACGTGCTAATTGGTCCATACCTTTTGACCTGCACGAAGGACGGTGCTTGCCAACACTGTACGGTACGACCGGAGTTTCTGCGCGTGTTCAGTTTGGACTTTCTGCGGTAACAAGATTCCTAACGGTCACAAAGCGTGCGTACACCACCACCGCGGGCTACAGTCGCCTAGCAAATTAGTCGGAAAGCTACCGGTCAGGGCTCGATCACCCCCGATACTACAGACTCCTCGGTCACTGGGGACCCTCATGCCGATTCACGCCCGTCACGCCCCGTGGGCACCCGGCGATGGTGGGTCTATCCTTCGCCTATGAACCTGCACTCGACGGTCGGCGGGCCAGGCATCGCCCAGCAGCGGCACCTGGTCACCGAGATACCCGGCCCGCGCTCACGTGAACTGCTCGAGCGCAGGCAGCACAGCGTGGCGCGCGGGCTCAGCCACGTTCTGCCCGTGTTCGTCACGGCTGCCGGCGGTGGGGTGCTGATCGATGCCGACGGCAACTCGCTCATCGACTTCGGCTCGGGCATCGCGGTCACCTCGGTCGGCAACAGCGCCGAGCTGGTCGTCACGCGGGTTACCGAGCAAGTCGCGCATTTCACCCATACCTGCTTCATGGTCGTCCCTTACGAGGGTTACGTACAGGTATGCGAGGAACTCAACCGGGTGACGCCGGGCGCTCACCAGAAGCGCTCGGCGCTGTTCAACTCCGGTGCCGAGGCCGTCGAGAACGCGGTGAAGATTGCCCGGCATGCCACCGGCCGGCAGGCGGTCGTCGTGTTCGATCACGCCTACCACGGCCGCACCAACCTCACGATGGCGATGACCGCCAAGAACATGCCGTACAAGGACGGGTTCGGGCCGTTCGCCGCTGAGGTGTACCGGGCGCCGATGGCGTACCCGTTCCGCTGGCCCGGCGGGCCGGCCCGGTGCGCGGCCGAGGCCCTTGACGTGGTGACGGGCCTCATTCATGCCCAGGTGGGCGAGGACCGGGTGGCCGCCGTGGTGATCGAGCCGGTGCAGGGCGAGGGCGGCTTCATCGTGCCGCCCGACGGGTTCCTGCCGGGGCTGGCCGAGTACTGCCGCGAGCACGGGATCGTCTTCATCGCCGACGAGATCCAGTCCGGGTTCTGCCGCACCGGCGACTGGTTCGCCTGCGACCACGAGGACGTGGTGCCCGACCTGGTCACCACGGCCAAGGGCATCGCCGGCGGGCTGCCGCTCGCCGCGGTGACCGGCCGCGCCGAGATCATGGACGCGGTCCATCCTGGCGGCCTGGGCGGGACCTTCGGCGGCAACCCGGTCGCCTGCGCCGCGGCGCTTGGCGCGATCGAGACCATGGCCAAGGAGGACTTGCCCGCTGCGGCACGGCGGATCGGCGACGTCATGCTGCCGAGGCTGCGCAAGCTGGCCGAGGAGTACCCGGTCGTCGGCGACGTGCGTGGCCGGGGCGCGATGATCGCGCTCGAGCTGGTCAGGCCGGGCACGCTCGAGCCAGACGCGGCCGCGACGGGCAAGGTCGCCAAGGCCTGCCACGCCGCCGGGCTGATCGTGCTGACCTGCGGAACCTTCGGCAACGTGCTTCGGTTCCTGCCTCCGCTGGTGATCAGCGAGGAACTGCTGAGCGAGGGCCTGGCGATCCTGGAGGCCGCGTTCGCCAGCCTGTGAGGGCCCATCTCACCCCCTTCCCCCTATCGGATAGATGGTGGACCACATGGTCGGAACGCATGGAGCCCGCCTGAGCGCCACCGCGGCGGCGCTGATCGTAGTCGCGGCAAGCTATGGCCCGGCCGCCGCAGCCACCGGCCTGCATGCGGCGCACGCTGGCCCCGCCGGCAGCGCTCAGGCCGCCCGGATCCCCCCTCCCGTCGCGCGCGGAACTCTTAAGCTGACCGGGACCCTTCGCGACGGCGGCTCGGTCTCCGCAGCGGGGTTGTCCTGGCGGCCAGGCCGACTCGCCAAGGGCCAGCGGCTGCTCACCTTCGAGGTCGCCTACTTCTGGCGAGCCTGCACGCCCCGCCGGTGCACACCGGCAGCCGACTCCACCGTCAGTCCGTTCGCGGCCCAGCGGTACATCGTCGGCCATGCCGACACCGGCCGCACCCTCCGCCTCACCGAAACCGCGGCCGAGGTCGTCGAGACCAACCCCGCCACCTTCTCCTTCACCGTCGTCCGAGCCAGCCGCAGCTTCACCTCGAGAGCGCTGGTGCGGGAGTTGCAGCCGCGCACTAGACCATTCACCGAGTTCATCAATGGCCTCCCCGAGCACACCACAGCCTCGAACGCCGAGAACTTCCAGCTAGACCCGCCGCACTACGCGGCGGCGGACGGCCCGGCCGTGATGAGCTACCGAATCGACCAGGCCCGGTGGAGGACCGTGCCCAGGCGGCCAGTGTTCTCAACGGGCCGCCTGGGTATCGGCCGCCACCGGGTGGCCGTGCGGGTTGCCGACAGGGCGGGCCATACCACAATCAGCTTCCGCTGGCGGGTAGTCCCCGTGCCGGCTCCGCTCAAGTGCCAGGGCACGTGCTGGTACCCGCCGCACCTGGACAAAACCGGGCACCCGATGCGGTGGGACTGGCAGATCGGCCGGGTCACGCCGCTGCAACGGACCGGCCGCCGGGCCATCGACATCTACGACATCGACGGCTTCCTCACCACGCCGGCCCAGGTGCACGCGATCCACACCACGTGGCAGGCGCATACGCTGCCGCATCCCAAAGCGATCTGCTACCTGGACCTGGCATGGGAGGACTACCGCCCGGACGCGAGCCCGTCGCCGGGGGCGCCACGTGGCGTGACCGCCCTGTTCCCCGCCGCGGCGCTCGGCAATGTCTACTTCGGCTTCCCCCAGGAGCGCTGGGTGGACTTCCGCCAGCTCGACGCGCTCAAGCCGATGCTGTCCGAGCGGATCTCCATGTGCGCGCGCAAGGGCTTCGACACCGTAGAGCTTGATGACATCGAGGTCACCGACAACCCGACGGGCTTCCACCTGACCGCTGGCGATACGAGGAACCTCCTTGCGTACACCTTCAACCTCGTGCACGCCGACGGTATGACGGTGCTGTGGAAGAACACGCCCATCTTGACCAGGTGGGGCGTCCGCTACAGCGACGGAGCCGTCATCGAGGAGTGCTACACCTTCGGCGGCTGCCGCAGCTGGAATGTGTTCACGACCGACAAGACATCCGCCCAGCCCACCGGCAAGTGGGTCGGCGAGGCCGAGTACGGCGCGGACCACTACGTCTGCAACCCGGGGCAACGCTGCACGGGCGGGCGGTCCTTCGCTGTGTTCTGCCGCAAGATCTGGGCGCCGGCTTACGGCTTCGCCGCGGTCAAGTTCGACGTGAATCTGGACGGCAAGGTGTTCTTCCCCTGCCCGCGCGGCGTCTGACTGCCTCGTGACGCAGCCGATCGGCAAGGAGGACGCCATGACGGGCGAGAACGCGCGACGACCAGAGGACGTCGGGTTTTTGTCGGGACTGATCCTGGTATCCGAGCAGCCAGAACGGCTCGCAGACTTCTACCGCGATGTGCTCGGGCTCCCGCTCGCCGAGGAAAGGCACGGCGATACAGCCTTGCACTGGGCGTGCGAGCTTGGCGATGTTCATTTCGCCATCCACCCGGTGGCCGACTACATTGGCGAGCCGACCGCGACCGGCGCCGTCAAGCTGGCCTTCATGGTCTTCGACCTGACCAGGCTGGTCCAATGGCTTGAGTCACGTGGCATCGCTCTCTGCTACCCTCCAGCCGAACTCGGCACGCAGTCGCGCATCACGGCGATCCGCGACCCAGACGGAAACCTGATCGAGCTCACCGAACTCGGCCCGAGCTGGCTTGATCACCTCAGGGAACATCGCGCCGCCGGGGGCGATCTGCTTCAGGTATGGCAAGCCAGCCTGAGAAGCTGATCGCAGCGCTGTCCGTGCTCAGCCATGCCGATTCCGATCAGCCCAGGTAATAGGCATCGACCTGGCTGAGCACCTCGTCGAGGATCGCCAGGCCCTCCTTGGCCTGCTCGTCGGTGATCACGCACGGTGGGACCACGTGCAGCCGGTTGTAGTTGATGAACGTGAGCAGGCCGCGCGCCTTCGCCTGGGTCGCCAGCGTGTTCATGGCCTGCGACGAGCCGCCGTACGGCGCCAGCATCGCGCGAGTCGCCCGGTCGGAGACCAGGTCCAGCGCCCAGAACACGCCGAGCCCGCGCACCTCGCCGATCACCCGATGGCGAGTGGCAAGCTCGACCAGACCAGGCCCGAGGGTGTGCGTTCCAACACGTGCCGCATTGTCGACGATGCCCTCATCACGCATGGCGTCGATGGTCGCCACGATGGACGCGCAGGCCAGCGGGTGCCCGGAGTAGGTCAGCCCGCCTGGGAACACCTGGTCGTCGAAGGTCGCCGCGATCGGGTCGGAGATGATCACGCCGCCGACCGGCACGTACCCGGAGTTCGAGCCCTTGGCGAAGGTGATCAGGTCGGGTATCGCCTGGTAGTGCTCGAACGCGAACCAGGCGCCGGTCCGGCCGAAGCCGCACATCACCTCGTCGGCTATCCACACGATGCCGTACTTGTCGCACAGCGCCCGCACGCCGGCCAGGTAGCCAGGGGGCGGCACGAGCACCCCGGCGGTGCCCACCACCGTCTCGATCAGGATCGCCGCGATCGTGCCTGGCCCCTCGAACGTGATCACCTGCTCTAGGTGCTCGAGCGCGCGCTCTGCCTCCTGGTCAGGCGTCGAGGCCCAGAACGACGACCGGTACAGGTACGGGCCGAAGAAGTGCACGTGCCCGGTGGCGTACTCGTTGGGCCAGCGCCGCGGGTCGCCGGTCGAGGTGATCGCCGCGCCGGTGTTGCCGTGGTAGGAGCGGTAGAAGCTGAGCACCTTGTCCCGGCCGGTGTGCAGCCGCGCCATCCGGATCGCGTTCTCATTCGCGTCGGCGCCGCCATTGGTGAAGAACACCTTGCTGAACCCGTCGGGTGCCAGGTCGACGATCCGCTCGGCGGCCTGGACCCGGGCCTCGTTGGCGTGCTGCGGCGCGACCGTGGCCAACGTGGCGGCCTGCTCTGCGATGGCCCGGGTGACCCGCGGGTGCTGGTGGCCGATGTTGGTGTTCACCAGCTGGCTGGAGAAGTCCAGGTACCTGTTGCCGTCGTAGTCCCACACGTAGCAGCCGGCTGCTGCTGCGATGACGAGCGGCGTCAGTGCCCGCTGCGCCGACCAGGAGTGGAAGACGTGCGCCCGATCGGCGGCGTACACCGCCGCGCCACGGGCCGGATCAGGGGTGAACTCGGGGTTCATCAGCCTCTCCTAGCCGTTCACAGGGAAGCCGAGGTTCACTCCGCCGTGGCTGGGGTCCAGCCACCGTGAGGTGACAGCCTTGCCCCTGGTGTAGAAGTGCACGCCCTCAGTGCCGTGCACATGGGTGTCGCCGAACAGCGAGGCCTTCCACCCACCGAAGGAGTAGAACGCCATGGGCACCGGGATCGGCACGTTGATGCCCACCATGCCGACCTGCACCTCATGCGTGAACCGGCGCGCCGCTCCCCCGTCGTTGGTGAAGATGGCCGTCCCGTTGCCATACGGGTTGGTGTTGACGACCTCGAGCGCCTCGCCGTACGACCCGGCCCGCACCACGGAGAGCACCGGGCCGAAGATCTCGTCGGCATAGCAGCCCATGCCCGGCCTGACCTGATCAAGCACGCTGGGGCCGAGCCAGAAGCCGGCCGGGTCTCCGCCGATGACCGGGTGCTCGCGGCCGTCTACTGCGAGCACCGCGCCCTCCCGCACCCCCGTGTCCAGGTAGGACGCCACCCGGTCCCGGTGCGCCCCGGTCACAAGCGGGCCCATCTCCGACTCCGGCTGGTCCCCGGGGCCGACCACGAGCCTGGCGACTCGCTCGCCGATCCGCGCGACGAGGTCGTCCCCGATCGGGTCGACCGCTACCACCACCGAGATCGCCATGCAGCGCTCGCCGGCCGAGCCGAACCCGGCCGACACTGCGGCGTCCGCGGCCAAGTCGAGGTCCGCGTCCGGCAGCACCACCATGTGGTTCTTCGCCCCTCCCAGCGCCTGGACGCGCTTGCCTGCGGTGGTTCCGGTGTGCGATACGTACCGAGCGACCGGCGTCGAGCCCACGAAGCTGACCGCCCGCACATCGGGGTGCGTCAGCAGCGCGTCGACGGTCACCTTGTCGCCGTGGACGACGTTGAACACGCCATCGGGCAGGCCAGCCTCCGCAAGCAGCTCGGCCAGCCGGACCGAGGCCGAGGGGTCCTTCTCCGACGGCTTGAGCACGAAGGCGTTCCCGGCCGCGATCGCGATCGGGAACATCCACATCGGCACCATGGCAGGGAAGTTGAACGGCGTGATCCCGGCCACCACACCGAGCGGCTGGCGGATCGAGTAGGCGTCGACACCGGTGGAGACATTCTCGCTGTATGCGCCCTTGAGCAGGTGCGGGATCCCGCACGCGAACTCGACCACCTCCAGGCCACGGGATACCTCGCCTGCGGCGTCCGAAGCGACCTTGCCGTGCTCGGCGCTGATCAGCTCGGCCAGCTCGGCCGCGTGCGCCCGGACCAGCTCGCGGAAGGCGAACATCACCGCGGCCCGCTTGACCAGCGAGGCTTCCCGCCAGGCGGTGAACGCTTCGGCGCCGGCCCGGACCGCGGCGTCCACCACCGACTGATCGGCGAAGTCCACAGTGCCGGTGAGCTGCCCGGTCGCCGGGTTGTAGATGGCGCCGCTGCTGGCCGGCGTCGCGCCGGTCCAGGGCTTGCCGCCGATCCAGTGGCTGATGTGCTTGTCCGTCATGGCTTGCCCGCTCTCATGCCCGCGTCGTGTCTGGTGTTCCGATGCCAGTCTGCGCCGACGCAGCAGGCTGGCCAAGTTGCGGGGCCGAAATTGTGGTGTAATGCCCATATGCGGGTAGGTGATGAGTTAGCGGCGCGGGTCGATGCGGACAAGGCGACCAGCCAGGACGCCGTTGCCGGGCCTGGCTCTCGGGCGGCTCTTACCCAGCGGGCAGATCG
>Ga0126369_10002713_pt1 | contig 12692 bp, 5 predicted proteins | sample PanSoiMetaPlot_1_FD_109646 | JGI IMG/M metagenome (GOLD analysis project Ga0126369, IMG submission 109646) | Tropical forest soil microbial communities from Panama - MetaG Plot_1 | ecosystem: Environmental > Terrestrial > Soil > Tropical forest > Bulk soil | place: Panama | collected 2016-02-17 | reverse complement strand
CTTGCCGTTCAGCCGCCAGCGCAACATCATAGCCGGCAGGTATCGCCGTGCAGTTCGGTCTTTCAAAAGGTAGCCACCGCGTGGCCAGCATGGCGGCCCCGATCTTTCCTGCGCTTTGGATGCGAGCGCACAAGCGAGCGGTTCAATTCACGCTCATCGCCGTCGTATTCCTTGTCGCCATCATCTTGGCGGCGCTCAGCTACCGTGCGATCGACCGCGACCTCACGGCTGCCGCGCTCTCTCGACGCGATTCGGTCTCCTATCTCGCCGCCACGACTCTGGCGTCGAAATTCGATCACTTGACCGACGTCGGCGTCGCGCTGGCGACGCGCGTTCGGTTTCGCGAGCTGATCGGCGCCCAGCGCTGGACCGAAGCGATCGAGATCATGAAGGATATTCCGGCCGACTTCGCGTTCGTCGATCGGGTGTTCGTAACCGATCCGGCTGGAACGCTTATGGCCGACGTCCCTCATCTCGCCGGAGTACGCGGCTGGAATTTCTCCAACCGCGACTGGTATCGGGGCGTCAGCCGGACCTGGGAGCCGTATGTGTCGAACGTCTATACGCGCACCGCAGAGCCGCAACTCAACGTCGTCGGTGTCGCGGTGCCGATCAGGAACGGTCATGCGCAAGTGGCCGGCATTTTGGTCGTGCAGGTCAAGATCGACGCGTTTTTTGCCTGGGCCAACGAAATCAACTTCGGCGAACGCGGACTCGTCTACATCGTCGACCGGGATGGCAGGATCGCCTCCCATACGGATCTCTCCCAACGCAGAAGCCTTACCGATTTTTCGCGGGTGCCCGCCGTGCAGAAAGTGTTGCGCGGGGAACGCGGCGTGGAGGCGCTGTTCGATCCGACCGCCGGTGAGGAGCGTATCGTCGCTTACGCGCCGATTGCGAAGTACGGCTGGGGAGTCATCGCCGAGCAGCCGAAGGCGATCGCGTTTGCTGCCAAGAAAGACCTGCTGCGGGGCGTGATCGTCGCATACGCGTTGATTCTCGCGCTGTCGGCCTGTGTGGCGTACCTCACTACGCGTGTGCTGGTCGAACGTGAGGAGAATAAGGCTGCCCGCCGGACTAGGGACGAACTTGAACAGCGCGTCGCCGAGCGCACCGCCGAGCTCGAAGCCGCTAACAAGGATCTCGAGAGCTTCGGCTATTCGGTGTCACACGATCTGCGTGCTCCGCTTCGAGTCATAGACGGCTACGCTGGGCTGCTGGAAGAAGAGTGCGGAGATAAGCTCCAGGCCGAGGCGCACCAGAAGCTCGCGACCATTCGCGCTAGTACTGCGCACATGGCGCAGCTGATCGACGACCTGCTCGAATTCTCTCGCGCCGGGCGCAGGGCCATGGCGACCTCCTCCGTCGACATGGGCGCGCTCGCGCGCCAAGTCGTCGACGAATTACAAGCCAATTCGCGCGACGTTAGGTTTCACGTGGTGGTGAATCCGATGCCTGCGGCACGCGGCGATCCAACGCTCATCCGGCAAGTCTGGGCCAATCTCGTCTCGAACGCGATGAAGTTCACCAGCCGGAAGCAGGATCGCACGATCGAGATCGGTGGACAGGTGCATAGCACGGAGGCCGTCTATTTCGTGAAGGACAATGGCGCAGGCTTTGATATGGCCCACTACGAAAAGCTGTTCGGCGTCTTCCAGCGGCTGCACACGAGCCGCGAATTTCCGGGAACCGGTGTCGGCCTCGCCATTGTCCAGCGCGTGATTACGCGCCACGGCGGACGGATTTGGGCGAACAGCAAACTGGGCGAAGGCGCGACGTTCTATTTCACCTTGCCGGTCTAGACTCTCCGAGCCACAGAGATTCACAAGAGCGCACAGGGATGCGTCGCTGAGAATAATCTCTGTGCGGTCTGTGGCTATCTTTCAGGTGACCGTGTCGTGCTCGCGCTTGCGGCGCCGCCCCCCCTCTACACCCTCCGGCGTGTGATACCACTGTCGGTGCGGTGAAAATTGCTGGCACGCGAGACATTGCGTGTCGGCCCATTGCTTGCCGCAGCCTGGACAGAGTCCGCGCGTCCAGAACGTGTTCCATACCGTGCCGCAAGCCGACTCGCATGACCACCGGTCTTCCGCACCCGGCCGCCAGCGGCACTTCGGGCAGTAGATCTCCATCTCGTCGCGCGGCGTCCTGAGCTCCTCCGGTAGACGGGCGGCCGGCGATAACGGCTGCGGAAGCTACGCCGTTCCCCCGACTGTCAGGGCGTCGATGCGCAAGGTAGGCTGGCCGACCCCGACCGGCACCGATTGGCCGTCCTTGCCGCACGTACCGACGCCGGTGTCGAGCTCGAGGTCGTTGCCGATCATCGTGACTCGCGTCAGCGCGTCAGGCCCGTTGCCGATGAGCGTCGCGCCCTTGAGCGGGTAAGTCGCTTTACCGTTTTCGATCATGTACGCCTCGGACATCGAGAACACGAACTTGCCATTCGTGATGTCGACCTGCCCGCCGCCGAAATTGACGGCGTATATGCCGCGGTCGACCGAGGCGATGATCTCTTGTGGATCGTGACGGCCCGCGAGCATGTAGGTGTTCGTCATGCGCGGCATCACGATGTGCTGATAGGACTCGCGGCGGCCGTTGCCGGTGAGCGGCATTTTCATCAGGCGAGCATTCAGGCTGTCCTGAATATAGCCGCGCAGCACGCCGTTCTCGATCAGCGTCGTGCACTGCGTCGGATTGCCTTCGTCGTCGACGTTGAGCGAGCCGCGGCGCGCTGGCAACGTACCATCGTCAACAACGGTAACGCCAGGCGCCGCGACGCGTTCGCCGATGCGGCCGGTGAACGCTGACGATCCTTTGCGGTTGAAGTCGCCCTCGAGGCCGTGGCCGATCGCCTCGTGCAGCAGCACGCCGGGCCAACCCGGGCCGAGCACGACGGTCATGCTGCCGGCTGGGGCCGGGCGCGACTCGAGGTTGATAATCGCCTGGTCGACAGCTTGCTTTGCATAATCCTCGAGCATAGCGTCGGTGAAGTACGCGTAATCGACGCGGCCGCCGCCACCCGCAGTACCTTGCTCGCGTCGGCCCTTCGCCTCGGCGATCACCTGCACCGATAAGCGAACGAGGGGCCGGACATCGGCCGACATGACGCCATCCGATCGGGCGACCAGGATGACTTCGTAGACCCCGCCAAGGCTCGCCATCACTTGCGCCACGCGCGAATCGCGCGCTCGGCACAGGCGTTCGAGCCGCTCGAGCAGCTGCACCTTTTCGGTGTCGGCAAGCGACGCGACCGGATCGATCGCGGCGTACAGCGTGCGTCCGCGCCCGGCGCGCACCGCCGGGGTTCGACTGCGCCCGCCGAGGCGGGCGATGGCGCGTGTCGCGCCGGCTGCATCCTCCAGCGCGGTGAGGCTGATTTCGTCGGAGTACGCGAATGCAGTCTTCTCGCCCGCGATCGCCCGCACGCCTACGCCCTGATCGATGTTGAAGCTGCCGGACTTGACGATTCCCTCTTCGAGACTCCAGCCCTCGGTGCGCAGGTACTGGAAGTAGAGGTCGGCGTAGTCGATGTCGTGCGCCATGATCGCGCCGAAAACGTGGCCGAGTTGCGGCGCCTCGATTTCATAGGGCGCGAGCAGCGTCGCGCTGGCGGTCTTGAGCAGTTGGTCCTGGGTTTGCATGGCTAACACCTCAAAAGCGGCCACAGAGTTCACAGAGGGCACAGAGAGAAAATTCCAAGAAAGCCCTGCGTTCTCTGTGTCCTCTGTGGCTAAGGTTTCTTCATAGCACACGATGCGCGAGCGCAGGTAATCGGTCGCGCACGGACTGCTGGTAATTTGGGTCGATCTCGGCCACCGCAACCCCCGGCCCATGTGGCAAGTTAACGACCACCTTACCCCATGGATCCACGACCATGGTGTGGCCATGGGTTTGGCGGCCGGCGAGATGATGGCCGCCCTGCGCGGGCGCGATGACCCACGCGAGATTCTCGACCGCCCGGGCACGCAATAGGGTTTCCCAGTGCGCGGCGCCGGTCGTCGCGGTGAAAGCCGACGGCACCAGAATCAGGTCCATCGGGGCAAGCCGCCGGTAAAGCTCCGGGAAGCGCAGGTCGTAACACACCGAGAGCGCGATGCGCCCAAACGGCGAATCGAAAGCCACCGGCGCGTCGCCGGGTTCGATCGTGTTCGATTCTTGGTAGCGCTCATCCTTGCCGGTAAAGTCGAACAGATGGATCTTGTCATACCGCGCCACGCACCGTCCCGTTTGGTCGAAGACTAGGCAAGCATTCCGCACTCGATTCGGGTCGGCGCTGGCTAGGGGTAGCGTGCCGCCGACGACCCATAGCTTGAATCGCGCCGCGACGCGCGCGAGGAACGATTGGATCGACCCGTCGCCGTATGGTTCGCGGATCGCGAGTTTCTCGCGCTCGGAGCGGCCGATGAAGCAGAACCACTCCGGCAGCGCGACGAGCTTTGCGCCCTGATCGGCGGCGTCGGCGATCAGCGCTTCGGCGGCGGCGAGGTTTGCCTCGACCGAAGGCTCGGAAACCATTTGGATCGCTGCGGCTCGAAACGGCTCTTTCACGGGCGCTCTCAGAGTGTTATTTGACTTCCTGCGCTCCGCCAGCCGGTGTAGCGGGTTCCTCCACCCGCGGCGGTGCCCGGACCTTGATCACTTTCGGCTCTTCCCAGCTGCCTGTCACCTGATACTCGTAGGCGAGCATCTGGCCAAGCGGGTCTTTGAGGAGCCGCTGCGCAAGCAGCGCACCGACGCCGGCGATCGGGTTGAGGAGCGCGACGCCGGTGGCAACCGCGAAGGCGTCGCCGACCAACGGCACGATGCGGACATTGAGATCCTGCGTCTCGTGTGCGAGATCCGCTTCGCCGTGGATCGCGACGCTCGCCGCGGGGCCACTCATGGCCAGATTCTTCGTCGTCGCGACCCCTTGTGCGATTTTTGCGGTGCCGGTGATGGCGTCGAACGCGAACCCTTCGCTAAACACGTCGCGAAAGTCGAGCGTGATCCGCCGCGGCAGAGACTGAAGGCTCAACACGCCGAGGAGTTTCCCTACGCCCGGCTTCAATTTCACGAACTGCCCCTTCTCCGCCTTGACCGTTAAGGCCCCGGAGAGCGACGCGTAGTCGATCCGAAAAATCGGCCCCTCCCATGCGACACTCCCCTCGAGTGTCGCAGTGCCCCGCGCGATCGTTTCGGCTTGCCCGAAGCGCGCGAGATAGTGGCCGAGGTCCTTCACGTCTATCTTGACGTCGAGCTCGGTGCGCTCCGGTGCGACGCGCGTTTGCCACAGACCGCTCACGCTGAGGTTCCCGTCTGGAGCCGCCAGCTCGAGCTTCTCCAGCCGCCAGCCTTTGGGCTCGTTGACCGCACGGAGGTCCATCGCGCCGAGCTCGCGGCCGTTGAAGACATAGCTGTCGGCGACGATCGCAAGCGCGGGCAGCTGCCGCAGCGGATCGTCGGCGCGCTCGGCGTCGGCCACGGTATCGGGGTGCACGAGGTACTTCAGCCGGGCGGCGACTGCGCCCTTGCCCTCGGGCTCCCAGGAAATCTCGCCGGCCAACTCGCGCGCAGTGACCGTCGCGTTCCACAGCTGCAGCGCGTTGACGCGCGCGCGCACGGTCACGTCGTGAATCAGTCGGCCGCCTATGGTGAGGACGCCGGCATGCAGATTCACCGCCGAAAGCGCCGGTACTCCACCCGAGTCCTTGCTTAACGAATCGCGGAACGGCGCGATGAGCCGATCAAGCTCGAGAGTATTCAAGTCGGCAGCGACGACGACGCCCGGTTGGTCCGGGAACTGCGCGCTGACACCGCCGATGCCGACGCTCGCGCGCTCGACGGTCGGGCGGCCCCCCGCCGACCGAGTCGTCAACGCCCGAGCAGTCAGTATCGTCCCGAGCGAGACTGACAGCATGTCGCGGGACGTGCCCGCAGCTTTATCCGCCGACAGCTGCGTGCGCTCGACCTTGAGCGGCCAGCTTTCGGCGGCCGGTTTCGCGAACGGCGGCGGCAGATCGATGGCTACCCCGGAAAGCGAGGACTCGAACGCCAATTGCGAGGTGCGAGGGGCGCGAGTGATCGCATAGCGAAACGTGATCGGTCCATGCAAGAACTGAGCGATTGGCAATTCCAGCGTGCGCGCCAATTGCACGCTGTCGACTGTGCCCTGAACCACCGCGCCGATACCGCCTTCGCGCGGGCTGAGCTGTACGGTAATCGCCCCGCCGAGTGCCTGCGCCATGAGGCCGCGCGCGCGCGCGCCCGCTTCCGTGAACTCTACTCGACCGTTCACGCGCGCGAGCACCGGCTCGCCCGGCCCCATGGTGATCGAGTTGTTAGCGAATTGAAAGCTACCGATGACCTTCAACTGCGCCAAATCGTAGAGCGGCAAATCGACATGCAGCGCGAGTTTTGCTGCGCCGTCCCCGCTCCAGCCGTCGGTCCGCCCGTCGAGGAATCCGCGCACCGGGCTTTGCGCGATGAATTTCAGAAAATCGGCGAGCGGCCCACCCGCGTGCCCGTCTATGACCAAGTCGGTGTGTGAGCCGTATAGATCGGGGATCGACACAACGACGTTCGAGAGCTGGGTGCCGAAAGCATTTGCGCGCGGGCTTGTGATGCGCAGCTTTCGGCCGTCGAACAGCAAATCGGCGGTAACGTTGGTGAAACCCGGCCAGCCCGGGGCGTAGTCGAGCGTACCGCCGGTGACATGCGCGGTGATTTTGAACTCGCCTTTGGTCGGATCGTCGTATGGAAAATCAGCGAGGTCACCGCGCAGACGCAGCCGCCCTTCACTTACGGCACCCGACAGAATGCCGCGCTTGAGCCAATCGGCGGCTGGCGCCGGAAGACCGGGGATGTACTTGTAAACGCTCTTCCCGTCGGCGCGCGCGATGCGCGCCGAGATGTCGACGCCGCGCACACCCTTCTCACCGCCGCGATAGACACCGTCCGCCGTTGCCGCTAAGTCGGCATTCCAGAGCGCGACGTCACTGACGCGCAGCTCGAGCGCGCCGTTCGGAAAGTGCCAGGTCGCGCGACCGCCGATTTTGTCGAAGGCAATGGTCCGCTCGATGAATTCGCCCGGATAGTCGATCGCGACGTGCTCGCCACCGATCGTGGCCGTACCTCCCTGCTCGGTGAAATCGAATGTTCCCGCGAGCTGGTTGAACCCGGGCGCGGCGCGATAGGGTCGCATGCCGAATCCAGCGAATCGCCCGCGCGCGCGGTAACTCGCGGGGGTTTCGATATCGCCGGTCCAGTCGAAGCGCAAATCGGACAGACGACCTTCGGGCTGCATCGCGACGAGCGCGTGGCGCACCACGGTGGGGAGCGGCATGTATTCGACCAGCTGTGCGATCGGCGCAATCTCGATCGATGTCGCGATCACCTCCCCGTGCTCGGGCGACTGTTCTTGCGCGGGCTTCCAACGCGCAGTGAAATCGGCCGGAGCGAGATCGACGCCGCCCTTGGTGACCAGCGCGAGTTGACGCGCAAACGCCTCGTAGCTGATATCGGGCTTGCCATCGAGATCGATCAGCTCGAACGCGACGCGCTTGCGTGCGCCGAACTCGCCGCGGACCGTCTGCATCTCTAGCAGCGGCAGATCCTTGGCGAAGCGTGCCGAGAGATCCGCGAGCGCGACGTCCGCTGTCAGCTGTGTCAGGACGCCTTCGCCGAAGCCGAGCCAAAGCCTGAGCGCCCCGCGGCCGCTGTTCACTTCGATCGGGTAATCGACCCACTTTTGCCACGCCGCAAGATCGATGTAATCGAATGCGGCGTAAAGCTCGCCGTTCCACTCCCGCAACTGCTCGACCGTGCGGCCGAGCAGATCACCGCGGATGTCGATCATGGAGGCGTAATCCGCGGGCGGCTGAGCGCGCAGCGCGAACCGGTGATGGCGGCCCTTGTTCTGCAGGACAAACTCCACCCGCTCGAGACGGATCGGGACCGCACCGCGCAGCTCGTCCGACCATTCGAGCGTCGCGTCGCGGATGACGATCTCATCCTGCCGCAGCAACCAGTCGGCGGCGCTGCCGTCGGGCCGCTCTTCGGGCTTCAACTCCAGCCCGGCAACGAACATCCGCCCCTGCGGATCACGTCGCATGACCAGGTCAGGCCAGTCGAGCACCAGCGATTTGAATCGTAGTTCGCCGACGGCGAGCGAGCGCCACGAGACGGTGACGTTCACATAGGGCAGCGCGAGGGCCTCGTCGCCGCGCCGGTCGAAGACTTTGACGCCGTCCAACTCGAGTCGCGGGCGGAAGCCGCGCCAGCCGGCCTTGATCCCGGCAATCTCGACTCGCTCGCCGAGCGCCCGCGACACGGCCGCCGCGATCTCGACCTTGTAGTCGGCGATACTGGGAAGGATCCAGAACCTGACAGCGAGGAGACCGAACGCGACGACAAAGTACATGCCGATCAGCATGCCGCCGACTCGCCGCAGCCACTTGAGCCATCGACGCTCGGCAGGCGGAAGCTCAGCCTCGATCCTCTCGTCCAGCCCGCCGTTCAAAAGGTTCATCGATTGCCGTCGAAGTGCGCTACGTGGGCTCGGCTCGTAGGTCGGCCAAACTGAGAGGACGAGGCACGCCTACAATGAAACATCTATGACGCGCTGGCTTCAGAGATTAAGGGATGCCTGAGCAAGGAGGCACGTCCCCTTGCAAATCCGCCGCTCCAAAAGATCCTTAACGCTACGACGGCGCGCCGGTCAACAAGAGCGATTGTACTTCACCCTCGAGGCGGCCTAGGGAAGTTCCGATCGAGGCTTTCGGCGGCTTGCGACCTTTGACTCCTATAGCAGACGTGCTCAGATATTCGCGCTACGCCGAGCGGCTGATCGCCGCCCGGCCGGCGCTGGCGGACGAGCTCGCGGCGCCAGCTGATCGCGCTTGGAACCGCGCCGCGATGGTGGCATTCCTCGCTGCGCGGTCGATCACCGGGGAGGCCGAACTCGCCGCCGCACTGCGCGAGTTGCGAGCGCGAGTTTTGCTGCGCACCGCGGTGCGCGACCTCGGTGGACTCGCCCCGCTCGATGAAGTCGTCGCGACGATGAGCAACCTCGCCGAGGTCGCGCTCAACGCGGCGTTCGACTTCCACGCCGCGCAACTTGCAACGCTGCACGGAGCGCCGAGCGGCAGCGTCGGTGCGCGCGCGTTGCTTGTCGTGGGCATGGGCAAACTCGGCGGCCGCGAACTAAACGTGTCCTCGGACATCGATCTCGTATTCGTGTATCCCGAGGAAGGCGAGAGCGCCGGCCCGCATCCGCTTTCGAATCACGAATTCTTTACGCGGCTCGGGCAGCGCATCATCCGCGCGTTGAACGAGGCAACGCACGACGGACAGGTATTCCGCGTCGACATGCGACTGCGGCCATGGGGCGATGCGGGACCGCTCGTCACGAGCTTCGACGCTCTCGAGCAGTACTTCGTCGCCCAGGGCCGCGAATGGGAGCGCTACGCTTGGATCAAAGCACGCGTCGTAGCAGGCGGCGACGCACGCCTCGAGCGGGAGTTGGCAGACATCGTGCGGCCGTTCGTCTACCGCAAGTACCTTGACTACGGGACGATCGACGCCGTCCGGAAGCTCCACACGCAGATTCGGCAGGAGGTCGCGCGGCGCGATCTCGCCGATCATGTGAAGCTCGGACCGGGCGGCATCCGTGAGATCGAGTTCATCGCTCAAGGCTTCCAACTCATCCGCGGCGGTCGCGATTCGAGTCTGAGAGCGCAATCGACGCTCGAAGTCTTACAGACGATAGGCGCGAAGCGCCTGCTCGCGAACGAGGTGGTGGAGGAGCTACGCGACGCCTATGTCTTCCTGCGCCGTCTCGAGCACCGGCTGCAGTATCTCGATGATCAGCAAACGCACGAACTGCCTACCTCGTCCGCGGACCGCCAGCTCATCGCGGAGAGCATGGGATTCGCCGACTGGCCAACGTTTGCTGTCGAGCTCGCTCGCCACCGCGCCGCGGTAACGCGACACTTTGAGAGCGTGTTCACTGGCCCGGCGGACGGCCCGAACGCAGCGGCGCCGATTTGGCTTGGCACTCTCGCAGACGCTGACGCAGCCCGCGAACTTGCTGCGCGCGGCTACACGTCCGCGCCTGAAACGCTCGCGCGTCTGCGTGCGCTGCGCACAGGCAGCCGCTACCGGCAACTGCCGAGCGCAAGCCGCGAACGGCTCGACCAGCTGATTCCACAGTTGATCGAGGCGTGTGCACAACCGCAGATCGCATCTGGCGCGGCGCAGCCTCTGGCGCCTGATCGCGTGCTCGCACGTGCGCTCGACTTCGTCGAAGCGATCAGCGGCCGCGCCGCATATCTCGCGCTTCTGGCCGAGGAGCCCGACGCGCTCGCCAGGGTCGCGACGTTGCTTTCGAGCTCCGTGTGGGCCGCCGAGTACCTCACCCGGCATCCGATCCTGCTCGACGAACTGCTCGATCCGCGCGTCCTCGCCCAGCCGCCCGACGCAGCCGAGTTCATCGCGCTGCTGCGGCGAGAGATGGCGGCGCACGCGGGCGACGTCGAGCGGCAAATGGATCTCATGCGGGAGTTGCACCACGCGCACGTGTTTCGCCTGCTCGCCCAGGACCTAGCGGGTCTCCTCAGCGTCGAGCGGCTCGCCGATCATCTTTCGCTCGCCGCCGACCTCGTACTGCAGGTGACGATCGAAACGTCCTGGGAGCTCGCCCGCACGCGGCACATCGACGCGCCTCGCTTCGCCGTGATCGGCTACGGGAAGCTCGGCGGGAAAGAGCTCGGCTACGCCTCCGACCTCGATCTCGTGTTCGTCTATCAAGACGAGCATGAAGCGGCTGCCGAAAATTACGCCCGGCTCGCGCAACGAATCAGCACTTGGCTGTCGAGCCGTACGCCCGCGGGGCAACTGTTCGAGACCGATCTCGCGCTCCGGCCAAGCGGCGGCTCGGGACTGCTCGTCTCATCGCTATCGGCCTTTCGGCGCTACCAGATCGAGTCCGCCTGGGTATGGGAGTACCAGGCGCTCACGCGCGCACGCTTCTGCGCCGGCGACTGGGGCGTCGGCGCGCTCTTCGAGGCGGTGCGGCGCGACGTCCTAACGGCCAAGCGCGATCCGGCGCAGCTCACACACGACGTCCGCTCGATGCGGCAGCGAATGCTCGATGCGCACCCGAACCGCTCCGGTCTCTTCGACTTGAAGCACGACCGCGGCGGCATGGTCGACATCGAGTTCGTGGTGCAGTACTTGGTACTCCTCCATGCGCATGCACACTACGAGCTGACCGCAAATCTCGGCAACATCGCGCTGCTGCACATGGCCGGTGCGCTACGGCTCATTCCGACCGAGCTGGCGAACCGCGTCGCCGATGCTTATCGCGAGTATCGTCGGCTGCAACACGGCTTGCGATTGAACGGCGCGGAATACGCCCGCGTGGATCGCGATCGCGTAATCGCGCACATTCAAGCGACGCTGTCGCTATGGCGCACAGTGTTCGGCACCGAATGAATCTTCATCGCGGAGATTCGAGAGCCTGAGGTAAGCGCGCTCGTGGTTCATCCGTATGTTCGTGACCATCGTCTGATCGTCTATACATTCGTATCTTCTTTTCGCTGCGGTCAGGACTTCCTTGTACATTTTCATCGCGCAGAGCTGTAGCTGAAGCGCTACAAGACCACTTGGCATAGATGGTTGCTTTTCCCCAAAAGTGGGCTAGCCTTTAGCCATACGTCTTACAAATAAGTTCGTACCGTAGCAAATCGGGGTATGCGCGGTTGTTGATCTGCTAGCGCGCAACGGCGATAGCAGGTCCTCAGGAGCCGGCTGCGCGTTCACGATGTGACCAGTCTGCCCGTCGGGCCCGCTCGTCGCACCTTGCTCGCTGCAAATTGTTATTTGCAGAGGGGTGCACCATGGAAAAGTCTGATATTCAATTGTCAACAAGTGTTGCGTTGCTAGTATTACTTGGTCTAAGCGGGTTGTTAGTTGCCTGTGGTAATTCTTCTTCGGCCCAGCAAGCGCCCGCTCAACAAATGCCTCAGCAGTCTCCACCGTCGTCTGGAACTACCGGTTCACAACCTCCCCCACCATCGGGTTCAGGCGTAGCGAGCGATCCAGGGATGCGGCCAGGCGTGTCGGCCGGCTCCGCGTTAACAGGGTTGAGCGCCACTCAGCTTGCGTTTTTCAATGCCACCAAGACTGCGTTCATAGAAACGGAGGAAGTATCTGACGGTCTCGGACCGACGATGAACTTGGACAGCTGTACCGGTTGCCACATGCAACCTGCAGTAGGGGGATCGAGCCCAGCGGTGAATCCGCAAATTGCCTTTGCCAATTTGAACGGCGCGCGCAACACCGTTCCATCATTCATCACGGCGAACGGGCCAGTACGTGAAGCGAGGTTCGTCAAGAATCCAGACGGCACCCCAGACGGCGGCGTGCATGCGCTCTTCACTATCGCCGGCCGGGCGGACGCGTCAGGCTGTCTGCTCGCGCAGCCGGACTTCCCAACGCAGGTCCGGAACAACAACGTGATCTTCCGGATTCCCACTCCCACTTTCGGCGCCGGGCTGATCGAGCAAATTCCGGACAGCGCAATCGTCGCCAACCAGGCCACCAACACCACTCAAAAGACTGCGGCCGGGATTCGCGGCCGACCGAATATCGTCCTATCGGGCAACGCGATCTCCGGCCAGACGAACCGAAACGGCAACGACGGAACGATCGCG
>Ga0126369_10002712_pt1 | contig 12694 bp, 9 predicted proteins | sample PanSoiMetaPlot_1_FD_109646 | JGI IMG/M metagenome (GOLD analysis project Ga0126369, IMG submission 109646) | Tropical forest soil microbial communities from Panama - MetaG Plot_1 | ecosystem: Environmental > Terrestrial > Soil > Tropical forest > Bulk soil | place: Panama | collected 2016-02-17 | reverse complement strand
GGTCGTGTCAATGAGAATCTGACCCGGCTTCCAATGCGGCTTCAGTTGCTTCAGAAGGGCGGCGTGGCCGGAAAAGGGGACCGTCAGCACGACGATTTCGCACTGCTCTAGGGTGGCCGCGTTTTCGGCGCTGTCGATCTTCGCGGTGGAACCGAGCCGCGCGCGGAGAAGCTTCGCGGTTTCCGCGGCGCGATTTGCGTCGCGTGAACCAATGATCATGTGTTCGCCCGCGGCCGCCCAGCGTGCCGCGAGCCCCGCGCCTTCTGGCCCGGTGCCACCGAGAATTCCAATTTTTCTGCTCATCGTCTGTCCAAATCAGCGCTGTCAATATAGTGGGATTTGAGTGGTAAGAAAAGCCAGGGAGCGTCCAGAGAATCGAACGCCTTGCTAGCGAACCTATGCGCCTGAGAGTTGCCCAAACGTTGCGTGGACCGGGTTCGCGCGGGGTTTGTCTTTAGCGCGGCCCTTTGTGGTAGGATGCGCCAGATTCTTCATTCTGTGCGAACATCCATGCGCGCGTTGATGAAGTTGGTCTCCAAGAAGGTTTTGCCTTTCGCGACACTGGCAATCCTCACCCTTCCATGCGCGGTTTCTGCCAACGACGAAAAGCATCCCTTGCCAACGCACGTCCCTCCCAAGCGCTCCTCGCAAATCCACGACGGCTTCGGAATCAACTCCGACTTGCCGCGCGATCCGTATTTGCCGTGGAATCGCCGCTGGTGGACGCGAATGTTCGATGCGGGCTTCAAGTGGATTCGCATCGGTCAATACGAGAACAGCTCCGACTGGACGAGTTGGGATTGGGTCGAACAAAAGCGCGGCGTCTTCGCGGTTCCGCAGCAGGTGGACGATTACGTTGATTCACTCGTGGACAACGGCGTAACCATTCAGGTCCAGCTGCTCTACGGAAACCCCATGTACACTTCGCGTTCAGGAAAGCTGCCGGACGTCAGTGTCCCCGAGCCGGGCTCGTTTCACAACCCCGACCGCAGCCTGTACTCGGTTTTTTGGCCTCCCAATTCGCCCGAGCAAATCGCCGCTTTCGATCGCTACGTGGCCTGGATGGTGCAGCATTTTCACGAACGCATTTCCTATTGGGCCCTTTGGAACGAACAGGACATCGATTACTGGAATCCCGTTCCCAACCCCGAAGAATATGGCCGGCTCCTGAAATCCTTCGTGCAAACCGTTCATGACGCAGATGCCCATGCAAAAGTCATCTATGGCGCTCAAGCGGACCCTAGCAGGGACTTTACAAAGCGCGCTCTCGACACGTGTCAGTGCGCTTCCGGCATCGATGTTTACGCCTACCACACCTATCCCGGCTATGGCCGGAACCTTCATCCAGAAACCATGGACTCCGGCGCGTATCATGCGGAATCCCCAAAAGCCCTGCGCCAACTGGTCAAGGACTATCCCGGAATGCGCGGGGATATTTCTTTCTTTGACGACGAGTTCAATTCGATTCCATCCTGGAAAGGCTCCGACGAATCCGTGCAGGCAAAATACGTGCCACGCGGGCTTGTCTACAATTTAGCCGCGGGCGTCAAGACTTTCCCTTGGCTCCTTGCTGCTGGTAGCGATGGCAACGAATACGATGATTTCGGGGTTCTCCATGGATTGACGTATCACGACAATGATTTTTCGCCCCGCGCTGTCTTTGGAGCGTTGCAAAATACCAACGCTCTCTTCTCTGACACAAGATACGATCCCTCGATCCAAGTGACCGGGGCTGAGGTTCCAGCGAACCTCGGCGCCGACTATCCTTTTCTCGCTTACGGATTCCGCGCGCTCTCGGGCAAAGCGATCGTGGCGTACTGGCTCGCCGGCCACAGCTCTCCCGGCAATGCTTTCCCTATGATCCATTCGGGACTCACACTCAAAAACACAGCCATTCAGCATCCCGTGCTAATCGACGTCGTCTCTGGAGATATCAAGCGAGTTGCTTGGAAGAAGGGCACGAACGAAACGCTCGAGGAGCTACCTCTGCGCGACAGCGTGATGGCCCTTGCCGATGAGAGTTATTTTGATTGGCCGGTATTGCCAGAAACTCCCAGCGCCCTCAACGTCATGCCCAGCGGAAGTTCTCTACGACTCACTTGGGCGGTTCATGAGGAGAGCAAGGGCGTTATCGTCGAACGTCAGATCAGGGGCAATTCTGGCTCTCGTGACGGCGCGACCTGGCAGAAACTGATTCGGCTACTCGCTGCGGCCACGGAATACACCGATTCGAGCGCTCCCCGGGGAAAATCCGTTGGCTATCGCGTTCGCGCTTTCAACGACGCCGGCGAATCTGCATATTCCAACATCGTTAGGGTGAGTTGGTAACCGGTTGCACACGGGTCGCTGACTGTGGGAAAGGGCTATTAGATGGCCAAGCTCGCAATTGCCGGAGGCAAACCACTTCGCCGCAAGCCTTTCCCGGCTTGGCCTGTTTATTCGAATCACGAAGCGCGAGCGCTCATGCAAGTTTTGCGTTCCCGCAATTGGGGCGGCTATCCATTTCCCAATGCGCACGCCAGTGCGTTCGCCGCTAAATTTGCTAAGTTCCATGGCGCAAAATACGGTATCGCCTTAGCCAACGGCACAGTCGCCATCGAAGTTGCTCTCAAAGCCATCGGCATCAAGCCAGGCGACGAAGTCATAGTCCCTGCTTACACTTGGGAAGGCACGGTTGGTCCCATTCTGCTGTTGAACGCCGTGCCGGTATTCGTCGACGTGGACCCCGACACGTATTGCCTCGACGCACGACTCATCGAGCAGGCCATCACGCCGAAGACACGTGCCATTCTTCCTGTGCACCTGGCCATGAATTTCGCGGACCTCGACGAAATTCTGCGGATTGCTCGCTCAGAAAACATCGCCGTCATTGAAGACTGCGCCCACGCCCACGGTGGGCAATGGCGCGGCAAAGGTGCAGGCGCTTCCGGCGACCTCGGTTGTTTCAGTTTTCAATCGAGCAAAATCGTCACGGCGGGCGAAGGCGGGGCGATCATTACCAGCAACCTCGAATACTTCGAACGCGCCCAGTCTTATGTGAACTGCGGCCGTGCCAGTGTCACTGACCAGTTCCGCCACCGCTTGCTTGGTTTCAACTACCGCATCACCGAATTCCAGGCAGCCCTTCTCGAAGTTCAGCTACAACGCCTGCCGAAGCAAGCGAAGACGCGGCTGGCAAACATGGAGCACTGCGAGGGGCGGCTACGTGGCACTCCCGGCCTGGCCTTCCTGAAGCGCGACAAACGCATCACTCGTGTGGCCGCTTACCAATTTGTTTTCAGGTATCTTTCGGAGAATTTTGGTGGCATTCCCCGCGCTCGCTTCCTTGCCGCCCTGGAAATGGAAGGCATCCCTTGCGACGGGCTGTTCTACGAACCCGTCTACCACAGCGCCCTTTTTCCTGTCGAACCTGCGGACTTCCCCGCACTGAATTGGGGCCGCTCCGCCCCCCTGAACCTCAAAACGCTTTACCACTGTCCTGTCTCGGAGCGTGCCGCCTACGAGGAAGCCGTCTGGCTTCCGCACCATCTCTTTCTGGGCACACGCAAGGATACGGATGACATTGCGGACGCGGTCCTAAAGGTTTGCGAAAACATCGGCGAGCTCGGCAATCTCAGACACCCTGCCATCGATCGCAAGGGTATGAGCCGCGCCGAACGTCCTCGCGTCGAGAAGCGCCAGTGGTAATCTGGACGCATGCCGGAACTTCCGGACATCACTGTTTACATCGAAGCGCTCGAAAAGCGAATTCTTAATCAGACGCTCGAAGGCGTGCGCGTCGTTAGTCCGTTTCTGCTGCGTACCGTGAGTCCACCGCTCTCGAGCGCCAACGGCAAGAAGATCCTGCGTTTGCGCCGACTTGGAAAGCGCATTTGCATGGGGCTCGAAAACGATCTTTGGCTCGTCCTGCACCTGATGATTGCAGGCCGTTTGCACTGGCGTCCGCGGGGTGTCAAAGTTTCACGGCCGCGCGGTCTCGCCGCCTACGATTTTCCGAATGGCTCGCTCCTGTGGACGGAAGCCGGGTCGCAGAAGCGCGCCTCGCTCCATGTCGTGCTCGGTGAGGATGGATTGAAAGGTTTAGATCCTGGGGGGATCGAAATCTTCGACTCTGATGCTTCCGAGTTCGCCGCCGCTCTTCTTTCCGCGAACCACACGCTGAAGCGCGCCCTCACGGATCCCCGCCTGTTTAGCGGCATCGGAAACGCCTATTCCGATGAAATCCTGTTCGAGGCAAAGCTATCGCCGCTGGCACTCACGCAGAAACTGTCCGTGCCGGAGATCCATCGTTTATTCGAAGCTACTCGCGTGACCCTTACAAAGTGGACTGATACGCTGCGGGCCGAAGCGGGAGGCAAGTTCCCCGAGAATGTAACGGCATTTCGGGAAGGCATGGCCGTTCACGGCCGTTACAAACAGCCCTGCCCACGCTGCGGGACGAAGATCCAGCGCATTCGCTACGCGTCCAACGAGACTAACTATTGCCCCACATGCCAAACGGGGGGAAAGCTTCTTGCTGACCGCGCTCTCTCGCGCCTGCTCCGTGAAGATTGGCCGCGCACGCCCGATGAACTCGAGCTCCTCATATCCAAACGAACGTAGCTTATGACCATGGCAATCCAGGAATGGCTAAGGCCACTCTTTTTCAGTGCAGGATGGCCGCGATTGCTCCGTCAGCAAGCAACCTGGAGAGTGCTTCGATGTCCGGGGCCAGCGGCCGGTCCACGGAAAGCATGCGGGACTTAGCGCGCACGACTTCATAAGCCTTGGTCGCGAGCTTGCCAGTCTTCAGGGGTGTGAGCAGATCGATCCCCTGGCAGGCGCAGAGCAACTCAATGGCGATGGTGTTGCGCAGATTTTTCAGCATGCGATCGAGGCGCCGCGCCCCGCCCATTCCCATAGAGACGTAATCCTCCTGGTTCCCGGAAGTGGAAATCGAGTCGACGGAATGCGGCACCGCCAGCGTTTTGTTTTCGCTGGTTAGGGCGGCGGCGGTCACCTGCGCGATCATGAATCCCGAATTCAGCCCCGGCTCCGGGGTCAGGAACGCCGGCAGCATGCTTGTCAGTGGATTGGTCATCTGCTCGATGCGGCGTTCGACGATGCCGCCAAGCGTGGCGACGGCAATAGCCACTTGATCCGCGGCCATCGCCAGTGGCTGCCCGTGAAAATTGCCGCCGCTGACAATGTCTCCATTCTTTTCGTCGCGCACAAACACCAGCGGATTGTCCGTCGCGCTGTTTAATTCCACGGCGGCGATTTCCCGCGCCTGCGCCAGCGAATCACGCACGGCACCATGAACTTGCGGCGTGCAGCGCAGACTGTAGGCATCTTGCACGCGGGGATCTTTTTCAGCCTGGCGATGCGACTCGCGAATCTGGCTCCCCTCATTCAAATGCGCCAGGTTTCGGGCCGTCGTTGCGGCACCGGCAAAAGCGCGAGCATGCATGATGCGCGCGTCAAACGCGCCGGGGCTGCCGCGAAGCGCATCGAGCGAAAGCGAAGCGGCCACATCGGCAGAGTCCACCAGGATCTCCGCTTCGCCGAGCGCGAGGCTCAGCAGCGCCAGCATCCCCTGGGTGCCATTCAAGAGCGAAAGGCCTTCTTTAGCCTCCAGTTTGATCGGCGCAATGCCCGCGCGTTTCATCGCCGCGTCGCCGGACATGGTTTCACTGCGCAATATGGCTAGTCCCTCGCCGATCATCACGTGCGCCAAATGAGCCAGTGGCGCGAGGTCGCCGGAGGCCCCAACCGAACCCTGGCAGGGAATTACCGGATGAACCTTTGCGTTCAACATCTGGCAGAGGGTTTCCACAACGCGCGGCCGCACGCCGCTAAATCCCTTGGCGAGCGCGTTTGCGCGCAAGACCATGAGCGCACGCGTCTCAGCTTCGCTGAGCGGCGCGCCTACTCCGCTCGCATGGGAGCGCACGAGGTTGACCTGCAGTTGCCGCACTTGTTCAGGAGAAATGCGCACCGAGGCGAGCTTGCCAAAGCCGGTGTTGATTCCGTAAGCCGTCGCCCCGGAAGCCACCAGGCGTTCCACGACCGCGCGCGCAGCATTCATGCGCTCAACCGCCCCCGGAGCAAGTCCTACGGCTTCGCCTCGGAGCGCCACCGCATAGAGCTGCGCAAATGTCAGGTCATTGCCCGTCAGCAAGACGCTCATGCGCGGCTCCGATGCGGTTCGCGCGCGTCAGCAGCGACCATGATTCGCCTGTATTTTTCAGGCAGCAGCTTGGGCCGTCCGTTGCTTCCGCAAATCACGTGAGTGGTCTCGCCGTTAGCGAGAACTTTCCCATCCGCGTCCCGGATCACTTCATAAGAAAATACGATCACACGATTTCTCGATTCGGCGATGCGGGTGCGAATGCGCAGTTCCTCGTCATAGCGCGCGGAGTCGTGGTATCGGCAGTGCGCGTCTGCCACCACAATGCGGCAGTCATCTTCCTTTTCCATTTTCCTGTATTCCACACCAAGCGCGCGCATCAACTCCACACGACCGACTTCAAACCACACCAGAAAGTTTGCGTGGTACACGACTCCCATCTGGTCCGTTTCGGCGTACCGCACGCGCACTTTTGCGTCGTGATATTCGAGCATGCGAATCTCTCTATCTATTCCGGTTTGCCTTGCCAGACGGGTTTGCGTTTTTCGAGGAACGAGGCAAGGCCTTCCTTGAAATCGGGCGTGCAGCGGATACGGGCATTTTCGAGAATGGCGCGTTCGAGGTCGTGGTCGACGCTCGCCGCCGCCGAGGAAGTCATCAGGCGTTTTGCGCGAGAGAGGCTCCCTGGACTTGCTGCGATCAGCACGTCGGCAAGTTCCTCAGCACGGGGAACGAGATTCTCCGCCGGGACAATTTCATTGACCAGCCCAAATTCCTTAGCTTCCGCCGCTTCGAGCGTTCTCCCAGTAAGCAATAGGTCGCGCGCCTTCTTTTCACCGATTTGCCGCGTCAGAAAGACGGAGACGATCGCAGGGAGAAAGCCAATCCTTACTTCGGTATACCCGAACCTTGCTTCCGGAACCGCCAACGTAAAATCGCACAGTGTCGCAATACCGCAGCCGCCCGCCAGGGCGGCGCCATTGACCGCCGCAATCAAGGGCCGCGGGAAACTCCAGATGCGCCGGAACATTTTCGCCATGCGGCGAGAGTCTTCCTGATTCTCGGCCGGAGTCTGTTGAGCAATCGCAGCAAGCATTTCCAAATCCATGCCGGCACAGAAAGCCTTTCCAGCGCCGGTAAGAATGGCTACGCGCACATGACTCTTCTCAACCTCATCCAGCGACGATTGCAATTCGGCCATCATCGCGGCTGACATGGCGTTGCGTTTGTCCGGACGGTTCAGCGTGATCGTCGCAACCTGTCCGGCAATGTCGAGGATTAGCGTGGAATACATGGGTTCAAGAATCTCCTCTCAATTCACGAGTGGAGCATGAGCGTATTTTGATCGAATTTCATTGGTCATTTCGAGGGCCTTGGCGAGGCGCGCCGTCTCGATGCCTGGATCGGCCCCGGCTTTGCGCAGCGCCGCTAGCACGTCCTCCGTCGCGATGTTGCCGACCAGATTATCACCGGCAAACGGGCACCCGCCAAGCCCAGTGAGCGCGCTGTCAAAGCGCCGGCAACCGGCTTCATACGCCGCAAGGATCTTTTCTTCCGCATCTTCTGGCCGGCTGTGAAGATGAACGCCAAGCTCGATTCCCGCAACATGGTCTCTTACCTGGCGGTACAAATCGCCAACGAGTTCGGGCGTTGCCGTGCCCACGGTGTCGGCCAAAGAAACCGTGCGAACTCGCGTGTCCTTGAGCCACTCCAAAGTGTCTCGAACGATTTCCGGTCCCCAAGGCTCATCGTAAGGGTTTCCAAAGGCCATCGAAACATAAACTACCAAGCCACGGTTGGCAGCCGTCGTTTGCTTCTTCAGTCTTTCGACCAGCGTGCGCGATTCTTCCCGCGTCATATTGGCATTTGCGCGGCGGAAATACGCGGAGATGGAATAAGGGTAGCCAATGGTGGTCACTCCGGGAGTGGCCAGCGCGCGCTCCAACCCTTTTTCGTTGACAACAATTCCGATGATTTCCGGCTCGCCCTGGCGCGGCAGGGAGGGATTGAATCTCCGCATCACCTCCTCGCTGTCCGCCATTTGTTTCACAAGTTTTGGAGAAACGAAACTAACCGCGTCAATGTGGTGAAACCCTGCAACCGCGAGCTCGTTCAGATACTCTGCCTTATACTCAGTAGGAATAAAATCGGCCAAACCCTGCCAAGCGTCCCGCGGGCATTCAATGATCTTTATCGCCTCTTCCACTCGCTACTCGCTTTCTCTATTCCATTCTACGCGCGGGAACGCAAAAACAGCGCCAGTACGGCACAAATCAATGCGATCCAAAGAACCACGCTCATGCCGATGGGACCGTTGTTAACTGTATAGCCGCCAAAAGGAAGGCTGTAGAAATGGCCCTCGCCGCGAACTCTCGCCGCCACAATGCCCGCAGCGATGTAAGCAATAATTCCAGCAGGGATAGCCGCTAACGAAATGCCGAAGTAGTGTTTCAGAGAGGATCCCCGCCCACCTTTGCGCGCCTGCAGCACAAGCACGACGACTGCAGCAATCATCAAGAGCGGCAGAGCCTGGACAATGAAATTGGCGAGGAGCGTCCGGAGCATTACTTCAAGCTTGCTCACGTTTGGAGCACGCCCGTCTTGAACTCTCGAATTTCGGGATTGAGGGAGGCGGCTTCGAGGGCCCAAACAAAAGCTTCCCGCGTGTGCGCGGGATCGATGATGGCATCTACCCAAAGGCGAGCAGCAGCGTAACGGGGATCGGTTTGGTGTTCGTAGGTGCTGCGGACAGATTCGAACAGCTCCTTCTTCTGGGTCTCATCGACTTTCTTGCCTTCGCGCTCGAGTTGCTTCAGCTTTATTTCCACGAGCGTACCGGCGGCGGATTCGCCACTCATCACTGCATAACGCGCCGTGGGCCAGGCAAAAATAAACCGGGGATCATAGGCCTTGCCACACATCGCGTAATGTCCCGCGCCAAAGCTTCCGCCGCAAATCAACGAAATCTTCGGAACCACGCTGTTGGCGACGGCATTGACCATTTTTGCGCCGGCGCGAATGATGCCGCTCCACTCGGCATCTTTTCCGACCATGAAGCCGTTCACATCATGCAGAAAGATCAGCGGGATGCGGTTCTGATTGCAATCCAGAATGAAGCGCGCCGCTTTTTCCGCCGATTCGGTATAGATCACACCGCCAAACTCGATGCGTTTCTGGTCCGAGCCGCGCGCGAGCGTCTGCACATGCTTTTTCTGATTCGCGACGATGCCGACGGCCCATCCACCGATGCGCGCGTATCCGCAAAGCAGCGTTTCGCCGTACTCGGCTCGATATTCCTCGAATTCGCCAGCGTCCACAATGCGTGAAATGATTTCTCGCATGTCGTACTGCTTGGCGGGATCGCTGGAGAAAACCCCGTAGATTTCCTCAGGGGAATAGAGAGGCTCCCGCACGTTTACATGACTGAACGGAGAAGGACTTGGCGCGCCCATTTTGTCCGCCAGCGCCCGTATCCGCGCGATACACGCTTCGTCATTCGCCTCGCGAAAATCCACCGTGCCGCTGATTTGCGAGTGCATTTTCGCTCCGCCCAATTCTTCGGCGGAAGACTTTTGCCCAATGGCCGCCTGCACCAGCGCCGGTCCCGCCAAAAACAATCCCGAACCTTCTGTCATCAGGATGTGGTCGCACATCACCGGGAGATACGCGCCGCCCGCCACGCACATCCCCATGATGGCGGTCATCTGTGGAATGCCCATCGCGCTCATCACCGCATTGTTGCGAAACACGCGCCCAAAGTCGTCGGTATCCGGAAAAACGTCCTCCTGCAGGGGGAGAAAAACGCCGGCAGAATCAACCAGATAGATCGTGGGAATGTGATTCTCGATAGCGATATTCTGCGCGCGAATGACTTTCTTCGCCGTCATCGGAAAGAACGCGCCGGCTTTGACGGTTGCGTCATTCGCGATAATCATGAAGGTGCGCCCGCAGACCTTAGCGAGTCCCGTGATCGTGCCTGCGGAAGGTGCACCGCCCCACTCTTCGTACATTTCGAACGCCGCGTAGATTCCCAGCTCGAAAAACTGTGATTCTGGATCGACCAGCTTGGCGATGCGTTCACGTGCTGTCAGGCGCCCTTTCTTGTGTTGCGATTCGATGGCCTTGGCGCCGCCGCCCTGGCGAATCTGCTCCTCTTCATTCTTGATTTCTGTGAGGAGTTCGACGATGCGGCGGGTGTTCTTTTCAAATTCCGGAGATTTGCGATTTGCGGCAGTCTTCAGGACGGAAGCGGACACGCTAGGCCCTCACGCAAAGTGGATTGTTTTCTTCGATTCTGATGGGTCAATGTCAGTAGGTAACAAACTCTGTCCAGCCACGGCTCACAGTATACGAGGTTTCACGGGTGGTGTGCGAATCGAAGCGGATCCTCTGCCGTCGAAGTATCGTATGGGGCAAAACGCTTGCACTCCCTGAGAACGTAGGTAAGCTAGGGTACAGGTCCCTCGGGGACACCTGCGAGCTTGGTCCGGCGGTTAAGTGTCAATCGGTACCGATATGTATCCACCTGAAAGGAAACTTTGATGAAGGCGTTTGACAAGCGTGTGTTGTTGCTCGGAACGGCAGCATTTCTGATCTTTGTGGTGGCCGCCCCGGCACAAAAGCCGGTCCCCTCACAACCCGCCACACCAAGCTCAACCAAATCCCCCGCCAAGATTCAGACGCAGAAGGCCGCTCCTAAGCCCGCCCCGCTGGAAGTGCCGCAACTCAAGTTCGAGAAATACAAATTGCAAAACGGCTTGGTGGTCATCCTTTCGGAGGATCATCGGTTGCCGCTGGTCGCGGTTAATCTCTGGTACCACGTAGGGCCGGCGAACGAGCTTCCCGGGCGTACGGGATTCGCCCACCTTTTCGAGCACATGATGTTCGAAGGGTCTAGGCATGTGCCGGGGAGTTCTCACGCTCACTACCTGGAAGCAGCGGGGGCAAGTGACATCAATGGCACAACCGATTTCGACCGCACCAACTACTTTGAAACACTGCCATCGAATCAATTGGAGCTGGCGCTCTGGCTCGAGTCCGACCGCATGGGCTATCTGCCGGACAAATTGGATCAGGCCAATCTATCCAATCAGCAGGATGTTGTGCGCAACGAACGGCGGCAGAGCCTGGAGAACGCTCCTTATGGAGTCGTGGAAGAAGGGATGATGCACTTGCTGTATCCCAAGGGCCATCCCTACTACGGCGACGTCATTGGCTCCCATCTGGATATTCAATCCGCGAAGCTCGAAGACGTCAGGAATTTCTTTAAGCTGTACTACGCTCCCAACAACGCCAGCCTCACGATCGTTGGAGACTTCCAGCCGGAGCACGCCAAGGAGCTCGTCGAAAAGTATTTCGGGCCGCTCAAGCGCGGCCAAGATGTGCCGAGAATCACTGCCAAAACTCCACCCATCACCGCTGAGCGCCGCGCCGTGATTCAAGACAGTGTTCAACTCCCGCGGGTGTACGAGGCATGGCTCACGTCACCGATTTTCAAACCCGGCGATGCAGAGGCGGAGCTGGCAGCGGCAGTTCTGGGCGGTGGGAAATCCAGCCGCCTGTACAAGAAATTGGTTTACGAAAAGCAAATCGCCCTCGAGGTTGCCGCGAACCAGCAGTCGCTCATGCTGGGCTCCGAGTTCGAGCTGCAAGCCACCGCGCGCCCGGGAGTGAAGCCCGAAGATCTGGAAAAGGCCATCAACGCGGAACTGGAAGCATTTCGGACCAACGGTCCGACGGAAGAGGAGCTGAAGCGCGCGCGCAACGTCATCGAGTCTCGCATTATCGAAGGACTGGAAACGCTTGGCGGATTCGGCGGAGTCGCAGACCGCTTGAACAGCTACAACCACTATTTGGGAACGCCGGATTTTCTTGCGGCCGATATCACACGGTATGAAAGCGCATCCGTAGAGTCGTTGAAGGCTTTTGCCGAGAACCAGCTTGGCAACAATCAACGAGTGGTAGTGTACGGAGTTCCTGGAAAACAGGACCTCGGTGCGGAAGTGCCGACGCCAAAGGCGGAAGCGAAAGACACCGCAAAACTAGGCGGCGAGCCGGTAAACGAGGACGCGGAATGGCGCAAGGAACCACCTAAGCCCGGTCCATCAAGCCCGCTAAATTTGCCGGTTCCCCAGGAGTTTAAGCTTTCCAATGGGCTGACGATCCTCTACAACGACCGGCCTGGCCTGCCGGTGGTGGCCGCGAGCCTCGTGCTGCGCTCCGGGAGCGGCGCGAATCCAGCCGACAAAGCGGGACTCGCGAGTTTTACCGCGCGCATGCTACAGCAGGGAACCACCACTCGCGGCGCGCTGCAGATTGCCGACAGTGCTGCCGATTTGGGTGCCTCGCTCGGGTCTCACGCTTCGATGGATAGCTCCAGTGTTGGCACACAAGTGCTCACGCGGAATTTTCCCGAGGCCCTGGCGTTGTTGGCCGATGTAGCGCTGCATCCAACTTTTCCGAAGGACGAGATCGAGCGCGTTAGAAAAGAGCGCGCAGCTGCGTTGGTGCAGGAAAAAGACGATCCATTTTCCGTGGCCACTCGCGCCATGAGGACCGCGCTTTACGGCCCCCACAATCCTTATG
>Ga0126369_10002710_pt1 | contig 12697 bp, 9 predicted proteins | sample PanSoiMetaPlot_1_FD_109646 | JGI IMG/M metagenome (GOLD analysis project Ga0126369, IMG submission 109646) | Tropical forest soil microbial communities from Panama - MetaG Plot_1 | ecosystem: Environmental > Terrestrial > Soil > Tropical forest > Bulk soil | place: Panama | collected 2016-02-17 | reverse complement strand
TGGCGGGCTGGCGATCGGCCTGACGAGCCTGCTGAGCCTGGGATCCCTCGGCTATCTCATTCCCGTCATCGTCGTCGCCGGAGTACTGATCGCCGCCCGGCCGTCGGCTGGTGGTGCGTTCCTGATCGGAATGGTCGTGGGATGCGGCTACGGCCTGGTCGCCGCCTATGCGCTAGCCCGCCCGTATGCCCACGTGCTCGCACCGACCCTGCGAACGGTCGGCATGGTGGCGATCGAGGCGGCGTTCCTTGCTGCGGTCGGCGTGATCGCGCTGACCCGGGTGCCCGCTGCGCGCGCGTTCGCAGCCCGCGCGCTCGCCGCCAGGCCGCGCCGCCCGCGGCCGCTGACGCGGCTGCCCAGCCTGAGCGCGGCGCTGCCGGCGCTCGGCGGCATCCTGATCGTGGCCGTCCTCGGCTGGCTCGTCGCCCGGCCGTACTTGGGGACGGTGCGGAGCGCGCTCGGGCCGGCTGAGGAGCGTTTCGTGAGCGGGCTGCAGCGGGCGGCCGGGCAGCGGGTCGACCCCACCCGGGTATACACGGAGGACACGCTGTACTGGGTGATCTGGTACGGCGGCGTCGCGACCGTGCTGCTCGGCGGCTTCGGTGCGATCGTGCTGGTCCGCCGCTGCACTCGGGCGCTGCTGTCGTGGCACGATTCCTCGGGAGCGGCGCTGAACTGGGCGCTGCCGCTGGCGGTGGTGCTCGGCGGCTCAGCGGCCGTGCTCTGGCAGCCGTTCACCGTGCCCGACCAGCCATGGGCGAGCCGGCGGCTCGTCCCCGTCGTGCTGCCGGGGCTGATCCTGCTGGCGATCTGGGCGGCCGCCTGGCTCACGAGGCGGGCCAGGGACCGTGGCGCGGGCCCGGCTACCGGGATCGTGGTCGCTGTTCTTTGCATGGGCGCGATGGTCATTCCCTCGGCGAGCACCGCGTTCGGGGCCGGCCTGAGTCACTCCGGCGTCGCGGGCGGGCTGCGCCCAAGCGCGGGCGGCCTGGCGCAGCACCGGGTCGGAGTCGGCCAGGCCGCGGCGGTCAGCGGCCTGTGCGCGGCGATCGGCAGGTCCTCCTCGGTGCTGATCGTGGACAGGCGGGTGGCCGGAGTGTTCACGCAGGTGGTCCGGGGAGAATGCGGCGTCCCCGTGGCCTGGATCAGCCACCCGACGTTCCTCGGGGTGGCGGCCGTGATCGCCGGTATCAGGCGGGCCGGCCGACAACCCGTGATACTCGGCGCGACGTCCGGGCAGGTCGCTGGCTTCGGTGGGTCACCGGTGCGCGTGATGTACCTGGTGACCACGCAGAACCCGCACGAGCTCACGAGGCCGCCGGGTGCGCCATGGCCGGCCAGGTACGAGATATGGATGGCCCAGGCAACCGTGCCTACATCCGGGGTCTAAGGTGAGCCGGCGGTTCGGCGCGGCGGTGGCGGCCTGCATGGCGCTTGCCATGGGCGGGCTGGCCGCCTGCCAGGCGAACACGACAGCGTCGTCGGCCCGGTCTCGTGCCCGGGCCTCCGATCAGGCATCGCACGCGGGTTCCGGCCGCTCGCGTACCACCGGCCCCGGGCAGCCAGCCGTCATCACCCTGGCGTTCGCCGGCGATGTGCACTTCACCGGCCGGACAGCGCGGCTGCTCAGGCATCCGGCGAGCGCGTTCGGGCCCATCGCCACCGTGCTACGGTCCGCCGACCTGACGGTGCTCAACCTGGAGACCGCGGTCACCTCGCGCGGCGTGCCGCAGCCGAAGTACTACCACTTCCGCGCGACGCCAGCGGCGTTCACGGCGCTGCGTGACGCCGGTGTCGACGTGGCCAACATGGCGAACAACCATGTGCTCGACTACGGCAGGGTTGGCCTGGCCGATACCTTGGCGGCCGCGAGGCGTGCCCGGTTCCCCGTGCTCGGCATCGGCAATGACGCCGCCGCCGCGTGGCGGCCTTACCTGGTCACGGTCAGGGGCGTCAGGATCGCCCTGCTCGGGGTGTCGCAGGTCGCCGAGCTCGCGCCGTCCTGGGTAGCGACCGCGACCCGTTCCGGCGAAGCGAATGCGATCAGCCTGCGCCGCACGCTAGCCGCGGTCCGGGCAGCGCACAGGATCGCCCAGGTGGTCATCGTGTTCATGCACTGGGGCACCGAGGGGCAGGCTTGCCCGGACGCCAACCAGCTCTTCCTGGCGCCCAGGCTGGCCAGGGCGGGGGCCAGCATCATCATCGGCTCGCACGCGCACATATTGCAGGGATCGGGGTGGCTCGGGCACACCTTCGTCGCCTACGGGATGGCGAACTTCCTGTGGTGGGAGCACTCCTACAGCACGGCCACTGGAGTGCTGCTGGTCACGTTGCACCCGCGCCGCCCGCTGACCTCGCTGACCGCGCGGTTCATTCCCGCTACTGTCTCCGCCACGGGCCAGCCGATCGTGGGCACCGGGCTCGCCGCGCGGCAGGCCCGGGCGGCCTACTCGAGGCTGCGGGCGTGCACCGGGCTGACCGCCCGCCCGGGAAAGTAGCCGCGCGCAGCGGGATGCCGCCGAGCGGGGAGTTTGCCTGCGGTCCGGTCCGTCCGTACACTAGGACCACCGACGCGGGGTGGAGCAGCTCGGTAGCTCGCTGGGCTCATAACCCAGAGGTCGCAGGTTCAAATCCTGCCCCCGCTACCAATTCGCAGGTCAGAGGCCCGAGGCAGACAGCCGAGGGCCTCTTTTCATGCGTTGGGACGCAACACCACGCACACGGGCTATCAGCTCCGCCGCGCGCTTGATATCCAGGCAGCTGCGATTTGCTCCCACCTCGGACCTACCTAATTGCCCGGAAGCCTTCCGCGTGCGAGTCCGCGATCACGGCTGTCTTGCTCCGAACAGACCGCGGATGCTGTGGGTCAGGATGGCAGGTGCGTCCCGGTCGGCGATCCGCCCGGCCCGGACCTCGGACATGCACACGTGGATCAGCGCGACGCATGCCGTGACCAGCCACTCGGCGGGCAGGTCGGTGCAGAAGCTGCCATCTTCCCGGCCTCGTGCCAGCAGGCCGCCGAGCATCGACTGGGCGGGGTGGTGGGTCCGGGCGACCGCTTCGGGGCTCAGGTGCTCGGCGACCGCCTGCGCCATGGCCCCATAGCTGGCCAGGTGCCGCCAGGCGGCGGCCAGCAGCCTGTCCAGGGCCTGGTCCGCCGGGCCGACGTCGGGGCCGACGGCGGCCAGCGCGCTCATGGTCTGGCGCACGGCTCGCTCGACCGCTGCTTCCAGGAGTGCCTCCCAGGTGGGGAAGTGCGCGTACACGGTGACCCGGGAGACCCCGGCCAGCTTCGCGACGGCCGAGATGCTGACCTGCGCCCGGTCCTGGAATAGTGCCTCGGCGGCGTCGAGTATCGCCGCGACGTTGCGGTCGGCGATCGCCCGCTGCCGATCCGGCACTCGTCGCGCCTGGCGCCCGGCCGGGGCCGGCCGCGCCGATACCATCAATGCACCCGCGCTTTCATCCCCGGGGCAGGCCGGACGGCGGGGACGATGACCAGCGCCAGTAGCGCTAGCCCCGCGGCGGCGGCCGCCGCGACCGCGAATCCGTGCCGGTACCCGGCCGCGAACCCGCCGCCGGCCATGGCCTGCGCGGTGGCGAGCGCGGAGAATACTGCCACGCCGAGCGCGGCGCCGACCTCGTGAGCCCCAGTCATCATCCCGGAAGCCAGGCCGGCCCGCTCCGGTCTGATCTCGCTCATCGCCGTGATCGAGGCGGCCGGGAACGCCAGACCGGTGCCGATGCCGGTGACCAGCAGCCCTGGCAGCAGGCCGGTGAGGTACCCGGCGTGCTGGCCCGCGGCCGATAGCAGCAGCGCGCCGCCGGCCATCATCGCCAGGCCGGCCACGGCGATGACCCGCGACCCGGTGCTGGTCAGCAGCCGCGACGCCGCGTGCGAGCCCAGCCCGACCGCCAGCATGACCGGCAGGAACTCTAGCCCGGTGCGCAGCGCTGAGGTGCCGAGCACGTCCTGCAGGTACAGCGAGTTGAGGAAGAACGTGCCAACCAGCAGCCCGGTCGCGCCGAGCATCACCGCCATTCCGGCACGCAGGGACCGGATCCGCCAGGAATCCGGCGGCACCAGCGGCCGCCGCACGGCGCGTTCAGTGATCGCGAACGCGGCCAGCAGGACGGCCGCGCCGGCCAGCAGCACCAGCGTGCGGGCCGAGCCCCAGCCGTGCGACGGCGCGCCCGCCAGCGCGTAGACCAGCGTGACCAGGCCCGCGGCCGCCAGCACAGCACCAGGCAGGTCGAGGCGGCGGCCTGTATCGGCGGACGGCCGCAAGCGGGGCACCAGCCGCGGGCTGAGCGCGCCGGCCGCGATCCCGACCGGCACGTTGATCAGGAACACCGACCGCCAGCCGAGCCAGGTGGTCAGCATCCCGCCGGCCAGCAGGCCGGCGGCCGCGCCGCCGCTGGCCAGCGCCGCCCACGCGCTGAGCGCGGCGGCCCGCTGCCTGCCCGAGTAGGTGGCGACGATGACCGCCAGCGCGGCGGGGGTCAGCAGCGCCGCGCCCAGCCCCTGCCCGGCCCGCGCGGCGATCAGCGCGCCCGCCGACGGGGCCAGGCCGCTGGCCAGCGACGCGGCGGTAAACAGGCCGAGCCCGGCCAGGAACACCCGGCGCCCGCCGATCAGGTCGGCCGCCCGGCCGCCGAGCAGCACCAGGCCGCCGCTGAGCAGAACGTAGGCGGTCACCACCCACTGCAGGTCGGCCGCCGCGAAGCGCAGCGACCGGCCGATCGACGGCAGCGCCACGTTCACCACCGTCACATCCAAGATCACCATGAACTCCGCCACGCAAAGCAAGATCAGCGGCGCCCACGACCGGCCGGCCCCCTGCGGGGGATCGTCCGCCCGGTGACTGGTTACGGCCGTTGCCCCGCCGGGCTGATGCGCTGCCATCGAGCATGCCTCCTTATGGTTGACAGAACCGTCAACCGCCAGCCTGCGACCTTGCCGACTGGTAGTCAACGCTGTAAACCACCTGGCGATCCTGGCGGGCGGCGGCGAGTTGCCTCCCGGCCACCCGGCTGGCTCCTGGCCACCGAAGGGCGGCGCGGCCGGCTTGGCGGCCACGTGGCGTGGCCTGATCGACCGCGTCGCTGCCCGTCACGGTGGCCGCAGCGACCGTGGCCTGGCCGACGAGGTCAGTCCGGGTTCAGGACCGCGTCTAGCTTTGCGTCATCGCCGTCGCGGAGCCACCTCATGGCGTCCCGTGCCGGAGCGGTCTGCAGGCCGCCCGCCGGGAACACGACCTCGTCCCGCTGGCAGAGCCAGAGGTCCGGATGCCGGTTAATCGCGGCGAAGAATCGCTGGATGATCTCCTCGTGCCTGCTGGCCAAGGCCGGCAGTGCCCGGCGTTTGACGGGGTTCCAGACCAGCTGGCGCCACGCCGCGAGGAGGCCGAGGCCCACCAAGCCGAGGGTCACCTCCTCGCCGATCAGCGGCAACGGGTCAAGGCTCCCCCTGCCGGAGCCGCCACCCGCTGAGGATTCGGTGGCGGGTGCCCCGGGCCGGCGTGCGGCCGTCTCGCAAGCTTCTGCCCGGCGTATGTCGTGCTCAGCCTGCCAGCCGCGGAGGCTGACGGTTTTGTCGGCCCTGCCGCACACGGGGCACTGAACCCGCTCATGCTCTGTCATGTCAGACGCCTTTCCTGTGGCCTCTCGAGGTCGTCGCCCGTGGCCTTGGCGACCGCCAGGAAGCGGCGTTGCGCGCCGGCCCGGTGCTGGGAAGTTGCATGGACACGGACGTGCCGGCGTTGCAGAAGTTCGCCGCCAGGAGCACCGAGCTGAACTGCGCGCACATTTCCCCGCATGATCCGGCTCGCCCTTTCGGCCGCCGCTGCGCCGCGGTCCTAGTTGACGACGAACCAGGCCACCTTTGCGCTGGCCGATGGTGCCTTGCTCAGGTGCACGGTGAACGAGCTGGCGGCCACGTTCGGCACGGCTGAGCGCACATAGATGCCGGGCCGGTTCTGCTGCACGGTGGCGAGCACCAGGCTGGCCGCGGTCAGCGCGACTCCGGTCTTGGTCGCCGACGTCTTCCCGGCGGCGACAGCGAGGATGCCGCTGCGGCTGAACGCCGCCGGGCCGGTGGCCCGCAGGGCGACGCCGCCCGCGGTGTTCTCGGCCAGCACCCCCACCCCGCCGGCCGCGGTGGCCGTCCCGCGCACCCCGTTCCCAGCAGGGGAGCTCCCCTTTACTCCGTCCCCGGAGTTGCCGGCGAAGCCCTCGACGCCGTTGCTGTTCCCGCTGGTCCCGATGGTGCCGCCGGCGCCGGCCACGCCCGGGCCGCCGCCGGGGCCGCCCCGTCCGAACACCCCGATCTGGCTGCCGGCGCCGACACCGGTCACCCCGCCGCCGTCGTTAGGCCCGCCGATGCCGGTGACGCCGGTGCCATTGCCGGCGCCGGTGCCGACCACGCCGCCGCCGTTGCCCGTGCCGAACCCCTGGACGCCGTTGCCTCCGCTATTACCGCCGGTTCCGGCCACACCGGGGCCGCTGCCGGTCCCGCCGGCGCCAGCTACGCCCGCGCCGTTGCTCGCACCGCCAAAGCCGGACACGCCGGGGCCGACGCCCGCGCCGCTGCCGGTCACGCCCGCGCCGTTGCCGAGCCCTCCTCTCCCGAGTACCCCAATGCCATCGCTGGACCCGCCCTGGCCGAACACGCCGGTGCCGCTGCCGGCGCCGGTGCCGACCACGCCGCCGCCGTTGCCCGCGCCGCCAAAGCCCAAGACCCCGGTGCCGCCGGCCGTGCCGCCAGTGCCTTTCACTCCCGGGCCGGTGCCGTCACCCTGGCCTTGGACACCCGGGCCGTTGCTGGCCCCGCCGGCGCCGAACACGCCGGGGCTGGGGCCAGAGCCGAATCCCTCAACGCCCCTACCGCTGCTGGGGTTCGCCAGCACGGCAGACTCGCCCGTCGTGGTGGTGATAGAGGTGGCGGCGGTGGCCCCGTTGTTGGGCTGGCCCAGGAGCACCGGGACCGGGGCCGCGGCCGCGGGCTGAGCGGTCGCGATCGACTCGGCGGCTAGGACGCCCAGCGCCCCGGCGGCCCCGGTGAGCAGCCCCCGGCGGGAATGGCTGGCCGCGTCCGGCGCACGGTCCTGATGATCGGTTCTGGCGGTCATGACGGCTTCCTTTCTCCAGCTAGCTGTACAGGTCCGGATGCACCCCGGCGGCCAGCGCCCACGCCCACGGCTGACCGCCTGTGGGCGGCCGTCCGCACGGCTAGTTGATGATGCCAACCTGCAGGGCTGTCAGTGCTGCCTCTGACGCATCGCCGTTGAAGGTCGCGCAGGTGATCGTCACCGTGCCACCCGCTGCGGTCAGGTCCGCGGTCGCCGACAGCGGAAGGAAGACATTGCTCCCGATAATCAAGGCCGAAAGCGGCGGGAGCACGACCTCGTCGATGTCTGCCATGCTCCCGTTGATGTTGATCTGGCAGCTGCCGCCCTGGGGGGAGCCGTCGAAGTTCAGGATGCCGACCTTGCCCTGGATCAGGTACAGGCCGGCGGGCAGCGACAGCGAGGCGACACGCACCGGGTTGGAGCCCCCCGAGAGGCGCGCGCCAACCGTGTTGGTGACGCTGAACACGTCGCTGGCCCCGGTCGGTCCCGCGGGTCCTTGCGGGCCCGCGGGGCCTTGCGGCCCTTGGGCGCCGTCCGGGCCTGCCGGGCCTGCTGGACCTGCTTGGCCTTGCGGGCCTGCCGGACCCGCCGGGCCTTGCGGCCCGGTGTGGTTCCAGGTGAGCTTCTTCTCAGACGGGCTGCACTTCGCGCCCGCCTGGGCGTCGATCACCCGCAGCTGCCCGCCGACCATCTGGTAGCAGCCGGTGATGACGCCGGTGTTGCTGTCCGGGATCGAAGCCAGGGCCAGGCCCGCGCCGCCGGCCACGAGCGAGATCACGACTGGCACGCCGAGCAGCGCTGCGATGCGTCGCTGGTTCATTGAAATCTTCCTCCTTACGTCCGCTGCGCGGATCCGTTCAAGTCGACTTTTCGAAGGGGTGCCAGGTAGCTGGCCTCAGCCATAAGGCGTAAATCGCGAGCGAACAAGTCGTTCGGCCCGCCGCAGTCCCGGCAGCGCGGCACGGCGGCCAACGGCCTTGGCCGGCGCATGTGGTCCGTCAGGACTGGCCATCGGCTGTGTAACTGGACAAGAGCTCGGGGAGCGGGCCGTCCGGTGGGGTGTTCAGGTCCAGGCCGGTAGCATCAGCGAGCCGGTGCTTGAACCACTGGTCGAAGTCGTCGCGGGATTGGGAGAACGTCGACAGCGCCCGGGGGAAGTCGGGGCTTTCCATGTAGGCGACGAGCTGGTCACCGGCGGGGGTGCGGGCGAGGTACCAGGCTTCCTTGACGATCCCGATCCGCTGCTCGGAGTCCTGGTACTCGGCCATGCGGTCGGCTTCGAGCTCGCGCATGAAGTCCTTGGCGTCCGCGGTCCTGCCGGGAAGGATGGGGACGACCAAGCAGATCTGGTCCATGGCTGGCTCCCTTCGCCGCCTGCGTGACACGTGCTGGTGATGGCGACGGTAGGGCCGGGGCGGCGGGGAGGAATCGGGGGTTTCCCCATGCAGGCGAGCGCGCCACCCCATGAAGGTCGCCGGGGCTGGGTCTGCGGGCTGGCGCGCCGGGACTGCGTCAGGAGGGGGTGCGGGGTGGCTGGGTGCGGGCCATGGCGGCGCCGAGTTCGGCCCGGGAGGATATACCGAGCTTGCGGTAGATGCGGGCGAGGTTGGCCTCTACCGTCTTCGGGCTGAGGAACAGTGCCTGGGCGACCTGGCGGTTGGTGTGGCCGCCAGCGGCCAGGACCGCGACGCGTTCCTCGGTGGCGGACAGCGCCAGCGGCGCGGCCGGGCGGAGTCCGAGGCGGGACAGTTCCGCGCGGGCCCGGTCGGCCCACGGAGGGGAGGGCAGGGACTCGAAGATCCCTAGTGCGCGCTCCAAGTGCTCCTTGGCGATCCGCTTGCGCTTGGCCCGGCGCTGCACCTGGCCCGCCACCAGCAGGGTCCGGCCGAGCTCGAACGGCATCGCCAGCTGGCGGTGGTGCCTGAGGGCTTCTTCGAGTGCCCGCAACGCGCCGTCGTTATCCCCGCGAGCCGCGAGCAGCAGCCCCCAGCAACGGGCGGCAGTGGCCAGAGTCCACAGGCGCCCAGTGGCGGCGCCCCATCCGTCGAGCCGTCCTAGCAATGTTTCCGCCCGGTCAAGGTCACCCAGCCCGATCACGGTCTCGATGTGGTTAGCGTGAAAGCGCCATGCCGCCGGCTCAGCCAGGCCGATGCGGTCGCAGAGATCGACCGCTCGGGACAGGCTGGCCTCGGCTTGCGTAAGGTTCCCTGCCGTGACCTCGGCGAACCCAAGCGCACCGCTTACCAGCATCACCCCCCACCTGTCCTGGGCGGCAGTAGCCACCGACAACCCTTCCTCAGCATCGGCCCTAGCGGCATCCAAGCGGCCAAGGTGGGCGTAAATCAGCGCTCGCACATACAAGGGGACCCACCGCCAGGCTCGATGCTCCACCAACTCAGCCACATCCAAGCTGCCGGCCGAGTAGGCCTCGGCTGCTGGCCAGTTCCCGGCCCAGCACTCGAGCTCGGCCATGTGCGCCAGCAGGTTGAGCAGCGAGCTCTCGTCCCCCTCCTCGCGGGCGGCCCGCAGCGCGTCCTCGAACCAGCGCCGGGCCTCGTCAAAGCGATCCGCCTGCTTCAGGCACTCGCCAAGAGCCATTGCCGCGCGGTCCAGCACCCGCGCAGGCCTTGCCTTCCGCTCCAGATCAATCGCCTTCACGCCCAGCTCAACGGCCAGACCGCGACCCGTCCAGAAGTCCATGTAGAGCTTCTGCACGAGTGCTTCCCCGGCCAGGCCCGGGTCGCCCACCTGCTGGGCCAGCACGAGCGCGGCCTCGACGTGCTCCGCCGCACAGAACAGGCCGGATTCATAGAACTTGGCGACCTCGAGATGGATGCGGGCCTGCAGCGCACGGCTGGCCGAGGCCTCTCCCAGCGCCTGTTCGAGCATGGCGGCCGCTACTGGCTCTCCTTCGTCATAGGCAAGGATCGTCGCCAGTACCAGCAGTGCCTCGGCCCGGTCCCGCCCGGCGGGCATCTCCGGCACCAGAGCTTCCAGCTCGCGCCGCGCCCTAGCGGTATCCCCGGCGCGGAACAGGTAGCCGCTGGCGCCGACGCTTCTTCGCCAGCGGGCCGGGAGCCGATCATCCGGGGTCAGCGTGGCGGCGAGCTCGGCCAGTTCTGCCGCCACGTCCGGGGCGCCTCGCGAGGCCGCCGCGTGCGCCGCCTGGTCCAGCCCTGCGGCCACGTCCTCGTCCGGCCCGTCCGCGGACAAGGCCAGATGCCGGGCCCGCTCCTCCAGAGTCGGCGCGATCTCCCCCATCCGCCGGTGCACCGCCCGGCGCCGCCCGGGCGTCGCGCTGGAGTAGATGGCCGAGGCCAGCAGGGGGTGGGTAAACCGGACCCGGTCACCGTCCAATCCGACGACACCCTGCGCAACCGCCGCCTGCAGAGACTCCACTCCTCCCGGGCCGCTCGCCTGTTCCAGCATCGTCGTCGTAGGCGACCGCAGGCACGCGGCCACCAGCAGGACATCCCGGGCGTCGGCCGGGAGCCCAGCCAGCCGGGTGCCCAGGACCCCGTGCAGATCGGCCGGCACCGGCAGCGGTTCCTCCGGCGAGGGCTCGGCACCCGCACCTTGCAGGGCCCGGGCAAGCTCCAGGCCATAGAACGGGTTTCCCGCGCAAGCGTCGAACAGCCGGCGCATGGTCAGCCGGGACAGCCCCGGCCCGGCCACTGCCCGCACCACCGGCTCGAACGCACCAAAACCCAGAGGGCCAACCCGCACGCGCGTAAGGCGCTCGGCCGGCAGCCCCGTCCTGGCGGCTGCCGCGGGACGCTCCTCCCCGTCATCCCGGATGCAAGCCAGCAACCCGGCCCGCTCATCGGTCAGCCGGCGCAAAGCGAACTCCACCGCCGCCGCGCTCGGCACATCGAGCCACTGCAAGTCATCGATGGCGATGACCACCGGCCCCGACGCCGACAGGTGGCGGATCACCGCAAGGAACGCGACCGCGACCGCTCGTTGCGAGGGCGGGTTACCCGCGGGATCCGCCAGCAGCAACGCGACCTCCAGGGCCCGCCGTTGCGGCGGCGGCAACCGGGAAAGCGCCCGGTCCAGCACGCCGTCCAGCAGATCGCCGAGCGCCGCGAACGACAGCGTCGCCTCCGATTCGGCCGGCCGGGCCGCCAACACCGTGTAACCGCGGCCACCAGCGAGGGCCGCACCGGCGGCCCACACCGTTGTCTTGCCGATCCCCGCCGCGCCGTCCAGCAACAGGCCAGCAGGCCCCGAAGTCACCGCGTCCAGGAATGCCGCCAACGCGGCCATCTCCCGGTCGCGCCCCACCACGCCCGCAGCCGGCACAGCGCCTCCGCCAAATCGATCCAATACTACGAGCCCGGCCAGGCGACAACACGATCCAATTGCGGATCGAACTACTACCGTCCGGCCCGTTGTTAGCGAGCGCGCTAACGGCATTGCTAACGAGACGCACCGGTTCAGCGCGATCGGTTCTTAGGGCACCATCCTGATTGTGCAGTTGGAGGATCTGCCGGACTGGCTGCCGACTTGGTGTCTGGATCATCTGGGTGGCGAGCCCACGGCCGTGCTGTTCCGGCTGCAACAGGTCTCCATGGTGTTCGGCCTCCAGTTGCGGGGCGGCACGGACGTGGTGGTCAAGGCGCGCGCCGATGACGGCCGGGCCGTGTCGTGTGTCGCGGTGCAAGCCCAGCTCGCCGAGCGCGGCTTTCCCTGTGCCCGGCCGCTGACTCCGGTGGTCGGTGTCGGTCCGCTCGCTGTGCACGCCGAGGAGTTCCGGCCCGGCGGCGAGGTGTTGCACGGAGACTCGCCGGACGTGGCCGTGCGCTACGCGGAGGTGTTCGCCCGGCTGATGGCCGAACTGGCTGACGTGACCGTCGCGCCGCCGTTGCCGAATCCGCCCTGGGTGCGCTGGGACCATACCGATCCCGGAGTGTGGCCGGCGATCGACTACCTCAATAGCCGGGACCAGATCACCGTGCCGGCGTACGTCGCTGACACGGCCGCCCGGGCTCGTCGGCGGCTGTTGGCCGCCGGCCTGACGTGCGTGCTTGGCCACGCCGACTTCGAGGCGCAGAACATCCGGTGGCACGGTCAACAGGTATGGGCGGTACATGACTGGGACAGCCTGGCATGGCAACCGGAGGCGGCGCTGGCCGGAGCGGCGAGTGGGGCGTTCGCCAGTGCCGGGCCGCCCACGCTGGCGCCGATCGAAAGTTCCGACGCGTTCCTCGTGGCGTATCAGGAAATCCGGGGGCGCTCGTTCACGGGCGTGGAGCGGGAGGTCGCATGGGCGGCCAGCTTGTGGATGGCGGCGTACAACGTGTGGGAATCTCTACACGGCGACACGCCGTGGTCCGGCGACGCGCTCCGCGCTCAAGCCGCCGAACGCCTCCGCCGGGCTCATGCCTAGCACCGGCAAATCGTATTGACGCGGCACGACCGGACGGGTCCGGACCCTGGCGCGTCGAGTGCGAGACTCGGTCGTATGAGCGAGGCGGTGGTGCGAGGCTGGGACAGCGCGGTCGAGTTTCTTCTCCGGTCCGATGAGCCCGCCATCAGGCTCCTGGCCCGGCGGGACCTGCTTG
>Ga0126369_10002706_pt1 | contig 12700 bp, 8 predicted proteins | sample PanSoiMetaPlot_1_FD_109646 | JGI IMG/M metagenome (GOLD analysis project Ga0126369, IMG submission 109646) | Tropical forest soil microbial communities from Panama - MetaG Plot_1 | ecosystem: Environmental > Terrestrial > Soil > Tropical forest > Bulk soil | place: Panama | collected 2016-02-17 | reverse complement strand
GTGCCGGAGGTGTAGTGCATGGCCGCCCCGGCCGTCCGCTCGCCAGGCAATGCCGTGGATTGCCCGGCTCGCAGGTCGGACACCTCGGTGAATCCCGCCGTCGCGCCGTAGCTGAAGCGCGCGGAGGACGGCACCCCGGCCTCATCCGCTGCCGCGCCGCCCGCCGACCCGTAGCGCTCGTGCACGAAGAACGCCCTCGCCCCCGAGTCCCGGACGATGTAGCCGATCTCCGCGGGCGTGTAATGCCAGTTGACCGGCGTGTAGTACCAGCCCGCCTGCAATGCCGCCAGAGAGAGCTCCACTGGCGCGATCCCGTTCGGCACGAGCGCCGCTATTCCGTCGCCTTCCCGCAGGCCGAGCGAACGCAAGCCGTGCACCAGCTGGTTCACCCGGCTGAGCAGGTCACCAGCCTTGTGCTCGGTTCCGTCCGGCTCAACTACGGCGACCCAGCCCGGATCCTCCCGGGCACGGCTCCAAAACCCCACCACTGGCCTCCGATCCAGACAGATCCGCTCGCTGCCGCGGGAACCAGCGCAGAGCCCTGACGCTACGCAGGCGAGCCGTAAGACTCGCCGTCGTCGAAGTCCTCTGATTCCTCGTACTCATCGTCCATCCGCCGACGGCTCAGCACCAGACCGGCCACGAGCAGGATCAGGCCGAGCACAGCAGCGCTGATCGGCAGGACGGTCTCGACGAGCTGGATCTTGAGCTGGTTCGACCTGTCGGACGACGCGTTAGCGGCGACGCTGGCCGGCGTGGTCACCAGGTCGCCAGCGAAGAGCACGAGCCTGGTCGTTCCCGAACTGTCCTGCAGAACCAGTTGCCCCCGCTCGTCGTGCCTGATCGGCGCGCCGGTCACCGGGTCCACCCACACCACCTTCGTGGCCGTGTAGTACTCGGGCAGGGTAACTTCGATGCCGGGCAGGCCCACGAGCGATGCGGGCACAGTTTGCGTGCCGACTGCGGTGTTCGGGATGTGCGTCACGAACTTGTACGTGGTGATGCCGTTGACGATCTGGGTTCCTGTGTACCTGTACGGCGTGGGCGCACCGAGCGTGGCGTCGAAGACCTGGTAGGTCTTCTTCTGCGTGCCGATCGGCCAGACGAAGCTCTGGCCCGAGATGTTGAGACCGTGCCGTCCGCTGATGTCGGTCTCGCTCGCGGTGGCTCCGCAGCAGTGCAGGAGCACCCCTGTCTTCCGGTCGAATGGCAGCCGTGAGGACATGTACACGAATCGCGCATGGTTATTGGTGTCGGTCCAAGACGCGAACGACCGCCAGACCGCGGTGTGCGAGCTTCCCGCGGCATCGGCCGCGCCGACGTCGCCGAGCACGGTCTCGGTGACCCGCACGTTCACGTCGGCCAACTCCTGGAGCTGAGCCTCGCTGAAATACGTCCCGGTGCCTTGCAGCGTGACAATGGTGTGCTCGTTCAACGGGAACTTGAGAGCCTGTCCGGGCGTGAAGAACCGGAGCATAAGCGCAACAACGATGAAGAAAACGCCTAGACCGGTCAAGACAGACCAGACGACGCGGCGCATGGTTCCTCCCGGATTGGCTGTCCAAATCTGGCGTGTAGCGAACTATTAGAGGAGTTTGAGGCATGATACTGGTGAGTATCTAGGCTGTCAGCAGTGTTTGGGGCACATCAGCGTAACGACGTGTGCATGGAGTTGCTGCTGGGCGCCATGGACAGCCCTCCTTCCCACGTCGTTGCCGGGGCGTCGGCCGCGCCATCGAGCTTCAGCCCGGCTGTGCCGATCGCCTCGCCGTGGTGTGCCCGCTTCATGAGCCTGTCGTGCTCCTCCTGCGGGACCGGCTCGGCCCGGTCAGCCAGCATCATCAGGTAGCCGTCAGCTACCCGGTAGGCGCGCCGCAGCCTGGGGTTATACAAGAGGCCGTCATCGGGCAGGTAGAGCAGGCCCTGCTTGTCAATCGGGCAGGCCAGTATGTCGAGCAGGACGGGGTCAATCCGCATCGTCAGCGTCCCCTCGCTTCGCTCCGGCCGCTCCTGAGCGCGTCGCGCCTGGCGTCATATCGTTCCAATCGCAGCTGAGGTGCCCGCCGCGCTGGCTTCGGCAGCCCCACCGAGCTGGGCCGCTTCCGGCATCGGCGCGGTCAGCTCGCCAGGCGGCGACTGCCTGGACAGTACCGTCACGACCAGGCAGGCGAGCACGAATCCGCCGATGCGCAGCCCGAGCTTGCCCGGATCAGTCGGCAACCGCTCGGCAAACAGCCAGGTTCCGACGACCATGAAGAAGACGCTTCCCGTGATGTTGGAAACCGGTCCGACGATGGAGACCCGGCAGCGCTGCAAGCCAGTCTGGAAGATCAGCAGCCCGAGGGCGGATAGGCCGATGGCCAGGTACGGGTAGGGGGAGCGAGCCACGGCCGCAACGGTGAAGGCAATCCCGCCGCCGACGCCCGCGGGCGGCGTCAGTGATCCCGACAGCGCCTTGATGGCAAGCGCGGCGACGCCATAGATCAGTCCGGATGAGATCCCGTACGAGACCCCGAGCGCTGGAATGCGATGACGTCCGCGCGGGCTCGCCCGCAGCGACGAGGCCCCGAAGGCAAGCGCCACCAGGCACGTCGGGACGGCGACAGCCGCGAGGAGCAAGCCGCTCGCCGATCGTCCGACCTGGTCCGCCTGGCCCGCCGCCGACACCGCGATGGCGGCGATGGCGATCGTCATCAGCAGAAGGCAGGCCAGCTCGATCCGGCCGAGCCGCTCGCGCAGCACGATTCTCGACAAGATCACGAGGATGACAACGCCGGAGCCGAGTATCGGCTGGACCACGCTGACGGGTGCCAGCGTCAGCGCCACGACCTGGAGCCCCAGGCCGCAGGCCATGAGCGCGAAGCCGGCCATCCAGAGCCGGGCAGACAGGACCGTGCGCAGCAAGGCGAGCGGATGGCGCGCGTCAATCGATGCTGTGCTGCCGAGCGCCCGCTTCTCGAGTATGAGCCCGAGGTGGTACGCCGTCGTGGCGAGCACTGCTGCCAGGATGGCCTCGCCAGGTCTGGTCAGCACCGATCAGGTCTCCTGCCTGGCGAAGTGGTCGAGCATGCGCGTGTACGTGCCTGCGAATCCGACCGCGGCGGCGTCAGTGAAGAGTGCGCGGCGATAACGGAACGCTAGCCTGATCCGGGTGCCGAGCGTCACCGCGCCGAGCGACAGGCCGCGTGGCATGTGCGCGGACGTCGAAAACCAGACGTCGTCGACGCTGAGGCCGCCGAACCTGATCGGCTCCACCACGCCGAGGTTGGACACGAGCGAGGTGTCGCACACCCAGGCCCCGGCCGTGCGCAGCGCCGCACGCAGCAGCCAGCCCTTCGCGGCGGTGGGCACGGGCAGCCCGGCGAGTATCCGGGAGACCACGTCCACCTGGGGCCCCTCGCCCTCCTTCGCGCGCCTAGTCTGCGCCGCCACCTCGCCGAGCAGCGTGCTGACCGTCGCATTGGCAGGCGCCCGCACTGACACGACGGTGAGCCTGGACCTGTTGGACCAGCTGGGTCCCCCGGCGGACTGGGACCTTTCCCCGATCGGCATCGTGATGCGCACCGCGCCGGTGTGCGCGCCCAGCTCCGCATTCCACCTGGCGATCGTCGCGATCAGCGCTCCGATCAGCAGGTCGTTGACGCTGCAACCGAGTTCACGCAGCCGCTCGGCGGCCGCCGGCAGCCCGTCCCAGGGCACCAGGCACGCGCCGTAGCCCGGTGCGCCCCGACCTGCAGCCAGATCCGGCTGACTGGCGATGCGCGCGGCGGCCAGCGGGACCCCGGACCGCGCCCGCCCGCCCGAAGGGGTGCTCTGGGAGTCGGCTCCTGCCGGGCCCTGCCGTAGTAGGGCAGGCACGGGGGCGAACTCGGCGCGGGCCCCGACCTGGCCTGCCACAATCCGGCCGGCCTCGGCGGCTGCGGCGACTTCGGGCGCGCCCGTCGGCAGCGCCTGATACCTGCTGGCCACCTCGCAGAACAGCCTCAGGCAGGCCATGCCGTCCAGGCGGGCGTGGTGAGCGTTCAAGATGAGCCTGTCCCCATCCGGTGCGCTGGCGAGCAGAAAGCGCAATGGCGGGGACTGATCAAGCGACGGGGACTGAGAGAGGAAGGCTGCCCGTCGCCGGTCCAGATCCGCCTCGTCCGCGCATGACGCCACCCCGACTGGCTGGACGTCCGGGCCGGCCGGCCACTCCCAGTGGTAGCTGCTCTGCCAGCGGGTTGCCGGGGCCCTGCGCGCTGCCAGCCGCGGCTCGGCGGCGAGCACGGCGGCGACGGCCGCGCCCAGCGCCACCGCGTCGAGGCGGCCCGGCACCTTCACCTCGACGTGCACGTTCGCCGGCTCGGCCGGCCGGTCGTAGTAACAGGTCAACTCGTCTGCCACGCCGAACCGCTCATGCTGCCGCGGCCCGTTCTCGTCCGTCGCCGCTGCGGACATGGCAGGCTCTATCACCGTTGGCGAGGTCACGGCCCGGCCCCGGATCCCGCCCTCGCCCGCCGAGCTGCCCGCCACGCGCTGCCGGGCAGCGGCCGCCCGCTGGCGGCCATGAGCCCGGCGGGCAGTGTCGGGGTCAGCGCGACGGCGAGCGCGACGAGCGCGCACACCTGGGCCGGACCACTGAACGCCCCCGTGCCAGTGACCCCGGGATGAGGGGCCAGCGCGGCCAGAACGCCTGCCGTGGTCATCCCGGCGAAGGCGAGGGCGCCGTACCAGCCCGGCAGGACCGCCGCCACCAGCAGCAGCACCGGCACGACGAGCACCACTGGCCCGCCTGCGACAAAGATCAGGGCGCAGGTCGCGAGCAGGCCGAGCACCGATAGGACCGCCGCCCGCCGCTGCTCGAGGTGCTGCTGGCCCGGCGGGTTGACCTGCCGCGACTCGCCAGCGAGGCCAAGTCCGGCCGGACCCATGTGCCGCATCTGCCTGCGTCCTTCCCGGCTCGGCCGCCGCCCGATGCCGATGGCGGCAAGTATTAGCACTCCCAATGCGGAAAGAATTATCCAGACATGATAGAACGTGACGGGCTGGAATGTCATGGTAACGACCCCACCGGCGCCGGCAGGCACGACGAAGCCCTGCTGCCAGCCATCCAGCCGCACGGGCAGCAACGGGCGCCCGTTCATCGTGGCCACCCATCCCGGGTTGGCGTTCTGGTGAATCACCAGGTAAGACTCCGCTCCGGGGCCCACCCGGATCTTGCGCGACTCGGGCTGCCACGCGAGCACCCGAACCGGGCGGTTGCTCGCCGGCGCCTGGCCCACCGACTGCGGCCCGGTGGCCGACGTGCCGCCGACCTGGGTGAGCGCCAGGTCGGTGATCGAGAACGTACCGAACTTCGCCGCCCGGAGCCAGTGCCGGCCAGCGCCGAGCCGCAGCGCCGATCCGGGAGTGCACAGGCTCACCGTGACCGGCTGGAACCCCGTCAGGTCGCCCGCGTTCCCGATCACGCTGGTCTGGTAGGTGGCACCGTCGATCATGATCCGCGGCCCACGCCCGCATGGCAGCGTAACCGTCGCCGACGGCGCGAGCGTCTGCGGAATCAGGCCGCTGAGCGCCGGAATGGACAGCCGGGACAGCCCGACCGGAAGCTGTACCGGCTGGCCGGTGGCCGGCTGGATCGTCGTCGCGTACTGCACAGTGAGGAAGCTGATGCTGATCTGGTTCGTGGTCAGCGGCGGCACGATCTCGGTGAGCCCGTCCAAGCCGACGCTGGCGAAACGCACGCCATTCGGGCTCGTGATCTTGATTGACGCCGGAGCGGCGGCGAAGCCAGGCACCGATTGGATGACCATGCGCCTGATCGTGCGCATGCCCTGCCAGCTGAGCCTGAGCACCGGCTTGGGCCCTCCGGCGATCCACGCGCCAGGATGGCCGGGGCGGAACAGGTTCCTCGGCGACAGCGTCGGCAGCGATCCGAAGGTCGAGCTCGCCGTCACTTCCAGAGTGTTCTTGCGAACCGGGGTGAGGCTGCTGAGCAGCGCCTCGAGGCCCGGGCCAGGAAGGGCGATGGCGGCCGCTGACAATCGGAACGACGCGGTGCGCGGCGTCACGAAGGTGCGGTCGAGCGGCGCGTAGCTGGCCACGTTGACCAGGCTGGCAGGGGAAGGGACCTGACGCTCGAAGGAAAACCAGGCCCGGTCTGCCCGCTGGCCAGGCCGGCTCTGCGGCGGGCTGAGGTACTTGGTCACCGTGACGCCCGGGATCAGGACGTCGGCGATCCCGGCACCCGGTCCACCGGGGAATCCTCCCCTGGCCCCCGCGATCGTGATCCGCAGCGTCCGCGTCGGGCCGGGCGGAACGCGCAGCGGCTGCGCCGCACCGGACGCGCGCATCGTATCGGTGACCGTGCCGTGGGCGGTGCGCACGCTGAGCCGGTTCGGCAGCGGACGCAGCGCGCGATCGTCGATCAGCCTGATCGCGATGGTGCCTGGCAGAGTCACCGGCCGCGCGAACGTGACCTGAATCCACTGGCCCACCGGTGTCGCGGGGTTCGCTTCCGTCCACACCGTGTTCGGGTTGCCGTCGAAGGCGTTCACCGGGTCGAACTGCGGCGTCTCGCTGAGCCATGATCCTGCCGACGACGCCGTGACCGAAGCCGCGCCTGACAGCACGGCCACGGTCTGATGGCCGGCGCCCAGGACCGGCAGGAGCTGGCGGGGTTGCTCTCCGCCGCCCCCCAGCGGATCGTCGACCGGGTTGCGCTCCGTCACTGTGTAGGGGTACGAGGCGGTCTGGTTGATCAGGCCGAAGGTGTGGTCGGAGCGACGCAGGCTGTCGGTGACCGCCCAGGCCGCGGGCCTGCCGACCAGACGGTCGCCGGCGATGACGGATGGCGCCGAGGTCAGTATGTGCTGCCCGGTGAGCTGCAGCAGCGCGTCAGGGCCGCCGTTGATCAGGACCGTCCGGCTCACCGGAAGCGCGACCGCTGCGGCTGGCGGACCGTGGGCCATGGCGGAGCGTGCCTCGAACACCTCGACCGCGGGATAGGACGGCAGCGCATAGCTAATCTGCTGGGCGGCCGGGTTGTAGCGAATGCTGTTGATGGGCGGGCCGAACGCAGCGACGCGGCGGAATCCCGACTGCGCCAGCACCTCGTGCACCACCTGCGGCGAGATGTAGCCGATGGTCGTCGGATCAAGATCATTGCGCACCACGAGATAGCGGATGCCCGACCGCGCCAGCGTGCTCGCCAGGCCAGGCACCGGCTCGCCTGAGGCGAGCGCCGACTGGATCGAGCTGAGCAGCAACTGCGAGCCAGCGGCGTAGGGAACCAGGCCGAGCCCCACCCAAGGCGAGGTTGCCAGCGGCTCGAGCGGGTCGTCGATGGGATTGCCCCACAGGTAGTTGCCGTGCGCGGCGCCGGGCACGACGAGCGCAGGCGCTCGCGGCGAGTTAACCCGCAGAAATGCCGCCACCCTGTACCAGTATCCAGGCATCCTGGTGAACGATCCTGCGTTGAGCACCTGCCCGGTCACGTAGGGCAGGGCCAGGCCCGCCAGCACGAGCGCGATCACCGGGGCGAGCAGGATGCGCCACAACATCCGGTGCGCGGGATCGGCCGGACGCCGGGATTTCAGCACGATCGCGTGAGCTATGCCGAGCGCCACTGCGGCCGCGGCGGCCGGCTCGACCTTGTAGACGCTGCGCAGCGGCGCGAGCACCCCGTTGAGCAGTTGGTCCACTCCCTGGTGCAGCGGGCTGCCGAAGGGCCCCGCGTAGCCGGCCAGCGCCACGAGCGCCGACACGCCCAGCGTGAGCCGCAGCCAGTTGCCAGACGGCATTTCCCTGCGGGCCAGTCCAACAAGTCCGGTGCCCGCCGCGATCGCGCCGGCCATGATGGCCAGCGGGTTGGCGACCATGACCCAGCCCGCTTGCAGCCACGGCTGCCCGAGGTTCAGGTAGGCGGTCCAGTTACCTGCGCCCCGCAGGAACGTGGCAGCCGACATGGTGCTCGTGGTCACCGGCGACTGCTCGATGTACGGCAGGAAGTTGAACGAGTACCTGGCCTGGAGCAGCAGCGGCACCGCCCACCAACTGGTCGCAACCGCGACCCCGGCCGCCCAGTAGGCAGCCATGGTCGCCAGGCGCCTGCCTCGCATGTGGGTGACGATGAAGCAGGCGGGCAGGATCAGGGCGGCGAGCGTGGACGCGGCGTTGACGCCACCCATGAGCATGATGGCAATGCCCGATCGGGCGGCGGCGCGCGGCAACGGTCCGCCACGGGCCGCCGTGACCAGCGGGAGAACCGCCCACGGCGCGAGCAGGCCAGGCAGCAGGCCAGCCGAGGTCGATCCGATGGTGATCGTGAACGTCGGCCAGAGCGCGAAGGCCAGGCCCGCCACCACCCTCGACCTGGCCGAGCCGATGCTGAGCGCCGCGCCCAGCTTCACCAGGCCGGCGAAGCCGACCGCGATCAGGACCGCGAGCCAGATCCTCTCGGCCAGCCAGACCGGGACCATCAGCAGGTGGGCCGCCAGGTAGAAGGGAGCCATGGGGACCGCGTAGCCGATGTACTGGTTCTGCAGCGAGCCGAGATACTCCAGCGGGTTCCACAGGTGCCACAGCCTGCCAAGGAAGCCGAGCGGGTCGATGTCGACGCCGAGCTTGGTGTCGAAGAAGATCTGGCCGGGATGATCGGCGACCAGGACGAGGAAGGCGACGGTCCACACCAGGATCGTCCAGCGCAGCACGTTCGCTGTACCGGCGTCGGCAGGGTCACCCCTGATCGCGCCGAGCAGCTGCGAGCCGAGCCACGTGCGAGTTGCTCGGTGCCGGCCTGGCGTCGGAGCAAGCGCGCCGGCCGGCGAGTCGGCCGGAGGAAGTTCAGCGGGCGAACCGGCGATCCGGAACTGTGCCAGCCGGTCGTCCGCTGCGCTCATCCCGTCCGCCGCAAGATCAGCAGTAGGTTCCATGTGGCGATCTCGCGGACTCCGGGAATTAGTAGCACCGGGCGGCACCAGCGCGGGTAATAGCGCGGCCGTGCGGACAGCACCTCGACGTCGGCGCGTTTGCGCATCATCCGCAACACGGGCCCGATGTGCAGCGGGTACAGGCTGCTGCCCGGCCGGTTCTTCGGCGGGCGCCCGTGCTTGCGCAGGTACCTGCGCTCGGCCAGCTCCGCGCCGAGGTAATGCCACGGCGACATCTCGTGCCCGCCCCACGGCGAGTACCAGTTCGTGTACGACAGGTAGATGAGCCCGCCTGGCCTGGTCGCCCGGACCATCTCCTCGATCAACCCGCCGGGATCGGAGACGTGCTCGAGCACGTTGGACGAGACGCAGATGTCGGCCGCACCGTCGCGAACGGGCAGCCAGTAGCCGTCGGCGAGGATGGCGCCCGCCGGGGGGTTGCCGCGGCTCGTCATCTCCCCCGCGTCGACCTCGAAGAGGTAGCAATGAGCGCCGCGGGAGCGGAACTCGCGAGTGAGGTAACCAGCGCCGCCGCCGATGTCGAGCACCGTCCGGCCGGGCACCGCCTCGTAATCGCCGACCTGGTCAGCGACGTCCTTCGCAAGCTCTGAATAGAACGCGTCCGGATTGGCCTGCTCGCTCAGGAAGAGCCGGAACAGCCGGGCCGACCGCAACATTCACAGGCTCCCTCGCGACGTGGAGGACACATGCTACTTTCCAGTAGTACGGATTCAGCCTAGCTGGCAGTATTCATGGTTCTAGCACCTGATTCAGTCCCCTCGGTCACAGACGGATCACATTCCGCCACTCTCCCGGCGGCATGCGCTATCCAGGAAGCCCCGACCAGAGAGCGCAGCGGAGTGAGTGCAGAACGCCACATCGTGTTCGTCGCCTGGCGCGACCTTGCCAACCCCCAGGCGGGCGGCTCGGAGACGCTGGTCGACCGGCTCGCCCGCGGCCTGACCGAGCGCGGCGACCGGGTCACCTTGCTCTGCGGCGGGCCAGTCGACGACCGGCCCTACCAGGTGCGGCGCAATGGCGGGATGTACTCGCAGTTCGCCAGGGCGCCGTTGGCGTTCCACCGGCATCTGGATGCTTGCGACCTGGTCGTCGAGGTCTGCAACGGAATGCCGTTCTTCGCGCCGCTGTGGACCAGGCGTCCCGTGGTGTGCCTGGTCAACCACGTGCACACCGAACTGTGGGGGCTGCGCTTCCCGGCACCGGTCGCGGCGGCCGGCCGCCTCGCCGAGTCCAGGGTCATGCCGTGGGTGCACCGGCGCAACCTGTTCCTGACCGTGTCCGCATCCACGTTCGGTGCGCTCACCCAGCTCGGCGTGAAGCCCGACCGGATCAGGCTGATCTGCAATGGAGTCGAGCCCGCGCCGCCAGCGGCGCCGCGCTCGGCCGAGCCGCTGTTCCTTGCGCTCGGCAGGCTGACCGAGTACAAGCGGATCGACGTGCTGCTGCGCCTGTGGGATCGAGTGCGGCAGGTAACCGGCGGCCGACTGCTTATCGTGGGCGACGGGCCGGAGCGGGAGCGGCTGCGCGCCATGGCCGGACCCGGCGTCGAGTTCACCGGCCGGGTCTCTGAGGGCGAGAAGCACCGGCTGCTGTCCGCGGCCTGGCTGCTTCTGCACCCGGCCAGCATCGAGGGCTGGGGCATCGTGGTGACCGAGGCCGCCGCACGCGGCACACCGGCCATCGGCTTCGACGTTCCTGGCCTGCGTGATTCGGTCGTTCACGACCAGACCGGCGTGCTAGTCCGCACCGAGGGCGAGTTCGCATCGGCCTGGGCGTCGCTCGCGATCGACGAGCGCCGCCGGGACGCCATGGGCCGCGCCGCGCACGAGCGGGCGCTGCAGCTGCACTGGTCAGCGGCGGTGGACGGTTTCGCGCAGGTCGCCGAGGAAGCCCTGGGCAGAGCCCGTCCCGGAGTGGTGGCTTCCGGTACGGCGCCGGGCGACGCGCAGGCGCACATGGCGGAGCCGGCCGCGGTGTCCGCCCCGTCGGAGCCAGCGCCATGACCCAGCTGACCACCGACGACAACCCCCTGGCTGACTTCTACGAGGACCCGGCAGTACCGGCCAGCTCAGGACCGGACCGGGCGATCAGGCAGGCCAAGATGCTCGCCCGGGTGCTGAGCACGGCCCCGGCCGGGGCCCGGGTTCTCGACGTCGGCTGTGGCGACGGGTTCGCCACCGAGGTCGCTGCCCGGCACAATCCGCAGCACCGTTTCGTGGGGGCGGACTGGTCCGCGCGCTCGCTCGCGATAGCCAGGCAACGAGGCATCGCGGTTGTACGCGCCGGGCTCGACGGTCCCGGGCTGCCTGTCGGCACCGCCAGCGTGGACGCCGTGATCATGAGCGAGGTGATCGAGCATCTCGTCGACACCGACTCCGCGGTCGAGGAGGCGTGCCGGGTGCTCAAGCCCGGCGGCTCACTGCTGCTGTCCACGCCCAACCTCGCGGCCTGGTACAACCGGCTGCTCCTGCTTGCCGGAGTGCAGCCGGTCTTCTCCGAAGTGAGCCTCCGCTCGGTGTTCGGCAGGCCGGGCAGCCAGGTCGCCGGGCACCTGCACATGTTCACGTTGCGGGCCCTGCGCGAGTTCCTCGGCGCCTACGGCCTGGCCACCGTCACGGTGGCGGGCGCCCGCTACCACGACGTGCCCGTGCCGCTGCGGCCGCTTGACCGCCTGTTCTGCCACTGGCCGTCGGCGGCCTCGATCCTGCTGGTGCACGCTCGAAAGAAGTGACACAGCCGCTCGATGACTCCCGCGGCCGCTGGATAACTCGCGCGGCCGTCCGGTTGGCGCGCGCCGCCCGGCCGCATGCCTGGCCCGCCGCCGCGGGCCTCGGCCTCGGCCTGCTCGCGCTCGGCCCGGCCCTGCGGCCCGGCTACGTCCTGACCTACGACATGGTGTTCGTGCCCGACCCGCCGATCACGACTGGCGTGGCGGGTGGCCCGCCCCGGGCGTTCCCAAGCGACCTCGTCGTCGCGCTCGCAGCTCGGATTGTCGCGGCGGATAGCGTTCAAAAACTGATCTTGATAGCGATCTTCGTGCTCGCTTGCGCGGGCGCGGCCGCGCTGCTCGCCGCCGGATGGACCCGGGCCGCTGGCTCGCCGCCACACCTGGTAGCGCGGCTGGCGGCGGGCGCCTGTTACGCCTGGAACCCGTTTGTCGCCGAGCGGCTGATCATGGGCCAGTGGGCGATGCTGCTCGGATACGCCGGGCTGCCCTGGCTGCTGCGCGAGATCAGCGGCGCGCGGGTGGCCGGGTTGCGACTGCGGGCAGGCCTGGCCGCGTTGCCTGCAGCCATCGGCGGCTTCGCCGCGATGTCGATCACTGCCGTCGCTGCTGTGCCGGTGGCGCTGTTCGCCGGCCGGGCCTGGCCGGAACGGTTGCGCCGGGTCGCGGTCACGATGGCGGTGCTTGGCGCGCTGAGCCTGCCATGGATCATCCCGTCCCTGGCCGCGCCCGTTCACACCGACCCCGGCGGTGCCGCGGCGTTCGCTGCGCGCGCCGACACGCCGTTCGGCACGGCGGGAAGCCTGTTCATGCTTGGCGGAATCTGGAACGCCGAGGCGGTCCCCGCCGGGTATGGCGGGTACGCAGCCGCGGCGTGGCTGGCCGTGACGCTGCTCGCGCTGGCCGGCTACGTGGCGGCCGCGCGGCCCAGGCGGATCTGCCCGGGCCTAGGGGTGGCCGCAGTACTTGGCGCCATGCTCGCCGCGCTCGGCCTGTCGGCCCCCACTCTCAGCGCCTTGCAGTCGGCGATCGCGGCGTGGCCAGG